>Ga0070735_10003955_pt1 | contig 12704 bp, 11 predicted proteins | sample Coa_R1_FD_66443 | JGI IMG/M metagenome (GOLD analysis project Ga0070735, IMG submission 66443) | Surface soil microbial communities from Centralia Pennsylvania, which are recovering from an underground coalmine fire - Coalmine... | ecosystem: Environmental > Terrestrial > Soil > Unclassified ...
GAACGACGCGTTTCATCTGCACTCCAGGAACTGCCCCCGCGCACTCTGCTCTAAGCGGCGCGAAGGGCGCGCTCAAGCGTTGGCGCATGCGGGCGAGGGTGTCGCCGCCGTTCGCGGCGGCCTAAGATAGCGCCAGACCTTAAGAGGAGATCACACCGGTGGAAATGCGCCAGTTGGGCCGCTCGGGCCTCGCCATCGCGCCGCTCGTGCTGGGCGGCAACGTGTTCGGCTGGACGGCCGACGAGGCGACGTCCTTCGCCATTCTCGACGCCTTCGTCGGCGCGGGCTTCAACTGCATCGACACCGCCGACGTCTACTCGCGCTGGATGCCGGGCCACGTCGGCGGGGAGTCCGAGACGGTGATCGGCGCCTGGCTGAGGGCGCGCGGCGGACGCGACAAGGTGGTCATCGCCACCAAGTTCGGCGCGCCCATGGCCGACGACAAGAAGGGCCTCTCCCGCGCCTATATGATGCAGGCGGTCGAGGCCTCGCTGAAGCGGCTGGGCGCCGACTACATCGATCTTTACCAGTCGCACTTCGACGATCCGGACGCGCCGCAGGACGAGGTCGCCGAAGGATTCGCCCGCCTGGTCGAGCAGGGGAAGGTGCGCGCCATCGGCGCCTCGAACTTCGCCGCCGACCGGCTTTCATCGGCCCTCGCCGCCGCGACCTCGAAGGGCCTGCCGCGCTACGAAAGCCTGCAGCCGCAATACAATCTGGCCGACCGCGACCGCTTCGAGGGACCCTTGCAGGACCTCTGCGTGCGCGAGGACGTGGGCGTGATCTGCTACTACGGCCTCGCCTCGGGCTTCCTCACCGGCAAGTATCGGTCTGAGGCGGATCTCGGCAAAAGCATGCGCGGGCGGGGCGTCAAGCGCTACCTGGACGACCGCGGTATGGGCATCCTCAAAGCGCTGGACGAGGTCGCGGCCGCCACCGGCTCGACGCCGGCGCAGGTCTCGCTCGCCTGGCTGCTCGCCCAGCCCGGCGTCACCGCGCCGATCGCCAGCGCCACCTCCGTCGCCCAGCTGAACGAGATCGTCGGCGCCGCCGAACTGCGCCTGGAAGCCGACCAGCTCAAAGCCCTTAACGCCGCCAGCGCCCCGGCCCCCGTCGCCGCCTGACTCCGGCTGCGAGCCCTTACGCGATCTGGCGGCCGTTGATGGTGGCCAGCTTCAGGCGTGGGAACGTCTCGTCGGCGCGGCCGGCCTGGACGATGGAGCGGATAGCCAAAGTCTCGATCGGCTGGCCCCGAAGCGCGGCCACCGCGCTCAGGGGCTGATAGAGGCCGATCATCCGGTCGACTTCGCCGGACGGGCCGAGCAGCGGGGCGATGGTGATCTCGAGCGCGACGCCGCCAGCGTCGAAGCTCGCCCCGTCGCAGGTCATCACCAGTGGCTCCGGCTGCCGGCGCGCGGCTTCCAGCGCCAGCTGCAGCGCGGTGCGATAGGGCGCCTTCCACAGCCTTAGCGGGTCGAGTCCGCCCAGGTGGCCGCCGTGCAGGTCGTCGACCAGCCCGCCCACCAGGCGGAACGCGTATTGGCCCGGCCGAAGCCGCCCGAGAATGAAGAGTTGCGGCAATATCGACGGCAAATCGGCCGGATTGATCGACGCGCGCGCCGGCGCAATCTGCGAACCTTTTCGCTGACGCCAATAGTCTATCAATAGTTCCGTATTTGAATGGAACATCGAAAGCCTGCCATGCGCGGTCTCGGTCGCCGCATGGGGCTTGCTAGGAAGATTTGGACCAGGCTGGGGCCGTATCAAAACGAGACGGGATGCAAGGCGGGCGGCGCCCTTCTTGCTTACGCCAGCAGGACTTGGACAACGGAGAGACCCGCCCATGAAGGCGCCCTTCAACTCGATGCTGGCCGTGATCGGCGGCTGTATCGTCTTCGCGCTGGCGGCCGCGGCCGCCGGGTCGGCGATCGCCGGGGGCTGCAACTGCCCGCCGCCGCCCTGCTGCACGCCGCCGCAACCGCCTTCGCCGCCGCAGTTTCCCTGCTGCATGCCGCCGGCCAACAACGTCATCATCCCTGGCGTCCAGGTGATCGTCGCTCCGTCGGTGGTGGTGAACGCACAGGCGCAGGTGCAGGCGAACGTCCTCGCCGGGGCGCAGGGCGGCGCGGCCGTCTTCGTCGGCGGCGGCGGCAACGCCGGCATCATCATGCCGGGCCCCGTCGGCCTGATCCAGAACCTCAACGTCGGCGGCGAAACCCAGCGCGCCTCCTACGAGGCCACCCGCACCAAGATCAAGAAGGTCGTCATCGAGGTCGTCTGCATCGACGACAAGGAAGTGCCGCACCCGGGCTCGCAAGTGACGCCCGATCGCGACATCGACGACGCCTACGATGGCGAACTTTGGCGCTGCATCGCCGGCACGCGGCTCCGCGCCACCTTCGCCGAATACAACGGCTCGGTGTCGTTCGAGCACGGCTGGACGATGGATTGCGACAAGGGCCAGGCGCTCTATCACGCGCCCGGCGGCCATGTTGAGTGCCGCGTTCAGCGTCCGGCCCGCGACTGCAACGAGCGCTCGCTGCTCCGCCGCTTCGGCGCCGGCATCAAGATTCTGACCATGATCACCACCGAGCGCTACACCGCCTACCGCGAGGAGAGCTCGTCGAGCTCGTCCTCGAGCTCGATGGCCATCGACGGCGGCGTCGGCGGGGTCGTCTACTAGACGCCGCGACAACCGTTCCAAGCTCTCAAGGGCCCCCGTCAGCGATGGCGGGGGCTTCTTCTTTGGCCTAAACCTCGCCGATGACCATGGACGCCGTCACGCTCTCCATCGCGCCAGGCGCCGCCGGCTTCGGCGCCGAGGTGACCGGCCTCGACCTTTCGCGGCCCCTCCCGCCTGAGACGCTGGCGGCGGTGAAGGCCGCCTTCCTCCGCCACGGCGTCCTCTGGTTCCCCGACCAGCCGCTCGATCACGACCAGCTCGAGGCGTTTACGCTGCAGTTCGGCCCGTTCGGCTGGGATCCTTACGTGAAGGCGCTGGACGATCGCCCGCACATCCTCGAAGTGCGCCGCGAGGCGGACGAGAAGGCCACGGTCTTCGGCGGATCATGGCACTCCGACTGGAGCTTCCAGGAGACGCCCCCCTCGGCGACCATCCTGCATGCCAAGGTCATCCCGCCGGTGGGCGGCGATACGCTCTACGCCGACGGCGTCGCCGCCTACGAGGCGCTGGATGCGGCGACCAAGGCCGAGCTCGCGCCGCTCCGCGCGATCCACTCGGCGTCCCGCCCGTATGGCGAAAAGGGCTTCTACGCCGGCGAGGAGGGGCGCAAGGGCATGACCATCCTGCCCAGCGCCGAGGCCGACAAAACCTTCGCCCACCCGCTGGTCCGCACGCTGCTGGACGGGCGCAGGGCCATCTTCGTCAACCCGGTCTACACCGTCGGCGTCGAGGGGCTGGCGCCGGGCGACAGCGCCGCGCTGCTGGCGCGCCTCTTCGGCCACATGACCGAGGACCGGTTCATCTATCGTCACCGTTGGCGGGCGAACATGCTGACCATGTGGGACAACCGCCGCCTGATGCACAACGCCACCGGCGGCTACGACGGCCACCTGCGCGTCATGCACCGCACCACCGTCGCCGGCGAACGCCCCGTTTAGCTTGCGCCGCCCTAAGGCGTCGGCGCCGGGGTCACCTCGAGCTTCCAGGCCTTGCCGTCGACGAGGTAGGCCGCCGCCACGCGCCGCACGTCCTCGGCGGTGACCGACTTCAGCTGCGCGACCGAGGTGCGGATGGCCTCGATGCGCCGGGGATCGGTCTGCGCCCCGACCAGCGCGCTCATCCAGTACTCGTTCGTTTGCCTGCGCCGCTCCAGGTCGTCGACCGCCGGCTTCAGCGCGCGCTCCAGTTCGTCGGCGGTGATGTCGGTGGTGCGCAGGCTGGCGGTGATGTCGTCGACGTCCTTGAAGAAGCCGCCCAGCTTGGCCGGCGGAATCTCCACCAGCGCGGTCATGTAGCCGTAGTGGGGGAAGACGGTCGACGCCGCCGCGCCGGCTTCCGGCGAATAGGTGACGCTCTCGGTCTTCCGCAGCTGCTCGGTCAGCCTGAGCTCGAGCACGTCGCCGAGCACGCTCAGCCGCCGCGCGCGGACGGTGTCGGAGAGGAAGTCGTCCGTCGGCCAGGCGATGAGGCCGATCGCCTGGTCGGCGCGCCCCTTGTGCGTCAGCACGATCGGCTGCCCGACGGGCCCCGGGAACACCGCCTTCTCTTCGGGATCGGGCCCGTCCGGTTCGCGCGGCGGCAGCGCGCCGAAGGTCGACCCCACGGCGGCGATCGCGGCATCGGGCGTCACGTCGCCGACCACGATCACCTCGACCGGTCCCTTGCTCAGCGCCGGCTGGATAACGCTCTTCAGGTCCGTCGGCGTCTGGGCGGCGATCTCCTCGCGCCCGGGCACGCCCCAGCGCGGGTCGCCGGAGTGCATCAGCCGCGACAAATCCCGGGTCAGCACGCCGTTCGGCGTCGCATCCAGCTGGTCCAGCAGCGAGGGGGCCGCGGTCAGCATGCGCTGGAAGGCCTGCGGCCGCCAACCTGGGTCGGCGACGTAGGCGGTGAGCAGCTGCATCTGCGCGCCCAGGTCCTCGCGCCGGGTCGTTCCGCTGAGGACGAAGGCGTCGTCGGCGACGGTGAAGTCGTGCTTGAGGATCTTGGCGTGCAACACCTGGTCGACGGCCTGGGTGTCGAGCGCCTCGAGGCCCCCTTCCGGGAAGGCCGCCGACGCCGCCCAGATGGGCGTGATCTTGTCGCTGGGCAGCTCCAGCCGGCCGCGGCCGATACGCGCCTCGACGATGATCTCGTCGGCCTTGAACTTGGTCGGCATGATCGTCAGCCGCACGCCGTTCGCGAAGCGGACGAAGGTCACGCCAAGATCGGCGATCTCGCGCCGCTCGGCGACCTTGCCCCGCGCGCCGAAGCTCGCATAGGGCCAGCTCAGCGCCGCCTCCGCGGTCGGCGCGGCCACCGGCTGGGCCTGGATCTCCGCAAACGCCTTGGCCACCGCCGCGTCGCCGCCCGCGACCGGCGTCTCGGTCGCGACCAGCGTCAGCGGGCCGGAACCGGAAAACAGGCGCTTGATCGCTGCATCGACGTCGGTGGGCGTCAGCCCCCGCACGTCCTCCTCGAAGAGGGCGAGGTCTTCGGTCGGACTGGTTTCCACCTCCGGCGAATCGACGGTCTCGGCGATGTCGTCGGCGGTCGCCGGAGTGCCGCGCGTCGCCTCGCCCTGCACCGACGCCTTCAGCGAGGCGCGATAGGCGTCGATCTCGACGTTCAGCTCGTCGGCCGAGACGCCGTATTGCACAAGGCGCCGCACCTCCGTATCGGCCGTGGCCAGCGCGCCGCGCCAGTCGCCGGGGTTGGCCGTCGTCTGCACCGACGTCACGTCGGCAGAGTGCAGCACGTCGCCGTGATAGGCCGACGCGCTCAGGAATGGCGGGTGCTCGGAGCGGACCAGGCGCACGAAGCGGCGGTTCAGCACCGCCAGCGCCAGGTTGCCGATCATCTCTTCCTTGCGCTTGGCCTTGGAGTCCGGCGCGTTGTCGGCGGGCCTGGCCCAGGTCATCTGCACGGTCTGCGGCCCGCCGGGCTGCACCGTCAGCTGCGTGACCGCCCCGCGCGGCGCCGGCTGGCCCAGATCCGGGTCCGGCCCCGGCGGCGCCTTGGCCTTCCAGTCGCCGAAGCGCGCCTTGATCTTCGCTTCCATGGCGTCGGGGTCGAAGTCGCCGACCGCGATCAGCACGGCGCGTTCGGGGCGGTAGTAGCGGGTATAGATGTCAAGCAGCTGCGCGCGGGTGGCGTTCTGCACCGCCGCGACCTGGCCGATCGGGAACCGCCGCGCCGCCAGCTGGTCGCTCAGGTAGAGCTGCATGCCGGCCTTCTGCACGCGGTAGCCGGGCGTATCGCGCAGCCGCTCTTCCGACAGCACCACGCCGCGCTCCCTGTCGATGGCGTCCTGGCTGAGCGTCAGTTCGCTCGCCACCTCGCGCAGCAGCATCAGGCTGGTGTCCAGCGTGTCGTCGTCGGCCTTCGGCGGGTCGAGCTTGTAGACGGTCTCGTCCCACGAGGTGGAGGCGTTGGTGTCGGCGCCGAACGCCAGGCCGTGCCGCTCCAGGATCTTGATCATCTCCCCGTTGGCCACATGCGTCGAACCGTCGAACGCCATGTGCTCCAAAAGGTGCGCCAGGCCTTGCTCGGCGTCGGTCTCGTCCAGCGAGCCGGCGGCGAAGCGCAGGCGGAACGAGGCCTGACCCTTCGGCGTCGCGTTGTGCATGATCACGTAGCGCATGCCGTTGGGCAGCACGCCGAAGCGCATCGCCGGATCGGGCGGCAGGTTGGCGTAGGTCTGCGGCCAGACGTTCGCCGGCGGGGCGGCTGCGGGCGCGGCGTGGCCGGCCTGCGCGCCGAGCGCAAGCGCCAGAAGCGCGCCAGCGAACGCGGGAAGCCTTGCGGTCATGGAGGAAAGCCTTGGTCGAAGCGCGAAAACGGCGCGGACAATCGCCGCCGGTTGTGGCCGTGGCAAGGCGCAAAAGGACGCGCCTGGGGAGGCCCCGGCGCGCCTTGCGGAAAAAAGTCGCCGCCGTTTAGGGGTGCGGCTGGCTCACGTAGAAGGTGGCGTTGTTGCCGACCGCCGTCGCCACGCCGTTCACCGAACGGGCCTGGGTGGTGATGTTGGTGGTCGAGAACGCCTCGACGCCGTTGGTCGACGTCTGGCTGTTGTTCACGCTGATCACGCCGCCGCACTGCGAGCAGGCGAAGGCGATCGCGGCGTTGCCCATCGCCGTGGCCGACGAGGTCGCATCGAAGCCGGTGTCGCCGGTGAAGCTGGCGTTCGCCTCGGTGCCGCCGGTGTTCACCTGAACGTTGGTGAAGCTGGTCGACGGGCCGAAGTTGCCGGCCATGTCCTGGTTGCCGACGCCGAACGCCGTCGCCTCGCCGGTTCCGAACTGGAAGGCCGTGGCGACCGAGTCGCCGAACGTGAAGCTGGTGTTGGTCTGCGAGGCGGTGACGTCCAGCGGGCCGGAGGAGTTGTTGACCGCGATGTTGTTCGAGGTCGCCGTCGCCTGGCCCTGAACGGTCTGCCCGTCGCCGACATTCACGAAGTTGCCGGCCTGGGTCAGCGGCCCGTTTGAGGTCTGCGTGGCGTTGATCGTCTGGCTGGAGTCGCCGGTGCCGGTGGCCGTTACGTTGTTGGCCACCGCGGTCGCCGAGAACGCCGCCGTGCCGGCTGTGAAGCCTTGCGTCGAGCCGGAGCCGCCGCCCACCTCGCTGCCGCCCTCGGCGTCGACCGTCGCGCCCGACGTCTGAGTCGTCGTGACGTTGGCGCTGGTGTCCGAGACGGCGAAGCCCATCGAGTTGGCGATGGCCTGCGACGAGACCGACGCGTCCGTCGCCGATGCGGCGGCGGCGTTGTAGTCGTTCTCGCTCTTCACCGTGAAGCCGGGGTCGACCGTCTGGGTGAAGTTGCCGGTCAGCGGCCCCGCCTCGAGGCTGTCGGCCTCGCTGGTGTTGCCGGTCGCGGCGGTCACCACCGTGGTTTCGCCGGAGTTCCCCCCGTCGGCCACGTTGACGTGCGTCACCGCGTTGACGTTGCCGGTCAGCTGCTGGCTCGACTCCACGTCCAGCGAGCCCGACACCACCGCCGCTGAGACGTTGTTGCCGGTCGCGGACGTCGTGGCCGAGGTCTGGTCAGTGACGGTGACGACGTTCAGCGTCTGGGTCGACAGGATATCGCCGACCTGGACCTGATTGTTGTCGACGACGCTCTGACTAGTAGCGGCTCCGTTGAACAGAGGCAGCATCGGCATCGCTAGAAACGTTCCAGCGAGCAGGATCTTCTCTAGTCTGCGCATTGTTGCTTCCCAGATTGTTGTAGGCCGGCGTGAACCCACCTGTGACGCCGGTCGTGCGCCCGCCCAGCGGGTCGCCGTTTTGCAGGCAGACCTCGGGGCCGGGGGCTCCGTAGAGGTTGGCCATCATTTCCAGGACGGCGCGTTCGACCACCGAACGCACGCCCAACTGCAGCGGCTCCAGGCCGCCGATGCCGGCCGACACGTTGTAGACGTTGCCATGCAGGAAATCGAAAAGGCCGATCCCGACCTGACGGCCGACGATCTGCTTCTGATAGCTGATCACGTCCACCACCTGCAGCGTGCGGGTGTCGACCAGGCGAAGGTCCAGGCCCACGTTCATCACGTAGATCTGGCCGGCCACCTCGGCTTTCAGGCCGTTGGTCCCGGCATAGCCGCCGTTGGCGTCGAGGCCGGTGGAGCGGATGTTGAAGTTCAGCTCGGTGATGCCGCCGACCAGATAGTAGTCGGAGCCCGGCACCTGGCCGGCCACGATGCGGCGATAGTCGCTGGGCGCATCGGGGCCCTTCGACGTGCCGTCGCTGATCAGCTTGTTGTTGGCGTATTTCAGTTCGAGCTCCGACACGGACGTGTCGTAGCGCTCGACCAGGTTGGCGCCCGACTTGGCCAGCGCCGAGATCGCCATCAGGGACGCGCCCTGGGTGATCTTGCGGCCCGAGCCGTCGGCTTCTTCCTTGCCGGTGTAGTCCGAGATGCGGCCGACCGCGATCCGCGGCGACGTCAGGTGGTGCGCCCGGGCGTATTCGCTCAGGCAGACCAGCGCCGCCGAATAGGGCGTCGGGTTGGAGGTGACCGGCGCATCGCCGATCGGGCGCGCATAGTCGCCGCTCGGGCCCGCCACCGGCGAGACGCAAGCCGAAAGCGCCATGGCGCAGGCCGTAAGCACGGCGGGGACTTTGGCCCGCGCGAGCAGAGACGTTTTAAAGGACGAGACGACCATGGGTTTAAGGCTTTCCATTGACGTTGGTTGTCGCGCTCACGTTCCCAGAGTTGTTCTGGATCGACGTGACGATGACGGTGTTGTTGTCGCCCTGAGTGACGACGCTGAGATTGTTGCCGATGGCCGACGCCGAGGCCGACCCGCCCGCGCCGGCGAACACATCGCCGACGCCCGAGGCGCTGGCTGAGGCGAACGCGCCGGCGCCGGCGAAGATCGAGCCGGCCTGCGCGCCAGTGATCGCGCCGTTGATGACCGTGATGTTGCCGTTGACGTCGCCCATGGCCACGTTGATCGGCTGGTTGTCCTGGCCGGCGACGCGGCCCCAGCCGGCGTTGAAGGCCGCCGAATTGGTGTTCATCGCCTGCGCGTTCGCAGCGCCCGAGATCGCCGCCGCGAGCGCCAGCGGCGCCGCGAGCGCGGCCATGCGCGTTAGCCTGAAAGCCATGCCAGCCATGTGGTCGTCTCCGCGAGCCCCTCGTCGCGAGGCAGACCCAAGCAACGGGCGTGCCAGCGCGAATTGCGTCGACTAATGCCGCCAAGACCTCGAAAATTGGTTAAGCGCGCCGCCGCCAAACGCGCTTTTGGAACGATTTTTTCAGCGCCGCGGGCTGGAAACGGCGCCGCTTTCGCTTCATTCCGGGGCAATGGACCCCGGCGCCGAAGCCCCTCGCCAGCGCGAGCCGATCTTCCAGGCGCCCTGGCCGGCGATGACCCTGGCCGTCTTCATCCTCGCCTGTTTCGGCCTTCAGCTCTGGCTCGGCGCCGACCGGACGGTGACCGCCTGGGGGTTCTCGCCGGCCGGCCTCGCGAACGGGAAGGCGGCCACCCTCGTCACCGCCATCTTCCTGCATGGCGGCTGGGGGCACGTGCTCGCCAACACCGCCTTCATCCTGGCGTTCGGCGCCCCGGTGTCGCGCAAGATGGGGACCGGCCCCGCCGGCGCGCTCGCCTACCTCCTCTTCTTTCTGCTCTGCGGCGTCATCGGCAACCTGGTGTTCGGCGCGCTGCATCCCAAGGAGGTCGAGCCCTTGGTCGGCGCGTCCGGCGCCGGCTCCGGCCTCATGGCCGCGGCCTCGCTGCTGCTCACGCCCGGCCGCCGCCTAGCGCCGCTCTTCAGCCGCCCGGTGCTGGTGATGGCCGGCGCCTTCCTCATCGGCAACGTCGTCATCGCCTTCACCGGCTGGGCCCCCGGCGCCGGCGGCGCCCAGGTCGCCTGGGAAGCCCACCTCGGCGGTTACGCCGCCGGCCTTATCCTCTTCGCCCCCACCCTCCTGCTCCTGCGCCGGCTCTGAGCTTCTTAAAATCCGCGCATCCCCGCGAAAGCGGGGACCCAGGTGTTTTTGTTGGCGCGGCTGCTGCACGGCGCCGTTCAATTCGACCACCAAGCACACCAAGCACACCAAGACCGCCAAGAGGTCGTGACTGCCGGCTAAGCCTGCCCGCTCTCAGAACCCCTTGGCGCCCTTGGTGTCCTTGGTGGTTCGGAAAAAAGCCTGGGTCCCCGCTTGCGCGGGGATGAGCGGGGGGTGGTTGCGCACCCGATCACGGCATAGAGACTTGCCAGATCGCGATTGCGGGCGGACGCTTCGCCCGTGAATATTGAGGAAGAGAGGAACGCTTATGCTCGTTTCCCAGATCCTTAAGCATAAAGGCGATCTCGTTTTCACGGCCACGCCGCACGAAACCGTGGCCGCGGCCGCCGCGCTGCTTCATTCCAGGCGCGTCGGGGCGATGGTGATCGTCGACGAGCGCGACAAGGTGGTCGGAATACTGTCCGAGCGCGACATCGTCCGCGTGGTGGCCGAGCACGGCGCGGCGGGCCTCGGCCAGCCGATCTCCTCCTGCATGACCCGCGACGTCGTCTTCGCCGAGCCCGGCGAGACGGTGCAGTCGCTGCTCGAGCGGATGACCGACCGGCGCATCCGCCACCTGCCGGTGCTGAAGGGCGGGCGCCTCGCCGGCCTCGTCTCCATCGGCGACCTGGTCAAGAGCAAGATCGCCGAGACCGAGGCCGAGGCCGAAACCCTCAAGGCCTACATCTCGGCCGGCTGAGCCGCGCTTTCGATCGCCGCCGCGTCGGCCAGGCTGTAGCCCTCCAGCTCGTGCGCGGTGGCGTCGCGGGCTCTGAGCAACGCCTGGCGGAGCGCACACCTGGCCAGATCCTCCGGGCAGTCGTGGCATTTGCGGAACGCCGTCTTCGAGACGCACGGCGCCAGCGCCAGCGGCCCGTCGATCACCCGGATCACCTCCGCGAAGCTGATCAGCTCGGGCGCGCGCGCGAGGGCGTAGCCCCCGAGCTTGCCCCGCCGGCTGACCACCAGCCCCCGCCGCGCCAGCTCGAGCAGGATCGCCTCCAGGAACTTCCGCGGCGCATCGGTCCGCGTCGCGATCTGCCCGGCGGTGCGCTGCGTCGCCGGCTCCCGCGCCAGCTCAACCAGCGCCCGCAACGCATACCGCGCCTTCTGCGACAACATCCGCCTGCAATCCTCCTCGCACCCCTGAATAGGGCCCGCCCCACCGAAACAGCAAGGGACCTGCCTCCACCCGCCCATCCCCGCGCAAGCGGACGTGCGGCCGCCAGCGCCGCGATCGACCCCGGACTCCTTGGCGCGCTTGGCGTCCTTGGCGGTGAAAAAGCTTGCGTCGCCGCTCGCGCGGGAATGAGCGGGGCGGGGCGCTCCGGCCCCCAATCCGTCCTTGCCTTCCGAGCCGTCCGGGATTATCTTCCCCAGCTTCAATCGACTCGGCATCGGACTGATGAGGGCACGCCTCTCGCGGCCCCGACGCCAGGTTTGCGCTCTAAGCGCACCCCGACCGGCAAACCAAGCCGGCCGGGGCGCTTGGGCCGGTTGACACTGGGGTGGGCGCCGACTATTGACGCCGCTCCTCGCCGCCGCCCGGGCGTAAAACGGGCGGGCCGGTTTGCCGGTCGGGTCTTTGACATCGTTGATTTGGAAAGAGAAACGCAGGCGGCGGCGGTCTGCGGACGGAGCAAGTCCGTCCAATGACGCCTGATCTAGCTTGCGGTCTCTTGAAGACACCATAAGTGCGCCGGTCCTCTAAGGGCCGGCGAGATTATGGGAACTCGTCAAGAAACTACGCAGACGAACGCTCGTCGCTCCTGCCCAAGGAGCGGCGATACGATTAAGTCAGATACGTCAAACAAAACCTGAGAGTTTGATCCTGGCTCAGAGCGAACGCTGGCGGCAGGCCTAAAACATGCAAGTCGAACGAACCCTTCGGGGTTAGTGGCGGACGGGTGAGTAACACGTGGGAACGTGCCCTTTGGTTCGGAACAACTCAGGGAAACTTGAGCTAATACCGAATGTGCCCTTCGGGGGAAAGATTTATCGCCATTGGAGCGGCCCGCGTCTGATTAGCTTGTTGGTGAGGTAAAGGCTCACCAAGGCTACGATCAGTAGCTGGTCTGAGAGGATGATCAGCCACACTGGGACTGAGACACGGCCCAGACTCCTACGGGAGGCAGCAGTTAGGAATCTTGCGCAATGGGCGAAAGCCTGACGCAGCCATGCCGCGTGAATGATGAAGGTCTTAGGATTGTAAAATTCTTTCAGCGGGGAAGATAATGACGGTACCCGCAGAAGAAGCTCCGGCTAACTTCGTGCCAGCAGCCGCGGTAATACGAAGGGGGCTAGCGTTGCTCGGAATTACTGGGCGTAAAGGGCGCGTAGGCGGACAGCTAAGTTGGGGGTGAAAGCCCGGGGCTCAACCTCGGAATTGCCTTCAATACTGGCTGTCTTGAGTACGGGAGAGGTGTGTGGAACTCCGAGTGTAGAGGTGAAATTCGTAGATATTCGGAAGAACACCAGTGGCGAAGGCGACACACTGGCCCGTTACTGACGCTGAGGCGCGAAAG
>Ga0070735_10003956_pt1 | contig 12703 bp, 6 predicted proteins | sample Coa_R1_FD_66443 | JGI IMG/M metagenome (GOLD analysis project Ga0070735, IMG submission 66443) | Surface soil microbial communities from Centralia Pennsylvania, which are recovering from an underground coalmine fire - Coalmine... | ecosystem: Environmental > Terrestrial > Soil > Unclassified ...
GAGCCGTCATGGAGAGCTACGGTTTCCGCCGCGCCCTCCGCGTAGTCGATCTCGATCGGCGCCCGCCCGGTCATGAAATCGAGCGCGTTCAACGCGACATTGTGCTCGCGGATATAATCGAAGCTCTTGGTCGAGCCGTCGTGATTGTTGAAGGCGACGCAGGGCGAGATCACGTCGATAAAGGCGGCGCCGCGATGCTCGAAGGCCGCTTTGATCAGCGGCACCAATTGCGCCTTGTCGCCGGAAAAGCTGCGCGCCGCGAATGTCGCCCCGAGTTGCACGGCCAAAGCGACGAGATCGATCGGCGAATCGAGATTCTCGACGCCTTTCTTGCTCTTCGAACCCTTGTCCGACGTCGCCGAGAACTGGCCCTTGGTGAGGCCGTAAACCCCGTTATTCTCGACGATATAGACCATATTGACGCCGCGCCGCATGGCGTGCGCGAACTGGCCAAGGCCGATCGAGGCGGTGTCCCCGTCGCCCGAAATGCCAAGATAGATCAGGTCGCGATTGGCGAGATTGGCGCCGGTCAGCACCGACGGCATGCGGCCATGCACCGAATTGAAGCCATGGCTTTGGCCGAGCATGTAGGTCGGCGTTTTCGACGAACAGCCGATGCCGCTCAGCTTGGCGACGCGGTGCGGCGGCAGCGAGAGCTCGTAGCAGGCGTGGATGACCGCGGCGCTGATCGAATCGTGGCCGCAGCCGGCGCAAAGCGTCGAGATCGCGCCTTCATAATCGCGGCGGGTGAAGCCGAGCGCGTTGACCGCCAGCGCCGGATGGTGGAATTTCGGTTTGGGCAGGAAGGTCACGACACGGTCTCCCGCGTGAGCGGCGCTGCAAAGCCGCGCGATCGGGCGGCGATTTCGCGGCGGATGAAACGGGCGGTGATCGGCGTTCCGTCATAATGAAGGATCGCCACCAATTGGGCCGGATCGACGCCGAGATCGGTCATCAGCAACGTGCGCATCTGCGCGTCGCGGTTTTGCTCGACGACGAAGACCTGCTCATGCGCGGCGATGAACTCGCCGACTTCCGCGCCGAAGGGAAAAGCGCGCAGGCGCAGCGCATCGATATGCACGCCTTCGACGGCGAGGAGCTCCGCCGCTTCCGCCATCGCCGCCGCCGTCGAGCCGTAATGGATCACGCCGATCCGCGTCGGCTTCGCGGCCTTCCGCAATTCGGGACGCGGAACGAGCTTCCGCGCGGTGTCGAACTTACGGATGAGGCGGTCCATATTGTCGATATACGCGCCGCCGTCCTCAGTGTAGCGCGCATAAGGGTCGCGGCTGGTGCCGCGTGTAAAGAATGCGCCCCGGCTCGGATGAGTCCCCGGAACGGTTCGGTACGGAACGCCATCGCCCTCGACATCGAGATAGCGCCCGAAATCCCGGCCCGCTTCGAGATCGGCGAAGGACATGACCTTGCCGCGATCGTATTTGCGCGCCTCGTCCCAGCGGAACGGCGCCGACAAGTGCGAATTCATGCCGATATCGAGATCGAGCATGACGAAGATCGGCGTTTGCAACCGGTCGGCGAGATCGAAGGCGAGCGCGCCGAATTCGAAGGATTCGGCGGGGTCCTCCGGAAAGAGCAGAACATGCTTGGTGTCGCCATGCGAGGCGAAAGCGGCGGAAAGGACATCCGATTGCTGGGTGCGCGTCGGCATGCCGGTCGACGGGCCGCCGCGCTGCACGTCGAAAAGCACCGCCGGGATTTCGGCGAAATAGGCGAGGCCGAGAAATTCCTGCATCAGGGAGACGCCCGGGCCGGACGTCGCGGTGAAAGCGCGGGCGCCGTTCCAGCCGGCGCCGACGACCACGCCGATCGCGGCGATCTCGTCTTCGGCCTGGAGGATGGCGTAGCGCTTCTCGCCGGTCGCGCGGTCGACTCGCAGCCGCGAGCAGTTCCGCTCAAAAGCTTCGGCGAGCGACGTCGAGGGGGTGATCGGGTACCAGGCGCAGACCGTCGCGCCGCCATAGACGGCGCCGAGCGCGGCGGCGAAATTGCCGTCGGTCAGGATGCGGTCGCCGACCGCGTCGCTGCGCTTGACGCGAAGGCCAAGCGGACAGGCGAAGCGCGTTTTGGCGTCGTCATAGCCGAGGCGTAAAGCGCGTAAATTCGGCTGGATCAGCTTGTCCTTGCCCTTGAACTGCTCGGCGATCAGTTTCTCGACCGCGTCGATCTCGATATCGAGCAGCGCGGCAAGCGCGCCGACATAGACGATGTTCTTGAAAAGCTGGCGCTGGCGCGGCTCGCGGTATTCTTTCGTGCAAATGTCGGTCAGCGGCATGCCGAGGACGACGATGTCGTCGCGCAATTGCGACGCCGGGACGTGGCGCGACGAATCATAGAAAAGATAGCCGCCGGGCTCGATCCCCTTGATGTCGTTGGCGAAGGTTTGCGGATTCATGGCGACGAGAAAATCCGTCCCGCCGCGCGCCCCGAGATGGCCATCGCCCGTCACGCGGACCTCGTACCAGGTCGGCAGGCCTTGAATGTTGGAGGGAAAAATGTTGCGCGGCGCGATCGGCACGCCCATCCGCAGAATCGAGCGCGCGAACAGGAGATTGGCGCTCGCCGAGCCGGAGCCGTTGACATTGGCGAAGCGGATGACGAAATCGTTTACGCCCTGGATTGGCATAAAGCCCCCGCCTGCGCCATCTCAAGCGTGAATTTCTGCATGTCCCAGGCGCCGGTCGGACAGCGCTCGGCGCAGAGGCCGCAATGCAGGCAAAGGTCCTCGTCCTTGGCCATGATGCGGCCGGTCTTGACCGGCGGCGAGACATAGATCGCCTGGGAGAGATTGGTCGAGGGCGCGTTGAGCGAGGCGCGCAGCGCCTCTTCGCTGTCCGCGTTCGGCACGAACGAGATGCAGTCGAGCGGACAGATATCGACACAGGCGTCGCATTCAATGCAGTCGGGCGCGGAGAAGACGGTCTCGACATCGCAATTGAGGCAGCGCTGCGCCTCGGCGACGGCGAGCTTGGGATCAAAGCCCAACTCGACCTCGGCGCGGATGTTCTTCAACGCGATCTCGACATCGGTCTGCGGCACCTTGAACCGCCGATCCAGCGTGATCGCATTGTCATAAGACCATTCATGAATGCCCATTTTCTGGCTGATCAGATTGGTCAACGGCGGCGGGCGCCGCTTCACGTCCTCGCCACGGCAATGGGCGTCGATCGAAATCGCCGCCTCATGGCCATGCGCCACGGCGGTGATGATGTTCTTAGGGCCGAGCGCGGCGTCGCCGCCGAAAAATACCGAGGGCAAGCTCGACTGGAACGTCGCCGGATCGAGCTTCGGCATGCCCCAGCGGTCGAAGGCGATCCCTGCGTCCGGTTCGATCCAGGGAAAAGCGTTCTCCTGGCCGACGGCGATCAGCGCGTCGTCGCATTCGATGAACACCTCCGGCTCGCCCGTCGCCGTCAACACGCGGGAGCCCTTCTCGTCCTTCGACGCCGCGACCTTCTCAAAAGTCACGCCGGTCAAGCGCCCCTGGTCGTGAATAAACGCCTTGGGGACGTGATAGTTCAGGATCGGAATGCCCTCGTGGATGGCGTCTTCCTTTTCCCAGGGCGAGGCTTTCATTTCGGCGAAGCCAGAGCGCACGACGACTTTCACGTCGACGCCGCCGAGCCGGCGCGACGAGCGGCAGCAATCCATCGCCGTGTTGCCGCCGCCCAGCACGACGACCCGCCGCCCGATTTTGCTTGTATGGCCGAAAGCGACGCTCGACAGCCAGTCGATGCCGATATGGATATGGGCCGCCGCCTCCTTGCGGCCGGGAAGATCGAGGTCGCGGCCGCGCGGCGCGCCGCTGCCGACGAAAATCGCGTCATAGCCCTCGGCGAGCAAAGCCTTCATGCTCTCGATGCGCCGGCCGGCGACGAAGGTCGCGCCGCCATTGAGGACGTAGCCGACTTCCTCGTCGATCACCGTGTCAGGCAGCCGGAATTTTGGAATCTGGCTGCGCATCATGCCGCCGGCCTGACGGTCGCCGTCGAAGATCACGACATCATAGCCGAGCGGCGCAAGATCGCGCGCGACCGTAAGCGAGGCCGGTCCCGCCCCGACGCAGGCGACGCGCTTGCCATTGCGCTTGGCCGGCGGCGTCGGCATCAGTGCGGCGACATCGCCCTTATAGTCGGCCGCGACGCGCTTCAGGCGGCAGATCGCGACCGGTTCATCCTCGACCCGGCCGCGTCGGCACGCCGGCTCGCAAGGCCGGTCGCAGGTGCGTCCCAAAATTCCCGGAAAGACGTTCGACTTCCAGTTGATCATGTAAGCGCCGACATAGTCGCCGGCGGAGATCAGCCGAATATATTCAGGCACGGGCGTGTGCGCGGGACATGCCCACTGACAATCGACCACTTTATGAAAGTAATCGGGCTGGGAGACGTCGGTCGCCTTCAAACAACTCTCCCCGGGAGGTTTCTTGGCTTGCCTCCCGTCTTATTTGGCGGAGGTCGAAAGCGACCAGTCCGATCAATAAGTTACATTCTAGTATGAATCCAGCGGCAAACCATCGGGGTGTCAAGCAAAATCGCCGTTACGCGCAGTCTTGGCCGTAGAATGGCCGTTCAACCTTTCGCGACAGTCGGCAAAGCCCCGGGGAGACCGTCGGTCGCGCCACCAGCCGCTGGCAAAGGTGCGGAAAGCGGCCCTCGCCGATCACAAGCGGCGATCGAAGGCGCATGCGGATGCGATTGATCCTTTTGGCGAATTGACAGATTCGCCAGGCGCGCGTAACCCCTCGGGCGACAATTGGCGTTGCCCGCTTGCCGGAGCGGCGTCACGCTCCTCGCCGGTTCGTCTCATGAAAGCCCGCGTCGCCAAGTTCGGCATCGGCCAGATCGTCAAGCACCGCGTCTATCCGTTCCGCGGCGTCATCTACGATGTCGATCCGATTTTCGCCAATACCGAGGAATGGTGGCAGTCGATCCCGCCTGAGACCCGCCCCGCCAAGGATCAGCCGTTTTACCATCTCTTCGCCGAGAACACCGAGACCCAATACATCGCCTATGTCTCCGAGCAGAACTTGCTCTTGGACGATTCAGGCGAACCGGTCCGTCATCCTCAGGTCGATGAAATCTTCGAGCGCGCGGCCGACGGCGGCTACCGTCGCCGCGCCGGCCCGCGGGCGAGTTAAGCCGCGGCCCGAGACGTGGTCGTCATCGCGCTCAGCGGCCGCACAATAAGAGGAGCCGGCCTTGCGGGCCGGCTCCTTTCGTTTTCGGAAGAAGCTTTGTGCTTACTTCGCCGGCGCGGCCGGCGTCGAGCTCTGCTGCTTTTCGAGCTGCTCGCGCTGCTGCTTGGCTTTTTCCTCGAGCTGCTTTTGCAATTCTTGCTGCTGCTGCTCCAGCACTTTGGGATCGACCGCGGGGCCGTCAAAGGCCGCCGCGAAATCCTTCATCGGCACATTGAACGTCACTTCCGTATTGACCTGGTTGCGGACCTGGACGCTGACCGTCTGCGCCTTTTTCAACGCGGCGATGGAAGCCCCGTTGAGGTCGGCCTCGGCGAAGCAACCGTTCGGAAAGCAGATCGCGAAATGGCCAGGGATCGGCTCGCCCTTGTCGATGATGAGGCGAAAGCCGGGCTGCAGCATCAGGGCGACGGGCAGCAGAAAGCGGGCGATGCGGCGCTCATCGCCCGACATCTGATAGATCGCCACCGCCAGCGTGGGCGGCTGATTGGGTCCTTGGCCGAAATCGCGGGTCGTATAGCAGACCTCTTTCTGGTTCGTCTGATCCTTCCCGCAAATCTTCGTCCATTGCCCTTGGGAAGGCTGCAGATCGAGCTTGACCGGGCCTTGCGGCTGGCCCTGCGCGGCGCCCGGCGCCGGCGCGATCGGTTTCGAGCCCTGCGCCCAGGTCGGGCCGCTCGCGATCGCCAGCCCGCCGGCCAGGACCAAGGCGCCCCAGCGCCCAAGAAGAGAGGTCATCAAATAAGTCCTTTCGATTTGCCTTCCGCCGCGCTCGCCCGCCAGCCGCGCGCCGCCCTCGAAGCAGGGCTGCATGGAGCGACAATGCGGCCAGAGAACGGCGCGCTGCATAATCCTCTTGCCGCCCTCTTTCCATATTGGCCCTTAAAATCCAACAAGAATTGTTCGGCCCGGGGCGGCGACGCAGCGTCGCGCCGTCAAGACGCCGCATGACGCGGATGGATCGGTTCACTATGGTCGCCGGAATGGGTCCGAGCCTGATTCGACGGGCGCTTGGGATTTTAGCCGCCCTGGCCCTGCTTTTGGCTGCGCCGGCCGGCGCGGCGCCCGAGGCGGCGACATACGCCATCGCCATGCATGGCGACCCTGCCCTTCCCGCCGATTTCGCCCACCTGCCCTATGTCAACCCCGACGCGCCGAAAGGCGGGCGCTTGCGGCTCGCCTATCTCGGCGCCTTCGATAGCCTCAACCCCTACAATCTCAAGGCGCTCAGCACCGCCCAGGGCCTGACCGGCAATGTCTACCAGTCCTTGATGTTCCGCTCCGCCGACGAGCCCTTCACCCTTTATGGGCTGATCGCGAAAACGATCGAGACCGACGCGGCGCGCGATCGCGTGACCTTCCATCTCGACCCGCGGGCGAAATTCTCGGACGGATCGCCGATCACCGCCGCCGACGTCGCCTTCACCTTCGCTTTGCTCAAGCGCAAAGGCCGCCCACAGCAGCGCGCGGCCTATGAGGCCGTGAAAGATGTCGAGACGCCCGATAATTTCACCGTGCAGTACGACTTGACCGGCGCGGACGATCGCGAATTGCCGCTGACCTTGGCTCTGATGCCGGTTCTCTCCAAGGCCCATACCGACGCCGAGGATTTCGAAGACCAGACCTTGCAATTTCCGGTCGCGTCCGGACCTTATGTCGTCGCCGCGGTCGAGCCGGGGCAAAAGCTCGTTCTCAAACGCAATCCGGATTATTGGGCCAAAGGCCTGCCGGTCATGCGCGGGCTCTACAATTTCGACGAGATCGACATCGACTATTATCGCGACGCCGCGTCGATGTTCGAAGCGTTCAAGGCCGGGCTCTACGATTTCCGCATCGAAACCGATCCGACGCTGTGGCTGAACGGCTATGATTTTTCGGCTTTGCGCGACGGGCGGGTGATCAAGAAAGCCGTGCCGATCCGCCTGCCGAAAGGCATGGAGGGTTTCGCCTTCAACTCGAGGCGGGCGATTTTTGCCGATCCCCGGGTGCGCGAGGCGCTCGCGATGATGTTCGACTTCGAATGGATCAACGCCGATTTCTATGGCGGCGTCTATCGGCGCGCGAAAAGTTTTTTCGACGACAGCGAACTATCCGCGGCCGGCCGTCCCGCTTCCGAGAAAGAGCGCGCCTTGCTGGCGCCGTTTCCCGGCGCCGTGCGCGCCGACGTGATGGAGGGGCGATGGCGCCCGCCCGTCTCCGACGGCAGCGGCCGCGACCGCGAGACGGCGCGCAAGGCTTTGGCCGAGCTCGCCAGCGCCGGCTACGCGATCAAGGACGGCGCGCTCGCCGATGCGGCCGGCCGGAGGCTCGCCTTTGAAATCCTGGTCAAGAACCGACAGGAGGAGCGGCTCGCCTTGGCCTATTCGCAAGGCCTCGCCCGGATCGGCGTCGCCGCCAATGTCCGGCTGGTCGACGAGGTGCAATATCAGCGCCGGCGCGCCGCGTTCGACTTCGACATGATGATCGGCGCCTGGATCGCCAGTCCCTCGCCAGGCGCCGAGCAGCGCGCGCGCTGGGGCTCGATGTCGGCCAATATGCACGGCGCCTATAATATTTGCGGCGTCGCGTCTCCGGCGATCGACGCGATGATCGACGCGATGCTGGCGGCGAAAAGCCGCGAAGATTTCATCGCCGCGGTCAGGGCGCTCGATCGCCTGCTCATTTCCGGATTCTACATCGTGCCGCTATTCTACACGCCCGATCAATGGATCGCCTATTCGAGTAAAATCGGCGTGCCGGAACAAACGCCGATGTTCGGCGTCGCTCTTGATGCGCTATGGAGCAAGGCTCAGTGACGTTTCGCGCTCAACGAGAGCGACTGGAGGCGGAGATGACCGACGACCGCGAAGGCCTGACGATCGATGTGGTGAGCGACGTCGTCTGCCCTTGGTGCTATCTCGGCAAGAAGCGCCTCGAACGGGCGCTCGCCGACGAGAAGGAGAAGATTCCGGTGCGCTGGCGGCCCTATCAGCTCGACCCGACCATTCCGCCCGGGGGAATTGACCGGACGGTCTATATGCGCAACAAGTTCGGCGACAGCGGCAAGCTCGAGCAGATCCACGAGCGCCTGCGCGCCTTGGGGGCCGAGGAGGGCATAAAATACGCGTTCGACAAGATCGAGCGATCGCCCAACACGCTTGACGCCCATCGTCTCATCCGCTGGGCGGCGGCGACCGACAAGCAGGGCGTCGTGGTCGACAAACTCTTCAGCCTCTATTTCGAACAGGGACGGGACATTGGCGACCGCAAGCTGCTGGTCGAAATCGCGCGCGAAATCGGCTTGGACGCCGAGAGCGTGGAGAGGCGCCTCGCAGACGGAGCCGACGAAAAAGAGGTGCGCCAGGAAATCGCGCAAGCGCAAAGCCTCGGCGTGACCGGCGTGCCGTTCTTCATCTTCGCTTCACGTTTCGGCGTGCCGGGCGCGCAGAGCGCGGACGTCCTCTCCGTCGCGATTGAACGCGCCCGCAAGAGTCTCGCGGGGATCGAGACCGTCTGATCCGCTCACGCCGAGGACGCCGCCACTTTAAGCTGCTCGGCTTCGATGCGGCGGTAAACGCGCCCGCCGGCGCGCAATTCCTCGACCTGCAAGCCGCCTTTCGGTTCGAACAATTCCGGCGCGACGACGATTTCGCCGTCCTCCATCCTCAGCCCGATGATCGCGTAAGCCGCCGACAGCATGCGCGCGGCCGAGCCGGTGTACCACGACCAGCCGCCGCGCCCGTCATGGCCATAGCCGTCGTAGATGTCGGCGGGCTGCTGGTTCGGCGCGAGGCCGTAGCGCGCGATGCGATCCGGATCGGTTTTGCCGAGCGGCGAGATTTTCTCGAATATTTCGAAGGCGCGGCCGATCAGGCGCGCCGCTTCGCCGAGATTTCCCGCCGCGCGCGCCTGGTCCGACAGACGGACGAAGCCGTCGACGATCCAGGACGCGCCGTGGCTATATTGGCCGCCGTTCTCGCGCACGCCCGGCGGATAGTCGGCGATGCGGCCCGGATAGGGCGAAGAATGCTCGAAGAACGGCGTCTCGGTCAGCAGGATGCGATCCGGCCGCTCGATCCCTTTCAGGCCCCCTTCGATCGCAGCGACGCCGCGCTCGAAGGCGACGGCGCCGGAATAAGCCGGCCAGCCTGTCGTCATCGCGTTGGGCATGGCGAGCGGCTGGCCATTATCCGCAAAGTCAAGCGCGTAATGCGTCCCCTGCCAGCCGATCTCCAAGGCTTTGCGGAGACCCGCGCGGGCTTCGTCGCATGTCTTCGCATATTCTTTGTCGCCGCGCGCCGCAGCGAGCGGCGCGAAACGCGTGAGCACGTCGTAGAAGAAGAAGCCCATCCACACGCTGACGCCGCGGCCCTCGCGGCCGAGCCCGTCTATCCCGTCGTTCCAATCGCCGGCGCCGAGCAAGGGCAAGCCGTTGGCGCCCATATGCCGCAGCGTGTAATCGATCGCGCGCTGGCAATGCTCGTAGACCGAGCCGATTTCGCGCGAGGCGCGCGGCACGATCACCCATGTATCCTCATGCTCGGGAACGGCGGGGCCTTCGAGATAGGCCGTCTTCTCGTCCAGCACGCTGCTGTCGCCCGTCGCCTCGACATAGCGCGTCGCCACATAGGGCAGCCACAGATGGGGATCGCTCGCCTTGGTGCGCTGCCCAAGACCGGTGCGGCCGTCCGGCGCGCGATGCCACCATTTGAGCACATCGCCTTCGAGGAATTGCTGGCCGGCATGCAGCACAATCTGCGCCCGCGTCAGTCTCGGCTCGATAAAGACCAGCGGCAGGACATCCTGAAGCTGGTCACGGAAGCCGAAGGCGCCGCCGCGCTGGTTTGGCCCGACCCGGCCGAACAGGCGCGAGGCCATCGTCTGATAAGGCAGCCAGGTATTGACCAGCCGATCGAAGTCGGGGCGGTTGGTCTTGATATGCACGTGGCTCAGCCGCTCGCGCCAAACGCGGCGGGTATGCGCGAGCGCCGCTTCGACCTCGTCGACATCCGCTTTCGCCGCAGCGGCGAGCGCGGCGTCGCGGTCTTTCTCCTGGCCGAAGACGATCGCGATTTTCATTTCTTCGCCGGGGCGAAGCTGAATTTCCCGCGCGAAAGCGGCGACGCGCCGGCCGTCATCGTGCTGCGAAGCGTCGGCCATGCCGGTCTCGACCAGAACCGGCGAAACGATGTTGCGCCCTCGCCCGCCAAAGAAGCGCTTGCGGATCGTCTCGATGGCCGGGTCTTCCAGGCTGGTCGCGACAAAAGCCGTTCCGCGCTGGAAATCGTTGCGCGGATTCTCGAAGAGAAGCGCGCTGCCGACCTGCTCGACCGAGAGCAGATCCTTGCTGGCGTTGGGCGTCTCGGCGAGCGCGATGTCGAAGAACGGAACGATTCTCAGGCTCAGCGGCTTTTCGCCGCCATTGGAGAGGGAAAGCAGCCGCATATCGCCGCGGAAATCCGGCGGCGTGAAAACCGAATAGGCGACCGACAGGCCGCGCCGCTTTTTGCGGAAGGTCGCGACGCCCGGCTCGTACGTCACGTCGTAGGTCGCGTCCTCGCATTGGAAGGGCGTGAAGCCGATCGAGTCGGTCTCGTCCGTGTCGAGATTGCGCAGATAGACGACCTGCCCCGGTTGCGGGATCGTGACGCTGTCGAAACGGTACGGCGTCAGCCCGTTCTGCTGCGCATTGCCGAAGAAAGAATAGACCTCGCCGTCATTGGAGACGACCGCGCCGGCGCCAAGCTCATTGGCCATGACATGCGCCCAAGGCCGCGGCGTTCGGTTGGTCAGCCGCAACTCGATCCCGTCGGCGGAAAAGGCGAAAGGCCAGCGCGACGCCGGCTGCGGCGTCGGCTCGACCATGCGCGTATGATAGACGCGGGCCGCGAGCTCCTCTTTGCCGATCGGCGGCAAAGCGAGGCGGCGCGCGATCAGGTCGGCGGCGGCGCGCTCATTGTCGGCGCGGCCGATGATGAATTCGAGTTCCGCCGCGCCGTTCGCTTCGATCTCGATGTCGAAGGACAGGCTCGCGGCGGGATCGAAAGTCCAGAGCTTGCCTTGATCGTCAAGCGCTCGCGGCCGCTTTTCGTCGAGCCCCTGCGGCTTGGCGAGCGATCCTTCGCCGAGAAAGCGCGCGCGCGAATCCTCATAGCCGATCAGCCGGACGCCCTCGGAAAGCGGCCGCGCGGCGAAGAAAGCCATCTCGCTGCGGCCGGCGCGCTTCGAGCGCAACAGCCGGTTGCGCGCCATGATCGTGTTCAAATCGCGCATGAAGAAGGTTTCGACATGCATGCCGGCGAAATCGAGATCGCGCATATAGGCGCCGGTCTCGTGGGCCGCGATTTCGCTGAAGCTGGCCAGGCGGAGCCGCCGCTTTTTGCCCGACCTGTCGACCAGGCCGATGCGCCAGGACAGAACCGCGCCGAGCGCGTCCGGTCCCGCCTCCATCCGCGCCTCAAGCCCGTCGATCTCGTTGGCGATGACGACGCCGTTGCGGCCGGTCTCCTCGAAGCGATAGAGCCCGGCCCGCCGGGCCGGCTCGTAGCCGATCGACCACGGCTCGCCCTCGCCTTCGCGGATGTAGAAGAACACGCCGCGCGCCTGCAGCGGATCGAGCGGCCGCCGGGTCAGATCGATCGGAAAGCCGCCGCGCTCCTCGCCGGTCACGAAAGCCGCGCCGCGCCCGTCGCGCATCATGTCGAGGCCGACCGCGCCGTTGGTCAGCGACACCTCCAGCGGCGTCCCGTCAAGCGCCGGCGGCGCGCCGGCCAAAGCAGGCGCCGCGGCGCCGGTCTTCTCGCGCATGCGCGAGCCGGCGATCACGGCGGCGGCGGCGAAGGCGCAGCCGGCGCAACAATAGGCGATCAGCATGATGTTGACCGGCCCGGGCAGCGCCGCGCCCGAATGGCGCAAGGCCTCGGCGCCGGTCCAAGCATGGTCCCAATCCGCGCCGCGCGGAATGTAGAACGGGATCAGCAGGGGCGCCCAGGTCGAGAAACGGCGGATCCCGTCCGGCACGACGCGCGTGCGCGCCGCATGGCCAAGATAGCGCGCCGCCGCCTCGTCGGCGCGGTCGCCGCCGATAAAGGTCAGATTGACCAGCGTCGCGACGCGCAAGCCCATATGGTCGAACCAGATCAGCACCCGCAGCCAGTCATAGGCGAGCAGTCCGAGGAACACGGTGAGGCTGAAATTGTGGAAGTCGATCGCTGGCAAGCCGATATCGGCGCCGATGGAGACGATCGTGCGGATCGCGCCGTCCTGATTGAACCAGCTCGGCTCCGGCTGCTGGCGCAGGAACGAATTGATGATCGGCGCCATCCAGAGGCCCCAGCGCATCACCCGGACGGTCTGGGCGACGAGGCCTTCGATTCCCGCTTCGCTGACAAGCTGCTTGATCGGCCGCAGGCTGCGATCGAACAGGCTGTTCAACAGTACGAAATTGACGCCGAAAAGCGGCGCGGCGATCGACCAGTTGATCACGCCGGCAAGCGACTCGGTGTAGAACAA
>Ga0070735_10003957_pt1 | contig 12696 bp, 8 predicted proteins | sample Coa_R1_FD_66443 | JGI IMG/M metagenome (GOLD analysis project Ga0070735, IMG submission 66443) | Surface soil microbial communities from Centralia Pennsylvania, which are recovering from an underground coalmine fire - Coalmine... | ecosystem: Environmental > Terrestrial > Soil > Unclassified ...
GTGAACAAGATTCTTCCGACGTATCTTGGTGAGGGAATCTTGAAGCAGGATCCGTTCGCGGTCATCGATCGCGACGGCGTAGGCGAGCTGGTTCGCATCGGCATCGAGCGTGGACGGAAGACGCGTCCCAAACTCGAAGTCGGCATTTGCGGCGAGCATGGCGGCGATCCTTCGTCGGTTGAGTTCTGCCACAAGGTCGGAATGGACTACGTGGCTTGCTCTCCGTTCCGGGTGCTGACTGCGCGTTTGGCGGCGGCGCAAGCTGGGGCCAGCGATAAGCTGAAAGTCGAAGCCGGAAGAACGAAGTAGCTTCCCTCCGAAACGATGACGCCGGTCCGCAAAATCGGCGTCATCCCTAACCCGGTTGTGATCGTGGGCACGGTCGTTTTGCGGAGTGCGGCCAAGCGATGGGCCTGGCGAGAGGACGGGAAAATTTTCACAACCACAAATTCTGCGTGCGGGTTTTAAAAGGCCTTCCCGTTTCCAACACTTCTCCCCAAAACTGCATCCCTATCCCCCGGTGCTAAAATTTGATCGCAAGGTAAGGCCATGCCAACCGTAACCGCGCAATCGATGAACCATGCGCCAGCCGGCTTGAATCCTGAGAAAGACTTTCCCAAAGGATTCCTCGATTTTCTCGTTCCTCTCCACAAGCAATTCACGCCGCGCCAGCGAGAGCTCGTGGCGAAGCGAGCTCAGGTGCTCGAAGCATCGCATCGCGGGCAACCGCCAAATTATTGGGCGGCTTCCGAGGCGACGACTGCTAGTTGGCGCATCGAAGTGCCCGACTGGTGCGCCGACCAGCGCAATCAGATGACCGGACCCGCCGACGATGCAGAACTCACGGTGAAATTACTGAACTCCGGCTCGCCCGCGGTGATGCTCGACATCGAAGATTCCACGGCGAATCTCTGGCCGAACACCATGCTGGCGATCGAGAACATCATCGCGGCATACAAGTACGAACTTGGCTACAAGGACGAAAAGCGGAAAAAGAAAGTCACCGTTCAGCGCTCAAAAACGGTGACGTGGGTACGGCCGCGCGGCCTGCACATCGGCCAGGGCGGCGTGATCAGAAACGAAATCATATCGGCCTCGCTTTTCGATCTTGCGCTGCTCTGGTACAAGATCGATCCCGCGTGGCTGCCGCACAATTTCTCCGTTTATATTCCGAAGAGCGAATCCGCTGAAGAAGCTTTCTGGTGGCGGGATTTGTTTCAGGCGCTGGCGAAGCACAAGGGACTGCCCGCCGATTACATCAAATGCATGGCGCTGGTTGAAGCCCACCCGCTTGCCTATCAAATGGAGGAGTTTCTTTTCAACCTGCGCGATCACTGCCTCGGCTTAAATCTCGGCCGCTGGGATTACATGGCTTCTCTCATCGACTTTATGTTGGAAGATCCCAACTGGATTTTGCCGGACCGGAACACCATTCCACATGACGTGGCCTTCTTCCAAAATTTCCGCACGCTTATGCCGGAAATCTGCCACAAGCATGGAGCCCACGCGATTGGCGGGATGACCGCGCTGTTTCCCAGCCGCAGCGACAAGGCCTTGAACGAGCGCGCACTCAAAGTCCTAAAAGAAGATAAACAAAACGAAGCCCGCTGCCGGATGGATGGAGCCTGGACCGGCCATCCCGATCAGAACAAAATCGCGGTCGCGCAATTTCCGTACCCTAATCAAATTGCAAAACGGCCCAGCCTGCCGGATTCGCATCCCGACCTGCGGCCTGTACCCAAAGGCATTGGCCAAACCACTCTAGCCGGAACTCGCGCCGCCGCCCGCACTGTAATCCGGTATCGCAACGGAGTACTCAACGGCAGAGGTGCAAGCCTGCTCGACGGCTACATGGAGGACTTAGCGACGGATCGGATCTATCGCCTGATGATCGCGCAGCGGGTGCGCCACAAGGTGAAAGTTGCGGATGACGACGGCAGAACTGTCGAGCACAACCCCGCACTAGTAACGCGAGTGTTCGATGAGGAACTGGCGAAGATTCAGAAAGACCCGCCGTCCGACATTGATGAAAAATCGGCAGCCACTCTACCGGAGTCAAGACGCATCGCCGAAGAAATGATCGTACAGGGACACCATTCGCCGGTTTGATCGAAGAGAGAAGCATGCCTGGTGAATGTTCGTGCTGATTTCGGAGCAATTAGCGGTACTAATGGATTTTTTAACAAAATTAACTTGACTAAAGTGTTGCTTCCGGTGTCCACTGCCAGTCTGCCCGGCGCCGGAAGAAGGGTGCGGGAACTATAAAATTATGCGTGCGATCGATCAACAAACCTCGACTACGGAAGCTTACGCGCCACTGCAACCCCCCACCCGCTACCTCTTCGGCCCCGGCCCCACTCAGGTCGATCCCCGCGTCTACCAGGCACTGTCGAAGCCGATTGTCGGCCATCTCGATCCTTATTTTATTCAGGTGATGCAGGAGGTGCAGGAGCTGGTTAAGTCGGTGTACGGTGCGGAGAAATCTTCCACGCTGGTCATCTCCGGCACGGGCAGCGCGGGCATGGAGGCCGCGATTTCGAACTTCGTCGAAACCGGCGCAAAAGTCGCGATCTTTGCCAATGGATACTTCTCCGACCGCCTTACTGAAATGGCTAAGCGTCATGGCGCAAACGTAGTGCGCTTTGAAAAAGGCTGGGGCGAAACTTACACCGACGAGGAGGCCGGGGACTTCATCCGGCGTGAAAAGCCCGCTGTGGTCGGTTTTGTCCATGCTGAAACGTCGACGGGAGCTTTGCAGTCCGGCAATGCAATCTGTGCCGCCTCCCATGAGGTGGGAGCGCTCGTGATCGGTGACTGTGTTACTTCGCTCGGCGGCATTCCGGTTGAGTTCGACCGCACTGGCATCGACATCGCATACAGTTGTACGCAAAAAGGTTTGAGCTGTCCGCCGGGCCTCTCGCCACTGGCAATTTCGCCGCGCGCCATGGAATGGCTTCGCGCCCGCACCACGCCCGTGCGCAGCTGGTATCTCGACATCAAACTCATCCACGATTATTCGACGGTCTCGCATCGCTACCACCACACGGCGCCAGTCTCAATGTTTTACGCCCTGCGCGAGGCGTTGCTGGCGATTTCCGATGAGGGCGTGGAAAACCGCTGGGAACGCCATCGCCGCTGCCACAACTTTTTTGTGCAGGAAATCGAGGCCATGGGTTTGCATATGCACGTTCCTCCTGCGCACCGAATTCCGACGCTGAATACCGTCTGTGTACCCGCCGGAGTCGACGATGGCAAAGTAAGGCGACGTCTGCTCGATGGACCGGGCATTGAAATTGCCGGTGGCTTTGGACCACTGGCGGGCAAGGTATTTCGCATTGGCCTGATGGGACCGCTGGCAACGGAAGAGAATGTCAGATTTTTTCTTAAGGAATTCAAGAGTGCTCTTTCTGCGGAGGGTTATCGCCCCTGAAGATCACGGTCATTCATGTGGAAGAGCCGTCTTTAGCGAGCCGCACAGTACACAGAACTGGTCCCGGCCCGTGCTTTGCCGACCAACGAATCTAGTCCACCGATCATCAAAGGACCCGCGCCAAGAGGCGAGAACGAATGACACTGAAATCGGTAGACACCCTGCTCGATGTTCTCCACTTCGCCGATAGTCACACGGCCATCATCGTTCCCGAACTCAGCCTGCGAATTACCTATGACTCTCTCCGTAATCAGGTTCTCGAAATGGCCGATGCTCTGGCATCCGCAGGCATCCGCCGAGGCGACGCGGTAGCCATCGCTCTGCCAAACGGGTTGCCGGCCCTCGTTAGCTTTCTGGCTGCTTCCATCGCGGGAACTGCAGCACCGCTGAACCCGGCATATCCGTACGAAGAATTTCACTTCTTCCTCGACGATACGAACGCGAAGATTCTGCTCTGTCCTCCTGTGGGAGCTGAATTCGTGCGTACCGCCGCCAAAGACCGCAACATACCGATTTACACAGTGGCAATGAGTGAGCAGGGCATCGTTTCCATGAACAATGCGCCGAGCGGAAAGAAAGCCACGGAACCCACTCCGGACGATATTGCCCTTGTTCTTCACACCAGTGGAAGCACTGGGAAGCCCAAGCGTGTTCCGCTGCGTCACTTCAATCTCGCGGTTTCTTCCGCGAACATCGCAAACACTTACTCACTGCAGGAAGACGACATTTCACTCTGCATCATGCCGCTGTTCCACGTGCACGGCCTTGTGGCATCCTCGCTCTCCACGCTGCTTACAGGCGGAACGGTGGTGGTGCCGACAAAATTCAACGCCCTTTCATTCTGGCGGACTGTCCGCGAGAACCGCGTGACGTGGTATTCCGGTGTGCCAACCATGCATCAACTTTTGCTGGCCCGCGCCCACCAGAAACCAAAGGAAGCCGGTACGCTACGGTTCATTCGCTCCTGCAGTGCGCCACTCTCGTCCGAACTGATTCACAAAATCGAAGGCCTGTTCGGCGTGCCTTTCGTCCAGGCCTACGGCATGACCGAAGCCGCGCATCAGATGACCTCGAATCCTCTTCCTCCGCGCCACCGCAAAGCGGGCTCCGTAGGGGTTGGCGCAGGGCTTCGTATCAGCATCATGGATAAAGAAGGAAATCATCTCGGACAGAATCAACGCGGCGAAGTAGCCATACAGGGCGCAAACGTTTTTCGCGGATATGAAAATAATCCCGAGGCCAACGCCCGCGCATTTTGCGATGGCTGGTTCCGTACTGGCGATCAGGGATATCTGGACAACGATTGTTATTTGTATTTGACCGGCCGCATCAAAGACATCCTCATCCGCGGCGGCGAAAATATCGCTCCGCATGAAATTGACGAAATCCTGTTGCGTCATCCTGCCGTGTCTGCTGCGGTTACGTTCGGATGCGCGCATCCCACGCTGGGCGAGGAAGTCTGTGCGGCAGTGGTTCTGCACGAAAAAAGTGGTGCTACCGAAAACGAATTGATCGCGCACTGCCACAACTTTCTGGCGGACTTCAAATGTCCCACCAAGATTTATCTTGTCGAAAACATTCCGACGACAGCGACTGGAAAAATCCGCCGCCGCGCCGTCGCGGCAGCGCTGGCAGGTGAGCACGAATGAAATTTCTGATTGTCGGCGCCGGAGCCATCGGCGCCTACATCGGCGCCCGCATGGCGCGAGCCGGGCTCGACGTAACACTGTTCGCTCGCGGCCCGCACCTGAAAGCTATGCAGGAGCGGGGAGTGCAGGTCAAAAGCGCTGAAGGAAATTTTGAAGCGCATCCGAAAATAGTCAGCTCACTCGAAGAAGATGGTCCCGCTGACGTCGTCTTTCTCGCCGTAAAAGCTCACAGCCTGCCCCAACTCGCTCCACAATTGAAGCCGGTATTAGGACCGGGCACTACTGTTGTCAGCACGCAGAACGGCATTCCATGGTGGTTTTTCCAGGGGATCGGCGGAGAGTGCGAAGGCCTTCGCCTCGAGCGCATTGATCCTGGCGGCGTAATTTCTGCCGCCATTGCGCCTCGCGCAGTCGTCGGCGCCATCGTTTATTTTTCCACCGAAATTTCGTCTCCAGGAGTCATTCAATACATCTCGGGGAATCGTCTCTCCATCGGAGAGCCCGACGGCTCGCGTTCCGATCGATGCCGTTCCATCGCTGAAGCACTGGTAGCCTCAGGCGTGCGCTGTCCCATCACCACGCATATCCGCGAGGAAATCTTTGTCAAAATTCTGGGCAACGCCTCGTTAAATCCGTTGAGCGCTCTGACTCGCGCCACGATCGCGCAGATGTTGCGCGACCCCGGCGTCTCGGAAATCGTGCGCAACATCATGGGCGAGGTCGAAGCCGTAGCGCACAAACTGAAGATGGAGCTGTCCGTCACGATTGATCAGCGCATCGCGGGAGCGGAAAAAGTCGGCGAGCATAAAACGTCGATGCTGCAGGACCTCGAAGCCGGCCGTCCGATGGAACTCGAAGCCCTCGTTGGCTCAGTGGTTGAATTGGGGGAGCGCGTCGAAGTCCCCATGCCCTATACGCGAACAGTGTACAATTGCGCCAAGCTTCTGGCGCAACGTGCGGCCATCTAAAGCGCCAACCAGCAAAAGGCCCGGCGGATCATATCTTTATTTTTGTGTTTTGTACCCTTGCGCCATTTGTGGTTGAAAGAAGGCTGTGCGCGGGTGAGCAAGCCATTCGCTCCGGTCTCGATCTCCGAAAAAATTCTGCACGGACCTTGACAAGGGGCGTATACTCCATGTGGTCCACTTATCGGACCAGTTGAGGACGCGATGCATCCCATTCTCAATACGGATTTTGAGTACGTCCGCCGGAATAAGGTCTACGAGGACGTTGCACGGCAGATCGAACGGCTCATCCTCAAGAAACTCAGACCTGGAGACAAGCTGCCCTCCGAACGGGAGTTATCGCAAATGCTGGGCGTGAGCCGCAGCTCGATTCGAGATGCTATTCGCAGCCTGGAACTCATTGGCATGGTCGAACCCCGCCAGGGCGCGGGAACCATCGTCAAAGAAGTCACGGCCGATGCGGTGGTGAATCCACTGGCCAACGCTCTCAAGCTGAAGGAAGAACAGGTAGGCGAACTGCTCGATTTCCGCAAAATGCTGGAGCCGCCGCTGGCCGCTCGCGCCGCCACACACGCCACCAGCGACGATACTGCGGAGATGGAGGAGATTCTTACCCGGCAGGACGAAAAACTTCGCCGTGATCAAAGCACGATACCGGAGGATTCCGAGTTTCACTATGCCATCGCGCTGGCGTCCGGGAATAGCGTAGTTCTTAAGGTTCTGGACATCGTGATGGACATGTTGCGCGATTCGCGCGAGCGAAGTTTGCAAGTGGAAGGGCGCCCTCAGAAGTCCCTGGCGGGACATCGCCGAATCCTGGCCGCTATCAAGCGCCACGACGCCGAGGCCGCCAAAGACGCGATGCGTCGCCACATCGAAGACGTAGAAGAGATTGTGCTGCATAAATAACTCCTGTGATCGCCAAAACTGTGGGATGCGATCGCGAAACCTGAATGACGCGGCTTAACGCGCCGCCGAGCGGTCTGGGGATAAATTGGCTGATCTGCAAAATGACGCTGTGCGCGCGTCGGATTCTTCTTCCACGCCGACGGTGATTCTGCGTGTCGCGGAAGCGCGCGTAGAGGATGTTGGTCATGCCATCGTGCGCTTGGCAGCAGGCGATCTTCACCGTATGAGCGCCAACCCTGGCGATGTGCTCAAAATCACCGGCACCGCCATAGCGGTGGGCCGCGTTGAACTGGCCGACGACGGCCACGAGGGGATGATCCAGATCGACGGCACCTGCCGCAGCAATTGCGGTGCAGGTCTGCAAGAGCAGGTCACAGTTTCCACAATTGAGCCGCAGCCTGCGGTCGCGGTTCGCTTGTCGCCACTGTGGGTGGGTGCAGCGCCCGCTATCATCGCCCCGGACCGCATTCTTGAAGACTTAATCGATGTTCCGGTTATCGCGGGGTCTGTAGTTCGTGTGCCCACTTTCGCGAAGGCCATCAACTTCCAGGTGGCGCGCACGATTCCATCTGGGCCAGTCGTCATCAACAAGCGCACCGACATTCGAATTGTCGAAGGTGAGCAAACCGCGGCGCGGGCACCCGCGGTTTCTTATGAAGATATTGGTGGCCTCGAAAGGGAAGTTGCCCGGGTTCGCGAGATCGTCGAATTACCGTTGAAGTATCCGCGCGTCTTCGAGCGCCTCGGAATCCTGGCGCCGAAAGGCGTGTTGTTATATGGTCCACCCGGCACCGGAAAAACTCTGCTGGCCCGCGCGGTTGCCGCCGAAAGCCGTGTCCACTTCATTCACCTCAATGGCCCCGAAATCATGCGGAAGTTTTACGGCGAGAGCGAGGCCAAACTCCGCGAAGTTTTCGAAGAAGCCGCCCGCCGCGCGCCGGCAATTCTGTTCATCGACGAAATCGATGCCGTCGCTCCCAAGCGCGCAGAAGTTACGGGCGAAGTCGAAAAGCGCGTAGTGGCCCAACTTCTTAGCCTGATGGATGGCTTCGTGGCTCGCGGCCAGGTCATCGTGATCGGCGCAACGAATATTCCCGAAGTTCTCGACCCCGCTTTGCGTCGTCCCGGACGTTTCGATCGCGAAATCGAAATCGGGGTGCCCAATCAGCAGGCACGTCTGCAGATTCTTCGGATTCACACCCGCTCCATGCCACTCGCATCCGACATCGATCTTCGCGAGATCGCTGAACACTCGCACGGTTTCGTGGGCGCCGATCTCGAAGCGCTCTGCCAGGAAGTCGGCATGATCGCACTCCGCCGTTTCCTCTCGGCCATTCCGCTTGAAGCGGATGGCACCGGGTCCGCCGATCTCGAATCTCTGCAGGTGACTCGCGAAGATTTTCTTGGTGGCCTGAAAGAAGTGGAGCCCAGCGCCACACGCGAATTCTTCATCGAAAAAAGTTCTTCGACGTTCGCGTCGCTCGGAGGCCTGGATGAAATCAAGCGCCTGCTCGACGGCGTGATCGAACACTCGCACATTCGCGACGAAATCTACGACCAGGTCGGCCTGACTCCGCCGCGCGGCATCTTGTTGGTTGGCCCATCCGGCACAGGCAAAACTGCGATGGCTCGCGCCCTCTCCGGCGAAAAGCAAATACCGTTGATCGCGATCGATGGTCCGCAACTTTATTCAAAGTGGCTGGGAGAGTCCGAGCGCGCACTGCGAGAAGTGTTCAAAAAAGCGCGTCGTGCCGCCCCTTGTATTTTGTTCTTCGATACTATTGACGCGGTCGCGCCGAAATTCGGCGGCGATCACTTCGGCACGGACGTCTACCAGCGCATTCTCAGCCAACTCCTGCGCGAGATCGACAATTTGCACGATGTAAAGGGCGTGATTCTGCTGGCTGCGACGAATCGCCCGGAGCGCATCGAGCCTGCTCTTCTGCGCAGCGGACGCTTCGACTATGTTATGCAATTCAGGAAACCTGACGCGGCCGGCCGCTCAGCCATCATGCACCTCTGCTGCCGCCGTATTCCGCTGGCCTCCGATGTTGATCTCGACGAATTCGCGCAACAGATGGAAGGCCTCACCGGCGCCGATATTGAAAGCGTTTGCAAGAAAGCAACCCTTTGCGCGATCGTCGAATTCCAGAACGGCGCCCGTCGCGCGCCCTTCGTCGTTACACGCAACGACTTTCAGGCTGTACTGCAATGTGATCGCAATTGGCAATCAAACGAAGAAAACGCAATCAGCGATAACGTCGAAAACTCCGGCGTCCGCAACACCACGAACTTGAGCAAGCACGAGGGCCGACTATGAGCTACACAGAACTTACCGTTTGGACCCGCGGCATCATCATGGATAAGGAAGGCCGCGACATCGTCAACTCCGTTTCCGCGTCTGCGCGCAGCGAAGGCAAGCACGCTCAGGCCATGGAGAACTACGTTGACAACCCCGACCGCACCAATGCCCCGACGCGCAAATACTGCCGGGTGAGCGATCAGATTCTGGAAAACGAACTCACCTACGAGAACGAACACCCAAACATTGTCGTGCTGGTCGAAGGCACCATGGTCAAAGGGTGGGACTACATGCGCGGCATGCCGCCGGGTGGAACACTCATCATTAATACGCACTATACGCCCGACTATATGCTGCGTTTCGTACCCGGTTCCGAGCGTCTCGCGCAACTGGTCTGCGTCGATGCCGCAAAGCTGGCCGATCATAAGTGGCTTTACTACCGGCTCGGCGAACTCGGACTCGACCGCCTCTCGACTGAAGGAGCGGCCGAGCGCAGCAAACTGGTCGCGCCCGATATCGCAGCGCCATTGATCGCAGCAGTGGTTCAGACCACCGGCATCGTGAAGATGAACACCATAAAGCCGATGATCGCGAACCAGCACGCCTTCGAAGCGGCACTCACTGAAATGAAAGTCATGCAACTGAATCCTGTGGCAGTTTAGGACTGACCTTATAAGAGAGGACCGATAATGTCGACAAAAGGAACTCATATCCCAGATTGGCTAACCGTGCCGTTCGCCGGAATCACGCCCGCCCCCACTCAGGAAAAAGGCCAGGACCTGTTTCCCACGGGGAACTGGCGCGCCATTCGCCCGGTGTACCGCGACAAGTTGCCACCCTGCAATAACGCCTGCGGCACCAACGAAAAAATTCAGGGCTATCTCGATCTGGTGAAACGCGGAAAGTATCTGGACGCTTACGCTCTTATTAAAGAGGACATGCCCTTCCCCTCCGTCACGGGACGAGTTTGCTATCACCCGTGCGAGCAGGCGTGCAATCGCGGAAAGTATGACGAAGCGATTTCCATCCGCGCGGTCGAGCGCTTCCTCGGCGATCTCGGCCAGGCATTGACCAACGATGTTGTGAAGCCCGGAAAACCGAACGGCAAGAAAGTCGCTGTCGTCGGCTCAGGTCCCGCGGGCCACAGCGCTGCCTATCAACTCGCGCGTCTGGGCTACAAAGTTACGATTCTCGAAAAATCCCCGAAAGCGGGCGGACTGAATCGCGGAGGCATCCCTGACTGGGTTCTCCCGCAGAACGTTCTCGACCGCGAGATCGAGCGCTTGCAGCAACTCGGCATCGAGATCAAAACGAATACCGAAGTTGGCAAGGATGTTTCCTGGGATGATCTCAAGAAGAACTACGATGCTTGTGTTTTGGCTGTCGGTCTGACCGAACCGAACAGCATTCGCGCCGAAGGCGAAAACAAAGAGGGCGTGCTGTATGGATTGCCCTTCCTGCGCGATATCGGCATGGGCGCCTCGAAGGTGAAACTTGGCGCTCGGGTTGCGGTAATCGGCGGCGGCAATACCGCCATTGATTGCGCCCGCGAAGCTCTTCGTCAGGGGGCGGTCGAAGTCACGATGATCACGGTCGAAGGCAGTCAAAAGGAGATGCCTGCCGTTCCGGAAGATTTGCACGACATGTTGCAGGAAGGCGTGGAGCTAATACACGGCCGCGCATGTATCGCGATCCTCGGTAACGGCAAGGTGGAAGCGCTGCACTTGCACCCGGCAAAGTTTGAGGGCGCGGTCAACGCATCGCCAATCAAAGTCGATCGCGATGCGAAGCCCGAAAAATTCGCCGTCGACAATGTAATTATCGCTGTCGGCCAGCGTTCGTCGCTCAACTGGTTGCCCGCCGAGTTCAAAAACGAGCGCGGCACCATCAAGATCGACAAATTCGGCCGCCTCGGCGACACCAATTTCTTCGCCGCCGGCGACATCGTGCAACTCGGCTCAGGGCAGCCCCTGATGGTCGTCAATGCTGTCGGCGACGGAAAGCGAGTTGCCTTCAACCTGGATAAAGTCATCCGCGGCGAAAAACTTCAGGCGCGAACGATTCCCGTCGATGTGATCTTCGACTTGAATCGCATGAACATGACTTACTTCCCGCACTTCCCGCGGGAGCAGCAGGAACTGCTGCCGCCGGCAAGCCGGAAGAAAACGCAGGATGAGGTCATTCAGGCGCTCACGGAAGAACAAGCCGTAGAAGAGGCGAATCGCTGCTTCAGTTGCGGCACCTGCAACGCTTGCGACAACTGCTATCTGGTTTGTCCCGAGCCCTGCATCGCCCGCCCGGAGCGGTCGAACGGCCTCTACAAGATTCTGGTCGACTACTGCAAAGGCTGCCGGGTGTGCATTGAAGAGTGCCCGACCGGCTGTCTTGAAGGGGTGCCAGAGCTCGACTTCGATACCGGCGTGGTCCGCATGGATACCGCGTTTGCAATTTCGCAGGGTTTGCATGGCCGCCAAGCGGACCAACTAAAGCATCTGGAAGAAGTCCCGGCAAAGAACATTTAACAAAAAGATCTGGAGCAGAAATCATGCCAGTAGCGGAAGCAAAAAAAAGAATGGTCCGCATCAACGGCTGCGTCGCCTCGGCGCAGGCGGCAAAGTATGCGAATGTGGATGTGATTGCGGCCTATCCAATCCGTCCGTACACCGCAACCATGATGGCGCTTGCGCAGATGGTGGCCAACGGTGAACTCGACGCCGAGTACATTGTGGCCGATAGCGAGCACTCGCAGTTGAGCATCGCGCACGGCGCGGCCTCGGCGGGGGCGCGAGTCTTCACCGGCAGTTCGGGTGTGGGAGTGCAGTTCGCCTACGAACTCTACTCGCCGATCTCCGGCAGCCGCATGCCGGTGCAAATGATGATCGCCGATCGCACCCTCGATCCTCCCGGCGACTTTGGCTCAGAGCACACCGACGCGCTCTCCACTCGCGACATGGGTTGGCTTATGGGCTGGTCGTGCGACGCTCAGGAGGCATTCGATAATCACCTGATCGCCTATCGCATTGGCGAAGACCGCCGTGTGCTACTGCCGCAGATGGTCTGCCAGGACGGCTTCTTCGTTTCACACATCACTGGCGACGTGGAACTGCCCGATGCGGGCCAGGTGAAAGAATTTCTGCCCGAGTACAAACATCCGTATCCGCTCGATCCGCGGCATCCCGTTTCGCACGGGCCGCAGATCATGCCCGAGCAAGGCCCTCCCCTGCAGCTCGAGCGAGCGCGAGCCATGGAGCAATCCATGGCGGTGATCGAGCAGGCGCACGAAGAGTTCGCACAAATCTTCGGGCGCCGCTACGATCCCTGGCTCGAAGAGTACAAAACCGACGACGCAGAAGTCGTCTTCTTCCTGCAAGGAGCGCACGCCGTGACAGCGCGCTTCGCAATCCAGCATATGCGCGAGCGCGGATTAAAAGTCGGCATGGT
>Ga0070735_10003958_pt1 | contig 12696 bp, 4 predicted proteins | sample Coa_R1_FD_66443 | JGI IMG/M metagenome (GOLD analysis project Ga0070735, IMG submission 66443) | Surface soil microbial communities from Centralia Pennsylvania, which are recovering from an underground coalmine fire - Coalmine... | ecosystem: Environmental > Terrestrial > Soil > Unclassified ...
TTGGGGCAGCTGCAGGAAGGCTGCCGAACCCATAAGCATTTACTCCACTGTTCAGCACTGGCTCATGGTAGCCATGGTTTCCCACATACTGTACGGACAGAGCCATGGCGCGGTCCAGTTGCCGCTCAACCGCAAAGTTCCACTCTTCGTAAGTTGGATATTTGACCGTCGGCTCCGGAGTCGTAAAGCTCGGCGACGCGAATCCAATTCCTGCAGCCGAAAGGCTCTTGTAACTCGCCCCGCCGGCGAAGCCGGCACGGAAAGCAGCATTGGAAGCCGCCACCGCTTTTGCTCCGCTGCCGGACTGAGATGGATCGAGGATATATTTGCCGCGGAGATAGAACGCCACCGTGGTGGGCGGATTGCCCATCATCGTGTCCGCAATCTGTCCAGGGAATGAATCGGAGAACATCCCAAACCCGGCTCGCACGGTCGTATGTTGGCCGACCCGAAGGGCCACTCCGATCCGGGGCTCAACCAGAAATGCCTGGAAACTCTGCAACGCAGTGTGCTGATTCGTGGCAATCATCTGGTTATACGGGGTGCTGGAGCTGGTGGAATGCGCCAGCGAGAAGAACTCCCCGTTCAGCTTTGAAAAGCAATTGGTGACGCAAATTGGGTTCGAATTATGCTCCACGCGAACGCCGTAGGTTAAAGTTAGGCTCTGGTTGACTTTCCACTGATCCTGCACATACCCGCCCATCGTGTACAGAGCGGTGGGCTGGCTCGTCCTCAGAGGAAATGCCTCGCGGAAGCGGCTCGCATAGCCTGCCGCCAGGTTGGCTTCCGTGGTGTACGCCTCAGGCGTGATCGCACGGACGCCCGGATCATAATCCGTAACGTCGTCGCGGCGCATCGTCCAGCCGGTCTTGATGGTGTGGCTGCCCTTCGTCCAGCTCAGGTCGTCCTGGAACTGGTAGCCTTCTACGTTGCGGCCCTGCGGAAAGTCGTAGTCTGCTCCGCCCACCAGTGCCCCCGTCCCATCGTTGACGAGGCTTCCGTTGAGAAACACTAGTGTAAAAGGGACATCGGCATTCGCTTTGGCCTGGCTGGTATTCGTGAAGATTGCCCGATAGTAGATGTTCGTGAACAGGAACTGGTTGATGACATTTGCACTGAAGGTGTGCGTCTCTCCCAGTTGCCCCTCGTACTGGGGCTGCGGGCTAAAAGCATTGAACTCCGGATTCAGGAGGCTGGTAAAGGTCGCTTGCAGCCCTTTGTCCACGGTGACGTGTCCGAACAGGCGATCATTGGTACCCAGCACCTGATCGACGCGTCCGGAAATCTGATATTCGTGCGTGAAGTTGCTCGATGTTCCGTTGAAGTCCACGACGGCCGGATCAGTGGCGTCCGGTGTTGCCGACTTGAAGCCCGGCGCGTTGTTATAAAAGCTGAAAATCTTCTGATACAGCGGCGCCTCGGCTGAGTTCCCGTTGTCCGCGAGATTTCCACTCGGCGTCAGGGGCGACTTTTGGCCAGCCGGCCCCAGAATCGCAGCCTGGAAGGCAGGACTCGGAGCATACACGGTTCCGCGCGTCGGCAGAATCACCCGCAGACCTTCATAGTTGACGAAGAAGAAGCTCTTGTCTCTCTTGATCGGGCCGCCGAAACCGGCCGCCCACTGGTTGGCGTTATCGAATGGACGCGGAGTCGGCGCCGTCCCCGAAGGAACGTGCTTGTTGAACCAGTCGTTCGCATTCATGACTCGGCCATTCCAGAAGTAGGTCGCGTTTCCATGAAATGCGTTCGAGCCGGAACGGCTGATTTCATTCACCTGCGCGCCGCCCAAACCACCAAAGGACGCGTCGTAGGCGTTGCTGATGACGCTGACGCTGGAGATGTCGTTGTTGCCCAGCAGCAGGTTCGTAGCGCCCGAGTTGTTCAGGTTCAGGAAGGGATCGTTTTCGTACCCGCCATTCACCGTGAACGTGTTCGAAGTGGCAGGCAGTCCGAAAGAAGAAAAGTTGCCGTAGCCGCCCTGCGTGTTCATCACCGAGCCGGGAGCGGTTTGCGCGACAAACGTGAGGTCATTGCCCGGGTTTGGGAGCGCCTGCACCTGCTCCGGCGTAAAGGTCGTGCTGACATCCGCGCTGTCGGTGTGCAGCAGCGGAACCTCGCTGCCCAATACCTGCACAGTTGTCGAGGTCTGACCGACAGTCAGCTGTGCGTTTGCGGGAGTAACAACACCCGCGACCACCGTCACCGTCAGCGTTGACGTCTCAAAACCGGAAGCGGTCACCGAGACCTTGTAGTGGCCGGGAGTGAGAAGCGAAACGCGGTAAGCGCCGCCCGCATCGCTCGTCGCAGCCTTGCTCTGGCCGGTTTCCACGCTGGTCACGGTGACGTGAGCATTGGGAACGACCGCGCCGGACGGATCGGTAACGGTACCACTGATATCGCCCGAGATCAGTGTTTGTGCTGATAGCGGCTGAGGGACATTCAGCAAAAAGTATGCAGGGAGGGTCAGGAACAGAGGGAACACCGCCCGTGCCCATTTGCGGGAGACTCGATACATGAACAACCTCCAAAACTCGACCAGGAATTAAACCAATGGAAGCTTAACCGGTGCACTTATGCAATCGTCGTGCCAGTTGGTAAGGAAATAAGCCACGCATTTTCAATAACTTCTGCCACGAGAATCTTAGCCATTGCTGATTAACCTATATAAATCTGGATGATTGTGGACCGGTTCTACAGGAATTGGAATCGGTAAGGTACTTTTGCATGGGCCCAAATCGCGGAACAAAACAAAGGGCCGCCGCAGCGGCCCTGCATTGTTGAACCGGACTTCGAATCAGAAGACGAACTTCGCCCAGAACCGCAGCTGACGCTCGTCGTCGAACCGTGCTGCGTTCTTGTTCATGAACGGATCGCCGGGTCCAGGGGCAGCGTCGAGTAAGTGCGTGTCCACGATCCCGACGTTGTTGTGGTTGAAGACGTTTTCCGCCTCAGCGCGAAGCTGAATTGCGGCATCCTCCATGCGGTGAATGTGCAGCCCGAATCCCTTCTGCAGCGCCCAGGTTTCGTTCCAGAACCCCGGGTTCTGGAAGCTGTTCCGCCCGATTTCCTTCGCCATATCGGCCGATGTGTACGGATACGGAACGACCCAGTGGACGTTAGAGGGGTTCACCTGATTGCAGGCGCCAGTTGCATCGTTCGCACCGTAATCGAAATACCCTTCGCCCGGCGCATTGCTGCAGCCGAGCACATAACCATCCATGCCGATGGTCTCGAATCCGGCCTTTGGGTTACCGAGCAGCGGGCGATCGTTTGCCGAGCTGCCATCGCCGTTGAAGTCAAATCCAGAAAGGCTGAAGCTGTTGTATTCCCCGCTCTGCCAGAAGCTCTCTCCGGAGAACTGCCAGTGGCGCGTTACAACGTCAAGCACTTCATTCACGCCCTTGTTGTCGAGCGAGCGAATGTTCGGAACCTGCCAGACATAGGACAGCGCCGCGTAATGGCGATGATCGTAGACCGACGGGCCCCAATCGCGCTTGCGCATACCGGGAGCGAGGTTGGAGGAGTAGGACGTATCCTGGCCGGTGAAAGAGAAGACCTCGGAGCCGTCATCCAGCGCCTTGCTGTAGTCATAACTGCCCTGGATGAAGAGTCCATGGGTGAAATTGTGAAGGACGCCGACCTGCAGGCCGTTGTATTCCGAATCGGCGAAGTTGCCGCGTGCAATGATCGCACCACGATTCGGGTTCAAACGACGCCCCGTGGCGGGATCAAAGTAGTTGTACTGCTGGTTGGCGAAAAGCTTCTCGCCGCGATCGCCGACGTAGTTCACCGTCAGCTTGATCTGCCCAGGCAGCTCACGTTCCACGCCGAGGTTCCACTGATAGGTCTGTGGGTTGACCAGGTTGTTGACCGTCAATTCGACGGTGCTGAACGGGCTGATCGTCGCGGAGGGCTTCATACCCGGGATGATGGTGTTCGCATTCGGCGCGCCGCGTCCCGTCGTCACCTCAACCAGCGGGAGCTGCGTGTTGGGAGCGCTGGCCAGCGAGTTGTCCGGAATGTTGGTGAAGAGGACATCGTAGAAGATGCCAAAGGCGGCGTGGTAGACGGACTTGCCGTCGCCCATGAAGCCGCCGTTATGGGGACTGTATGCAAAGCCCACACGGGGACCGAAGTTGTTCCGGTCTTCGGCCACCTTGTAGTGGCTGGTGATGGGATCCGTCAACACCGTTGTCGGAACAATGGCCGGATACGGCATCGCGTTCTCGGGATCGGTCTGGAATTCCCAGCGGAGTCCGAGATTGGCGGTGAAATCCGGCGTCACTTTGATGTCGTCCTGGCCAAAGAAGGCCATCTGCCACTGGTGGGAGTCGAGGCGGTTGCTGCCGAAGTTCTTCTCGGCAATTCCGGCCGTGCCCAGATAGTTGTCAATGAAGTTATTCAGAGCCGAGTACCCGGTGCTCTTGGTAAAGGAGAGAGAACCGAAGTTGTTGAAGGGCACAAAATCCCGCGCCAGCACGCGCGAAACGTCGGCGCCGACACGCAGGGTATGGCGACCGAAAGTCTTCGAAACGGTGTCCTGAAACTGATAGGAATCGTGACCGCGGCCCTGTGGCAGCGATGTAGACTGTGGCCCGAGCAGCGGCAGGCCGGTATTGGAGATGGTGATGACCGGCGATGTGTACAGCGGATTCGCTATCGTGGCCGGCAGAGGCGCAAATGCGAAGTTGATACGCGTCACGGAGACGCGGAATTCATTGATCAGAGTCGGCGTGAAGACATGGGTGTACTCGCCACCGCCCTGTTCGGCCGGTCCGCCCTGATAGGAGTCGAAGCCAGGAAGCTGCGAGGGGAAGTTGAACCAGTCCGGAGAGAGAAAATTGTAGTCGTGCAGAAAGCGGCCGGACAGATGATCCTTCGTGGTTGCCTGATAGTCCACCTTGGCGGTCCACTGCGTGTCGGTGCTCTGCTGGGCCTGGTTGGGACGTTTGTACGGCGCGAAGACAATCGTGCAGGAGACACAGCCCGGCTCGTTGGTGACCGTCTGCGAAGCCGATGATCCACTCGCCGGGATGTACTGGCTCAGAGAGCCGATGTACTTCAGCAGCAGATTCGCGTTAGTGCTGTTCATGCCCTGCAACAGAGCGTAGCTGGCCGGAGTGGGCAGGTGGATGATAGCGGGTGTGGCCTTGCCGTAAAAACGAGACCACTGCGAAGCACCAAATACCCAGAGGCGGTCCCGTACGAGAGGAGCGCCGAGCGTGAAGCCGTACTGGTGCTGGTCGTAGCGCGCCTTGGTCTCCCCCGAGACGCCGCGACTCTGCCCGTTCACTGCGTTCAGGCCGGAACCAGAATAGAGATCCCACGCGCTGCCATGGGGCGTATTGGTGCCGCTCTTACTCACCAGGTTCACCACCGCGCCGCCCGCACGCCCGAATTCCGCTGAGTAGGAGTTGGTGAGAACCGTTACCGACGAGTACATGTCCGGAATATTCGCCTGGAGAGCCTGCCCGGCAATGGCATTATCGTTGTCGTCCTGACCGTCGATGAGGTAGTTGTTGGCGCGCGGCCGAGTGCCGTTCACCGACACGTCGATGCCGTTGCTCAGACCTCCATTGTTCACCATCTGAACGCCCGGAACGGTTTCCACCAGCTCTACCGGATTCAGCGAGAAGATCGGCATGGTGGACAGCTCAGCGCTGCTGATCGTGGAGGCGAGCTGCCCGGTATCGGTATCCAGATTGGCGGCATTGGCAGCCTCCACCTGAACCTCCGAAGTGAGCTTGCCGACCTGGAGCGTGATGTCTTGTGACGTGATAACCGAAGGCTGGACTGCCAAATGATCGATCTGCTTCGGATCGAACCCCTGGGCCGTGATCTTGATGGAGTAGGGGCCGGGCTGCACGGCATCGGCGCGATAGGCTCCCTCGCCGCTGGTGACCACTACGCGGGATACCTGGGTAGCTTCATTCGTCAGCGTGACGGTGGCGCCGGCGATCACGGCGCCGCTGGGATCGCGCACCGTTCCGCTGATCGTGCCCAGACTGGTTTGCCCCAGCACGAGCCCGGGTGTCATGAGGGCGAGCACAGCGAACAGGAAAACGAACAGCGAAGCGAATGACCAAATTCTGCACCTGAAGTTCACAAAAGCCTCCCAAGGCATACGAACCCTGGCTGCCCCATTCGACCTTGAGCACAGGGTGTGTGTTGTTTTGCGCTACCTTTGGTCATCGTGTCTCGCAATTTTCAGGCCACTTCTGGTACCGCGCGAACCCCATTCCACGTGCAATGTGCATCGGCCTCCCGTCACTAATTCTGAGTATTGAAAATACAATGGCTTGGCAGAGGATTCCTCCAAGTCATCCCGGGTAGCTCCGGAGTAAACCGCCGGTGTGCGGAATAACGGTTTGAGCACCTAGGCACGTTACTTGCCTCCAGATTTTCATAGGTCCCACCTATAACGGTATGCATTCTCACACGCACAAAGGAAAGGGCGCCCGAAGGCGCCCTTTCATCGCGAAGGGCCTGATCTGGCCTAAAAGAGGATCCTAAGCGCCAGCTGACTCTGCCGTGCGGCCGCCGCACTCGTCACGTTCCCGAATGTCGATCCCAGATGGGAGTAGTTGCCGTCTGGATTATTGAACTGCGTGTGATTGAAGACGTTGTCGCTCTCCATACGCATCTGGAACCAGATATTGCGTTCCGTGCTCAGGTAGAAGTTCTTTGCCAGAACGACGTTGGTGTTGTTGATCCCCGGTCCGTGGTATGGATCGCGGTGCACATTGCCGAAGGTACCCAACGGCTCAGGGGCGAAGGCAGCAGAGGCATTGGTAATGGCAGCGCTGTACCCGGTTCCGGCCTGACGCGTCCGAAGATTACCGGTCGCGATGGGTGCCAGTTGCTCCGGCACGTCGGGACACGCATAGAAATAAGCCGAACTGGCGCACCACATCGAGGAGGATGTGCCGCCGCCGTAGGAGATGTCGTAGGGGAAGCCCTGCGCCAGCGTAATAATTCCAGACACTTCCCACCCAGCCAGCGCTACGTTTTTCAGGGTGTAAGCGGGACCGCTGAACTTCGGCACGATATAGAGCGGCGACAATACGAAGCGGTTGCGCGCATCGTACGCCGAGTCGCCATAGTTCAGAGGCTTATAGAACTGGTTCCAGCCGCGGCCGTTGCTGCCGCCGAAACCGGAATTCTCAAAACTCGACCCGCTGTCGATTGCGTGGGCATACGTATAGGCCATGATGAAGGTCAGGCCGTGGGTCGCGCCCTTCTGCACCAGCACCTGCAGCGAGTTGTAATTCGAATTCGCAAACGATCCGACCGTGCCCACACTGCGGATGCTTGCATCATTTCCGATCGTATGGCTCGGGAAATACAGCGGCTGCTGGTTGCGGTACTTCGTTACGGTCGGGTTCCCGCATTGCACCGTATCGGCAACGCATGCCGCATGTCCTGCGGCGGTGATGTAGTCGGATTCGTACGCGGACTGATTGTGGCGGGCCAGGGAGCCGACGTAGCTGAGGCGGGCGAGGATCTGCGACGGGAGCTGGCGTTCGACGCCGATTTGGAAGTTCTCAGCGTACGGTGCGCGGAAGCTCGGGCCATACGTGCTGATGCCCATCGGCTCAACCGCCTTCCACTGAGCCGCGGTCAATTGCGTCCCTTTGGTCGGGAAGGTAAATGGAAACTTGCTGGCGTAGACCTGGCCTGTATTGACGTCCTCATAGGGATTGCCGAAAGCCGGAGCGTTCCCCGTGGGATAGTCGAGCACTCCTGAGGAGTTGAGCCCGAAGGGAGGCGTCTCCAGCGTCTGGAGAGAACTCTCCTCTTCGGTGCGATCGTAGTAGATGCCCAGGCCGCCGCGCACAGCGAACTTCCTCGCATCTCCTCCGGAGAGCCAACCCAGGCTTGGGGCCCAGGCGAAGCCCACGCGCGGACCGAACTCATCGTAACGGGTGGTGGCCTGGCCGGTGTTTTTGCAGCCACCCTCGCCCGGATAAGCAATGTCGGTCGGTGCACCCACAAAGAGAGTGGAATTAAATCCGTTGACGAAGCAGGCAATGCCTTCGCCACCGTACTGATGCGCGCGCAGCGGCGTGTCGATGGAATATGCCAGGCCGTAGTTGAGGGTAAAGGAGTTGGTCAGCTTCCACTGATCCTGACCATAGAGGTAATTCAGGAAGGCATCGGCCTGAATCACGGCTCCTGTCCCCTGGCTGTAACTGCCCGGGACGCCCAGCACGAAATCCAGAGCGCCGTCGCCGGAGGTGTAATTGCTGCTGGTGGAGTTAAAACTGTACGAACCATTGTTTCTCGCGCTGAAGGGGTTGGTTACGTTGAAGCGTTCGCCTTCGTATCCGAACTTCAGCACGTGCTTGCCGAGGACCTTGGAGATCGAATCGTCCAGCTGAATGGCCTGGTCGATACGGGGCTGCGGTCCGTTGGTGCTGAAACCCAGCTCGAAACCGACGCCATTCTGACCGGTGATGGTGACAGCAGGCAGCCCCTCGCCCTTGGTGTTCTCGGGCGTAATCGCGAACCCAACGGTTGACGGCGCGACCGCCGACTGCGGTTCCACCGCGTCATAATTGAAGCGGGTGTAGTGCGCGGCCAGGTCGTTCACCAGGGTCGAGCTGAAGTCGTGAATGTAGTCCACCGTGAACTGATTGATGGACAGCGTGCTCCGATCGCCAAATCCGGGGACGGTGGCGCCCGTGAATGGCAGCGTGTCGGTTGTGCTGGTGTGCTGGTTGATCACCAGGCCGTAAATCTGGTTGCGGGGGTTCATCGCAAAATCCAGGCGGCCGATGTACTGCTTAATGGTCTGCGCCGTCACCGGGTTGAAATTGTAGAGATAAGTGCCGGCGTTCGGCGTCGGCAAGAACTTGTTGATCAGGGTGGTGGAAACCGGATTGAATGCGGAAGTCGGGAATTTGTAGTTCACCGCCGCGCCGCACTGCGCCCAAGTCATGCCCGCCGTGCAGCCCGGGATCACAATCGTTCCCGGTATCGGGGTGCTTTTCAGCTTGCCGGCATCGACACTGAAATCGCCGCCACGCTCGGCATTCGACAGTACGCCCGGATTCCCGCCCGTCTGAGGCGTGATCTGCCAGGTTCCCTGAAACGCGAAGAAGAAGAAAATCTTGTCGCGAAGGATCGGGCCACCGACTGTCGCGCCGGGGATGTTCTGGTGGAACTTCGACGGCGTCTTGACTCCGGTTTTCAGGTTCGTTTGGTACCAGTTGGCGGTATTCAAAAACGTGTCGCGGTAGAACTCGAATGCGTCGCCGTGGATATGGTTCGTACCCTGTTTGATCGTGGCGCTGACGATACCGCCGGAGTTGCGGTCGTACTCCGCATTCAGTGGGCCGTCAATCAGGTTGAACTGGTCGATGGCGTCGAGGTTCGGCTGGATGGCTATCGTATTCAGCGAGACATCGTTCGTATCGGCGCCATTGATCAGGTACTCCGACTGCTGCGTCTGCGCGCCGCTGACTGAATAGTTGCTGCCGAAGCGGTCGCTCGAGGCCTGCACCCCCGGCAGGGTGAGCTCAAGCCCCGTGAAGCTGCGGTTGATCAGGGGCAGCTCTTCCATCTGCTCGGAGTTCACGACGTTGCTCAGCTGCATATCCGTCGTGTCCACCTGCACCGCCGCGGCGTTCACCTGGACGGTCTGGCCGGTCGAGCCAACCTGCATCGTGATGTTCTCGACGTATTCCTGGTCAATGACCAGCTTGATGCCGGTGGCCGTGAACGCCTTAAAGTTCGGAGCGGAGGCCGAGATGGAATACAAACCGCCTCCGGTGACCGGCAGTTGGGGAAAAAGGTACGTTCCGTCTGCGCCTGAGTCGGCAGTGTACTTCACGCCTGTTCCGAGGTTAGTCGCGGTGATCTTGACGCCGGGCAGCACCGCTCCCGATGGATCGGTTACCGTTCCCTTAATGCGCCCGTTGACGTCCACCGCCCAGGCCGTTGCGGCCAGGACAAAGATGAGACTCAAGGCGCCGGCGAGCCGTTGCCATAAACGCAGCGTAATCATTCTTCCGGTCCTCGTGGGTTTGAAGATTTGTGACCCGGTATCGAATTAGCAAGCCGCGAATGGATTCGAGTGATCGCTCAGGAAGATTGGGGGCGCCTGAGGACTTTGGTCAGGCCTCTTCGCAATTTTTCGACCATTCTCCACAATTGGTCGAATGGGATCAGCAACCGCACCCGAATGCCGTTAGCCATGATTACGTTTCCTGCTCTCCACAAACGATTTACCGCTGATCGCGTGTAGCCTCGAATAGCAAAGAATCAAAGCTATCCTGCCCCGTAAAATCGTCCGTTTACGGTTCTTTCTCCAGTTTTTCGTAATTGATCGTCCGGAAATGTACACAATCCCACAGGCCAGCGAAGGCCTGCGCGGACCGCCTGCAATCTCGGCGGGGGCACCGGGTTTGAATCCAGCGGGCACTCCCGATCATCCCGCATATGACAACATAGGAGAGGAGCCCGCAACGAGGAGGCTCACCATGAATACCTTTAAGACCGCTTTTCTGCTGACGGCTCTCACGTTATTGCTCATCTTGATTGGCAGCCGGTGGGGCGAGAACGGCATGATCGTCGCCTTCATCATTGCCGCCGGCATGAATTTCTTCAGCTACTTCTATTCCGACAAGCTCGCGCTGGCCATGTACCGCGCGCAGCCTGTCACACGCGAGCAGTTGCCCCGCGCCTACGAGGTCGTCGAGCGCATGACCGGTCGCCTCGGCCTGCCCATGCCGAAGATGTACGTCATTCCCACCGACTCGCCCAATGCCTTTGCCACAGGACGCAATCCGAAGCACGCTTCCGTTGCCGTGACCCACGGCATTCTGCAGCTCCTGAACGATGAGGAACTGGAAGGCGTTCTCGCCCACGAGCTGGGCCACGTCCGCAATCGCGACATCCTCACCAGTTCCATCGCTGCGACATTGGCCGGAGCCATCACGCTGCTGGCCCGCATGGGCTGGTGGGCAGAGATGTTCGGCGGCTACGGCGGCGGGGACCGCGATCGCCGCGGTGGCGGACTCAGCATGCTCTTCATGCTGATCCTGGCCCCCATCGCCGCGATGCTGATCCAGCTGGCGGTCTCCCGCTCGCGCGAATACGAAGCCGACGCCACGGGCGCGCACATCACCGGCAATCCTTATGCGCTGGCCAGCGCCCTCGAAAAGCTCGATGCCTACTCGAAGCGGATTCCCATGCCCGGCTCGCCGACCACCGCACACCTGTTCATCGTGGAACCGCTGCTTAGCCGCGAGTCCTTCGCCAACCTGTTCTCGACGCACCCGCCCATCGCGAAACGCATCGAGCGTCTTATCGGCCGCCCGAGCCTCTACAACACGCCTCAGAGGTAGCAAAGGCGGTTAGCGAGAGACACGAGCGGGAGACGATTAGCGAACCGTCGCTTAGGGCTTTTCGCTAACAGTCTTTCGCTAACAGTCTTTCGCTAACAGTCTTTCGCTAACAGCTTCTCGCTAGCCGTTTCCCGCTGCCTCAAGGCGCCCATCCCAGCCCGTCATCGAACGCTCCCGCCTGCATCAGCTTCTGTACCTTCCACTGCTCCAGATCGATGGCCGCGACCTGTCCGCTGCCCGCGCACGAGACATACGCCACCTCCCCATCGGGGCGAATCAGCACTTCCTGCGGATCGGCCGCGACGGAAACGCTTCGTGCTACCAGCATGGTTTTCAAATCGACAACATCCACCGCGTTCTTCGCCGGGATCGCCACCAGCAGCCACTTCCCATCCGGCGTGACCGCCGACCCGTAGCCCGTGCCCGAAAGTCCGATCCACTGCCGCACCTTGCGCGTCGTCGTGTCGATTACCGCGAGTCGCGGCTGGTGCTGATCGGAGGTGAAGACCAGACGATCATCCGGCGTGATCGAGATCCGCTGGATTTTCTGCGCCACTGGGATGACGGCCAGTGTCCTGCGCCCAGCCATGTCGAGGACCGACACCGTTCCTGGGTCCACGTTGGCCGTGTACCCGAATCGCCCGTCACGCGAGAGCGCCAGCATGTGCGATTCAGCTTGCCCGGTGGGAATTTTCCCAACCATCTGCAGCGTGCGCGTGTCGATCGCCGTGACCGCGTCGTCCAGTTCTGTCGTCACGTAGAGCAGATGCCGCTGCGCGTCGAGCACCGGCAGATGCGGCCGCACTGGATGCCCGAAATCCACGGTGCGTGCAATCGTCTGTGAGGGCACATCGATCACCAGCATCACCTGCCCGTCGATGCCCGGGCGCCCGACTCCTGAGTTTCCGTAGATCGGCACGTACGCGGTTTTGCCGTCCGGCGAAACCGCCACCTCGTGTCCCCACTGGCCGGCAATGGGCTCAGCGATGCTCGCCAGCTTGTTTCCGCTCGCTGCGTCCAGAATGCTCACCGTCCGGTCATGCTGATTCACCACCAGCAGCTTTTGCGCACGCGTACCGCAAGCGCCCACGATCATCGCAGCGACCGCGGCGCAACCGATTGTTTTTCGCATAAGCCGCGACTATAACACGCGCCAAAATGACCCGTGCGGCCCCACGATGCTCCGCCAAAAACGAACAACGAACAACTGACAACCGTCTGCCCGCTGTAGTCTGGTTCTGCCCATGAGAACGCTTGTCCGCACCATCGTCTGGCTGGCGCTGATTGTCTGGCTCGGTGGACTCTTCTTTTTCCCCATCATCGCCGCCGCTGCGTTCACCAGCAT
>Ga0070735_10003959_pt1 | contig 12693 bp, 12 predicted proteins | sample Coa_R1_FD_66443 | JGI IMG/M metagenome (GOLD analysis project Ga0070735, IMG submission 66443) | Surface soil microbial communities from Centralia Pennsylvania, which are recovering from an underground coalmine fire - Coalmine... | ecosystem: Environmental > Terrestrial > Soil > Unclassified ...
CTCGCCGCCCCGGGTCCATCCGCGCTCGTGCTGGCGGTCTCGTCGCCTCGCTCGCGTTCCACACAGACGTCCTGGTGAGGGCGGTCAACAGCCCAGCGCGAGGCGAAGGAGCTCGACCAGCATGCGCGCGGTCGCGCCCCACACCGTGTCCTCGTCGACCTCGAAGAACCACATCGGGAAGCCGCCGTCGTCGTCCGCGGGCAGCGGACGCGCGGAGCGCGTGCGGATCGCCCCGGGGAGCACCCATCGCTCCTCGCGGAACACGCCGTCCGCCGCCAACTCCGCCAGGGCGACGTCGAACACGCGCTCCACCTCGTGGGGATTGGGAACGAGCTGTGGCCGGGCGGCGAGCAGCCCCACGACGGGGGTGATCGCGGAGCGGGACGAAAAGGTCGCCAACGGCGTGAGGCGGCCGACCACCTCGACGGACGCCGGGTCGAGCCCCACCTCCTCGGCGGCCTCGCGGCGCGCCCCGTCCTCGGGCGACTCCCCAGGCTCGAGCCGCCCCCCGGGGAAGCTCACTTCGCCCGTATGGGTCCGAAGGTGCGCGGCCCGCCGCGTGAGGACGACGCGCGCCTCGCCGGCCTCCTCGAACAGCGGGACGAGCACTCCGGCCGGCGCGCCGGGGTCGCGGAGCTCGTCGAAGGTGACGCGCTCGGACGACTCGAGCGCACGATGGTGCGCCGCCACCGCAGCCGCGAGCGGCGCCAGGCGAATGCCCCGTCGGAGCTCCACGGGGAGCGCCCCCCACGGGGCGGGCCGCCCGGGCGCCGCGTCCGCCGGCCTCGGAATGACCTGCCTCCCCGCGTGGCGGCGTCCGGAAACGGCGGGGACGTCCACGCTCCGGAAGCTACCGGGCCGGCGCGACGGACCTTCCGCGGCGGGTCACGCCGTAGGCCTTCGCTCTTGGCAGCGTGAATCGATCGCCACGACCGGTCTCGGGACCGGAGATGGCCACCCGGCCCGCGTCACGCGGGCCGGCCGGTCACATCATCCCCATGCCACCCATGCCGCCCATGCCGCCCATGCCACCGGCACCGGCGGCGGCGGGCTCGGGCTTCTCGGGCTTGTCGGCCACGACCGCCTCCGTCGTGAGCAGCAGACCGGCGACCGAGGCCGCGTTCTGCAGCGCCGAGCGCGTGACCTTGGCCGGGTCGATGACCCCCGCCTTGATGAGGTCCTCGATCTCCCCCGTGGCTGCGTTGAGGCCGCGGGATCCGGACTCCGCCTCGACCAGACGCACCATGACCGCCCCCTCGTGGCCCGCGTTGATGGCGATCCACTTGAGGGGCTCTTCCAGGGCGTTGGCGACGACGCGGGCCCCGGTGGCTTCGTCCCCGGAGAGGCTGGCGGCCACCTTCGCCACCTCGGCGCGGCTGCGTACCAGGGCGACACCGCCGCCGGCCACGATGCCCTCCTCGATGGCCGCCCGGGTCGCGGACAGCGCGTCCTCGATGCGGTGTTTCTTCTCCTTGAGCTCGACCTCGGTGGCCGCTCCCACCCGCACCACGGCGACGCCGCCGGCCAGCTTGGCCAGCCGCTCCTGCAGCTTCTCGCGGTCCCAGTCCGAGTCGGTGTCCTCGATCTCGCGCTTGATCTGGGCGATGCGACCCTTGACGTCCTCTTCGGAGCCGGCGCCCTCCACGATGGTGGTGTCGTCCTTGGTCACGATCACTCGACGCGCCTTGCCGAGCAGGTCGACGGTGACGTTCTCCAGCTTGAGGCCGATCTCCTCGGAGATCACCTGGCCACCGGTGAGGACGGCCATGTCCTGGAGCATCGCCTTGCGCCGCTCGCCGAAGCCGGGCGCCTTGACGGCGACCGAGATGAACGTCCCCCGGATCTTGTTGACCACGAGGGTGGCGAGCGCCTCGCCCTCGACGTCCTCGGCGATCACGAGGAGGGGCTTGCCCGTCTGCATGACCTTCTCGAGCACGGGGACGAGGTCGTGCACCGCGCTGATCTTCTGGTTGACGATCAGGATCGACGGCTCGTCGAGGACGGCCTCCTGACGCTCGGCGTCGGTGACGAAGTAGGGCGACAGGTAGCCCTTGTCGAACTGCATCCCTTCGGTGAACTCGAGCTCGAGCCCGAAGGTGTTCGACTCCTCGACGGTCACGGTGCCGTCCTTGCCGACTTTGTCGATCGCCTCGGCCAGGACGTCGCCGATCGAGGTGTCGGCCGCCGAGATGGCGGCGACCTGGGCGATCTCGGTGCGCGAGTCGATGTCCTTCGCCTGCTTCTGGATGGCGCCCACGGCGGCCTCGACCGCCTTGTCGATGCCGCGCTTGAGCGACATGGGGCTGGCGCCCGCGGCGACGTTGCGCAGTCCCTCGTGCACCAGGGCCTGGGCGAGGACCGTGGCGGTCGTGGTGCCGTCACCGGCCACGTCGTTGGTCTTGGTGGCGACCTCCTTGACGAGCTGCGCCCCCATGTTCTCGAAGGGGTCTTCCAGCTCGACCTCCCGGGCGATCGTCACGCCGTCGTTGGTGATCGTGGGCGCACCGAACTTCTTGTCGATCACGACGTTGCGGCCGCGGGGCCCGAGCGTCACCTTGACGGTGTCGGCCAACTTGTTCACGCCGCTCTCGAGGGAGCGGCGCGCCGCCTCGTCGAACTTGAGGATCTTCGCCATGGCGCGGGCGGCTACTTCTTGCCCATCTTGGCGAGCACGTCGCGGCCCGAGAGGATCAGCAGGTCCTCGCCGTCCACGGTGATCTCGGTTCCGCCGTACTTCGAATACACGACGGTGTCGCCCACCTTGACGTCGATCGGGATGATCTCGCCGGTGTTGTCGCTGCGGCGCCCGGGGCCGACCGCGAGCACCTCGCCCTGTTGGGGCTTCTCCTTGGCGGTGTCGGGGATCACGAGTCCGGAGGCCGTGGTCTCCTCGGACTCACCCGGACGGACGACGATCCGGTCCTCGAGGGGCTGGAGCTTCATGGCAGGGGAGCCTCCTGTGGGCTGTTAGCACTCAAACCTTGCGAGTGCTAACGATAGCGGGCGCACCCCGCCCGGGCAACCGCGCGCCGGCGCGGATTCAGGCCACGAAGGCCAGCCGGAGGTTCGGGTCGGCGCCCAGCCCGAGCGAGCTCGGGCCGAGGTGCTCGAGCTGCCATGTGCCGGCGGCGGCGATCATCGCCGCGTTGTCGGTGCACATGGCCCGGCTCGGCAGGTACAGGGGCAAGGCGGCCTGGGCGCAGGCGTCGGTCAGGAGCGACCGCAGGCGGCCGTTCGCCGCCACCCCGCCCGCCAGGCACACGCCGCGCGCCCCGCTGACGTGGGCGGCGCGCAGGGTCTTGGCCACGAGCACGTCCACCACGGCCTCCTGGAACGAGGCGGCCACGTCGCTGTCGGTGGCCCCGGGCTGCTTCCGCACGGCGTGGACGACAGCGGTCTTGAGGCCGCTGAAGGAGACGTCGAGGCCGTCGGATGCCATGGCCCGCGGGAACGCGAAGGCCGTCGGGTCTCCCGTCTCGGCGGCCCGCTCGATGGCCGGGCCGCCCGGGTAGCCGAGCTCCAAGAAGCGCGCCACCTTGTCGAAGGCCTCGCCGGCGGCGTCGTCGAGGGTCTGCCCGAGAAGGCGGTAGCGACCGGGGCCCTGCATGGACACCAACAGCGTGTGGCCGCCGGACACGAGGAGCACGGTGACGGGCCAGTCGATGCCGGGATGGTCGAGCAGGGCGGCGAAGAGGTGGCCTTCGAGGTGGTTCACCCCCACGAACGGCGTGCGCCAGGTGAGCGCGAGCGCCTTGGCCGCGCTCACGCCGACGAGCAGCGACCCGACGAGCCCCGGGCCGACGGTGGCGGCGACCGCACCGAGGTCCGCCGGGCGCACGTCGGCGCGCCGGATGGCCTCGTCCACGACCGGCATGAGCAGTTCGAGGTGGGCGCGGCCGGCGAGCTCGGGAACGACGCCTCCGTACGCCGCGTGGACCTCGATCTGGCTGGCCACGACCGACGACCGCACGCTGGCGTCGCCACCCACGACGGCAGCCGCCGTTTCGTCACACGACGTCTCGATGCCGAGGACCGGCGAGCCCGGGTCGGTCATCGTGCCGACCGGACCCGCTCGTCGATGCGCTCGAGTCGCCGGGCGTACTCGTCGGTGTCGATGTCGCGCGCCCACATGACGATGGCGTCCTCGCCGGTCTCCGCGTAGTAGTTCTTGCGTACCCCGACGGGAGCGAACCCGAAGCGGCGGTAGAGCACCTGCGCGGGAGCGTTCGACACGCGGACCTCGAGGGTCAGGTGGCGCACCCCGTGGCCGGGGGCGGCTCGGGCGGTGTCGAGGAGCATGAGCGTGCCGATCCCCCGGCGGTGCCAGGCCGGGTCGACGGTGACCGTGGTGATGTGGCCCTCGTCACCCACGATCATGAGCCCGCAGTACCCCACGACGAGCGGACCGATGGTCGCCACCGTGTAGCGGCGCGACGTCCGCTGCGCGATCTCCGAGAGGAACAAGGTCGCCGACCACGGTCTCGGGTAGCACTGCTCTTCGATACGGACCACCGCACGCAGATGCCGACGCCGCAGGGGCGTCAGCCGCACCGCCGCGGTGACGTCGTCGGTGCGCGCCGGAACGCCGTCTCCGGCGAGCCCCGACAGCGCGTCGTCCGGTTCCCACATGGCGTCGGGCACCTCAGACCACCGCCTCGGGTGTCACCTCACCGGGCGCCGGTCTCCGCGCCCGGCGCTCCCAGTTGATACGGGTGTCCGCGTCGCGCAAGTACCACGGCACCACCGACGCGCCGTCGCGGACATCGCCCTTGTCGGCTCGAGCCACGCCGAGCGCGGCGAGCCCGGCCACCGGCGGATGCGCCAGGACGGCCCCGGCCACGGTCGTCCCGGGGATCCCCCGCAGGACCGGCTCGTAACGACATGCCCCGTCTCCCACGACCACGGCCGGCTCACCGACGGCGCGCAGTGCCGCAGCCAGCCCCTCGGGCGTCTGCCGGGTGGCGTCGCCCACGGGCTCCACGCCGTCCGGCCCCGGCCGGAAGAACTGCACGAACAGCTCGCCACGCCGTGCGTCGACGACGGAGACGACCGTCGCCTCCTGCACCACGACGGCGTCCGCCGCCGCCCGGGCGAGCAGCTCCAGGCTCGTCGCCGTCACGACCGGCACACCCAAGGCGAACGCGAACGCCTTGGCGCTCGCCACCCCCACCCGCAGCCCGGTGAACAGGCCGGGCCCGACGTCGACGGCCACGGCACGGATCGATGCCAGCTCCACGTTCGCCACGCGGCACACGAAGTCGACAGCGGGAACGATCGTCTCGGCGTGGCGCCGTCGCACCCCCGAGCTCGCCGACGCCAGCGTGCCCGTGGCATCCGCCAGGGCGACACCGGCGACGTCGGTGGCCGACTCGAGAGCGAGCACGACGGTCCTGTCTGCCGTCGTCGTTCGCGTCACCGGACCCTCGTCGCCGTTGTGCCCGGGAAATTCGTGTCCACGGGCCGGTTGTCGTCGGTCCAGGCGCGCATGCGCGCGTCGATGTCGGTGCGCCGGGGTTCGGCGATTCCTTCGGCGTCCACGGTGACGAGCCGCTCGTCCTCCGTCGACCCGGATCGCAGGGCCACGCGCAGGGCGTGGCGGCCGAGGACGGGCTCCGCGACGTCGCCCCACTCGACGACGGCCACCGCCTCCTCCTCGACGAGCTCGCCGAGGGCGAGGTCGACCACCTCGGCCACGCGATCGAGCCGGTACAGGTCGGCGTGGAGGAGCACCCGCACGGGCGCGCCGTCGACCACCCTGTCGTCGCGTGGTGCGTCGCACGCATACGGGCGCACCAGCGTGAACGTCGGGCTCGTCACGTGGTCGGCGACGCCCAGGCCCGCGGCGACGCCTTGCACGAAGGTGGTCTTCCCGGCTCCCAGCTCGCCCGCCACCAGCACGACGTCACCGGCACAGAGGATGCCGGCGAACGCCGACCCCAGCGCGCGCGTGGCCTCGGCCGACGACGTCCGCAGCGTCACCGACGCGGCCGCCGACGTCGACGTCGGCTCGACGACCGCTCCACCCTCGGTGGGCGTCGTCACCGCTCACCCGCCTCGACGCGAGCCCCCTGGTGCTGCTCGAGGAGCCGCTTGGCCCGCACGAAGTCGGCGCGCATCTCGGCCACCACCTCCGCACCACCGCGCAACGCGGCCGCGGGGTGATAGGTCGGAACGAGGTGGCCGCGACCGAAGGGATACGCGCGCCCACGCAGGCGGCGGATGCCCTCCGACGTCTCGAGCAGCAGCCGGGTGGCGAAGTTCCCGAGCGTCACGACCACGTTGGGGGCGATCATCGCCAACTGCGCGTCGAGGTACGGGCGGCACGACGCGATCTCGTCGGGATGCGGGTCCCGGTTGCCCGGAGGCCGGCATTTCACGACGTTGGCGATGTAACAGCGGCTGCGGTCGATGCCGATCTCCTGGCGCATGAGCTTGTCGAGCAGCTTCCCGGAGCGGCCCACGAACGGCTCCCCGGCGAGGTCTTCGTCGCGACCCGGCCCCTCGCCGACGAACATGAGGCCCGCCGACGGGTCGCCCACGCCGAACACGACTTGCGTGCGGGTGGACGCCAGCGCGCAGCGGGTGCAGGCCAGAGCCTCCGTCCGAAGCTCGGCCAGCGTGCCCACGTCGGTCGATGGTAGCGGCGGTCCTCCGGCACACCGCCGGGGCACACCGCCGGGGCACACCGCCGGGCGGCGCTCTGTCGAGGTCAGCGAACCTTGGCGGAGAACTCGTCGACGAGGCGGCCGAACTCCCGCCGGCGTTCGAGCATCGGCATGTGCCCGCAACGGGGGAGCTCCACGACTTCGGCGCGTGGCAACGCTCCTGCGGTCCGCCACGCGTGGCGCGGCGGCGTGAGGTGATCATGCGATCCCACGAGCACGAGCACCGGCAGGTCCAGGGTGCCGATCCAGCGGGAGAGGTCGAACGCCGCCACGGAGGGGACGAGGTCCGGCAGCGTCCCCGCCGGCGTCGCGAGCTGCACGCTCTCGATGAAGCGCACCAGCGCCGCCGGGGTGTCGGGACCGAAGCCCGCCCGGGTGAGCCACCACCGCAGGTCCTGCGAGGGCACGAACCGGGCCCCAAAGCGGTCGGCCAGCCCGATCGCCCGTGCCGAGGCCGGACCGGCGAGGCGCACAACACCGGAGTAGCCGGGGAGGCGCGAGAACGGGCCCGCCGTCGTGGAGACGAGCACGAGGCCCACCACCCTGCGGTCCAACTCGGCACCCGGCAGGTCGTGGAGGAGCTGCAGGGCGACCATGCCTCCCATGGAGTGACCCACCAAGACGGCACGCTCCACACCGAGGCGGTCGAGCACCTGGCGCACGTCCATCGCCATTCGCCGGATGGCCGGGGCCCCCTGCTGCGCCGCGGCCATTCGGGCCCCGGCGACCACTGACCCGGACTCCTCGCCGTCCGGGCTCACGTCGAATCGTGCCGTGCCGGGCACGGACCGGCCGTGGCCCCGCAGTTCCACGGCGATCACCCGGTGGCCCCCCGCCAGATCGCGCAGCTGGTGCGCCCAGATCGCGCCGCTCAGCATGAAGCCGTGGAGGAGCACGAGCGCGGGGCCGTGCCCTCGTTCGAGGACGTGGATCTGTCCTCCGTCGTCGGTCTCGACGACGGTGCGCGTGACGTCGTCGGGCAGCGTGAGACCCTCGGCCTCGTCCTCCGCCGCGGCGCGCGTCCTGGCGACGACGCGGTGCTGGGCCACGTACCCCGCGGTGACGGTGGAAGCTGCCACGCCCAGGATGCCGGCGAGCAGGCGCCGGTGCCCGCGTCGGGGGGGATCCGCACTCATCTGTTTCCCCCTCCACCGACGATCACGCGCGGGACGCGTCGGCCGATGGCGCAGAACACCTCGTGCGCGATCGTGCCGAGGGTCTCCGCCCACTCCTCGGTCGTGAGCGACGCACCGTCCTGCTCGCCGATCAGCACCACGTGATCCCCCACCGACACCCCCTCGTCCACCCCGCAGTCCACCACGATCTGGTCCATGGTGACCATCCCGGCGAGCGGCCGCCGCGTGCCGCCCAAGAGCACCGTGCCGCCGGCGCTGAAGTAGCGGCGGGGCACGCCGTCGGCGTAGCCGAGCGGCACGGTCGCCACCCACGACCGCGCCGGCAGCGGGGCGAGCCGTCCGTACGACGGTCGCTCGGCCTCGTCGAGCAGGCGCACCAAGGTGACGCGGGCGTGCCACGACAACACCGGTCGCAGCGCCGGCGCGCCGGCCTCGTCGAGGGCGCGCGCCCACACCGAACGCATGGCAGGTGCGGGGACGACGCCGTACAGGGCGATCCCGCAACGCACCATGTCCAGACGAGAACCCGGGTACGCGCCGGTGGCCGCGGAATTGGCGGCGTGGACCATGGGCGGGGGCATACCAGCCGCCTCGAGGGCGACGCGCAGCCCTGCCAGTTGGGCGAGTTGCCCCTCGGTGAACAGGCGGTCGTCCTCGGACACGCCGTCGGCCACCGGGAAGTGCGTCCACAGCGCGCCGAACCGGAGCCCCGGCGACGAGGCCACCGCCGAGACCACGCCGAGGACGTCGGCTCCGTCCGCGCCCACCCGGTGCATGCCGGTGTTCGCCTTGACATGGACGTCGGTCACGACGCCGGACGCCGCCGACGCGTCCGAAACCGCCCGAACGCCGCTCTTCGTGTACACCGTCGGCGTCAGCCGGTGCGCCACCACCTCGGGCATCGCCGGCAACGGGGGCTCGGAGAGCAGGAGCACCGGCGCGGTGATCCCGGCGTCGCGGAGTTCGACGCCTTCGTCGACCGTCGCCACCGCCAGCCAGGTGGCGCCCCCCTCGAGCGCGGCGCGCGCCACCGGAGCGGCCCCGTGGCCGTAACCGTCGGCCTTCACGACTGCGCACAGAGCCGCCGGCGACGCCAGACGGGCCAACACCGAGGCGTTGTGCCGCAGCGCGCTGAGGTCGACCTCCGCCCACACCGGCCGGGCGGATGCCGGGAGTGCTCCGGTCCTCGGCGGGTCCGACACGAGGCTCGTCCTCACCGCTCGCACGACAGCCAGCGCGCCACCAGGTCGGCAAGGTCTCCCGCCACCAGGCCCTGGTGGGGGCCGAGCTCGGCCGCGCGGCCGTGGACGTGCGCGCCCAGCGCCCCCGCGTGCCACAGGTCGAGGCCACGCGCCGTGAAGGCTCCGATCACACCCGACAACACATCGCCGGTCCCCGCGGTGGCGAGCCGCGGCGACCCCGCGGTGGCGCACAGCAGCCGGCCGTCGGGGTGGGCGACGACCGTGACGGGCCCCTTCAGGAGCACGACCGCCCTGCTCGAGGCGGCCAGGCGGCGGGCCTCGCCCATCCGGTCGGCGGCCGGGGGGCGTCCCGCCAGGTGGGCGAACTCACCGTCATGGGGGGTCATGATGACCGACGCCGGTGGCCGCCCGCCGTGAGCCGCGCCGCCGGCCACCACCGCCGCGAGCTCTTCCCCGCTGGCGAGGGCGTACAGGCCGTCGGCGTCCACGACCGTCGGCACGCCGACGCGCTCCACCGTGGACCGGACATCGGCCACGGTGGAGGGCGCCCGCCCCAGCCCGGGGCCCACCACGAGCGCCCGGCAGCGCTCGGTCATCTGAAGGGCCGGGTCCGTCCACCCCGTCGCCGGCAACGCCACCCCGACGGCCTCGGACACGGGCAGGTCCGTGCCCACCTGCCCCGGGATCCCGAGCCGGACCATTCCTGCCCCGGCGCGGTAGGCCGCCCGAGCGCACAGCGCGGCGGCGCCCGTCATCCCCGGGGAACCGGCCACCATGGCGACCGCCGACTGCCACTTGTACGCATCGCGCGGGCGGTCCGGCACGAGCGCGGCGACATCGGCGTCCTCCACGACCCACGCGCGCGCCCCGCTCACGTCCAGGCCGATGTCGGCGACGACCACTCGTCCGGCGAGTGTGGGGCCGGCGCCCTGCAGCAGGCCGGCCTTGTAGGCCGCGAACGTCACCGTCACGTCCGCACGCAGCGGCTCCCCCGAGGCCTCGCCGGTGTCACCGTCCACCCCCGAGGGAATGTCGACCGCCAGAACGGGCACCCCGGCCGGGACCGACGGCGCCCGGTAGGTCCCCCGGAAACCCGTGCCGTACGCCGCGTCGACGACGAGATCGACCACCCCCGCCGGCCCGATGTGCTCGGGAGCGTCGGCCGCGTCCACCACCGTCACCCGCGCCCCGCGGCGGCGCAGCCGGTCGGCGGCCACGCGTCCGTCGGCACCGTTGTTGCCCTTGCCGGCCACCACCACCACCCGCCGGCCGTAGGTGCCACCGAGCAGGCGCAGGGCCGCGGTCGCCACCGCGGTGCCGGCCCGTTCGACGAGCGTCTCCTCGCTCACCCGGGCGAGGGCGCGGGCGTCGACGGCGCGCATCTCCTCGACGCTCAGAACCGCCAGCACGTCAGAGCTCCCCGTGGGGCAGGCCCTCGGCGACCACGCTCGCCACCGCGACGGTGCCGGTGTGGGTCAACGAGACGTGCCAACGACTGACACCGCGTTGAGCGGCGAGGGAGGCGGCACGGCCGGACAACGACAACGTCGGCGCCCCCCCGTCTTGGCGGACCACCTCCACGTCGCGGAAGCCGACGGCGCCCACCCCGACGCCGAGCGCCTTCCACACCGCTTCCTTGGCGGCGAAACGGGCCGCCAAACGCGGCCCCGGATCGCCGCCGCGTTCTGCGTCGCGGCGTTCGGACGCCGTGAACACGCGATCGACGAGGGCGGGCCTCCGCTCGATCACCTGTCGGAACCGCACCACGTCGACGGCATCCACGCCGATGCCTCGCACACCCGCTGCGGCGGGTCCGGGGCCGGTCCCGGTCACTCCACCGTGACGGTCTTCGCCAGGTTGCGGGGCCGGTCGACATCGTGTCCGTGCAGCCGCGCGAGGTGATACGCGAACAGCTGCAGCGGGACCACGTCCACCAACGGCGCGAAGTGCGCGACGGTGCGGGGCACCCACAGGACTTCGTCACCCTGTGCCGCCGTCTCGTCGTCGCCCTCGTTGGCCACCAGCACGACGGTGGCGCCCCGGCTCTTCACCTCGGCCACGTTGGCCATCATCTTCTCCCACAGGTCGGTACGCGTCGCCACGGCCACCACCGCCGTCCCCGGCTCGATGAGCGCGATCGGCCCGTGCTTGAGCTCACCCGCCGGATAACCCTCGGCCCGGACGTAGGAGATCTCCTTCAGCTTCAGCGCGCCTTCGAGCGCCACGGGGAAACCCACGTGGCGCCCGAGGAAGAAGAAGTCGCGCGTATCGACGAACCGCTCGGCCACCGTGGCCGCCTCGGCGTCGCGCTCCGGCGACAGCGCCCGTTCCACGAGATCGGGGAGCCCGGCAAGGCTGGCGAACAACTTCCGCTCGTCATCCGGCGTGATGGTCTTGCGGAGCTGCGCCAGGTACAGCGCCAGCAGCTCGAGCGCGGCCACCTGGGTGAGATGGGTCTTCGTGGCGGCCACCCCCACCTCGGGCCCAGCCCGCGTGTACAGCACCCCGTCGGCGTCACGGGCCATCGAAGAGTCGACCACGTTCGAGATGACCAGGACGCGCGCATCCCACTGGCGGGCTTCGCGCATGGCTTGCAGGGTGTCGATCGTCTCGCCCGACTGGCTCACGCCGACGACGAGTGTCCGGTGGTCCAGAACGGGGTCCCGGTACCGGAACTCGGACGCGATGTCGACCTCGGTCGGCAGGCGCGCGAAGTGCTCGATGGCGTACTTGGCGACCATCCCCGCGTGGTAGCTCGACCCGCACGCCACCACGAATACCTTGTCGACTTGACGCAGCTCGTCGTCGGAGATCCGCATCTCGTCGAGGCCGAGGGTGCCGTCGGGAAGCAGGCGCCCCAGAAGAGTGTCGGACACGGCCCGGGGCTGTTCGTGGATCTCCTTGCCCATGAAGTCGGGGTAGCCGCCCTTTTCGGCGGCCTCGAGGTCCCAGTCGACGTGGAGCTCCTTCGGCTCCACTTCCTTGCCAGCGAGGGTCGTCACTCGCAGAGTGCCGGGGTGCATCTCGACGACCTGGTCGTCGTCGAGGACCCAGAAGCGGCGAGCCCGGCCCAACAGCGCCGGGATGTCCGACGCCAACAGCGCCTCCGCGCCGTTGCCGTGGTCGTCCCCCAGGCCGATGATGAGCGGGGAGACCCGACGGCCCGCCACGATGGTGCCCGGCTGCCCCGCGCTCACCACGGCCAGCGCGAACGCACCCCGCACCTCGCGCAACGTGGAGCGGACGGCGTCGCCGAGCGACGCCCCTCCGGACAATTCCTCTTCGATGAGGTGGGCAAGGACCTCGGTGTCGGTCTGCGAGGTGAGCTCGTGCCCCTCGTCGGCGAGGCGGGCGGCGAGCTCACGCCAGTTCTCGATGATCCCGTTGTGGACGACGGCCACCGTGTTCGTGCAGTCGAAGATGGGGTGCGCGTTCTCTTCGGTGGGATGACCGTGGGTCGCCCAGCGGGTGTGGCCGATGCCCGCCGTCACGTGGCGAGGGCCTTCCTCGACGACCTTGCGGAGGTCCACGAGCGACCGCGTGCCGGCCGCGGCGCGTGCCCGCCACAAGGAGCCGTCGCTCTGGAGGGCCACCCCCGCGGAGTCATAGCCGCGGTACTCGAGGCGACTGAGCCCTTGGAGCAGGACGTCGAGGACGTCGCTCCCCCCGGTGGCGCCGATGATCCCGCAC
>Ga0070735_10003960_pt1 | contig 12692 bp, 6 predicted proteins | sample Coa_R1_FD_66443 | JGI IMG/M metagenome (GOLD analysis project Ga0070735, IMG submission 66443) | Surface soil microbial communities from Centralia Pennsylvania, which are recovering from an underground coalmine fire - Coalmine... | ecosystem: Environmental > Terrestrial > Soil > Unclassified ...
GTGCATACACAACGGGATAGCGGCGATGCTTGTCCTTGTTGTAGCTGGGCGGCAGAAAAACGATGACATCGCGATCGGCAGACTCTCCCCCGAGGTTGCCTTCGATAGCGGCGGAGTGAACCTTGATGTGCTCCGTTGTCACCGACTTGGCGCCGGGAATGACCGGCGGCACCTGTGTTTGCACCTGCGCGATCGCCAGGCTGCCGCTTGCCACAGCCAGCGAAATCAGAGCGGAAAAAGCGAAAGCAAGCCTTGGTCGCGTCCTCAATGGTTGACTCCGTTTCCTGTGTGTTGCCACTGCACGGTTGCATGATGCAGAACGCTAGGGCGCGGCCTGCACGACGGGAAAGCGATAGATCTCAACGCTGATCGGCGCGACGGAGAGGCTGCCGGAGCCTTCACCGATCGCAGTTTCCTTCACCTCGACCTGCGGCGCCTGGCCGACGTGGTTCGCCGCGTCAAGATCCTTGCCGGTCATCCGCCACACTGTTGCGCCGCCACTCAGACTTGCGCCGCTGACATTCAGATCGAACTTCTGCTCGGAGTCCGTGGCGTTCACGACCGCCAGCGTGAGGAACTTGTGGTCCTCGCTCAGCGCCGCGAACATATCCAGCGGATCGGTGGGACTGCCGGCGCTCGTCCGCGGCAGATCGCCCACGATGTGTTGCGTTGGAGCGGGTTGAGGAGAATTGCCCGTGAGCGCTACGGGAACAGAGCCGGCGCCGAGGCGATCGCCGTACAGCTTGAAGAGCAGACCGTTGGTGTTGAGCGTGGCGGCGGTCTGGTTGAAGTCCAGGGTGGAGACACCCATGGTGAACGCCGTCATCCGCAGAAAGTCTGTTTCGCGCAGCATTTCGTTGAAGACCATGGCGTACGCGAGAGCCAGCTTGAGATTGGTCTGGCCGCCGGTGTAGGCGTATTCGTCATTCGACATGAAGATGTTTTTCGTCTTCATCTCGGGAAAGCGCTGCTCGTACTCCTGCCACTCTTCACCTTTCAGGTGGACGCGATCGGAGGGCCGGCGCACCCAGTCCAGCACGGTTTCCTCATCCGGCACGAGGCCGGCCTCCAGGCGGCCGACCTTGATTCCTTTCTCAGCCCTCTCCCGATCCCAGTGGGTGCCGGCGCGCGTGTACCAGTGCTCGGTGACTCCGTCGAAGTTCCCCCAGTCGTGTTTCAGGAAACCGCAGGTCCAGTCCGCATCGGAGCAGATGCCGGCCTGATCGATGGGAATGTGCCAGTCCGCGACGACGCCCTCGAGAATCGTCTCTTCCGGCATGGACGCGGAGGCCAGCAGCGTGATCGACGGATCCGCCGCGCGCATCGCTTTGGCAAACTCGTTGTGCTTCAGCAGGTAGTACTTCAGGTCCGTGCGGCCGAGTTGCCACGGCCCGTAGGGCTCGTTCCCGATGTCCCACAGCCGTACGTGATACGGCTCCGGATGTCCGTTGCGCGCGCGCATGGCGCCCATCGGCGTGCTGGAGGCGCCGTTCATGTATTCCACTTCTTCGCCGGCCGATTGCGCGTCGCCGAAGCCCGCGTTCACGGTGATGTAAGGCTCCACGCCGATCAGCTTGCACAGCGTCATGAACTCATCCATGCCGACGTCGTTGGTCTGCATGGCGTTCCATGCGTAGTCGAAATCCGGCGGCCGCTGGTCGCGCGGGCCCACCGAGTCATACCAGTTGAAGTCGGAGATGAAGTTGCCGCCGGGGAGCCGCCAGAAGCCGGAGTGCAACGGCTTCAGCTGCGCGATCACTTCCGGACGAAAGCCGTCGAGGTTGTCGGCAGGCATCAGGCTGACGGCGCCGATGTGGAAGTTACCGCTGCCCGTACCGGTGATCTCGAGCGCGCCGGCGTCCGTATCGCCGCCCGCCGTAAACGTGAAGGGCAATTCTCTGTAGGTGCTCGCGGTCGCGGGAAGAGCCACGCTCTGGCGATCGCTCGCGCCTTCACCCCAGACCAGCGCAACCTTCAGCTTCGCCGTGCCGCGGACCCAAATGTGGCCGTTGTACCTCTTCCCTTTCACCAGGGCAAAGCCCGCCTGCCTGATGCCGTGCGGAGTGGATGAGTCGAGTTCGATGCGCGGACTCTGTTCGCCGACGAAAGGATGGTCCTTGTCCATGATGACCGCATCGGCGGAACCGATGGGGTGCCATTTGCGCAATTGCATGTTGCGGAAGGGTCCGGCCTGGGCTGGAGTCGCGGCCTGCGGTTCCTCGGGCTTGATTGGAAAATAGAACTTGCGGTCGTCGAGCATTTCGGACCAGAGGCTGCGGTAGATGAGTTGCCCGATGTGCTCAATGAACATGCCGTATTCGTAGGGCGAAACCGGCCGCGCGGTCTGTCGCGTATCGATGTTAACGATGAGTCGTTCCGGAGGGGAGGGCTGGCTAGCTTGCTGCGCGAATACCGCCCCCGCTGTCATCATGGCCAACCCTGCAGCTGCGGACGCCGCATTCGATATCTTCACAAGACCTCCGTGGTGTGCTGTCCCAAGTGCGCGATGGGCTCGTGTAAACGCTTTCTCTGCCGATCGCTTCGAATCCGCAACATTGGTTTGCAGCTCAAGATCGGCTGGATCGCTTTACCGCTGCCCAAAATATCACGAGTTCCGCCATTCGTGTGTGCAGAAGACGCTGCTTCGCCTTCCGCGGCGATTTCTACGGCGCGTTACGGATGCTATGGTGAGGCGATGCTCACAGCGAACCCGGACGGTCATGAATCACCGTAACGGTTACAGATTCCTGGCGATTCCCGTGCTGCGGATGGCATTTGGGCTGCTGGCGGTGGCAGTCAGCGCCGGCGTTCCGTACTGGTTATCCGCGGCCGATCCTCAGACTGTCGCAGGACAGAATGCCGCCGCGACGACAACGGCTCCCGCTTACCCCCAGTTGGTGAACATCACGGCCTCCACCGGCATTCATTTCGAGCATCTCTCCAGCCCGGAACAAAAGTACATCGTCGAGTCCATGAGCGGCGGCGTCGCGCTCATCGACTACGACCGTGACGGCTGGCCCGACATTTACTTCACGAACGCGCAAACCGTGGACATGGCGCAGCATGGGCAAAAATCCAGAGGAGCTCTCTATCGCAACAACCACGATGGAACATTCACCGATGTGACGGACAAGGCCGGAGTCGGCTCTCCCTGCTGGGCGATGGGTGCGGTGGTCGGCGACTATAACAACGACGGCTGGCCTGATCTGCTGGTGACGTGCTTCGGCGGCGTCGTTCTCTACAGGAACAACGGCGACGGAACGTTCACCGATGTGACGCGCGCTGCCGGTCTCGCCCCCGATCATCTCTGGGCCACGGGCGCGGCTTTTGGAGACTACAACGGCGATGGCTGGCCCGATCTGTTCGTTTCCCACTACGTCGATTTCCATCTCGACAACATGGCGGCTTTCGGGTCTGGAACGAATTGCCGCTATCTCGGGATCGATGTACAGTGCGGGCCCCGCGGACTGAAGGGAGCGCCCGACAACCTCTATCGGAACAACCGCGACGGAACGTTTACGGATGTCTCAGCCAGCACTGGCACCGGAGATCGCGAGCAGCGATACGGCCTGACGTCAATGTGGCTCGATTTGGAGGGGAACGGAAAGCTCGACTTGCTCGTCACCAACGATGGCCAACCGAATTACCTCTACGCGCCCACGGGCCCGGGACACTTCGAGGACGACGGCTTCTCCTCAGGAGTGGCCCTGAATGTCAACGGAGCGGCTCAAGCCAATATGGGTATTGCCGTCGGCGATTATCTGCACACCGGAAGGATGGGGATTTTCATCTCCCACTTCGACAACGAGTATGCAGCCCTTTATCGCAATGACGGCCATCTGAGCTTCACCGAGGTGTCCGCGCCATCCGGCATAGCCGCCGGGACCAGCGGCTATGTTGGCTGGGGCGATGCTTTCGTGGACTTCTCGAACAATGGATGGCCGGACATTTTTGTCGTCAACGGCCACGTTTATCCGCAGGTGGATAGCCGTCCCGAAGGCGTGCGCTATCGCGAGCCAAAGCTGCTCTTTCGGAACCGGCGCGACGGCACCTTCGAGAACATCAGCAAAGGCGTTGGCCCGGCGATTCAGCTCCCTCAGGTGAGCCGCGGCATGGCCGTGGGCGATCTGTTCAACGACGGCAGGATAGAGGCGGTGGTCGAAAATCTCACCGGCGAGCCGATGATTCTGCGACCCGACGGAGGCCCGTCGAACCACTGGATTGGCTTTTCGCTCGAAGGCGCAACCGACCGCCTGGCGCTGAATGCGCGCGTTCAGGCGACCGCCGGCACGCTGGTTCAAACCGGCGAGGTGCTGAGCGGGGCAAGCTATCTTTCGCAGAATGACCTGCGCCTTCACTTCGGGCTGGGAGAGCACGCGACGCTGGACCGCGCGAAAATCTTCTGGCCCGACGGTAAGGCGGAGATCCTCCGAAATCTGCCCGCCGACCACATCTACACCGTGCACGAGGGGTCCGGTGTGACATCGCCGAAACCCACTCGCTAAGGACCGTCAGAGACGGTCTCTGACGCCGTCGCGACTGGTCCGACCTCGTCAGGAAACATCGAGGAAACCTCTTGAAAAAGTGCAGGTTGGGTAAATGGTTTCGCGGCAGCGCGATTTCCTGCCGTTAACAAACTCTTGACAATGGCTGCTTCGGAAAGGCATTGTGGTGCCTCTCGTAGTATTCAGAGCGCAAAAGGCCTCCAAAAGCGATCGGACAACACAAACCCCAGGGTCACTGAGTAAACGCTTACTCCTCAGGAGGAGACAAAACAATGAATCGCTCGGGTATCCCACGTTTCCAGGAGACAACCAGGACGCTGCTGCATCACAGGTATCTTCACTTCGCATTCTGGTGCACAGTTATCGCCCTGTTCCTCAGTCTGGCGCCTGCTCTTCGGGCCCAGGAGAACGCCACCATCAACGGCACTGTCACCGATACATCCGGCGCCGTAGTCCCCAAAGCCCAGGTCACCCTCACCGACGAGGCGACGGGTCAGAAAAGACAAGCCACCACCAACGACGTCGGCGCGTATAACTTCACCAGCCTGAATCACGGCACCTACACCCTTCAGGTAACAGCGGCCGGCTTCCAGGCCTTCAACAGGACCGGCATCGTCCTCAACGTTGCCCAGACCCTCGCAGAGGATGCTCGCCTGACCGTAGGCAGCGCCTCGCAAACGGTCACCGTTCAGGCTAATGCCCTTCAGGTGCAAACCGAAACCAGTGAAGTGAGTACGCTGATCAGTGGCCAGCAGGTCGAGCAGCTTTCGACCAACGGCCGCAACGTGACGCAGCTCGCGGCTCTCGGCCTGGGCGTTTCGAACCAGTTGCCGGAATTTGGAGGCGTCGACGCTCTGACCTCCGCCAACGGCCTCAGCTTCAACGGAACCCGCAGCACCCACAATATCTACCTCATCGACGGAGCCGAGCAGAACGACCGCGGTTGCGGCGGCTGCTTCATGAATCTGCCTTCGCAGGACGCTATCGCCGAGTTCCAGACGCTGGACAGCAACTACAGTCCTGATTATGGAATCGGCTCGGGCGGCACGATCACGATGGTGCTCAAGTCCGGCACGCGGCGCTTCCACGGCGAAGTCTATGAGTTCAACCGCAACACCGATTACAACGCCAACGACTACTTCACCAAGCGCGCGGGCAAAGCGCGGCCCACGTTTCAGCTGAACGAGCCGGGCGGCAACATCGGCGGCCCGCTCTACAAGGACAAAACTTTCTTCTTCGTGAACGAAGAGTGGCGCCGGCTGATTCAGGGCAGCTCGCCCAGTGTCCAGAACACGATCCTCGCCAGTAATTTCCCGGCCCCCAACACAACCCTGAACTACACGGCTCCCGCCGGCAAAGCGCCGATCGTGCCCACCACCTCGGATCCCGCCGAGCTTGCGAAGTATGCCTCTGCCGGGCTCACCCCCGGTCAGCCTTTCCCGAAGAATGCGGATGGGACCTACAAGATTCCCTCAAACCTGATCGATCAGAACGCCGTCCTTTTGCTCCAGGCCGGCACGTTCCCGAAGCCCAACTCGGGGACGAGTCAGTTCATCGCATCGGTCCCAACAACCGACAACATTCGTGAAGATATTGTCCGCATCGATCACAACTTCAGCAGTAAATACCAGCTCATGGGCCACTACCTGCACGACGCGATGGCCAAGACGTTCTTCCCGCCGCTGTGGGGCGACAGCAGCTATCCGACAGTCGGTACCGCCATGGCGAATCCGTCGTACACGGTTGCCATCAAGCTGACCCAGACCTATTCGCCCAGCCTGCTCAATGAGACGGCTTTTCTCTATAGCGGAAACAAGATTACCCTGACACCGATTGCCGGCAAGACCGGCGCCAGCTTCACAATTCCCAGTGGCTGGACGGCGACCAGTTTCTTCCCGCTTGCCAATAACCGCATGAGCCGCCTGCCCGAAATCCAGTTACAGGGCTCTCCGCTCAACACGACCTGGAGCCCGAGCTACTTCCCCTGGAAGAACGGCTACGAAGGCTTCGAGTACCGGGATGACCTCTCCTGGACCAAAGGCCGCCACCAGACGAAGTATGGTTTCTCCTGGCTCCACGATTACAAGAACCAGGAGCTGCAGTACAACACCAACGGAGTCGTGGCGTTTAACTCCAGCGCGTTTTCCGGCGACTCCTATATCAATTTCCTGCTGGGCATGGCCTCAAGCTATTCGCAGCTCGAATATCTCGCGGGTAAGCACTGGGTCAACAATAACTATGGCTTCTACGCGAACGATAACTTCCACGTAAACCGTTCGCTCACCCTCAATCTGGGCATCCGGTTCGACGGAATGCCTCACGCTTACGAACGCTACAACCGGTTCGCGAACTTTGTTCCGGCGGATTACAACTCCTCGGCTGGCGATCCGGTCGATCCTGTAGCGGGCACGCTCGTTCCCTCGTCGCTGTCGACCTTCAGCGCCACCGGCAGCGAGCAGTTCTATCTCAACGGAATCCGCGAGGCTGGTGTGGGCGGCTTCCCCCGCGGCGTGGTGCAAAACGAATACAAGACGTGGCAGCCTCGCCTTGGCTTCGCATGGAACGTTGCGGGCGACGGTAAGACGGTGTTGCGTGGCGGCTTCGGCATGTTCTTTGAGCGCGTGCAGGGCAACGACGTCTACAACGCGGCTCTGAACCCGCCGTTTGCCTATATTCCATCCGCGAACAATGTGTATTTTTCGAACCCCCACACCGACGTGCAGACGGGCCAGACGACCACGCAGTCGTTCCCGTCCGGCCTGACCACCATCAAGTACCACTATCCGAATCCGGGAACAGCGATGTATAGCCTGGGCCTGCAGCGGCAGTTGGCGCCCTCGATCGTGGCCGTAGTGCAATCGGTAGGCTCAGATGGCTGGGACCAGAACAACGACCGCCAGATCAATACGCTGCCCTTGACCGGGGCTCCCGCCAGCGTTCCAGCGAGCGAGAACCCATTTCCCGCTACTCCCTATGGCTTCCGTGAGGGCGTTGCGACCGGCAAGCTGAAGCCGAACCGCTACCGTAACTTCCCGGGCTTCGCCAACATCAATCAGGAAGAGAACGAAACCCATTTCCATTACAACTCGCTGCAGGCTGGCATCCGCTTCGAAAACAAGCACGGACTAACGACCCAGCTTGCCTACACGTGGTCGCATGAGATCGATCAGGCGACCAACGACCTCAATGGCATCTCGAATCCCTATAACCCGAAGTACGACCAGTCATCGGGTGGCTTCGATCGCCGGCATATCTTCAACGCCAGCTACGTGTATGCGTTGCCCTTCTACCGCACAGGCGGGAACGCATTCCAGCGCACGGTTGTTGGTGGATGGTCGGTATCCGGCATCACCCAGATCCAAAGTGGAAACCCGGTGTTTATCCACTACACCGGATCGGACACCTTGGGCCTGGGAGCTGGTTCCAACCGCCCGAACCTGGTTTCCAAAGTGGGTTATCCGAAGACCGTGAGCGCGTGGTTCACGAAGAGTTCCTTCGCGGATCCCGTCGCTCCGTGGAATGGCGGCCCTGGTGGAGTCAACGCCGGTTTCGGCAACGCCGGCCGCGATGCCGTCGTCGGACCTGGGCTCTTCAACTGGAACCTGTCGCTGTTCAAGAGCATTGCGCTGCGCTCAGAAGGACTGCCTCGGATCGAACTGCGGTTCGAGTCCTTCAACACGTTCAATCACCCGCAGTGGACCGGCGTCGATGCCAACAACCACGACGGCAACTTTGGACAGGTGACGGGCGATTACGGTCCTCGCAACCTCGAACTGGGTGGCAAGTTCGTCTTCTAACTCTGCTGCTCACCAATTGGAAGGCGCGGCTTGCCGCGCCTTCCTTTATGTCATAAGAAAGTATTGATGGCCTCCCGGATCACATTTTCGCTGCTGTCGCTGCTGCTGATGGCCTTTTCCGGGTTGGCGCTCACTGCGCAGAACAGCACGGCAGCGGCCTATGCGCTCGAGCAGGAGGGCAAAGACCAGGAAGCGCAAGCTGCCTGGGAACAAATCGCCAAAGCGCATCCCGATGACGCGGAAGCGTACGCCAATCTGGGATTACTTGAAGCGAAGAAGGAAAATTACACGCGCGCGATCGCGCTGTATCGCAAGGCGCAGGCGCTGAATCCCGCCATGCCGGGCCTGCAGATGAACCTTGGACTGGCGCAGTTCAAGGCCGGCGATCTCCACGCGGCGATCCGCACCTTCGATCCGCTGTTCAGGAAGGAAGACCCGTCATCGGCCGATGCGCAGCGGCTGAGGATCTTGCTGGGTATGGCCCATTATGGGCTGGGTGAATACGCCGCCGCGGTTCCCTGGCTGCGCGAAGCCATGCACCGCGATCCCCAGGATCTGCCCTATCGGCTCGTCCTGGCACACAGCTGTCTGCGCGCCAAACAGTACCAATGCGTGCTGGGTGTCTACCACGAGATTCTCACGCTGAACGCCGAGTCCGCGGAGGCCGACATGCTTGCCGGAGAAGCGCTGGATGAAATGCGCGACCATAACGGCGCGGTCGCTCAATTCCGCGCTGCGGTGAGGGCCGATCCGAAACAGCCGGGCGTGCACTTCGGTCTCGGCTATCTGCTCTGGACTGCAAGTCAGTACGACGAAGCCGCGCACCAATTCCAGTCCGAGCTCGACAACAATCCCAATAACGTTCAGGCGCTCGTGTATCTGGCAGATACCGAGATCCGTCTGAACCAGCTCGACCACGCGCAGCCGCTGCTGGAGAAGGCCGCCCGTCTGGACCCCAAATTTGAGATGACGCACCTCGAACTCGGCATCCTGGCCAGTCAATCGGGACAAAACCAGCAGGCGCTGCGCGAATTGCACGAGGCCGCCGCGCTCGATCCCAACGATGTGCAGGTGCACTGGCGTCTCGCGCGCCTCTATCAGGCGATGGGGCGGAGGCAGGAGGCCAACGCGGAATTCAGCAAGACGAAGACCCTGACGAAGGCGGCTGATCAAAGTGTCTATGCCAGGCTGAATTCCCAGAACTCGGCGCAGTCTCCATAGGGATGTCGACATCGACCGGCAACGCGCAAGTGACTAATTCGATTTATCTGCCGCGGTCATGATCGAATCGAGTTTTAAACATTCATGACTACTATATTTAGTTATTGTTTCCAGGTGAGTTACTGAGTCTAATCTCAAGAGAACCGCGTCTCTAAATCGATTGATCGCGTTGTCGGGGATTGGTCTGCGTTTCGGAAACTTCGGCCCGTGTTCGAATTTGATCTGTGATGCCTGGTGCGATGATGTCGAAAGTGAAACGCCGTTCTCCGCGCAGGAAAGTGCCGATGGATATTCGCACGGTCGCAGACCGCGCCAATGTTTCCATCGCCACCGTCTCCCGCACGATCAATCGCGTCCCTTCCGTCAATCAGAAAATGGCTAAGCGGGTCTGGGACGCGATTCGGGAACTCGGATACTTTCCGAATACCCAGGCGCGCGCTCTGGGCTCGGGCCGGAGCGGAATTCTGGGACTCGTCGTTTCCGACATCACCAACCCCTTCTTCCCGGAACTCATTCAGGGTTTCGAGGATGTCGCGGTCAAGAGCGGCTACGAAATTCTGGTCAGTTCCACGAACTATGACCCGGCGCGCATGGAAATGTGCATTCGCCGCATGCTCGAGCGCAAAGCCGAGGGCGTGGCAGTCATGACCTTCGGCATCGACCAGCCCTCGATCGATCAACTCGTGGAGAGAAATGTTCCGCTCGTGTTCGTCGATGTGGGCCCTGACCGGCCAGGCATCAGTTTGCTGAAGGTGAACTATCATCGCGGCATTCGTCAGGGTGTGCAGCATTTGGCCGCGCTGGGGCACCGGAACATCGCCTTCATCTCCGGCCCGCCGGATCAGCACTCCGCCAGGGCGCGCATCGACGCGTTCTCTCAGTCGCTGGCGGAATGTGGAATCCCGCTGCGGCGAGACTGGCTCATCGAGGGAGATCACACCATGCAGGGAGGCGTTCGCGGCATGGAGGGCATTCTGGCCGCCACTCCCCGGCCTTCAGCCATCATTTGCTCCAACGACATGACCGCCGTCGGCGTGTTCCACAGTGCCTATAAGGCTGGACTGCGCATCCCTCAGGATCTCTCCGTGATCGGCTTCGATGACATTCAGATGGCGCGGGCGGTGATCCCGCCGCTCACGTCCGTGCAAATGTCCCGCATCGACCTGGCCAGCGCGGCCGTCAATGCCCTTCGCGCGCATGCGGAGTCCAATTCTCCGCGGCGCGAGTACCCGATCGAAACCCAGCTCGTGGTCCGGGAATCCACGGGTTTCCCGCCCGGGACCATGCGCCACCTGCAGCGCAAGACCGCGCCTCAGCCGTCCCGGTCTGCTCGCCTCGTTCAGCAATAGCCCGGCTCGGAAGGATCTTTATGAGAATTGGATATCTCTTTGCAGCAGGATTTTTGTCGGCATCCCTGGTGGGAGGAGCGGCCCCCGCGCAGGAGAGCGGTCCGTATAACGTGATCAGGATTCAGCTCACAGGCGGCGACGGCGGCTGGGATTATGTAACCGCGGACCCGGATGGCCGCCATTTGTTCGTTGCCCGTTCCGGACCCGCTGGACATATCGGGATCTACAACCTCGACACGCTGGAGCAGGTCGGCGACATTCCCAATGTCAGCGCGCACGGCGGCGCTGTGGACACGCAGACAGGCCATGGCTTCGCCACCTCAAATCCGGTGACCATGTTTGACGCGAAGACGTTTGCGGTGATCAAAAAAATCGATACCGGCGGCCGTCCCGACGGCTACCTTAACGACACTTATAATCACCACTTCTACATCCTCAGTCACGTCGCGCCGAACATCACGGTGCTCGACGATAAGGAGGGCAGCATCCTCGGAACCATCGACATCGGCGGAGCGCCGGAACAAGCCGCAGCGGACGGGCACGGCAGGATCTATGTGGACATCGAGGATAAGGCCGCCATTGCCGTCATCGACGCCAGCACCATGAAGATGGTGGGCAAATACGACCTGTCGCCGCGGGGCGCAGGATGTGCCGGGCTGGCGCTCGACGCTCAAAATGGCATCCTCTTTGCGGCCTGCCGCGAGAAGAACAACATGGTGATTCTCTCCGCATCCGACGGGCACATCATCACCGATCTTCCCACCGGCGAGGGCTGCGACGGCGTGACCTTCAATCCTGCAACCATGGAGGCGGCAAGTTCGCAGGGCGATGGAACCATGACCATCATCAAAGAGGATTCGCCGACCAGTTTCCACCTGGAGCAGACTGTGGCGACTCCGATGCGCGCCAGAACGCACACCCTTGATCCGAAAACCGGCAATCTCTATACCATCACCGCGGAGTTCGGCCCCACGCCCAAGACTCCTCCGGCCAACGTGCCGGCGAACGCGCCTGCCTATATGCGCGCGCCCCGGCCGCCGATGATCCCCCACTCGTTTCAAATCCTGGTGATCGGCAGAGGCGAGTAGGTACTTACGGACGACGTAGCCGAACCACAATCGCCGCGACACATGCTGGGACGCGCAGAATAGGAATGGTGGCCAGGGACGGGATCGAACCGCCGACGCCGGCCTTTTCAGGGCCGCGCTCTACCACTGAGCTACCTGGCCGCCGGGAGGAACCAGCGTGGGAAGGGAGTCGTCGAACCCTCGGCCCAACAAGCCGCGTTCGCTGTACGACCTCAGCCAGTATAACAAAGCGCTCTCAGCTCTCCGGCCTCCCCGCATGGGCGCGCAACACGCACACGATACACTTGTGCCACGCATTCCATCGCTTCGAGGTTCTTCCTCCGCGTGATCCGCTTTGATGGTGCCGCACTCATCGTTTTGCTGGCCTTCTCTGCATGTTTTGCGGCGGACCGGCCTCCGGCCGCAACGCCTGCCGCAGCGGAGGTTCGGGCCGCGCACGCGTTCGAACTGGCTCAAAAAGAGGGACCGGCAGCGCTCCGGGCATTTCTCTATCGCATGCCCAAAGGCGCTGACCTCCACGTGCATCTCAGCGGAGCAGTCTATGCGGAAACGTTTATTCGCGAAGCCGGTGAAGATGGCATCTGCCTCGACGATGCCAAATTGCGGATGGATGCCGACCACCATGCCCCCGATTGTCCCGCTGGTGAAACGCCCGCCCTCGACGCCCCCGCGCATCAGCACTTGTACGACGAATTGATCGACGCATTTTCCATGCGGACTTTTGTGCCCACC
>Ga0070735_10003961_pt1 | contig 12689 bp, 10 predicted proteins | sample Coa_R1_FD_66443 | JGI IMG/M metagenome (GOLD analysis project Ga0070735, IMG submission 66443) | Surface soil microbial communities from Centralia Pennsylvania, which are recovering from an underground coalmine fire - Coalmine... | ecosystem: Environmental > Terrestrial > Soil > Unclassified ...
GTCCCGTCCGTACCCCCGCCTGCCGCAGCGACGACCATCGGTGCGTACGCGATGCCGCTGAGGGTGTCGCGTTCGCTCGCGTCGGCCGCCGTGTGGAGCAGGTCGTCGATCGACGCGCCGTCGCACGACTGCATTTCGAGCGTGCACCGAGCGGCCAGCATTCGGGCCTCGTCTTTGCGCGAGGCCGGTGTCATCGCGGCGTAGTGGACGAGCTGCTCCGCCGCATCCGCCTCGCGCCGAGCCGCCTGTGCGGCATCGTGCATGGCCGCGGTCTTGCGCCCGAACCAGCCCTGCGGCCCGAAGACCACCAGCCCCGTCTCGCCCTCGGTCAGGTCGTACCCCAGGTCGATCCAGCCGAGGTCCACGAGCACGGCCCCGACGTGTCGCTCGCCTCGGTTCGCGTACTCCGTTCGGACCGAGGTGCCTCCTCCGTGCGCGAACGACCGCAATTCGAAGGACGAAGGCGCGACCCGAACCTCTGCTTCGGCCTCGAGCGCCGGCATGCGAAGCACGTTGGCGGCCCACGCCGGGACGCCCATGTTCTCGAAGAGGAAGACCGTCGCCGGGGTCGCGTTCTTCGCCGCGAGGTTCACCTTCGCGTCGAAGCGCAGGCTGCCGGTCGTCCGCAGGGTCGCTTCTCGCAGGGCCAAGTCCCCCCACCACGGATCCTCGGGCGACGCGGCGGTCCCCGTGCCCGCGTGCCGGATCGCGAGGGTGCTCCCCGACAAGTCGATCCAACCGCGCGCGCCGCCGACCCCGTGAGCCTTCACCGACAGATCGAGATCTCCGTAAAACTCCGTGGAGCGCACGCGAGCCCGGACACCGTTCGCGACGACCTCTCCTTCGGCGCGCATCGCCCCGCCCATCTCGATGTCGGCGTGCATCTTCGTTCGCGCCGTACCGCCCTCGATGGTCAGCCCGGCCGGTAGCGAGAGGAGCTCCCGCAGACCCCTGAGGTCGACCAGGTCGGCCCGCGGCAGGTCGATCGAGGCTTGCCCGTCGACGCCGGACGGCGTGAGCGTGAAACGCGGCGCGACCGCCGTGAGCGACGCCGCCACCAGGACAGCTGCGCCGCTCCGCGCGGACCGGACGCGGCCGTCGTGGAGGGCCGCGTGGCTCCCGGAAAGATCCGCCCTGCGGCCCTCCCACGTTCCGCGCCGCAGATCGACGTGGACGGCGACGTTGCCCGTGACTACCACGGGGCCGAGCAGGGCGACCACGTCCTCGGCGGCGACGTTCGCAGAACCGACAGCCCACGCGCCGGGGAGTGAACCGCTGGCGTGGCCGCTGGCGGTCACTGGCCCGGACCGGACGACAACCGTGGACGCCGACGGAAGAAGATGTGTCCAAAGGCCGACGTCGCTCGTTTCAGCGCCGCCCATGTCGAGGACGAAGCGCGCGTCGTCGAAGAATTGCCCGAGCCGCACGCGGTGGCTGACGGCTGTGGCGACTATCGACGCGACGCGTGCTTCTTGGATGCCCAGACGCGTCACACGAGCACCGGAGACGCGAGCCGCCACGGTCGCCAGGTCGCCCTCGACGCCGAGGTCGGTCCGAACCGGTCCCGCGAATGCTCGGCCCTCGGCCTCGAGCTCACAATCCGTCGCCTCCGTGTGCACGCGCGTGCCGTCGGCGAGCTTTCCGTGGTCCACGACGATGCGGGCGTCGACGGCGCTGTCGCAGCTCGTGAAGGTGACGCCGCTGCGAGGCGCGAGTAATCCCAGCGCCTCGGCGAAGATCGCTTTGCCGCGGAGCTCGCCGCGATACGAGGCATGATCGAAGATCGCGAGGCCCTTCGCCTCTCGAAGGTCGAACGGATGCATCGTTATCCGCATCGATCCCCGGAGTCCGGTCGCGAGGGGGTGGCGTCCGTAAAAGAGGTCGACCCCGTTCGCCTCCACCATGGCAGGGCCGACGTCGAGCCACCGCTGGGGTCGGAAAAGCCACCTTCCGCGCACGCGGGACTCGCCCTCCGAGCGCCCGACGTGGATCCAAACTTCGCGCACGTGTTCCACATCGACGTCCTCGAGGTCGACGCTCCACAGGTTGTAGGTTGTGTCCGTCCGCGGCGGGGGCGCGGGACCGTCGTCGAGGAAGGGTGGATCCGCAAAGCCTGGGATGGACGGCAGCGCGGCGACGACGATCGGGGTCGCGTTCTCTCGCGAGAGGCGCAGTCGTGCCCGAATCGCAAGTCCGCTCGAGCGCACACGGGTCGCGCGGAGGGTACGGTGCAAGAGGTCGACGAGGGAGATGGCGACGTCGGTGCGATCGACGCTTAGAAACCACTCCACGGCTCGATCGCGACCGCGAATGGTGAGGCCCTCCACGTGCACGCGTCCCGGGAGGATCGAGTACGCGCTCTTGTACTCCAGGCGCACCTCGGAGAAGCTCCCGCTGAAGGCAAAGTTCAGCGAAGAGCCGCCGATGGCGTCCCGAAGCAGTCGGGTCCGCAAGAGGACGTTGGCGACGACGAGATAGGACGCGGCCAGAGCGACGACGGTTCCGAGGACCCCCGCGACAACTCTTCGCCAGCGAACCCACTTCATGACGGCCACACGGGAGGGAGGAACATGGCTAATCCACGCTGGCGTCGTCCGCGTCGAAGCCGCTCCCGTCGTCGACCCCGGCCTCTTCCGCTCCGGCCTCGGCGTCCTGCGCGGCGGGAGGCGGCACGCACTGAGCGGACGCAGGGCTGCAGGTGCCCGCGTCAGCGCAGTCGACGACGTCGGTCCAGCCGCTGAGAAGCGCATCGCAGACCTGAAGCACGGTGCCGTTGCATTGACGTGCCCCCGCGACGCAGAGGTCGCATGCTTGGGCGGCCACGTCGCATTGGGTCGCCGTTGCGCAGGTCTGAGACACGGGGTTGCTCTGCCCGTCGGACGAGCAGCGGCGCAGATCAGAGCCGGAACAGGACCACGCGAGGGGCGTACAGAGGTCGCACCGACCCGCCACCGGATCGCACAGCGCAGAGGACGCGCAGGTGGAGGCGGGCGCGTAGCCTGTTTCCCCCGCATTGCATGCGCTCAACGTCGCGCCTGCGCACTGATACTGTCCCGCCGTACATGCGGGTGAATCGCAATCGGTCGCGGCGAGATCGCAAAGAGAGGGCGTAGCGCACGTCTGCGCGATGATCCATCCGGTACGAGCGGGATTGCAGACCATGAGGTTCGCCCCGCTGCACTGGTACTGGCCCGGCATGCACGGCGCCGGATCGCACTGGCGAGCGGTCGTGTTGCAAAGCGCGGGGTCTCCGCACGAGGTCGTGGTCGTGTACCCCGTCTCCTCCGGGTTGCACGTCTGCAAGTCGCCCGAGGCGTCGCAACGGACCTGGTCTGGTTGGCAAACGGGCGCGTCGCATTGACCCGCCGCGGCGTCGCAGAGGGCGGCTGTGGCGCACGTCAGAAGAGTCACGTACCCGTCTTGATTCGGTTTGCATATTTGAAGGTTTGCCCCGTTGCAGGTGTAGTCGTTCGGAGCGCACGCGGGCGCGTCGCATGCGCCCGTGGCCGCGCTGCAGAGGGCTGTGGTCGCGCACTCTTGAATCGTCACCCAACCCGTGTCGGGACCTTCGCACCGCTGCAACTGAGCTCCGCTGCATTGGATCTGTCCGGACGCGCAGGGGCCGGCCATGCAGACGCCGTTCATCGCGTCGCAGTGGGCGGCCGATGCGCAGGTGTTCGTGGTCACCCACCCGTCCAAATCCGAATTGCAGAATTGTAAATCCGCACCGTCGCACCGCTTGTCGTTCTTCTGGCACGCGGTCGACACGCACGTTCCGCCGTCCCGATCGCAGAGCGCTGCGGAGCCACACAACTGCTTGTTCATCCAGCCGTCGCGCGATGGGTTGCAGGCCTGCAGCTCGGGGCCCGCGCACTGAAGCTGGCCCGCCTGGCAAACGTCCGCCTCACCGGTTTCGCCGGATGCCTCGGAGGGTATGTCGGCGGACACATCGGCGGACACAGCGGCGGACATATTGGCGGACATATCGGCGCCCATCGACGCGTCGTTGGAAGCACGCGAGTCGGTCGCGCCCTCCGCGGCGCGCGCGGCATCGTTGACTCCTGCGTCGATGGAGACATCGAAGTCGCCGGCAAGGCCTGTACAGCTCGATTCGCACGCGAGTAGGAGAGGCAGCTCGAGCAGACGCACCGCGTGGCGATGGCGTCGTCCGAGCGTCGCGCTCATCGGAAACTCCCCACGATCTCGATGCGCAAGAATCCCGCGTAGACGGCCACTGGAGCCGTCCTGGGGGTCGCGATAAGCAAGGCGGCGCCCACCACCGCGGCCCCCGCGCCAACGAGAGTCGAGACCGTGGAGACGGCGGCGAGCGCGTGATACGTGGCGACATCGCCGCTCTCGCTCGGTGGGCAATGCCCGTCCGGGCAAGCGCGGGTCAGCGCCGCGTGCTTCACGAGCACCAGCACGCCGGTGACCCCGCCGACGAGCAACCCGGCGCCCCCCAATCCGAGCGCAGCGATCCCCGCCTTGGCGCCGAACGGCGTGGAGCCCGATGCCTCGTCGGGCGGCGGGACCTGTTCCCCCCGCAGGCGTTGCGCCGCGGTGGCCGGCTGCCGGGCGATCGGCAGAGAATGGAGCGAAAGCGTCACGGTCCGGCGTGCTCCCTCCGCCACGACGAACGTCTCCTCCCCGGGCTCGAATCCTTCCGCGAAGGCCTTGACCGTGTGCTGTCCGGGATCGCTCGCTCGCCCGACGCCCAACGCCGCCTCCGCAATGACCGCACCGTCGACTTCGACGCGAGGCGCCGGGGGACCTCGGACCTCGATCGTCATCCACGCGAGGCGCGGTCGCAGTGCGCTCGCTTCACGCCTCGCGTCGGCCACGGCCTTGACGAATACGGCGGACGCGTGGGCATCGACACCCTCACGAAGGATTCGCTCGCAGGTCTCCTGCGCTTCGACGAGCCTGCCGAGCCCCGCCTGCGCGCGCGCCAAGCCGAGCAGCAGCGTGGGTGCGTGGACCAGGGCATCCGCCCGTTGAAAGTCTCCCGCCGCCGTGGCGTAGTCGCCGCGTTGCTGCGCCTCGTATCCGTGGCGTGCGAGGGCGCGGGCCGTGGCTCGGTCCTCGTCCGCGACTTGCGCTCTTGCGATTCCTTGACCCATGCAGACGGCCAACGCGAGGAGAACCCCCGCGCCCCTCGTGGGTCGGACTCGACCCTCACGGAGCGGCACCGGACACGCGCGCTCAAATTCCGAAGTCAACTTCGCCTTCTGCCTTCCCCGCGGACTGGTCGGACGGTGGCGGCTCGGGGCGAGGGGACGTCGTCGAGAGCGGTCGAAGGCCCGGCTTCACGAATCGCTCCTCCGCCCTTGCGCTCGTAGGCAATGTTCCGGCGCCTGTATTGCCTTGTCCCCTCGGCGCCTCGACCCGCGCCAGCGCCGCTGCGCCGACACGCACCTCGCTGCGCGTGAGCAGGGACTCGGACATGAGGCGCACCGGCCCGGCGGAGTCGAACGCAGCGGCCACCGCGGCGGCTCGGGGAGCGGCGACGGACACGCGAGCCATCGACGGGGCGCTTCGAACGTCCCCCGGCACCAGGGTCGTCACCACCATCAACGCGCCGGCGGTCACGAGCACCTTTCCCCGTGACGCCGGGCGCGTCTCGGATGGGCCGGAATGGGTGGACGACGCGTCCCCGGCTTGGAATCGCCGTGGCGGAGCGTCGCTCCGCGGCGCGAGGCCGTCGCCGTAGCCGGGCCAGTGGCTCTTGGCTTCGGCCACCCCCAGGGCCTTGCCGAGCGCTGTCGCGAGCTGGGGCGCGCTCTGGAAGCGTCCGTCCACGTTTCGCAACGCCGCACGGGCCCACCACCCGTCGAACTCCGGGGACAGGTCGGGCGCGATCTGACTGGGCACCGGAATCGGGCTGCACATGACTTGGCACGCGACCTCGAGCGGCGTCGAACCGTCGAAAGGCAGGCGCCCCGTCAGGCATCGATAGGTGATGACCGCGAGAGACCAAAGGTCGGATCGGAAGTCGACATCGCTCGAGCCGTGGGCCTGCTCGGGGCTCATGTATTGGGGTGTGCCGATCAGAGCCCCGGTCTTCCCGCCAAAGGCTTCCACGAGCGAGAACGCAGTCAACTTCGCGATACCGAAGTCGAGGAGCTTGACGACCTCGTCGTCATCCTCGCGCGCCAGGAAGACGTTCTCCGGCTTGAGGTCGTGGTGAACGATTCCCGCCGCGTGCACCTTGGACAGGCCCCGAGCCGCTTGCGACACGATCCGGCAGGTCGCGAGCGAATCGAGCCGTCCCACGCGCGCGAGGCGCGTTTGCAAGTCCTCGCCGACGAGCAGCTCCATCGCGATGTAGGGCCCCTCGTCGGAGACGTCGTGATCGAGCACCCGGACGACGTGGGGGCTTTGGACTTGTGCGATGGCGCGCGCCTCGATGTGGAATTGGGCGCGACACCTCGAATCGCCGAGGACCTCGTCGGCGAGAAACTTTACCGCGCAAGGCACCTCGAGCGTCATGTGGTGCGCGAGCCAGACCGACCCCATGCCGCCGTGGCCCAACTCACGAACGAGTCGAAAGCGGTTCGCGATGATGTCTCCTTCGGCGGGTGCCATGCCGACGAGAGCGGACCGCAAGCGTCATGCCAACCGCCAGGAGAGCCGCGGACGATGGCGAGCCCCGCGCGCTTCGCGCTTCGCGAAATACGTGAGTGCAATGCGAGCGGCATCCAAAGAACGCGCGGTTCCACACAAGACGAGCAAAGCGAGTCCGCGAGCCCACTCCGGTATCGCAAGAAGCTGCCGCGCCGGCGCCGCGGCACTTACCTTGCACAAGATCCCGGAATGTCAGTCCCCGTTCCTTCGGACGGGTGGTCGGCAAGGAGGTAACGATGCACGTCCTTGTGTTTCTGCTGTTCGGGCTGGTTGTCGGCGCGCTCGCGCGCTTCATCGTCCCCGGCAGGGAGCCGGGCGGGTGGGTGGTTTCGATGCTGCTTGGCGTGGGCGGCGCCGTCTTGGGCGGCTACTTTGGTCGCCTCCTGGGGTTCTATCGGGAGGGGCAGCCGGCGGGCTTCTTCCTGGCGCTCGTCGGCGCGGTCGCCCTGGTCGCCGTCTATCATCTAGCGATCGTGCGGCGGGGGCGATTGACATGAGTGGATGGCGCCCATGACGACTCGGCCTCTCTTGCTCGAGGCCGCGCGTCCACGGGCGCTCGATCTGCACCCGCGGCTCGCACGCGCCGTCGACACCCTGAGCGCCCTCCACGACGCCGACGGCGCGAGCGCCTTCGCGCAGATTGCCCTTCGTGTCGATATCTGGGCGTCGTCCCGTGCTGTGTTTGCAACCCGAGGAGCCAGCCGCTTCATGCCTTGTCGACCAGCGCCTTGAGGTCTGTCCACTCCCTGTCGAGCCGTGCTCTCGCGTCGTCCCACGTCGATGCCGACGTGTTCTCCAGCGATTGATAGTCCTTTTCGAACGCGGCTCGGCTCGCGTGAATTTGCCTCAAGTTCGTATCGAACGCGGACTTTCTACGGCCGCTCGACTGGCTCTCTTGCGCGACGAGGTCAGCCACCTTGTGGTCGAGTTCGACGAGGTTGCTCGCGATCGTGTGACGGTAATCTTCGCGCAGTCTCGTGAAGGCCGCCTGCGCGGCAACGATCTTCTCGTCGGCCGCTGCTTGCGCGCCGTTGGCCTTCTCGTCGGCTTGCTTGACGAGAGGAGCACCACTCTTGTCGTTGGCTTCCGTCCGGGCCATATCGATGACCTTGTCGTCGTTCGACAGGTTGTCGCAGGCGTCCGTCAGCATGAGCGAGAGAACGCCTGCCGCGAGCACTGAGGGGCGAATCATGGCGCCTCCTTTGGCGATTGGTTGACAGTGAGTGTCGTCGCTCGATATTCGACCGAGTCGACTCCCGCGCGCGGCAGACAGAGCTCTCTTGTCGCTTACGGCGATGCGGGCTGAACCACGATCTCGACCCGTCGGTTGTTGGCGCGCCCTTCGGGAGACGCGTTGTCGGCGATGGGTCGCGTCAAGCCGAAGCCCGTGGCCGTCACGCGATCCGCGGCGATCTTCCTGGAGACGAGGTAGTCTCGTACGGTCTGCGCGCGTCGCTGGGACAGGTCCTGGTTGTACTCGGCTCCCCCTTGCGAGTCGGTGTGTCCCTCGACGACGATCTTCGAATCGCTGTCGTTCTTGGAGAGCGCCGCCGCGACTTCATTGAGCTTCGCCTGTGCGCTCGGGAGCAGGTCCGCTCGATTGGACGCGAAGAGGACGCCACCCGAGAGCGTGATGACCATGCCGCGGGTAGCATCCTGCTTCACCGTCGCAATCGAGGCGAGGTCGGCGGCCGCCTGCGCGGCGCGCTTCTCCGCGTCTTGGCGGCGATCGCGCTCCGTGTCGAGCTGCTGGTTCTGGCTCCGCAGCGACTGGTCCTGCACCGCGAGCTGGAGGTTCGCGCGGCCGAGGCGCGAAGAGCTGTCGTCCGCGTGGGCCGTCTCCGCGGCGTGCATGTTCGTCAGCGTCTGTCCTTGCTGGTTGGCGGCCCGCTTGGTCTCGCCGGCGGCCTCTGCGATCTGCGCGCGGCGATCGGCGACGTAGGATAGGTCGCGGGTTCGTTGCGTGTCGCCCTCGTCGGTGAACGACCCCTCCGCGTTCTGCAGCGACTCGGCGGCGGAGTGGAGCTCTGCGGGGTCGAGGGTCGCCGCCGCCCCGTGGCTCGCGCGAGCATAGCTGGCGCGTGCGGTGACGAGGTCTTGCGGCGGCAGCGCGGGGGCGCACCCGGCGAGGCTTGCGAACGCGAAGAGGAAGCTGGCGTTTCGGAACGTTTTCATCACTGTCCTCCCTGCGTGGCGTTCTTCAGTTGTTGAGTATTCGACTGATCCGTTGCGGTTTGCGCCCCGGCCTTCGCCGCTTCCTCCCGCGTGAGAGCGATGGCCAGCTCCGCATCGGACCTCGCGCGCAAGAGCAGCGCGGTCGCGCTCTCGTTGTCGCCGCTCTTCATGGCGGCCTTCGCCCGCAACAGCTGTTCGTGCGCGAGTTGGAGATGAAGTTGCGCTTTTGGCTGATTGGCTGCGCCGAGCTCGGTGGCGCTGCGCTCCGCGGACTCGGTGTCCGCGAGCGGCTGCGTCGGCGCGGGATACGTCGCGCCGCACCCCAGCACAAGCCACGACGTCGCGACCATGGGAATCAATTGGACCTGCATCGCGCTTCCTCCCTTTTCTGGGCTGTCACCGTCAATCGACGACCCCGTTTGCAAGGCCGGTGCCGCTGGCCAAACCGATCGGCGAGCCACCCGTCTTTCCCTCCGCGGTCGTAGAGGAGCAGGCATCACGCAACTCTGATCTTTCGTCGGCTGCGACAACACGACCGTCGTTCGTGCGCCGGCCCAGTGGGCGTTTTGCGATCCCTTTTGCGATCTGCAAATGCCCCGACGTCCGTGAGACACCGGAAAATCCGCGACCTTGCCCGGTACGGTGTGTGCCTGCAGAGGCTTGTGATGCGAGTGCTTCCGTGAGAGACGGCGTCGAACGAGAAGGGGCTCCGACGAAAGGGACGGCCCGCGTCCCGGGCGTCTCTCTCTCCGTGGCCGACCTCTTCACACTGCTTTGGGACGCCCTCGCCGATTTGCTCGGCACGGCGACCGCGGCGGTGCTCTTGCGTCGCACAGCGCGGCGCGCGACGCAGCATTGCCCGGAGCTGGCCGAGCTCGTCGTGGTGCGCGAGGGGCTAGAGTACCGCTACTCGCTTCCGGCCGCATGGCACACTCCAACGGGCGAAGCGCACGCCGCGCTGCGGCGCCTCGTCGTGGAGCTCCTGCCGCTGCTCGCCGAGCTCACCGGCTCGGTCGCGGCCCGCCATCTCGCGCAGGTGCGCGAGCTCCGAGACGCAGGGCTCATCCCTCCGCAGGAAGGACGGACATGAACGCATTCCCCTTGGAGCGCATGGCTACGGGCAGCGCAGCATTCGATCGCCTCCTCGGCGGCGGACTCCCCGTCCGGTCCGTCAACGTAGTCGCCGGGGAGCCCGGCTCCGGCAAGACCCTGTTCGCCCTTCAGACGCTCTTTCACCTGGCGCGGCAAGGCAGGAAGGGCCTGTACCTCACGACCCTTTCGGAGCCGTCGCTGAAGCTCGTCAGCTACATGCAACAATTCTCGTTCTTCGAGGAGCGCTTCCTGGGCGGCGAGATTGTCCTGGCCGACATGGGCTCGGTGCTTCGACTCCGGGGCTTGGAGCCGACGCTCGCCGAGATCACCAACCGCGTCGAGCGCGAAGAGCCGGCGGTCGTCGTCATCGACAGCTTCAAGGCTTTGCGGGACCTGCTTGGAGACTCGGCCGCGGTCCGGACCTTCGTCTACGACCTTGCGGTCCACACGACGACGTGGGGAGCCACGAGCCTGTTGGTCGGCGAGTACACCGAGGCAGACATGGCCGACTACTCCGAGTTCGCGATTGCCGACGGGATCATCCAGTTTAGCACCCGCCGTGATGCTCTGACGGCCGTCCGGGAGGTCGAGATTCTGAAGCTTCGGGGCGCCAACCACGCGACGGGTCGCCACTTCTTCGAGATCAACGCCGACGGACTTCGCTTCTTCCCCCGCGTTCAGAGCCCGGCGATGATCGACGCGTCCCACGTGCTCGCGGAGCGCGATCCGACGGGGGTGTCGGGGCTCGACGACATGCTCTCCGGCGGAGTGCCGTGCGCCAGCGCCACGGTCGTCCAGGGCGGGACGGGCACGGGCAAGACGCTGCTCGGCTTGCAGTTTCTTCTCGAGGGGGCTCGTCGGAAGGAGCCGGGAATTCTCTTTACCCTGGAGGAGACGCCCGATCAGCTCCGCGGCCTGGCTCAGGGCTTCGGGTGGAATCTCGATGAACTGGAGAAGCAAGGACTCCTCACGTTGAGTTACGCGTCGCCCGTCGAGCTCTCGACGCACTGGTTCCTCGATCGCGCACGGCAGCAGGTGCAGCAGACCGGCGCGCGCAGGGCCGTGCTCGACAGCTTGACGAGCATGGCGGTCGGCGCCCCCTCCGAGCAACGCTTCAAAGAGCTCGTCTACGCCTTCACCAAACATTTTCGCGCCCTTGGCGTAACGCTCAACATGAACATGGAGGTCGCGGAGCTGCTGGGCTCGGCCCAACTCTCGGGCTACGGGATCTCGTTCGCGGCCGACAACGTCATCCAGCTCAAGTACATCGAGCTGGACGGGCGACTGGCGCGTGGTGTCTCCGTGCTCAAGGTGCGCGGCGTGGGGCACGCGACCGACGTCCGCAGGATGAGCGTCGACGGCAACGGCATCCGGATCGGGTCGCCGTTCAAAGGACTTCACGGCGTTCTGACTGGACTTCCAGTCCGCTCCGGAGCGGAGGAGTCGTGACCGACACCCTCGGAGCAACCCTTCACGACGTCGTACGCACGCTCGAGTCGACGAGGGGGTCCGAGTCGCGCGCGGTTCGTGTGCTCGAGCTTCTGCGGCGGATCGTGCCCTACGAGCTGTGCGCGTTGTTCCATACGCCGCCTGGACGCGAGCCACGCCTCCTCCTGGCGCCCGCATGCTCGCTGGACGCGCGTCAAGGGATCGCCGCGACTGCGGCCTACATCCACGAGTTGCTCGTCGACGAGCGGTCGCGCTCACTCGAAGCGCAGACGAATCGGTGGGGCACGGATCTCGCCGTCCCGCTGATTGGGGATGACAGGGTGATCGGCGTCCTCCTCGTCCGCGGGGCGCCGCGCAATCCGGTCGGCGGTTACACGGAGCATCACCTGCGCAACCTCTCGATCGTGGGCGCGCAGCTCGCCGGATACCTCGTATTGGTCGAGATGGCCAGCGCGCTCGAAGAGCGGCGGCGAGAGGCCGAGACGGCGAACCGTCTAAAGGACGTGTTCCTTGCGCTGGTCTCCCGCGCACAGAAGACAACGCTGCTGTCTACCCTCGCGTGGGCGCGCATTCTGCGGTCGGAGACTCTCGACCCGACCGAGCACTGTCGGGCGGTCCAGGCGATCGAGCGCAACGCCCATACGCAAGCGAAGCGCATCGACGAGCTCCTCGACCTCTCGTGCCTCATGGTCGCGGATCCGCACCTCGATCTCGAGCTCGTCCAGCCGGCGCGACTGATCGAGGCTGCCGTCGACGAGCAGCGGCCGAGGGCGGAGCGGAAGGCGATCCGGGTGGAAACCGTCGCCGAAGAGTCGATGCCCCCGGTCCTGGTCGACGCCGCTCGCATCGTGCGTGTCATCTCGAATCTTCTTGCGAACGCGATCCAGTTCACCCCGCACGGAGGCGGGGTCGCCGTTCACCTGGCGAGGGCCGGGCTCAACGTCCGGATCCAGGTGATCGACCACGGGAACGGGATCCCGCCCGAGGAGTTGGCTCACGTGTTCGACGCCTTCCGTGCGGGCCGGAACCCGCAGGTCACGACCTACGGTGAGCTCGGCGGCGGACTCGCGATCGTCAAGCCGCTGGTCGAGGCGCATGGGGGCGCCGTTCGGGCGGAGAGTCCGGGAGACCAGCGAGGCTCGATTCTCACGATTGAGCTCCCGCTCCAAGCGGAAGCGCCCAACGCCGCGGATCGTCCTCTGGCGGGAATCCGCGTGCTCCTCGTCGACGATGATGTCGAGATGCGCGTCGCTGCCGCGTTGGTTCTCGAGCTCTTCGGCGCCCAGGTCACGGCCGTTGCCTCGGCGGCTGCTGCGCTGGCGTCCCTCGAGGATTCGAGGCCGCACGTG
>Ga0070735_10003962_pt1 | contig 12688 bp, 11 predicted proteins | sample Coa_R1_FD_66443 | JGI IMG/M metagenome (GOLD analysis project Ga0070735, IMG submission 66443) | Surface soil microbial communities from Centralia Pennsylvania, which are recovering from an underground coalmine fire - Coalmine... | ecosystem: Environmental > Terrestrial > Soil > Unclassified ...
ATTCCGATCGATTCCGAACAGCACACCGAGCTTTTACTGACGCTGGCCCAGGCCGCGGTCGGCGCGATGTTTTTGATCAACATGGAACTCGCCTGGTGGGAGGCGGTCGTGCTGCTGACGCTGTTCGCGATTCCCTTTATCAGCCCGCGATTTGCCGCGCCAGTTACGATCGCCTACTTCACCTGGGCGATCGTCGAGCTATTCCGGATGATCCTCGGACGGCGCGAGGCGTCGGCGTTCAAACAGTTCGCCAACGTCTGGAAAGAACACATCCGCGGCTAACCCGCTCGCTGCAACTCGACAGTGAGCGGGCCCCGACGGTAGTGACTATCGGTCGCCCGGGCCTGTTCGCACGGTGCTCAGCTTCGTCCCGAGAATCTCCCCGGATACCACCAGCTCCACACGACGGTTCCGTTGGCGACCCGCGGACGTGCTGTTGTCCGCCACCGGCAGCGTCTTCCCGAATCCATGAGCGGTGATGCTATCCGGCGAAATTCCCTGCGAGCACAGGTAATCCCGCACCGCCTTCGCTCGATTCTCGGAAAGCGTCATGTTGTATTCGTCGCCGCCCACGCTGTCGGTGTGGCCTTCCACTTCGATTTTCAATCCGGGGTGTCCCAGAATGATTCCCGACACCTTGGCGAGCTTCTCTCGGGCTCCCGGTTTCAGCGTGTAGCGCGCAGTGTCGAACAACACATCCGACATGTTGACGATCAGGCCGCGAGCGGTTTCCGTGGTCTGGAGAATGGTGTTGAACTGCGCGAGCAACTGACGCCGCAGCTCGGCCTGATCCTGCTCGGCCTTCATGCGAGCCGCATCGGCGTCTGCCGCCATCCTGCGCGACCGGTCGGCATCCGCGGCGAGCTGCTGCTGTTGTGCGAGCGCCGCCTGGCGAGCTTCATCGGCTTCCCGCTTGGCTTGTTCCGCCGCCAGGCGCTCGGCTTCCGCGCTTCGTGCAGCAGCCTGCGCCTCGGCCTTGGCACGCTCCGCAGCCGCGCGATCCGCTTCAGCCTGGGTGCGCTGGCGAGCCTCCAGATCCGCCTGCTGGCGCGCCTGCTCCGCTTTCTGCCGCTCCGCGTCTTCGCGAGCCTGTGCCGCCGCGCGCTCGTTCGCCTCATATTCGTTCTTCTGCGCGCGAATCGCGATCACCCGCGCATCTTCAGCTCGCAGAACTGCTTCGCGAGCCATCGTGATCACGGGCTTCTGACCGGGCTTCTGCGCCTGATACCGCTGCGCCTGGTCCAGCGCGTCTTTGGCTTTCTGAAAACTATCGGTTGCGTATTTGTCCGCCGCCGCCACCCGCGCCAACTGCACCGCGTTCTCGGCTTCGTACAGCTCGAACGGATCCTTCTTGCCGACCGCGATCGGCCGGAATCCGGAGGCGCGACCCTGGCTGGTATAGGTCCCTCGCGGAAGCAGCTCATACTTCGCGTTGATATCTTCCACCACGCCCAGCGTGTCTTTGCGAACCACGTTTTCCATCACCACGACGTCGCTCGGTTGCGTGACGGCGTAGTATGGCTCGGCCGTGACGATCAGCCCGAAGGTCTGGATGTCGCTGGTCGTCTCGATCTTGCTGCTCGAGCCCATCCCGTATTCGCTGAGCGTCAATTCGCCGAGGTTCACGGCACGCCCGTCCGGCGAGACGGCCCACAACACGTAGGTCAGATACTCGAGGCCGAAGCTCGACGGGGCGGCCATGTTCTTCAGGTCTGCCGAGATGCGGATCACTCCACGCACGCTCTCCACCGTGGCGGAGCCCTTCGCCTGCGGCATGATCGGCGTGCCTTGAAAATCGATTTTGGTGGACCCGCCGCGGTGACGATAATTCACGGCGGGCGTGGTGCGCGAAACGACTTCGACCCGGAAAATCGGCGTCGGCGTCATCTGCTCCGGAACAGGCTGCTTCTGCGTCGGATTCGGCACCTGCGCTGTCAGACAAACACTAGCGATCAGGATTGTTGTCGCGATTGGGCGAATCATAGTAGCGTCAATTGCACGCCCCTAGCCAACAAAATGCGTCAACGGTTTAGCCGAAAATGGGCACTATTGTCGGGTAAAAGTTACTGACGAAAAATGCTTGACGGTTACGCCAGCCACTCGGTCGAGACCCCGACCAGCAGCGGTCCGAGCAGCGAAGCAGCGTCGCGCTCGACGTCTTGCAGCACCTGCTCGGCGTGCGGCCGATCGCCTGAAACGGTTACAACCGCGACCACGCCGCGCTGCCACAGGTCCTGGTGATCGATCTCGGCGACGGCGACGTTGAACTTCGAGCGCAGCCGGTCCTTCAGCCCCTTGACGTAGTGGCGCTTGTCTTTGAGGGAATGAGATTCTTCGAGCCGCAACTCGAGGATCAGAACACCAACGCTAGGCATCGATGTTCATCAGCGGCTATACGAAAGCTTCGGTGGCGACCCGCTCGGTAGCGAACGCTTCGATCACGTCGCCCGGCTTGATGTCGTTGTAGTTCGCCAGGGAAATGCCGCATTCGAAGCCCGTCTTCACTTCGCTCGCGTCATTCTTGAAGCGCTTGAGACCGATCACGCGGCCGGTGTGGATCACCACGTTGTCGCGCAGCAGGCGCACTTCGCTATCGCGCGAGATCGAGCCGTCCTGCACCATGCAGCCGGCGACCGTTCCTACCTTGGAAATCTTGAACACCTCGCGGACCTGGGCGCGGCCCTTGTAGACTTCCTTGAACACCGGCTCCAGCATTCCGGTCATCGCCTTCTTGATCTCGTCGGCGAGCTCGTAGATGATCGTGTGCAGCCGGATGTCGACTTTTTCCTGCTCGGCGACGGCTTGAGCCGTGCGCTCCGGCCGGACGTTGAACCCGACGATGATCGCGTTCGACGCTGACGCCAGCAGCACGTCGGTTTCGGTGATCGCGCCGACGCCCGAATGCAGCACGCGAATCTTGACCTTCTCGTTCGAGAGCTTTTGCAGCGTGTCCGTCAGGACTTCGGCGGTGCCGCCGACGTCGGTCTTGAGGATGATGTTCAGCTCCTTGGTCTCGCCTTCCTTCAATTGATCGTGGAGCTGATCGAGCGTGATGCGGTTGGTCTTGGACATCGCCGCTTCGCGAGCCTTGGATTCTCGGTAGATGACGATCTGCTTGGCCTTGGCCGTATCGGTGACTACCTGGAGCGAATCGCCCACTTCGGGCAGCGATTCGAGTCCCAGGACTTCAGCCGGCATCGATGGCCCGACTTCGCGCGCTGGATTGCCGAAATCGTCGAACATGGCGCGCACACGGCCGAACACCGCGCCGCAGATAAAGTAATCGCCGACTTTCAGCGTTCCGTTGCGAACCAGCACGGTCGCCACGGGACCACGGCCTCGGTCGAGCTGCGCTTCCAGCACCGTTCCGGTTGCCGGCCGGGCAGGATTCGCTTTGAGGTCCTGCATATCGGCGACCAGAATAATCATTTCGAGCAGCAGATCCAGGTTCTGCTTCGCTTTCGCCGAAACCGGAACCATGACGGTATCGCCGCCCCAATCTTCAGCCAGCAGGCCCCGATCGGAGAGCTGCTGTTTGATTCGCTCGGGCTGTGCGTCCGGCTTATCGATCTTATTGATCGCAACGATGATCGGAACCTTTGCGGCTTTGGCGTGATCGATGGCTTCCAGCGTCTGCGGCATCACGCCGTCGTCGGCGGCCACCACCAGGACGACGATATCGGTGACCTTGGCGCCGCGGGCTCGCATACGTGTGAACGCTTCGTGGCCGGGCGTGTCGATGAACACGATCTTGCGCCCGTTCTTTTCGACATGATACGCGCCGATGTGCTGTGTGATTCCGCCGGCTTCCTTTTCGGCGACGTTGGCGGAACGGATCGCATCCAGCAGCGAAGTCTTTCCATGATCTACGTGGCCCATGATGGTCACCACGGGTGGACGCTTCTCGCGGTCTTTCTCGACTTCGCTCTCTTCGATCTCCTGCCGCGATTCCTGCTCGTAGCTGACGTTTTGCGTGGAGGCGCCGAAATCGCGCGCCAGCTCCTCGGCCAGCTTCACGTCCAGGGTCTGGTTGATGGTCGCCAGAATTTTCTTTTCCATCAGCCGCTTCACGACCATGGTGGCTTTGATTCCGAGCTTTTCGGAAAGCTCGCGCACGGTAATGCCCTCGGCGATGGTGATTTCGCGGTCGATAGGCGGCGGCTCAAACGCTTCCGTTCGCCGCGGACCCGGACGTAAACGTCCCTCTTCCTGATCGACGTCGCGGCGGCGATCGCGCGTACCGGGCTTGGTGGCGTGGCGGCGGCCTGCATCCGTCGGAATGGTGGCGGGCTCGGCACGCAGCGGCGATGTCGGATGCATCGGACGACCGCGGCCGATGGGACCGCGACTCGGTCCGCCGGGACCCGCAGGTCCACGCGTCAGAGGCTGGCCGGGACGGACCGGACCCTGATAAATCGGTCGGCCCGGCGTCGGCGATGTCGGACGACTGGGCATGCCTGGACGCGGCATGGACGGAGCGCCCTGGCCCGGTGGCCGGGTCAGCTTCGCGACCAGATCCGGACGGGGAGGCACCACCGGTCGAGCTACGGGCTGGCCTGCCAGATTCGGTTTCGCCGGAGGACGCAGCGGTCCGCCGCCACCCACGGGAGCGCCGGCTTGGGGAGCCCCGGGAGCTGCCGGAGCTGCGGGCCGCGCAATCGGGCGTGCAGGCGCAGCGGGCGCCGGTCGAGGCGCACCCGGAATCGCCAACGATGGCGGAGTCTTGGGCATCTCGCCCAATCCCGGCGGCAGCGGCTGGCGCGGACCGGTCAAAATCTGACCCGGCTTGGGTGCGCTGGGGACGGGCTTAGCGGTAATGGGAGCTCCTCGCGAAATCGGCGGCGCGACCGGGGTCGGATGGCCGGTCGCCAGCGGAGGACGCAGCGGATGCACCGGCCGCGCCGGCGCAGCGTGTTCTTCAGAAATCTCTTTGGACGTTTCGGACGGAGCCGGAGTCGGTTCGATTCTCGCGACCGGCTGCGGACGATGCGCGGGCTCGGGCGCGGCTTCCACCGGCGCGGGAGCCTGAGGCTCGGCCGGCTCAGCATGCGCGGCGCCGGCTCCGTTGGGCGCGGGAGCTCCGGCGCTCAGGCGACGGCGCACTTCCAGCGCGACGTCATCATCCAGCGAACTGGAGTGCGTTTTCTTGTCCGCCACCCCAAGCTCGGGCAGAAGATCGATGATCACGCTGGGCTTGACTTCCAGCTCGCGCGCCAGCTCGTTGATGCGAATTTTACTCATACAGTGACGCCCCGGGCCGGTTCAGTTCCAACCTGGGTGCATCAGAAACTCTCCTCAGTCAGCCTGGCTTTTCTCGGAAGCCGCGCCAGACTCTGGACGTTCCGTATTTTCTATCGTAACAGATTCGTTTTCGGGCTCCGCTTTGGTTTCCTGCACCTCTTGGGCGGCAGCCTCTTCTGCCACCGGCTCTGGTACGACGGGTTCCACTGTGACCGGTTCTTGTGTGGCAGTCTCGAACTGCCCATAGTAGCCATTCACAGCCACCTGGATATGTTCGATCGCCTCGGCGTCGATTCCTTCGAGCGCCTCCAGTTCTTCCGGCGTCATGGACCCGAGCCGCTCCACCGTTGTGATTCCGCCGCTCATCAGTTTGTCCAGCACGTTTTCGGGAAGCCCGTGATCCACTAGCACCGATACCGGCGCGCCAGGCACCACCAGCGCGGCCATCTGCGATTCCACTTCCTGGCGCTTCTCTTCCTCGCTCTTGATATCGATCCGCCAGCCGAGCAGCTTGGCCGCCAGCCGTACATTCTGCCCCTTCTTGCCGATGGCGAGCGATAGCTGCGTATCGTCCACGATCACTTCCATGTGTTTTTCCATGGGATCGAGGATGGTGACGCGGGAAATCTTGGCAGGGCTCAGCGCGTGTGTGGCGAACACCACCGAATCATCGTTGAATTCGATGATGTCGATTTTTTCTCCGCGCAGCTCGCGAATGATCGACTGCACGCGCATGCCCTTCATGCCGACGCAGGCGCCCACGCTGTCGACGTCGCGGTCGCGGCTGGACACGGCGATCTTGGTCCGTTCGCCGGCTTCGCGCGCGCACCCTTTGATCACCACCGTGTTGTCGTAGATCTCGGGAACTTCCTGCTCGAACAGCCGCATTACCAGTTCCGGCGCCGCGCGCGATACGATCACGCCGGCGTTCTTTCCGGCCTTCTCGACGCTCTTGATCACGCAGCGGATGCGATCGCCGACGCTGAAACTTTCCAGCTTGGATTGCTCTTTCTTGGGCAGCCGCGCTTCGGTTTTGCCGAGGTCGGCCATCAGGTCCTGCCCTTCGACGCGCTTGATGATGCAGGTGACCAGTTCGCCCACGCGGCCCGAATATTCCGAATAGATGTTTTCCCGCTCCGCCTCGCGGACCTTTTGCAGAATCACCTGCTTGGCGGTCTGCGCCGAAATCCGTCCCAGCGCGTCGGTCGGCTTGGGAAACCGGACTTCCGATTCCATCTCCGCCTCGGGATGCGTTGTCCGGGCTTGCTCCAGCGTGATTTCTTTGTCCGGATCGGTGACTTCGGGCACCACCTTGCGGACGCCGAAGATGTGGATCGCGCCGGTCTGCTCGTCGAAATCGGCGACCAGGTCCTCGGTAGTGCGGAAATGCTTCCGCGCCGCCACCAGCATGGCGTCCTTCACCGCATCCAAAACGATCTTTGGATCGATGCCTTTTTCCTTGCTCAGGATCTCGATGGACTGATAAATCGTTCCCAGGCTCATATAAATCCGTACCCGTTTTTTCGAGGATTACCACTCGAACTTGAGATTCGCCCTTTCGACCTGGTCGAGCGGAAACTGCACGCTTCTCCCAGGCGAAGGCTCGAGTGTAATGATTCCTTCTGCGAAGCTCTTCAGCGACCCCACCCAGTGGCGCTGATTTTCGACCGGCTGGCGTAACGCGACTTTAACTTTCTGGCCGACGAACCGCTCGAAATCGCGAGGCGTGCTCAGCTTGCGTTCTACTCCGGGCGAGCTGACTTCCAGCGTATAGCGGGCTCCCGGAACCACGTCCTCGACGTCGAGAATCGTGCCAACGTGTTGAGAAATAAACTCGCAATCGCCATGCGTGATGCCCTGCGGCTTATCAATGAAGATGCGCAGAACCCGGCTCCCGCCGCCCCCTAGCATCTGCACGTCGACAATTTCCATGCCTTCCGTGGATGCTACGCGCTCGGCGATTTCGCGAACTTTATCCGTGACTGCGCTCCGTTCCGCCATCTGGCTTGCCGTCGATCAATAAAGACGAGCAATAAAAAAGTGGGCTTTCGCCCACTCCTTAAGCTCGACACCTGTCCTGAGTATAGCACCACGCGATTGCATCGCGGATTCTCATGGCGATCTGATAAGATCGACGCTCTATGCTGATTCTCGCCGCGATTCTGGCGATTTTCGTTTACGGAATGATCGCCGCCATGCTGGGGACCATCCTGCCCGATCTTTCCGCGCGCTTCAAGCTCACTCCGCAGCAGAACGGCACCATCGCGTCGATGCAGGCACTGGGACTGATCATCGCGTCGGTCGGCGTCGGACCGCTGATCGATAACGAAGGCAAGAAGATCGGCCTGGTGCTCGGGCTCGCGCTGATCACGATTGCGTTGTTCTTGTTGCCGAAATCGGGCGGATACGGCAGCGTCATTTTCTATCTGTTCCTGCTGGGGCTCGGCGGAGGAATCATCGTCACCGGCGCGAACGCGCTGGCCAGCGACGTCAACGAATCCAGCCGCGCGACTACGCTGAATCTGTTGAACCTGTTCTTCGGACTGGGAGGCCTGGCGACTCCGTTCATCTCCGCGAATCTGCTGAGCCGCAATTCGGTGAAGCTGTGCTACCTGGTGGCGACGCTGACCGCGGTGACCCTGGCGATCCATATTGCGACTCCGATGCCGGCACCGTCGGGAGCGCAGAGCTTCGTGTTCTCCGACGTCGGCGCAGCGCTGGGAAAACCGGCGTTGTTTCTCCTGTCGCTGATGCTGTTCCTGTATGTCGCCTGCGAGGTGGGCGTGTGGAACTGGCTGGCACAGCACCTGATCGCGCAGGGATTGCCGGAGTCCCGCGCACTGAATATTTTATCTTTGGGATTCGCGCTGGGCTTGCTCATCGGGCGCGTGGTCGTCTCGCAAATTCTTCGAACCGTCTCGCCTGAAACGGTGACGCTGGCTGCGGCCGCCTTGATGGCGATCACCACGTTCTGGATGCTGCGCACCACCAGCATGGCGGGCGTCGCGGTGTTTTTCGCCGGAGTCGCGATGGCGCCGGTTTTTCCCACCGTACTCGCCATGGTCGCCGACCGATTCCACACCATGACTGCGACGGCTCAGGGAATCGCGATCAGCTCCGGCTGGTTGGGGCTTGCGATCAGCTCGCGCGCGATCGGTTCCATCGCGGGCGGCGATCCGAAGCGTCTCAAGACCGCTTTGTTGGTGATCCCCGCGGCATCTGTTGTGATGATCGCGGTGAATCTCGCGCTGCGCGCGCTGTAAGTCGGCGTTTATCGGCGTGCATCGGCGGCCATTTGGACCGGCGACTCGTGACCTCTGGCTGTGACTCGCTCCACTGCAATCACCCGGTGATCCGAAACAATCACTGCATCGTCGAAATTATTCACCGTCGGGCACACGTGCCGAGGCACCAGGTACAGCGCCTCGCCGATCGCGGGCCGGTCGCCGGAGAGCACTTCGATGGGGAGATGTTCTTCGCTGGGCTTCAACGGCTTCAAATCCGGCCAGCCGGCGACTTCGCAGGTTGGGACTCCCGAATCCGCCGAAACGCTTTTGTGACCCGCGTCGCAGGTCAGATGGTTCGCCTTGGGATGGCTCACCACGGTGGAAACGACGACAGCGGCGGGCCGGTAGCCCCATTCCGCAGGCATGTGCGCCATGCTGGTCGCGTCGTTGTAGACCACCGTCCCCGGCGAAGTGCGATGCACGAATTTTCCTCCGCGGAATGGCGCGTAGGAAACCGAATGCGGAAACGCCGGGGTTCCAGACGTGATCACTTCCTCGATCGGAAATCCCGCCCGCTCGACTGCTCCCGCGACCTCCATCAGCCGGTCGTATCCGCGATGCGCCATCTTTTCGCGATCCTCGATGTTCCACCACACGTGTCCGTCGTAGTAGTGCAGCCCGCGAAACGCGCCGCCCGCCGCGCGAACCAGGTCGACAATCGCCGGGATGCGATCCTGCTCGATCCCGGTGCGGTCCATTCCGGGATTCACATCGATGAACATCCCCAACCGCGTTCCGCGCCATGCCGCGATCTGGTCGGCATTTTCCACCAGCACGGAAATCCGCGCGCCGGAATATTGTTCCGCCAGCTCACGCACGCGAGCCGCGTTCGCCCCGACCACGGGATAAGCCAGCACTACGTCCTGGATTCCGGCTTCGCAAGCGACCGCCAGTTCGACGCTGGTGGAGCATTTGGCGTGCATCACGCCGCGCTCGGCCAGACGACGCATGATGAACCCTAGCTTGGCTGTCTTCACGTGCGGTCTCCAGCGGTTCACGTCGCCGCCCAGCAGCCGCAAAGTCGCGTCGATGTTGCCGTCGACAACTTGGGGATAGATCGCCAGTGCCGGTGTGAGCAGGGTTTCGACGTCTTGAATGGTGTAGATCATTTGGCCACCGCCTTTTTCGTCTTTTTTCGCGGCGCGTGCCGCTGGACGCTCAGATATTTTCGGAACGATCCGTACACCGAGCCGGCCGTGAGCGATGCGGTCAGCGAGGTCCAGTACCACACGGGCTGGTTTCCGGAATTCAGCCCGTATGCGACGATCCCCATCACGATGGCGAACACCCCCAGACAGAGTCCCGCGTTGACTTCCTGCCCGGGCGCGACTCTTGCGGCCAGCCAGCCGCCCAGAAATCCGTAGGGGAAAGCGAGCAGGAGATTCGCCAGCACGAAGTTTGCGGCGCCTTCCAGCATCCAGTCGCCGAACAGCACCAGCACGATCATCACCAGGTATCCGCCGATCACCGCTCCGATCAGCCGAATCATGACTGAAATCCGGGTCGGGGCGGGCGCACTCGTGTGTGCGGTGTCGAGACGTTCTGGACGCCACCTGGTCGGCACGATTGCCGACGGAGCAACGATTTCACCGCGATGCTTTCTCCGCGAGTCACTAGTCTAGAGTTTTCACCGGAACGTCGAACACCACCGTGTTCACCACGCCTTTGCGCTGGAACTGGGTCCAGACGCGATACACGCCCGCGCGCGGAAAAATCAGGTTGAACTGGATCTGCTTATATGCGCCTTCGTCCGGATCGGTGATGTAGATGGGATGCGTGTGCATCATGTCGATCAGGTCCCAGCTCGCCGCCAGCATGTGCCCCATCGCGCCCAGATAGGGCTCGATTCCGTCGTTCGGTTTCAGCCGGAAAAACATCAGCGTCTTGAAGCCGGCCAGCGGCTCGGGAGGATCCGTCACCAGCTCGACCTCCAGGTTCTCGGTCTTTTTCGGCTTCATGTCCGGCTTCAGATTGGCGGTCTGCAGCTTGAATCCCGCGCCCGGAACCATCATGGTTTTGGCGATCAACTGTGGAGTGCCGCTGGCGGGATACAGGTCGCTCAGGATGCGGTACATTCCCGAGTGCGGGAACTTGACGCCCAGGTTGAAGGTCCCATCCGGCTGTTTTTCCGGATGGATGTGCTGGAAAAACTGCATATCCTGGCTGACCACGAACAGGTGATATAGCTTCTCGTGCATCACCACGAAATCCTGGACAGTTTTGCCAGTGGTGGGATCTTCGATGCGGAACTTCAGCTCGGTATTCTCGCCAGGCTTCACCGTCTTTGGCGTGGTGGTGATCTCCAGCGGATACTCGCGCTCTTCCGGGAGATTCAGCACCAGCGTCATGCCGCAGCGCGGGCACTTGCCGGGCTGGCTGGAGCGGACATCCTTGTCCATCGGGCACGTGTACTCGAGCGCGTCCTGATCGGCCGCCGGATCCTTCGGCGGAGGCGTGGTCGCCGTCTGCTGGAAGAACAGGAATGCCGTCAGCAGAAGTTTGAGCATTACTTCTATTATGCTCTGGTCTATGGCTCCGTTTTCGATCGCGGTGATCGCCGGCGACGGCGTGGGCACCGAAGTGATTCCCGAAGCAATTCGCTTGTTGGACGCAGTGGTGAAGCTCGATTACACGCATTTCGACTGGGGCAGCGATTACTACTTGCATCACGGCCGCATGATGCCCGCCGACGCGCTCGACACGTTGCGCAAGTTCGACGCGATCCTGCTGGGAGCCATCGGGCATCCGGATATTCCCGATCACATCACGCTGAACGGATTGCTGCTGCCTATTCGTCGCGCCTTCGACCAGTACGCCAATGTCCGGCCCGCGGTTTTGTATCACGGCGTCGCATCGCCGCTGGCGAATCCTGGAGCGGTCGATCTAGTGGTGGTCCGCGAAAACACCGAAGGCGAGTACGCGCAGGTGGGCGGATTTCTGTACCATCACCAGCCGGACGAGGTCGCCATTCAGAGCGCGGTGTTCACCCATCGCGGAATCGAGCGCGTGGTGCGCTTCGCCTTCGAACTGGCGCGGCGCCGCAACGGGAAGCGCAAAGTCACGTCGATCACGAAATCCAACGCCCAGGGATTCGGCATGGTGCTGTGGGACCGCGTGTTCGCCAAGGTCGCCGCGGATTTTCCGGAGATCGATACCGAGTCGCTGCTGGTGGATGCCGCGGCCATGAATTTCGTGCGCCGGCCCGCCACCTTTGATGTGGTGGTCGGATCGAACCTGTTTGGCGATATTCTGAGCGATCTTTCGGCCGCCATCACCGGCAGCATCGGCCTGGCCGCCAGCGCGAATCTCGATCCCACGCGCCGCTTTCCTTCGATGTTCGAGCCGGTGCATGGCTCGGCCCCGGATATTGCGGGGCGGGGGATTGTGAATCCTCTCGCGATGATTCTTTCGGCTGCTATGATGCTCGATCATTTGGGGTTAACCGGGGAAGCCCAGTCGATCGAGCGAGCCGTCGCGGCGGTCTTGGCGGATGGAAAAGTCCGGACTCCAGACCTGGGCGGGATGAACTCCACGCGCGAAGTGGCGGACGCCGTAGCCGGCAGGATTTAACCTGCGACACTCCTCACGAGCCGGGCGCGTCAGACGAGCGGTTTTCCTGGCCCCGGCTAAATAACACCTACTCGCTGGCCGATAAGCGGATTGTGAGACCGTATCTCACATTCGGCGTGGCTCGGCAGGATTTCGTCATGGAGGCGGCGCACGTCCGCGGGCTCATACCCTTACACGAAATGCTCAGGTTGGACCATCCTCGCGGGTGGATCGTCGGCATCGCCGCTCTGCGCGGACGTGACTTTCCTGTCATCGACTTGCCCGGAAAACTCGGCCTTGCGCATGGATCTCACGGACGGCAGCCCTGCGTCGTGGTGGTGGAAGCACCCGGCCCGCGGCTGGTGGGGTTCATCGCGGACCGGGTTTCTCGGGTGGTGCCTTTACGCGATCCCGATCTGAGCCGGGGCACACTGCGGATTGCGGGACGCACCCGGCGGCTGCTCGATCCGGGTCAGATTCTGGATGAGGAGGTGGTGGTTACCCCTTAAGCCCGTCAAAGGCCTGCTCGATTTCCTTCTTCGCGTCCGCGGTCAAGCCGACTAGCGGCAGCCGCGGCGGACCGCCATAGTATCCGTTGAGATCCATGGCGT
>Ga0070735_10003964_pt1 | contig 12686 bp, 7 predicted proteins | sample Coa_R1_FD_66443 | JGI IMG/M metagenome (GOLD analysis project Ga0070735, IMG submission 66443) | Surface soil microbial communities from Centralia Pennsylvania, which are recovering from an underground coalmine fire - Coalmine... | ecosystem: Environmental > Terrestrial > Soil > Unclassified ...
TCGTACGCGCAGCAGGGTTCAGGGGCAAACAGATCTCCAGTCACGGCGTACGCGCGGGCCCGGGAACCTCCGCAGACATTCCGCATGGGGCAACGTCCGCACTTGCCCTTCAGCCGCGAACTGTCGCGCAGCGAGGCGAACAAGGTGGAATTGCAGTACACCTCTGACAAAGGTTGCGTCGTGACATTTCCCGCCGAAACCGGCAGGTATCGACTGGGGTACACCTCGCCTTCAGGGTTAATGAAAACGAATCCCTTGCCGTCGTTGACCCCCTTAGGCGCACAGGTGATGACGTCGGTCTCGGTCATGCGCCCCCGCGATTCCCGCGCGCGCTGCTGCAGGAGATATCGTTGATAGTGCTGCCCTTCAGTAGTCTTGATCTGAAAGTGAACCTGCTGGGATGCGGCATATAACTTTGCGAACACTTCCTCGTGCTCTTCGGCACTGAGCATCTCGCAGGTGTCTTCGCGGCTCTTGGGCACAAAGAAAATGACGTTCCACAAAGCCACGTCCAGCCGCGTGAGCAGCTCGATCATCGGCTCGACGTCATGGAAATTTCGGCGCGCAATGATCGTATTAATCTGCACTGGAAGCTGCACCTCATGGCAGGATCCAATCATCTCGAGGGTCCGCCGCTGCAATCCCGAGACTCTACAGTACGCATCGTTCAACGCGGGCGTCGACCCGTGCAACCAAAAGCCAACCCGCATCAAACCCGAGGTCTTGAGTTCAGCGATGACTTCCGCATCCAGCGTCGGTGTCGGCAGCAGCGTCAACGAAGTGCGCACCGAGCGCCCCGCGGCAAATTCAATTACCGGAAACAAGTCCGCCCGCAGCAGCGGATCGCCGCCGGTCAAGGTGAGCAGCGGAACGTGCATAGTAGCAACTTGCTCGATCAGATGAAAAGCTTCCGCTGTCGAAAATGGTTGTCGCTCGCGCGCTACCCGCGTGGTCGCACGTGCTGGCGCGCCCTTCCAATCGTAGAGGTTCGTCATCTCCCACGTCACTTGCAGCGGACGCGGCTGAAATCCTGGCGAACTCGAAAGCGCGCTGGATTCATTGGCCCAGTCCGGCGTATTACGCGTCACTTTAGAAGTTCGTGGCGGCAAATTCAGATTCCCTTGCATGACTGTCATCCTAGGTTTCATCCGCTTACCTCGCTGTGCGGCCTCGCACGCGTTCCCGTGACAAACATCACAATCCACAGGAAAAAGCCCTGTGATTGCTGTCACAGGGCCCAGTGACTTCTGCCCTACGTCTCATCCCGCTGCCATGCGAACCTAGCTTTGCGAGTGAGTTCTCAGGGTGCGGGACCAAAGCGCGATCCATTGCAATCCTGATCGCGGGATTGTAGCTCTGCAGTCGAACGGGCAATCCCTGCTCTGTGATATCGTGCGAGACAAATTCTTCCTCAGGAGGAAGTAACACATGAAGAACCTTATTCGAATGGGATTGTTCGCTCTACTGGCTTCTGGACTGCTGGCAGTCTGCAGTTCCTCGGCAGTGGCTCAGGACGCAGCCGCCACATACAAGGCGAGATGCGCCGCGTGCCATGGCGCCGATGGCAAGGGTGGCAAAATGGGCACGAAGGATTTTGCCTCCGCCGAAATCAAAGGCATGAGTGACGCTCAATTGACCGAAGCCGTCACCAAAGGCAAGCCTCCGAAGATGCCCGCCTACGGTGAGAAGCTGAAAGATACGGAAATCAAGGACCTGGTCAACTACATTCGTACTCTGGGCAAGTAAATAGCAATCGCGGCCTTCATGGCCGGATGGAGAAGTTCAATTCTGAAGCATCGGCGGGTGAGAGCATGTCCACGCGAACAATACGGAATCTTTTTGCGCCTGGAGTTACTCTCACCCTCCTTTTAGCGGCGAGCACACTCCACTCTGCCGGTAAACAACCTCCCAAACCAACCGCAGACGAATGCCTCGTTTGCCACAGCGACGCTTCGCTGACGCATGAGGAAAACGGCAAACCCGTCAGCCTGCACGTCGATCCTCAAGCTTTCAAGGATTCCATCCACGGCAGCATGTTTACCTGCGTCGACTGCCACACCGATGTAAAAAGCGCCGCTCACGAAACCATTCCCCGGAAAATTACTTGCGCCACCTGCCATGCCGACGAGCAAGCCGCCTACGATCGCAGCTTCCACGGTAAGGCGGTGCAAGGCGGTAACAGCAAAGCCGCCACCTGCGTCGATTGCCATGGCGGCCCGCACGAGTTGCTGCCCGCCAGCGACGCGAAGTCACGCGTTCATCACAGCAACATTCCCGCGACGTGCGGCGCTTGCCACAGCCAGAAGTTCGTCATGGAAGATGGCGGCCAGAGTGCCCAGATGGTCGCCTCTTACCAGCAAAGCGTTCATGGACATGCCGTCGCCGCCGGGTCCGAAAAGGCCGCGGTTTGCACCGATTGCCACGGCACTCACGAGATTCTCGACGCCAAAGATTCCAAGTCGCCCATCTTCAAGTTCAATGTGCCGTTAACCTGCGGCCGCTGCCACGATCAGATCTCCAAAGAATTCCAATGGAGCATCCACGGGCAAGCCATCGCCAAGGGAAACTGGCAGGCGCCGGTCTGCACCGACTGCCATGGCATTCACTCCATCAAGGCGCTCAACGATCCCAATTCCCCGGTCTCGGCGCAAAATGTGGGCCTGGCTACGTGCGCGCGGTGCCATGAGGGCGTGCGTCTCTCGCAGGAATTCGGCGTGCAAGGCCGGCGCGAGACTACTTATTTGGCCAGCTATCACGGGCTGGCTTCCCGCGGAGGCTCGCAGGTCGTGGCCAATTGCGCGAGCTGCCACGGCACGCACAGCATCTTTCCCTCGAGCGATCCCCGCTCCACTATTAACCGAGCCAATCTCGCCCGCACGTGCGGCCAGTGTCACCCCGGCGTGACCGAAAAGTTCACGTCCGCGAAGGTCCACGTTGATGCGCCGCTCTCCGCCGACGTCGGCAGCAAAGCTGTGCGCTGGATCCGCCGCTTCTACTTGAGCATGATCTTCTCGGTGATCGGCGGCATGCTGCTCCACAACCTCATCATCTGGCGCGCCAAGGTTATCGCCCGCCGCAAACTGCAGCACCACTTCGTCTCCCGCATGCCGCTCCGCTTCCGCTTGCAGCATGCCGTGCTCCTCAGCAGCTTTATCGTGCTCGTACTGACCGGTTTCGCGTTAAAGTTTCCCGACTCCTGGTACGCATCCATGTTGTCGCTGGGTGAACATATGCGTGGCCTGCTGCACCGCATAGCCGCCGTCGTTCTCATCGGCGTCAGCCTCTATCACATCTTCGACGCCGCATTCAGCCGTGAAGGCCGTAAACTGGTTCGCGATCTCTTCCCCACATTGGACGATGTGCGTGGAGCGTGGCAGAATATCGCCTACTACCTCGGCCTCACTTCCCGCAAGCCTGAGTTTCCGCGTTTCAACTACGCGGAGAAGGCTGAATACTGGGCGCTGGTCTGGGGCATGGTCGTCATGGCCGTGACTGGCGTGATGCTGTGGGCCAAAGTTTTCGTGGGCAATCACATGGCGCGCTGGTGGCTCGATGTCGCTACCGCGATCCACCTCTATGAAGCGATCCTGGCAACCTTGGCCATCATCGTCTGGCACTTCTACCAGGTCTTCTTTGACCCGGATGTGTACCCGATGAACTGGGCCTGGTGGGACGGAAAAATGACGCTGCATCACTATCGCGACGAGCACGGCCTCGACAACGATATTCTGGCGGACTCGTTCAGCGATAACGACGCGACCGGGGAGACAGACGTAGTGGAAAAAGAGCCGGAACCGGCTGAGGTCCCGCATGGCGACTGAGAAGGCTCCACCGCCCCCCGTCGAGCCCTGGCACCGCTCCCGCATGCTGCTGCGCAACCCCATCAGCCTGGCGGGCATGGCGCTGGCCATCGTCAGCATCGCTAACATCTTTCTCTTTGTTCTGATCGATGCCATTGCCGTCAAGCCGAGTCCGTACGTCGGAATTCTGGCCTACATGGTCTCGCCTGCCTTCCTGGTTCTTGGCTTAGTGCTGATTGGCGGCGGGATGCTGCTGGAGCGCCGCAAGCACGCTGCACCAACCGCGTTCTATCCACGCATCGATCTCAACGACCCGACCCAGCGCAGCGCGGTGATCTCGTTTGTGACATTTCTCGTGGTCTTTGCGGTGGTCAGCTCGGCGGGAAGTTATAAAGCCTACGAGTTTACCGAATCGACTGCGTTCTGCGGCCAGCTTTGCCATACCGTGATGAGTCCGGAATATACCGCCTACCAGCTATCCCCGCACGCCCGGGTCGCCTGCGCCGAATGCCACGTGGGGGCGGGCGCAACCTGGTTTGTGAAGTCCAAACTTTCCGGCAGCCGCCAGGTCTTCGCCACGATCTTCCACACTTTTCCGCAGCCCATTCCGACGCCAGTGAAGAACTTGCGCCCGGCGCAGGAAACCTGCGAGCAGTGCCACTGGCCCAAGAAGTTTTATGGTGGCCAGCTGAAAGTCTTCTCCCATTACTCCAACGATGAGAAGAACACGCTGCGCCAGATCCGCATGCTGATCAAGACCGGCGGGGGCGATCCCGCGATCGGCGCGCCCGAAGGCATCCACTGGCACATGAACATCGGCAACAAGATTGATTACGTCGCGGCCGATGAAAAACGCCAGGTCATTCCTTACATTCACGTCGAAGATCAGCAAGGCCGCGTCACCGAGTACTACGCAAAAGATTCCACTCTCAGCAGAGACCAGATCGGTAAGGCTCCCCGCCACCACATGGATTGCGTGGACTGTCACAACCGTCCCACGCACATCTACGTTCCGCCGGACCAGTCGGTCGATCAGTCGCTGCTGGCACGGCGGCTTGATATTTCCCTTCCCTTCATCAAGCAGCAGGCAGTCACCGTGCTGACGGCGACCTACACCACCACCGACGCCGCCATGCAGGGAATCGCCAGCGGATTGCAGGATTTCTACGAGAAGAAGTATCCCGATGTTGCGAAGTCAAAACAATTGGAGCTGCGTAATGCGGTCACGGAAGTTCAGCAGATCTTCCGCCGAACGACCTTCCCGGAAATGAAGTTGAACTGGCAGACCCATTCCAACAATCTCGGGCACTACTATTACCCCGGCTGCTTCCGCTGCCATGACGGACAGCACGTCGCGTCGGACGGCCGCGTCATCAGCCGGGACTGCAATCAGTGCCACACCCTGATGTCAGAAACCGAAGGCACGGCCAGCGCCGCCCCGGCTCCTGCTGCTTTTCAGCACCCGGTCGATATTGGCGACTTGACGCAAGTCAACTGCGCGGACTGCCACACCGGCGGCACCGGCCCATAAATCTAACCCAAAGAGGGTACCTGACAGGGTGGAGATTTTGACTTCTTAGCCCTGCATTCCAAGCCCATTCCGGGAAAAGTGTGATTTCAATCACACCGCGCTGTGAACCCACGTCCCGACATCCACATCCCCCCATCTCTATTCTGGAAGTATCGCAGGACCACCCCGGTGGTCCCCGTCGACAGTTCTGATTGGGGGATGTCAATGAAGCGCAAGTTTAAGACCATGGACGCCAATGAGGCGGTCGCGCATGTGGCATATCGCGTGAATGAAGTCATCGCCATTTACCCCATCACACCTTCTTCGCCCATGGGCGAGTGGGCCGACCAGTGGGCGTCCGAGGGCGTGCCTAATGCCTGGGGAAGCGTGCCTCATGTGATCGAGATGCAGAGTGAAGGCGGCGCCGCCGGAGCCGTGCATGGCGCCCTGCAGACCGGATCGCTCTCCACCACTTTCACCGCCTCCCAGGGGTTGCTGTTGATGATCCCCAACATGAACAAGATTGCCGGCGAACTGACCCCGGCAGCCTTCCACGTCACGGCGCGCACTGTGGCGACCCACGCTCTCTCGATTTTCGGCGACCATTCCGACGTCATGTGTTGCCGTACGACCGGCTGGGCGATGCTGTGCTCCAACTCCGTGCAGGAAGCCATGGACCTGGCCTTGATCGCGCACTCCGCCTCGCTCGAAACCCGTATTCCGTTCATGCATGTCTTCGACGGCTTCCGCACCTCGCACGAGGTCAACAAGATCGAAATGCTCAACGAAGACGACATGCGGGCGCTGATCAACATGGATCGCGTGATCGAGCACCGCCAGCGCGCGCTCTCGCCCGACCATCCTGTGTTGCGCGGCACGGCGCAGAATCCCGACGTGTTCTTCCAGATTCGCGAGACCGCCAATCCCTACTACGACGCCGCGCCCGCCAAAGTGCAAGCGGTGATGAATAAGTTCGCCGAAGTCGTGGGGCGATCCTACAAATTGTTCGACTACGTCGGCGACCCCGATGCGGAGCGGGTCATCGTGGTAATGGGCTCCGGCGCCGAAGTCGCGCACGAGACCGTCGATTATCTGAACGCCCACGGCGAAAAAGTCGGTCTCCTCAAAGTCCGCCTCTACCGTCCGTTCTGCGTGAAGTCATTTCTGGAAGCCCTCCCCAAAACCGTGCGTCAGATCGCAGTCCTGGATCGCACCAAAGAATCCGGCGCCATCGGCGAGCCTCTCTATCAGGATGTAGTGAATGCGATCCACCAAGGGATCAGCAAGAACTACGTAGCCCCAGACGCATTCGCCCAGAGGCCGAGTGACGCAGTAATTGTTGGCGGCCGTTACGGCTTGTCTTCGAAAGAGTTCACCCCGCCAATGGTGAAAGCGGTTTATGACAACCTGAAGTCACCGAAGCCCAAAGATCACTTCACCATCGGAATCAACGACGACGTGGGCCACACCAGCCTTGACTACGATGCGGCTTTCTCCACCGAACCCGACAGCGTAGTGCGCGCGCTCTTCTACGGCCTCGGCGCCGATGGCACCGTGGGCGCGAACAAGAACTCCATCAAGATCATCGGCGAGAACACGGCCAACAACGCGCAAGGATACTTCGTCTACGACTCCAAGAAATCCGGCGCCATGACCGTCTCTCACCTGCGCTTCGGACCGCAGCCCATCCACTCGAGTTATCTCGTTTCGAAAGCAAATTTCATCGCCTGCCACCAGTGGATCTTTCTCGAGCGTTACGACATGCTCAGCGCGCTCGTCCCGGGCGGGGTCTTTCTTCTCAACAGTCCCTTCGGCAAAGATGAAATCTGGGACAGCCTGCCGCGTGAAGTGCAACAGCAACTGATCGCCAAGAAAGCGAAGCTATACGCTATCGACGCCTACAAAGTCGCGCGCGACGCCGGCATGGGCTCGCGCATGAACGTCATCATGCAAGTCTGCTTCTTCGCCATCTCGAAGGTTCTTCCTGGCGACGAGGCTATTGAAGCCATTCGGAAATCCATCCGCGACACTTACGGCAAAAAAGGCGAAGAAGTTGTCCAGAAGAACATGCGCGCCGTGGACGAAACCCTGGCGCACCTGTTCGAAGTGAAGATCCCGGCCAGCGCGACCAGCAAACGCGAAATGCCTCCGGTCTTTCCGGGAGCCCCGAAGTTCGAGCGCGAAGTGCTGGGCGCCATCTACGCTGGACGTGGCGACGAACTGCCCGTGAGCGCGTTCTCCTGCGACGGCACCTTCCCCACCGCCACTTCCCGCTGGGAGAAGCGCAACCTGGCGCTCGAAATTCCTGCGTGGGATTCGAAAATCTGCATCCAGTGCGGCAAGTGCGCGATGGTCTGTCCGCACGCCGTCATCCGTATCAAGGTGTATGACAGCAAAGAACTCGAGGGAGCACCCGGTACTTTCAAGTCCTGCGCCGCGCGCGACAAAGAATGGGCGGGCATGAAATATACCATCCAGGTCGCTCCGGAAGACTGCACCGGATGCGGCGTTTGCGTGGATGTCTGCCCGGTAAAGAACAAGAGCGAAGTGCGACTGAAAGCCATCAACATGGTGCCGCAGCCGCCGCTGCGCGCTCCCGAGAGCGAGAACTGGGAATTCTTCCTCAAGATTCCGGAACTCGATCGCCGCAAGATTAAAGTCGGAACGATCCGCCAGCAGCAAGTGCAGGAACCGCTGTTTGAGTTCTCCGGAGCATGCTCGGGATGCGGCGAAACCCCTTATCTGAAGCTGGTTTCGCAGCTCTTCGGCGATCGCGCCGTGGTCGCCAATGCCACTGGATGTTCGTCCATCTACGGCGGTAACCTGCCGACCACTCCGTGGGCCAAGAACGCCGACGGTCGCGGCCCGGCATGGTCGAACTCGCTATTTGAAGATAACGCCGAATTCGGCCTTGGCTTCCGCGCCTCCATCGACAAACAAACTGAGTTCGCCCAAGAGTTGCTCCGGCGAATGGCGGGACAAGTGGGCCAAGAACTGGTCACCGCAATCACCGGTGCCAAGCAGAAAGACGAAGCTGATATCTACGAGCAGCGCCAGCGCGTCGACATATTGAAAGAAAAGCTGCAGGGGCTCAATTCACCCGAAGCTAAGCAACTGCTGGCAGTCGCCGACATGCTGGTGAAAAAGAGCGTCTGGATCGTCGGCGGCGACGGCTGGGCCTACGACATCGGCTACGGCGGCCTCGATCACGTTCTGGCGAGCGGGCGCAACGTCAACATCCTCGTCCTCGATACCGAGGTCTACTCCAACACCGGCGGCCAGGCTTCGAAGTCCACTCCGCGCGGCGCGGTTGCCAAGTTTGCTGCCGGCGGCAAGCCCGGTCCAAAGAAAGATCTCGGCTTGATGGCGATGACCTACGGCAACGTCTACGTCGCCAGTGTCGCCATGGGAGCGAAAGACGAGCACACGCTCAAGGCCTTCCTCGAAGCCGAAGCCTACGACGGCCCCAGCATCATCATCGCCTACTCGCATTGCATCGCACATGGCATCGACATGACCACAGCCATGACGGATCAGAAGGTCGCGGTTGAGTCCGGACAGTGGCTGCTCTACCGCTACAACCCGGAGCGGAACGCGATCGGAGAGAATCCACTGGCGCTCGATTCCCGCGCTCCCACGCGCAAGGTGCAGGACTACTTGCTGCAGCAAACGCGCTTCAAGATGCTCACCAAGAGCAAGCCGGAAGACGCCGAGCGCCTGTGGAAGCTGGCGCAGCAGGATGTAGAGAATCGCTATCGCATGTACGAATACATGGCTAGCCGCAAACCGGAACCCGCGGCCACAGCCAAAGAAGAGGTCCCGAAGCCACGACTGGAAAAACCGGCTCTGACCGAAGCAGCCAAATAAGAGGGTGCCCCACCCCTTTTCCCTGCTTTTTGCAGGGACAGGGTGGGGGTTTTGACTTCGTAGCAGCGAAAGTGAAGCAGTGAAGTAAGGAGACTCCGATGATCGATCTCACCACCACCTACCTCGGCCTGAAGCTGCCCTCCCCACTTGTGGTTTCAGCATCGCCGCTGTCGCGCGACATCGATGGAATCTGCCGGCTGGAAGACGCCGGTGCCTCTGCCGTCGTTCTGTACTCGCTGTTCGAAGAGCAACTGCACCAGGAAGAGGTAGACTTGCAGTATCACCTCTCGAATGGCACCGAGAGCTTTGCCGAGTCGCTCACTTACTTCCCGCAGCCGTCCGAATTCCACACCGGCCCCGAAGGATATTTGAACCACATCCGAAAGGCCAAGTCCTCGGTCGGCATGCCCGTGATCGCCAGCCTCAACGGCACCACACTCGGGGGATGGACCAAGTTCGCCGCCGAGGTCGAGCGCGCCGGCGCCGACGCTATCGAATGCAATATTTATTTCATTCCGACCGATCCCAATTTGAGTTCTGCGGATGTCGAGAAAACCTATCTCGACATCGTGCGCGCCGTAAAGAGCACGGTCAAAATTCCCGTCGCCGTAAAGCTGAGTCCGTTCTTCAGCAACTTTGCGAATATGGCGCACCGGCTCGACGATGCCGGAGCGGACGGTCTTGTGCTATTCAATCGTTTCTATCAGCCGGACATTGACCTGGAAGAGTTGGAAATTCGGCCCAACGTCTTACTCAGCACGCCGCAAGCCTTGCGCCTGCCGCTGACCTGGATCGGAATTCTCTTCGGTCGTCACCACGCCAGCCTGGCGGCTACGGGCGGCGTACACAATGCCGAAGATATCGTGAAGCTGCTGATGGTCGGAGCCAACGTCACCATGGTCTGCTCGTCGCTCATGCGTCACGGTGTGAACCACTTGCGGCATCTCGAGCACGAACTCCGCGATTGGATGGAAGAGCACGAATATGAATCGGTCGCGCAGATGCAGGGCAGCATGAGCCAGTTGCGCTGTCCCGATCCCGGCGCCTTCGAGCGCGCGCAATACATGCGGGCCGTTAAAGGCATGCAACACATTCATATGGCAGGATGGCAATGATGTCAGCAAAAGCAACTCCGCAACCGGCTATGTGGGGACAGCCGCCGTCGGCTGTCCAGGCAGCGAACACGGCTGCAACTGAAAACGCACAACGCGAACGCCGCCTTGCACTCGTCCTTCCGCGCGAACATGGCGCGTGGGGACTGTTGCTCGTTCCCATGATCACGGGTGCGGGCATCGCCCTGCGCGGGAGCAGCAATTTGTTCCCGTTCATTTTCCTGCTGACGGCAGCGCTTACTCTTTTCTGGCTCCGCACTCCGCTCGAGAGCCTGCTCGGAACTTCAGCCCTGCGCGCTCAAACTTCCGAAGAGCGGCGCGAAGTTGCTTTCGTGGTGGTTTATCTCGGCGCGGTCGCGGCACTGGCGCTCAGCATGTTGTTGTGGGTCGGCCACAATCCCCTGCTGTGGCCGATCGGCGCTGCTGCGGGCGCAGCATTTGTCGCACAGGCTCTGCTCAAGAAACTGGGCCGCCGGGCGCGCATGCTTTCAGAAATTGTGGGCACGATCGGCCTCACGTCGTCGGCTCCGGCTGCTTATTACGTCATCACCGGCAAGTTCGGAGCAACCGGCTGGATGCTCTGGCTGGCGAACCTTATCTTTGCCGGCAATCAGATCCATTACGTGCAACTCCGCATTCACAGCGCCAAGATCGCTGGCCTGCGCGCCAAATTCGCCCGAGGCTGGGCTTTCGCCGCAGGACAGATCATCATGACCGCGGCGCTCACCATCGCTTGCCTGTCCGGCTTGATGCCTGCGGTAGCGTCTGTCGCTTTCTCGCCACTGATGTTCCGCGGGTGGTTTTATTTCGTGCAGAAACCCGCTCCCTTGCTGGTGCGACGACTTGGGTGGAGCGAGCTATCTCAGGCGGTAGTCTTCTGCGTGCTGTTTATCGCCACCTTCCGCGCCGGCTAAAATCTAAGGCACAATCACGGCCGCCCCATCGATGGAGTCGTTCTTCACAGCGATCAGCGCCTCGTTCGCCTGGTCCAGGGAGAAGACCGTCACTTTAGGCCGCAGGCCAATCTGCGTGGCGAGGGCAAGAAAATCGCGGGCGTCTTGGCGCGTCATGTTGGCCACGCTGCGCAGTTGCCGCTCGCCCCACAACAGGCTGTCGTAGTCGAACTGCGGCACGCGATCCAGGTGAATCGCATTAATCGCCACCACACCGCCTTTGCGCAGGCTGGATAGCGCGGCGATCACCACGTCACCACTGGGAGCGAAGGTCACGGCACGATCCAGCTCGACTGGCGGCTTGTCGGTTTCCTTGCCCACCCATGTGGCGCCCAGCGACTCCGCCAGTTCGCGATGAGATTGTCCTCGAGTGGAAACGTATACCTCACACTTCCACGCCTGCAGCACCGCGATGGCGAGGTGCGCCGACGCCCCAAAGCCAAACAACCCCACGCGCTCACCGCGTTCCACGCCCGCCACACGCAAACTGCGAAAGCCAATGATGCCCGCGCACAACAGCGGTGCCGCATGCAGATCGTCTAGCTGATCCGGCAGCGGAAAAACGAAATCACTTCGCGCGAACGTATATTCCGCGTATCCCCCAGCCACGCTGTACCCAGTGAAGATTGGCGAGTCACACAGATTCTCCATGCCCTTCTGGCAATACCGGCAGGTACCATCGGTGCCGCCGAGCCACGAGACGCCCACTCGCGCGCCCGGGGCAAGTTCCGCGTTAGCGCCATCGACCACCTCGCCCACGATCTGATGGCCAGGAATAATTCGCAACTGCTTGGGCGGTAACTCTCCTTCAACAATATGCAGGTCAGTGCGGCACACGCCGCAAGCGCGCACGCGCAGTAGGACGTGGCCAGACCTCACGCGCGGATCGGCCACATCAATAATTTCCAGAGGACGTTGTGCAACCGGCTGGGGAGAGGAGAGGATGGCGGCTTTCATGGGGAAGGAATGCTGTCGTTAATGATGCCAGAGTTCCTGCACTCGCGCACTCCAACGGTTTGCATCCTTCGTGCTGGCATCTACCCGCGATTGCGCGAACGAGAGCACAGGAAGCTGCAATCAGCCAATCGCAAGGACAAGAAGCAAACACGCTGCAGGAATGAAATAGACACGGTTTTCCTTCCAATCTAGCCGACCAAGGGTTGAAGTTACGAAATATTATGAAACAAGAAGAAAGCACTCGTACGAATCACACTTCGGTGCTGAGTGCCGCAAGACCGGTCCAATGTTAAGGGTCTTTAGGGTTTCCGGACAACGCATTTTCGCTACGGTTTTTGACTTGACTTTCAGCACAAACGAAAGTAATAGTGTTAACTCGTAATAATATGAAAGCTGCAAGGGGGTTTGTTATGCGTGTCTTGGGTGGTGGTGTTGCCGCTCGACTCACCTCATGGTTGCTGCCGCTTCTGATGGCGGCGGCGGCTTT
>Ga0070735_10003965_pt1 | contig 12685 bp, 9 predicted proteins | sample Coa_R1_FD_66443 | JGI IMG/M metagenome (GOLD analysis project Ga0070735, IMG submission 66443) | Surface soil microbial communities from Centralia Pennsylvania, which are recovering from an underground coalmine fire - Coalmine... | ecosystem: Environmental > Terrestrial > Soil > Unclassified ...
CCGGGTGGCGTTCGCGAGACCGGCCGCGGCGGCCATGGTGTCCGCGTCGATGCCGAACACGTGCAGCGAGTACGGCCGGGAATAGCGCTCGGGGTGCACATGATCGTTCGGCACGACGAATTCCCGTGCCCCGTCGAGTTGGCGAGCCCAGTATTTCAGCGCTCCGCCGTCGGCCGTGGCGGCGTTGGCCCGCTCCCACCGCGCATACTCGCGGTACTGCCGCATCTGCGGCAGCTTCGCCGGGACGCCGCGGACCCTGGCCGCGTAGCACGCCCCGAGGTCGCGCATGATCACCTGGACCGACCAGCCGTCGGAGACCGAATGGTGCACGGTCAGGAACAGGGCGCTGTCCCGGTCGTCGAACCGGCACAGCAGCGCGCGCAGCAGCGGCACCTCGCGCGCGCTGATCGTGCCTGCCTGAGCCTGGCGGAGCAGCTCCTGGACGACCATGTACCGGGATGTGCCGGTGACCGGCGGCAGGTCGCGGACCTCGAGCGGCACCGGGCACGGCGGGCACACCATCTGGTACGGCGGGTCGGCGTCCCTGACCACCAGGGTCCGCAGCAGCTCGTGGCGCGCGACCACGTCATCGAACGCGCCCTGGAGCAAGGCCAGATCCACCGCACCGGTGATCCGGAGCGCGGAGACGATCACGTACCGGCGGCCAAACGGCCCGCCTTCGTCACCCCGGTCGAGGCCGACGAACCAATCCTGGGTGAAAGACAGCGGATACCGCTTCGCTTCCCGGGCTATAGCTGTCTCCAGTCCCGGTCAGGGTCGCGAACGGCGCTGGCCAGAATCCGGTTGAACCCGGCCGTGCCGCCCTTCACCGTGCTCTCTTCGAATTCGTCGAGGTTGTAGTGCACGCTGCCGCTCACGGCGCCATCCGGTTTCGTGTTCAGGTACCACACCGTGCCGCTGGGGATGTCGGTGCTCTCGGCCTCCTCCAGCACGACTTCGCCTATGTCCTTGGCCCCCTCGGCGATGGGCAGGACCATCTCGCCGAACTGAGCCGGCGGTACGGAAATGATGAATTCCGACGTCCGCTTGTCTTCGCGCGGCCTGATGTAGTCAGGGAAGGCCTGCTCGAGCACGCCGATCGGCAGCTCGTTCGCCATGGCGTCGATGAACGTCTCCCTGGTTTTGCGGACGATATCGCGGAAGCTGGTGCAGTCGGCGATCTCGGTCCGGAACGGCACGACGTTGAGGAACAACCCCATGGTGTTATGGAACTCCAGCTCGTTCCGGCCCGCGGTGAAGGCGCGCACCGTCAGGTCGGTAGCGCCGGTGATCTGGTGCGCGAGCACGTAGATAGCCGAGAGCAGGACCATGAACCGCGTGCCCCGGGTGGCGTTCGCGAGACCGGCCGCGGCGGCCATCGTGTCCGCGTCGATCGTGAAGACGTGCAGCGAGTACGGCCGGGAGTACCGCTCGGGGTGCCCGTGGTCGTTCGGCATCTCGAATTCCCGCGCGCCGTCGAGCTGGCGGGCCCAGTAGCTCATCGCTCCGTCGTCGGACGTGTTCTCGGCGTTGGCCCGCTGCCACTCCGCGTACTCGCGGTACTGCCGCATCTGCGGCAGCTTCGCCGGGACGCCGCTGACCCTGGCCGCGTAGAACGCACCGAGGTCGCGGAGGATCACCTGGAACGACCAGCCGTCAGAGACCGAGTGGTGCACGGTCAGGAGCAGGGCGCTGTCCCGGTCGTCGAACCGGCACAGCAGCGCGCGCAGCAGCGGCACCTCGCGCGCGCTGATCGTGCCCGCCTCGGCCTCGAGGAGCAGCTCCTGGACGACCATGTCCCGGGACTTGCCGGTGACCGGCGGCAGGTCGCGGACCTCCAGCGGCACCGGGCAGGGCGGGCACACCATCTGGTACGGCGGGTCGGCGTCCCTGACCACCAGGGTCCGCAGCAGCTCGTGGCGCGCGACCACATCATCGAACGCGCCCTGCAGGACCGCCAGATCCACCGCACCGGTGATCCGGAGCGCGGAAACAATCACGAACCGGCCGCCGAACGGCCCGCCGTCGTCGCCCTGGTCAAAGGTAAGGAACCATTCCTGGGTGAAAGACAGCGGGTACCGCTTCGCCTCCTGGTCCAGCGCAACCGAGGTGTCAGTCATCGCCGTAACTCCCTTGCCTTACCCGGCCAGACCCTCACGGTCGCAGCGTGCCAGGGCCACCGCACCTCGCCGGTTGCGCGCCCTAACCGGATCACCACAAGTCGCCGCCGGTCAGCACGTACACGAACGGCACCAGCGGAATCAGGCCGAACAGCCCCCAGGCCAGCTTCTGCCCGCCGGACAGGTCATTGCGCCCGGCCAGGTTGATCCACATCAAGATCACCGCTAGCGGGTGGAGAAAGCAGACCAGGAGTTCCAGAAGCTTCTTCATAGCCTGCCTTCCTACCCGGTCGCGGCGCCGCCAGTCCCCGCCAGGTGGCGCATGTTGCGCAGCGCCACGGCCATGATCGTATTCGTCGGGTTGTGCGCGCCGGAGGTGACGAACACCGACCCGTCCGCCACGTACACGTTGTCCAGCCCGTGTACCCGCCCGTAGCCGTCGGTGACGCTCGAGGCGGCGGACGTGCCCATCATCATGCCGCCCATGATGTGGTTGCCGGTGGGCAGGCCGCCGCTGTTGAGCGTGGCGGGCACGGCCAGCGCCACACCCGCCCCGGCTGCCAGCATGATGCGCTTCAGCCGCGGGATCCAGAACTGCTGGGCCACCTGCTCGTGCGGGCCGGCGCTCCAGGTGATCCGGGCCACCGGGACGCCGAAGACGTCGCGCACCGCGGGATCGAGGGTCACCGTGTGGTCCAGGTAGGGCAGGTCGTGGCCGATGAACGAGCAGCCCGCCAGCCGGTCGCGCAGCACCGAGGCCCGCATGAGCTGCTTGAACTCCGTGCCGAACGGCCGGGCCGCCCGCGTCAGGCTCAGCAGCGTCTGGTAGGACTGCGCCTCGCTGAGCGGGTCCTGGCTGCCGCCGAGCTCCATCAGGCCGCCGCGCAGGTAGGGCAGGCCATGCGCGCGCGCGAAGGCCCGGGCGCCCGGGTAGTCCGGATCGACGGCGTCCTCCACGCACTGCGTCACCGAACGCCCGCGGTAGGCGTGCATCCGCTCGTCGAGGAAGATCGCGCTGCCGTCGATGAACGCGTGCAGCATCAGCCGCTTGCCCAGCTTCCCGCTCACGTCGGGGAACGAGGACAGCAGCGCGAGCCGCACCGTCTCGATGGCCGACGCCGCCATCACGACGACGTCCGCGTCCTGCGACCCCGTCACCGGGCCCGAGGCGGTCATCCGCACCCACCGCACCCCGCTCGCCCGGGCCGAGGCCCCCGACCCGGCCAGCACCACGGACGTGACCATCGTCGACGGCACCAGCGTCACCCGCCCGGTGCGCAGCGCCTGCCGCAGCGGGATCAGCGCCGACGGCCGCGCCACCACCGGGCAGCCGAAGCTGCTGCAGAACCCGCAGTTGTTGCAGGCGTGCTGGCCGTTGTACCCGCTCACCGAGTTGGCCGCCATCGGGAACGGGAACGGGTGCATGCCGAACGCCGTCGCGCCCGCGGCCACCGCGACCGACGCGCGCATCTGCGGGCCCGGCGGCATCGGGTACTGCGCCGCGCGGGGGGCGTGCTTGCGCACGATGTCGGGGAACGCGGTCACGTCGCCCTGCACGCCGAGCAGCTGTTCCACCTCGTCGTAGTAGGGCGCGAGGTCGGCGTAGGTGAACGGCCAGTCGGCCACGTCGGCGCCCGGCACCGGGCCCAGCGCGGACCGCTGCTGGAAATCCAGATCCCAGAACCTGGGCACCTTGGCGTCCCAGTGAATGGTCCCGCCGCCGACGACCTGGGGCAGCTCGTCGACGTTGCCCGTGAACGTCGTCGCCGCCGAACCCACCGGCCGCCAGGTGCGCGGGAACACCTCGGGGTCCGGGCCGGGGAAGTTGCGCACGATCATGGCCAGGCTGTCGTTGGCGAACGCCGTGCCGATCGGCCCCTGCCCGGCCAGGTTGGTGAAGTGGTTGGGGCCCTTCTCGTACACCACCACCTGCCAGCCGGCCTGCGCGAGCACCATCGCGGCCAGCGAGCCGCCCGCCCCGCTGCCGATCACCACTGCCTTGCTCATTAGAGAGACCCGAGTAGCTTGAGCACCTCGGTCACGATGCCGGTGTTATCGACCGGGTCGTGCCCGTCGGACCGGGAGACCTCGTCCGCGGTGTAGCCGCGCGGCTGGATGTCTCCGGGGAAGCCGATCTCCTTCCAGCCGGACAGGCCCCGGTTCCCGCCGTATTCCGGCGCCGCGTACAGGCCCTCGATGGTGTGCTCGAACAGCAGCGCCACGAACGAGCTCGCCGCCGACATGACCAGGATCTTGTCCTGCCTGGCGTGGCCGGCCTTGGTGAAGTCGCCCCCGGCCAGCTTGTCCAGGGTCGCGATACCCGCCCGGTACTGCCGCTGCCAGCCGGTCAGCCGGCGACGCCAGGCGATCCGGGCCACCGGGTCCAGCGCGGCGAAACGGGCCATCAGATCCGGACCCGACGTGTGCCGGTTGCTCCACGGGCCGCCCGCGAACACCGGTGGCGGCCCAGTGTCGTGCACAGGGTCGGCGAGCGCGCCGAGCGCGGCCAGCATCGAGTCGATGTAGCCGGTCACGTCGGCCTCGCGGGCCCCGGGGTGGCCGGCTTCGGCCGGGTCATCGGCGGGCCCGGGCGCGATCCGCGCCGTCGCCGCCGTCACGACCGCGGCCTGATGGCTGCTGAAGAAGTGCAGGGTCCGGGCGGGAGGAGCGGCCGAGGTGCAGCCTTCGGTGCCCAGCACCGTCGCCGACGCCACCACGATGGGCAGCGCGCCGATCACCGCGCGCCGCCGCGGTCCCCCGCCCATAGATGACACGCGGCAAGTCTAGGGATGCCAGTGGTTCAGCAGAAGGAGTTACGGAAACCCAGCACGCGGCGTTCCCGGCCCAGCGCGCCGGACACGATCCGGTCCCGCCACGGCGTGCTGACCGCGGCCCGGTAGCCGGGGTCCTCCAGCACCGAAGGGCCGGCCAGTTCGTGCAGCGACAGGTAGCCGGCGCCCGGCCCGTCCAGCGGAGCGGGCCCGCTGAGCTGGTACCTGCGGATCCGCTGCCAGCCGGGCACCGCGAGCAGCATCGGGATGTGCTCCTGCTCGTACCAGGCGGTCATGTCGTCCACCGCCTGCGGCGAGACCGAGTTGGCCACCGCGAGGATCACCGGCGCCGGCCCCGCGGAACCCGCGACGCCATCGTCGCTGAGCTGGACGTATATCCGCCGGTCGAGCGTCGGCAGGTGCGACATGATGAACTTGTCCCGGTCGCTGCCGCCCTCGACCACCGCCTTGTACTCCGCGCTGTCCAGCACATCCGGGCTGTCCAGCTCGTACAGCGCCAGCCACCGCGGCGTCAGGCCGTCCAGCGCCTCGTACCGGCACGCGCCGGTCAGCCCCGGCACGGTCAGCCGGGCCGGCCCGTGCTCGTGGTCGTACCAGTCGTGGTACTCCGCCTCGTCCACCGGGCCGTCCCCGACGTCGGTGTACACGAACAGCAATCCTGGCGCCATGCCCCTCATGCTAATGAAACCCGGGGTCCACCTTGCTCTAGGCAGGTGAACCCCGGGTTTCATTCCTAACTTGCGACCTCAGTCGGCGGGCGCCGCCATCGGGTTGATCCCGGCCAGGTCGTCCTTCTTGACCCGGATCGCCAGCACCGTGATGATCAGCCCGAGCAGCGCGATCCCGGCCGAGACGATGTATCCCTTGGAGAACCCGGTCGAGTACGCGTGGTTGAGGATGCCCTTCTGCGCGGCGGCCTGCGCGGCCGCCGACAGGTGCGTGCTCGCGTGCTTGGCCGCCGCGGCCGCCGCCGCGGCCTGCGAGTGGATGCTGGTCGCGACCGCGCTCCACGCCACCGTGCCGAGGATCGCGAGCCCGATCGACCCGCCGATCTGCTGGCCCACATTCAGCAGCGACGAGGCCACGCCCGCGTCGTTGTCGGCCACCTTGCTCAGCGAGACCAGCGACAGCGGCACGAAGATCAGCCCCATCCCGAGCGCGGTGACCAGCATCGGCCCGAGCAGCCCGGAGACGTAGTGGCTGTTCTCGTTGATCCGGGACAGCCAGAACAACCCGGCGGTCGAGAGGATGCTCCCGGCCAGCATCAGCGGGCGGGCGCCGATCCTGGTGACCAGCTGCGAGGCCACCCCGGACGCCACGATGACCATGGCGATCAGCGGCAGGTAGGCGATGCCGGTCTTCAGCGCGCTGTACCCCCACACGTTCTGCACGAACAGGGTGAGGAAGAAGAACATGCCGAACAGCGAGGTTCCCACGCACAGGCTGATCAGGTAGGAACCGGTCCGGTCCCGGCTGCGCAGCACCCGCATCGGCACCAGCGGCTGCTTGCTGCGCACCTCGATGAACCCGAACGCCACCAGCAGCACCACCGCCGCCACCAGGGACACGATCACCTTGGTATCGCCCCAGTGCGACACGCCGTCCGGGGTGGTGGCCGCGTAGGACAGCCCGTAAACCAGCGCGCCCAGGCCGAGCGATCCGGTGATCGCGCCCGGCAGGTCGAACTGACCCCGCCGCCGCGCGGACTCCGGCAGCACCCGCGCGGCCAGGAACGCGACGACCAGGCCGATCGGCACGTTGACGAACAGCACCCAGCGCCAGCTGGCGTATTCGACCAGCAGGCCGCCGGCCATTAGGCCGATGCCTCCGCCGGCGATGCTCATCGCCGCGTACACGCCCATCGCGCGGTTGCGCGGCGGGCCCTCGGGGAAGGTGACGGCGATCAGCGATAGCGCCGTCGGCGCGGCGAACGCGCCGCCGACGCCCTGCACGACGCGCGCGGTGAGCAGCCAGGCCTCATTGGTCGCGAACCCGCCGACCAGCGAGGCCAGCGAGAAGAGCAGGATCCCGGCGATGAAGATCCGGCGGCGCCCCAGTAGGTCGCCGGACCTCCCGCCCAGGAGCAGCAGGCCGCCGAACGCCAACGCGTACGCGTTGACGACCCATTCCAGGTTGGTGCCGGAGAAGTGAAGTGCGGTCTGGATGTGCGGCAGGGCGACGTTGACGATGGTCGCGTCGAGCACGACCATCAACTGGGCCGTCGCGATGACAGCGAGCGCCAGGCCCAGCCGCCGCGTCGGGGCGCCTTGGCTTGGCACCGCGGTGGCGTTTGACGCCGCCGCGATACTGACCTCCCGGGCCGCGGCGCCGTTGAGGGCGGCCTGCTCCCCGGTGTCTGGTGGTGTGGCGGACAAGGTAGATCTCCCTAAGCTTGGGCGCACTGAACTATCGCCGTGACCGGTCAGGTGTCGTGGTCACGCGCAGTGCGTGCATTTTTAAAACATTTTTTCGGCCGAACGGACCGCACTGTCAGCCCCCGTAAACGTGTCTCGCATCCCGTGTGGCCGTCCGCGTGAGACGGCCATGCGGCTTGATCGTCATCGGTCATGACGAGGCAGCCGCCACGGTTGTGACACCATCACCTCCCGCCCCGTGATCCGAGCATCTTCCGCATCAGCCCGAGCAGGCACCGTCGTTCGCTGGTGTCCAGCGTGGTGCACCACGGTGCCCGGGCCGAGAGTTCACTGCAGAGCCGGTCGCGCAGTGTCACGCCTTCGGGGGTGAGCACGATGTTCTTGCTCCGCCGGTCCCGCAGCGAGGGTTCGCGCCGGGCCAGGCCGTGCTTCTCCAGCGCGTCCGCGACCGAGGTGACGAAGGAGGGGTCGCAGCCCATCCGCAGGCCGAGATCCTTCATCGTCATCGGCGTTTCGAGCATGACCAGGGCCTTGGTGTCGCTCACCGTCAGCCCGAACTCGGCCGCGATGACCTGACCGAGGTCGTGAGCATGCCTGAAGAGCTCGCCCAGGGTGTCCGTGATCTGCTGGTTCAGCCCGTCGTCCGCGACGTCCTGCGCGATCCCGGCCACCAGCGGCGTCGCGTGCGGCACCGGCTCGGCGTCCAGCACCGTGGCGCTCCTTAGCGGCTCATCCATCCATGCTCACCTCCCTCATTGCGTGAGTCTCTCAATAGTTGAGTAACTCAACAATATTGCCCCGTACCGTCGCGGGCAAGTGAATATCCAGCTCATTCAGATTCGCCCATGGCGAACCGGCACCAACTGCCGGCCGCGTTGCGACGTCTTTACCCCCGGACGCTCACACTGGGAGTGTCACGATCGCGAGGAAGGGGAGGCTGCCGCGATGACCGAAGGCGAAGGCCAGGACAGCGTGGGTCAGGACGGGCAGGCGCCCGGACGGCGCGCCTTCCTCCGGTTCGCCGCCGCGGCGGGCGGCGCCTCGCTGCTCTCGGCGTGCAGCGGCAGTCGCGGCGCGTCCACGGCGAGCGGCGGCACGGTCGCGGCCACCGTGAACTCCACCGGTGGCGCGGCGCTGTCCACCCGGGCCAGCGCGGCCTCGGGCCCGCCGAAGACCGCCGACTGGACGGCACTGGCGCGTGACCTGTCCGGGCCGCTGATCCGGCCCGGGGAGTCCGGCTATACCACGGCCAAGGAACTGTTCGACCCGCGCTTCGACTCGCTGCGACCGGCCGGGATCGCCTACTGCCGCAACCCGCACGACGTCGCGACCAGCCTGGCCTTCGTCCGCAAGTTCGGGATCCCGGTGGCGGCCAGGTGCGGCGGGCACAGCTACGCGGGCTGGTCCTCGACCAGCGGCCTGATCGTCGACGTGACCCGGATGGCCGGGGTGAGCGTCAGCGGCGGCACCGCCACCGTGGGCGCGGGCACCCGGCTGATCGACTTCTACAACGGGCTGGCCGCGCACGGCCGCGCGGTGCCGGGCGGCTCCTGCCCGACGGTGGGCATCTCCGGCCTGACCCTGGGCGGCGGCATCGGCGTGGTGGGCCGGGCCTACGGGCTGACCTGCGACAACGTGACGTCCATGCAGGTCGTCACGGCCGACGGCCAGACCCGTACGGCCAGCGCGCACGCCAACTCCGATCTGTTCTGGGCCTGCCGCGGCGGCGGTGGCGGCAACTTCGGCGTGGTCACGTCGTTCACCTTCACCACCCACCCGGCCGGCGCGATCTGCCTGTTCTTCCTGTCCTGGCCGTGGTCGCAGGCGGCGCGGGTCATCGCGGGCTGGCAGTCCTGGGCGCCGCACGCCCCGGACCAGCTCTGGTCCAACCTGCACCTGTCCGCGGCGCCCGGCGGCTCCGTCCCGTCCATCCAGGTGGGCGGCACCTACATCGGCTCGGTGAGCGGGGCCGCGGCCCAGCTGGAGAAGCTGTACGCCGCGGTCGGCTCGCATCCGTCCTCGCCGTTCCTGGAGAGCACCACCTGGCTGCACGCGATGCTGGTCGAGGCGGGGTGCGCGTCCCTGACCGTGAGCGAGTGCCACCTGCCCACCCAGACCTCCGCCGGACAGCTCTCCCGGGCCTCCGAATACGCCAAGTCCGACTTCTTCACCAAGCCGCTGAGCAGCCACGGGATCGGGACCATGCTGGCGGGCGTGGCGAACTTCCAGAAGGTGGCCGGCGCATCAGGCGCCTCGGGCGGCATCGCGCTCGACGCGCTCGGCGGCGCCATCAACCGGGTCGCGCCGGGCGCGACCGCGTTCGTGCACCGCAACGCGCTGTTCGACGCCCAGTACACCACCACCTGGCCGGTCGGCTCGGCGTCCGCCCCGGTGGCGCGCCAGCGCGCCTGGCAGCAGTTCTTCTGGCAGTCCATGCGCCCCTACGCCAGCGGCCAGGCCTACCAGAACTACATCGACCCCACCCTGGCCAACTGGCAGCAGGCCTACTACGGCGCCAACTTCACCCGGCTCACGCAGGTCAAGGCCAAGTACGACCCGCACCGCGTGTTCCGCTTCCCGCAGGCGGTCTGAGACGCACAAGTGAACGGGTGCCCGGCCGCCGAAGCCGGCGGCCGGGCACCCGTCAGGTGCCTGCGGCTAAGAAGCTGTTAAAAGCGCGCGCAGGTGTTGTTGTGTACCGGGCCCTCGAACTCGGGGTACCCCAGTGTCGGGAACTGGTTGGTCCCGTACTGCGCGTCCTTGCCGAAGGTGTTCAGGGCGCCGAATCCGGACACGTTGCCGAATTCGAGCGCGCAGACGCCGAGGCCGGGGGCCTGGAGCGCGGTCCAGTAGGGGTAGAACCCGCCCGGTCCCTGCGGCGGCACCGTGCAGCCGGACAGCGTGTCGGGTGTACAGGTCGCCTCGCTCAGCGCCACGTCGGTCTGGAAGAAGAACTGCGAGTACTGCCGGCCGTTCGTGGTGGGGAATCGTTCCAGGAAACTGGACGGGTTGAGGTTCGGCCGCAGGCCGGTGGGCCATTCCTTCCAGTACGGGGTGCCGTCGAAGTTCACGTCGCCGTTCTGGAAGATGTTGTCCTGACAGTGGGAAACCTGGACCGGCGCGGTAGAGGTGCCCTCACCGGCATAGTTCGGATGGGTATCGCCCTGGGGGTAGCACATCGCGTCACCGGTCTCGGTGGTGGTGCTGTCCGGGGGGCCGGCATTCTCGTACGGGCCGTTGCACTGGTTGAATGACCCGCCCGTGTCGTTCGCGTCCAGGGGGTTGGTGATCGGCGCGGAGAGCGAGGTGCACGCCTCGAAGTGACCGGTCTCGAACTCGGTGCTGATGTTCGTCACGAGCGCCGCCCAGGGGATGATGTTGTTCTTGCCGGCGGTGGAGTACTCCGGCTCGAAGTTGAACGGGTTGCCCGCGCAGTTGCTGGCCGAGGTGGTCATGAAGCCGTTGGCCGCCGACGCCTGCATGAACCCGGTCTGATGCGTCGTGAGGTCGTTGATGACCACCTCGAACGCGTGGCCACCTCCCGATGCGGGCGCGTCGGACATGTGCACGCTGATCGTGTCGCCGGGGTTCATGAGGAGCGTGTTGCCATTGGGCACGAAGGTGGTCAGGTTGGCGAACTGCGGCGACGGGGGTCCGGCCGGCACGCCGTTCGTCTGGATGAAGGCGAAGTTGACCGGCTCCACGCAGGCCGGGTTGGCGTTTGCGGTGGGGGTGCCCGTGAAGCTGTCGATGTTCAGCGCGGCGCACCAGTGCGTGGCGTCACAGCTCTCGCTGTCCACGAAGGGCGCGTTGCCCGGCGGGTACAGCTGCATCTCCATGAACGCCGAGCCGCCGCCCTGGGTCGTGGGCCCGCAGTTGACGCCCACGCAAGTCGGCGCGTTGGAGTCCGAATTCGGCGTGCAGGGCGTCCCGGGGAAGGAGTTGGGGTCGCACAGGGCCATGGAGAACCACGGCGCGGGGCTGAGCTCGAACCACTTCGAGAGGTCCGATCCCGGGTGCGAGTTTCCTGGCGTCCCGCTCGGGTCACGGCCGAGGGTCTCCGTCCAGGTCACGTTGCCGCCAGACCCGGGGGCGTTGGACAGGAAGGTGGTATCGGGCTCATCGTGGCCGATGTAGTGCCTGTTGTCGTAGTACTTGCCGTCGTAGGCGCCCTTGATGTTACCGCTGATGTCGGTGCACAGACTCGCCCGCAGCTCCTTCTGCGCGGTGCTGAAGCCGTTGCAGTCCAGTTCACCGGCCTTGGCCGGGGTGTAGCTGGAGTTGGCCGACGCGCTGGTAGGCGCGGCGGCGTGGGCCGGCCCTCCGGTCATTGCGCCGATGCCGAGCAGGAGCGCGGCGCCGGTGAAGACGCGCGAGAGAACCTTCGATCTTGGACTGTGCACCGTCGATCTTTTCCCCTCAACTTGTGGTCATGTCAGATTACGGTCGGTATCTGAACAAACACCTTCATAGTCCTGCTAGCGGGTTCGTGTCCTCGCCTTCACCAATTTGTGTCGCCAACGGTCGCGATATGTTGAGACAGCTTGAAATATGCGCTCATAGCCACCATGCGCATGACTGATTTCGGCCCGGGTCGTCTTCCGGCCGGCCAGCGGCCGGGCATGATGGTATGTCCGCGGATATTGGGTATCCGACGTGCGTGACGGCAGCTATTCCGGATGTGGGTTTCGATGACAAGTAACGCCGAGCTTGACACCGCTGCGGCCGCAACCGGCCGTGACCAGGCGCCCGTCCTGCTCGTCGAGGACGACGACGGCGACGCGCTGATCGTGCAGGAGCTGCTGGACGAGGTGGGCGCGCCGGTCGTCGTCCTGCGCGCGCGATCCCTGGGCCAGGCCACGACCATGGTCTCCGGGTCCGCGTGCGTGCTGCTCGACCTCGGCCTGCCGGACTCCCAGGGCCTGCAGGGGCTGCGGCGGCTGCTGCAGCTCGAGCCGGAGGCGGCCATCGTGGTGCTGACCGGCGAGGCGAACGAGCACCTGGGCGAGCAGGCGGTCCGGGCCGGAGCCCAGGATTACCTGGTCAAGGGCGAGGTGGCCGGGCAGATGCTGCACCGCGTGATCCGCTACGCGGTGGAGCGGCGCCGGGCCGAGGAGGCTCAGCGGGAGCTGCACGTGGCTCAGATCCAGGCCCAGGAGAACGCCCGCCTGGAACGCGGCCTGCTGCCCTCGCCGCTGCTGACCGACGCGCGGCTGAGCGTAGCCGCGCGCGCCATCGCCGGCGGCCGGCAGCACCTGCTCGGCGGGGACTTCTACGACGTGGTGGAGGCCGCCGACGGCTGGGTCCACGCCCTCATCGGCGACGTCTGCGGGCGCGGCCCGGCCGAGGCCGCACTGGGTGTCTGCCTGCGGGTGGCCTGGCGCACGCTGGTGCTGGC
>Ga0070735_10003966_pt1 | contig 12684 bp, 11 predicted proteins | sample Coa_R1_FD_66443 | JGI IMG/M metagenome (GOLD analysis project Ga0070735, IMG submission 66443) | Surface soil microbial communities from Centralia Pennsylvania, which are recovering from an underground coalmine fire - Coalmine... | ecosystem: Environmental > Terrestrial > Soil > Unclassified ...
ATCTTCGTGCGCATGGTCAAGGTACGCCCCCCCGCGATCCTGACCGAGGAAGAAGCGGGAGGAACGGCCACCGCGGTCGGCAGCATTCCCGAGCGGTCCGCGCCGTCGACGTCGTACAGCGTCGCTTCGCACCGCGCCCTGTTCGCCGAAGCCGAGTCGCCGGCGTGCGACGCGTGCGGGGGGCCACTCCCGGGGGAGGACGACGAAGGGTACGACCCGCCGGGTCATGGCGTGTACCTCTGGGCTCGCGGGGACGACGTTCGCGTCGAGAGCGCGCCGCTGTGCTCCCGCTGCGCGTCCGCCATCGGGATGACGGCGCTCGCGCGCTGGGAAATCGAAGAAGAAGAAGGCTAAACCCCGAGGGGGGCCGCTCCCGCGGCTCGTAGAGCGTCCTTCCGTTGCTTGCGTTCTAGTGAATGCCGCCGCGGTCGTCGGCCCCGGGGCCGCTCGTCGGAGGGCGCCGCTCGAGGTGCTCGAGACAGAGCGCGCGCAGCCCGGGCGAGACGCCCGGCGAACGCGCGACGAGCTGGAGCTCCGGCCGAAGCAGGAGCCCGGCGACCCGGGCCGCGAGCTCGAGCGGACTCGCCGGGTTCATCACCAGAGCGACGCGGACCCTCGGGCGGTGCGCCCACCGCGACCGTGCGATCTCCGCCAGGATGTCGCCACGCCCGGGCCGCTTCGCCGCCAGGCGCACGACGTCGTCCTCGGTCAACCGAGGGTTGCGCAGGCAGCGGGCGATCACCTCGGGATGGGGGTCGGCCAGGAGGCGCTGGATGGTCTCCCGATCGGGCCTTCGAGCGAGCCATTTTCGCTCCCCAAGCGTCAACGGTCGCCCCGCCCGCTCGCCGCCGAGGGCCAAGGGCGGTGCGCTCGCGTCCGGGACGCGGCCTTCGGGGGGCATGCTTGACGTCGGTCCGGCCGGATGGCGGACGAGGCGCTCGAGCGCGAGCAGGGACTCGCCGGCGGCCTGCTCGCGAAGGCGCTGGACGAGATCGCCTGCGTCGCTCGCGTTGAGGGCATCCACGATGGCGACGAGCACCTCGCGGGGACTCGCCTCCGCCTGCTCGGCGCGCTCGCAGATGACGTCGAGCGCGCGCGCGAGGTCGTCGATCGGCCACGTCGCAGCGACGCTTCCGACGTAGCGAGCACGCAGCGCGCCGTCGCCCAAGGAGAGCGTGGCGGACACCAGGGCCGCGGCTCGTGCGTGGCGGTCCAATCGGCCACACACGGTACCACGCCGGCCCCGACCGGCTCGCGTTGAAGTCGCGCTGCGCGGCGTTATTGTGCAAGGACGCCATGCCGCTCCAACGTCAGGCGGGTGCCCGCCCGCGTGCATTTCGGTCGGTGTCGGCGCACCGGGGGAACTCCTCGCCTGGGTCATCAGGGCCCCCGGAGAACCCTCAGCGGGACGAGGACATCGAGGTCGAAGAGCGACAAAAGACCGCAACGCCCAAGCGTTACAAGGTCATCTTTCACAACGACGACTACACGACGATGGAATACGTGGTCGAGGTCCTGCGGCGCTTCTTTCGCAAGACCGAGACCGAAGCAATGCACATCATGCTCACGGTCCACAAGAAGGGAAAAGCGGTGGCGGGCGTGTACCCGCGGGACGTGGCGGAGACCAAGGTGGTCGAGGTCATGCGGGACGCCCGCGAACGCGGACACCCGCTGCTACTGACGACGGAGCCCGAGTGAGAGCCGTATGCGAATCAGCCTTGAGGTAGAAATCGCCCTCTCCGTGGCTGCCAATGACGCGGCCCGAAGGCGACACGAGTACGTGACGATCGAGCACCTGCTCTACGCCCTGCTGCTCGACGAGGCGACCGCCAACGTCGTGCGGCACGCGGGCGGGGACCCGGCCGCGCTCAAGAAGCGGCTCGAGCGCTACTTGTCGGAGCAGCTCGAGCAGCTCCCCGAGGAAGGGGCGGTCACCCCGCAGCCCTCGCTCGGGGTCCAGCGCGCCATCCGGCGCGCCGCGACGCACGTCAAATCGAGCGGCAAGGAAGAGGTGACCGGCGCGAACGTCATCATCGCGATGTTCGCGGAGGCGGACTCGTACGCCGTCGCCATGATGGAAGAGCAAGGCGTCACCCGGCTCGACCTCGTGTCGTACGTCGCGCACGGGGTGTCCAAGCTCGACGACGATCAGCCGGCCCGAACCGCCGCCCCCGACCAGGACGGCGACCCGCCCCGCCCGGCGAAGGACCCGCTCAAGTCCTACACGGTCAACCTCAACGAGGAGGCTAAGAGCGCGCGCATCGATCCACTCGTCGGCCGCGAGAACGAGGTGGCCCGCATCGTCCAGATCCTCGCGCGGCGCAAGAAGAACAACCCGCTCCTCGTCGGCGACGCCGGGGTGGGCAAGACGGCCATCGCCGAGGGGCTCGCCCTCAAGATCCAGCGCGGGGAGGTGCCCAAGGCCCTGCTCGGCTCGGTGGTGTTCGCGCTCGACATGGGCGCTCTCCTGGCAGGGACGCGCTACCGGGGAGACTTCGAGGAACGCCTCAAGGCGGTCATCAAGGCGCTGCAGAAGCTCGACGGTGCGGTGCTCTTCATCGACGAGATCCACACCATCGTCGGCGCCGGCGCCGCCGCGGGCGGCACGATGGACGCCAGCAACCTGCTCAAGCCGGCGCTCGCCAGCGGGCGGCTACGCTGCATTGGGTCGACCACTTTCCAGGAGTTCCGCCAGCACTTCGAGAAAGATCGCGCCCTCGCGCGCCGGTTCCAGCGCGTCGAGGTCGAAGAGCCGAGCGTCGACGACACGGTCAAGATCCTCGAGGGGCTGCGCAAGCACTACGAGCAATTCCACGGCGTTCGCTACGCCGACGATGCGCTGCGAGCAGCCGCCGAGCTCGGATCGAAGTACCTGCACGATCGAAAGATGCCCGACAAGGCGATCGACCTTATTGACGAGACGGGGGCCGCCAAGAAGCTCGCCGCCGCCGGGCCACTTGCGACCGCCGGCAACTCCGCCGCCCCGGCGGATGAGCGCCCAGTCGTAGAGGTCGCCGACGTCGAGCAAGTTCTCGCGAAGATGGCGCAGATCCCGCCTCGCGAGGTCTCGACGAGCGATCGCGAGCGCCTCAAGGGCCTGGACGCGGAGCTGCGAACCGTTGTCTTCGGGCAGGACGACGCGATCCGCCAGCTGGTCGCCGCCATCCGGTTGTCCCGCGCCGGCCTGCGCGCGCCCGAGAAGCCCATCGGCTCGTTTCTTTTGACGGGACCGACCGGCGTCGGCAAGACCGAGGTGGCCAAGCAGCTCGCCAAGGTGCTCGGCGTGGCGTTCCACCGGTTCGACATGAGCGAGTACATGGAAGCGCATACGGTATCGCGCCTCATCGGCGCGCCGCCGGGGTACGTCGGCTTCGATCAGGGCGGCCTGCTCACCGACGCGATCGCGAAGACGCCCCATGCGGTCCTGCTCCTCGACGAGATCGAGAAGGCGCACCCGCAGATCTTCAACATCCTCTTGCAGGTGATGGACCACGGCCGCCTTACCGATCACAACGGCAAACAGACCGATTTTCGCCACGTCATCTTGCTCATGACAAGCAACATCGGCGTCCGCGACTTGCAGCGCCGGGCGGTCGGCTTCGGCGGTCCGCGGGGCGAGGACCGGGAAAAGCCTGGGATCGACCGCGAGTACAAGCAGCTCTTCAGCCCCGAGTTCCGAAACCGGCTCGACGCGAAGATCGCCTTCAACGCGCTCGACCCGGCCGTGATGCGCGACATCGTGCGCAAGTTTATGAAGGAGCTCTCCGAGCAGCTCGCGGTCCGCTCGGTCACGGTCGAGCTCACCGAAGCGGCGACGGAACACCTCGCGAAGAAGGGGTACGATCCGGACAACGGCGCGCGGCCGCTCGCCCGCGTGGTGCAAGACGAGATCAAGCGACCGCTGAGTGACGAGCTGCTGTTCGGCGCGCTCGAGGGAGGCGGGCACGTCGTCATCGACGCGGCGGAAGACAAGCTCGTCTTCCGGTTCGAGCCCGTCCTTCAGCCGGCCTGAGATCGATTTCTGCCGGCTTCGAGGCGTCCTGTGGCAATGGTTGTCGCGATGACACAGCCGCTTGTCTCGATCCTCATGGGGAGCAAAAGCGATCTCGAAGTCATGCAGCCGGCGCGCGACGCCTTGACGGAGCTCGGCGTCGCCCACGAGGTGCGGGTGCTGAGCGCCCACCGCACGCCGGACGCCCTCTTCGCGTACCTCGACGACGCCGCGGCGCGAGGCGTCGAAGTGTTCATCGCCGGGGCCGGCGGTGCCGCCCACCTGCCGGGGGTGGTCGCCGCCAAAACGCGCCTGCCCGTCCTGGGCGTACCGATCCCCTCGGGGCACCTCCTGGGCCTGGATGCCCTGCTTGCCATCGTCCAGATGCCCAAAGGCATTCCGGTCGCGACCTTCGCGGTGGGCAAGGCGGGCGCCGGGAACGCCGGACTCTTCGCGGTCGCCGTTTTGGCGGGCAAGCGGCCCGACCTGGGCGACCGGTTGGCTGCTTGGCGCAAGGCGCAGGCCGAAAAGCTGCTGAAAGAGTCGGTCATCGCGTAGCCCTCCCGAGGGGCGGACGCGCCGAGGCGCCGTCCGCCTTGACCGCACGTCCGTTCAGTATCAGGCTGGCTGCGTGTCGTCGCCCCTGCGCCCGCTGCGCAACCCGCCGAACCCCTGGGCGTCGACCGACGTCCAGTACCTCGAGGGCGAGGCCCCGGTCGCCGAGCTCGAAGTCTACGAGGACGCGACCCGCGGCATCCTCGCTCACAACGACAGTCCGGACGTCGGCTTCTCGTGGAGCGTCAACCCGTACCGCGGCTGCTTCCACGCGTGCGCCTACTGTTATGCCCGGCCGGGGCACGAATATTTGAGCTTCGGCGCCGGCACGGACTTCGAGCGCAAGATCGTCGTGAAAAGGCGGGCGCCGGACCTCCTGCGCGAAGCCTTCGACGACCCCCAGTGGAAGGGCGAGCTCCTCGTCTTCAGCGGGGTTACGGACTGCTACCAGCCGCTCGAGGCAAGCTATCGATTGACGCGCGCGTGCCTGGAGGCCTGCGTCGAGTACAGAAACCCGGTCGGAATCATCACCAAGGCGCCCCTCATCGAACGAGACGTCGACATGTTGGTCAAGCTCGCGCGCGTGGCGCGCGTCGTGGTCACCGTGAGCGTTCCCTTTTGGGACGAGGCGAAGGCCCGCGCCATCGAGCCATTCGTGACAACGCCGGTCCGGCGCATCCGCACCATCCGCCGGCTCGCCGACGCCGGCGTTCCCGTGGGGGTGATGGTGGGCCCCGTCATCCCGGGCCTCAACGACGAGGACATGGGCGACGTGCTTCGCGCCGCGCGCGACGCCGGCGCATCGCACGCGAGCCGCGTTCTGCTGCGCCTCCCGGGGCCGGTGAAAGAGGTGTTCGAGGGCCGCCTGCGCGAGGCTCTTCCCCTTCGCGCGGACCGCGTCCTGCGGCGCATTCGCGAGACGCGGGGGGGCAAGCTGTCGGACGCGCGCTTCGGCGTCCGGGGGCGGGGCGAGGGACCTTACGCGGAGGCCATCGGCGCCCTCTTCGACCAGACCGCCCAACGGCTCGGGTTCGAGACCCGCCCCTGGAACGACGACGCGCCGACGACGTTTCTTCGCCCTCGCGGACAGCTCGCACTTCTCTAGGCCCACCGGGTCTGAAAGGACCCGTCACCAGCGCGGGCGCGTGCCCGCGTAGTGGTAGGCGATCTGGTCGTCGTCGTAGCGAGACTCTTGCCCGACGACGCATCGGCCCCGAACCTCGGGCGTCGCGAGCGCGAGTCCACCGGGGCCGCCCGACCCGCCCACGCACGGCGCCGCGCACCCCGCGCACGGTGTCGGCGCGGCGGGGGACGCGTCGACGTCGGCGTCGACGAGCCAGGCGCCCCGCAAGGCCCACCACGGGCCGTGTTGCGCATGGATGAGAAGCCCGAAGGGTCCCGGCGAACCCAAACCGGCGAGCTCGCCGAGCGCGGCGAAGCTCAACCGGACCGGCGCCGCGAAGGCCGCATCGAACCGACGGAAGGCGACGCCTGCCGCGCCGAGGGCGTTGTCTGCTTCGCCGAGGATCTCGGCGACGAAGTCGTCGTACGGGTGCGGTCGGCGCCATCGATCGGGCCGCTCTGCCGCGGCCTGGCGAAAGCGGCGCCACAGAGCAGGGCCAGCGCTCGCGGCGACGACGACCCCGCGCGCGCGGGGAAAGAGCGCGGTCGAGCGGAGACCTTCGGGCGCTCGCGCGTCGTACGTGTCGACGCCGGAGGAGCCGACGACGTCGACCCCCGTTCCCGCCAGAGCCCTCCGGACCACCTCGGTCGCGTCCACCCACGGACCTTTTACCATCGAGCCGACTTGCCGCCCGCGCGCGAGCCGGTCGATGATGCCCCCGGTCTCCCTTGCCCTCGAGGTTCGTCGTCATCACGGCCCTGCTCACCCTCGGGGTCGAGGCCGATCCGCCGCCGGTCGCTCCCGGGCCCCCCCCAGCGTTCGACGAACGGCTCGCGGACCACGCCGACGACGTCGCCGACTATTCCCTCCGCGCGACGCTGGATCCCGCGACGCACTCGATTCATGGCGAAGGCACGATCCACCTGCGGAACGCGAGCGCCGCCCCGCTGCGAGAGCTCTGGCTGCACCTTTACCTGAACGCGTTCAAGGACGCGTCGAGCACCTTCATGCGCGAACGCGTCGGCGGCCGGGGCAGTGAAGCGCCCCGGGAATGGGGGCGGATCGACCTCCGGCGGCTGGCGCTCCGCTCGGCCACCGGCGCCCGCGATCTGTTGCCCTCCGTCGAGCTCCACCGACCCGACGAGACCGACGAAACCGACGCGCGTGTCCCGCTCCCGAGCGAAATCGCCCCGGGCGAGAGCGTGGACCTCGAAGTCGCGTTCGACGACGCGATGCCGTCGATCGTCGAGCGCACGGGCTATGCCGGCACCTTCTATATGGTCGGCCAATGGTTCCCCAAGCTCGCGCGCCTCGAGCCCGACGGCACCTGGGCCCATTTTCCCTTCCACCACCTCTCCGAGTTTTACGCGGACTTCGGCACCTACGACGTCACGATCGACGTGCCCGCGGGATACGTCGTCGGCGCGACCGGCCCGGTCGTCGAGCGCCGCGAGGAAGGGGGGCGCGTCCGCGAGCGCCACGTGCAGGCGGACGTCCACGATTTCGCGTGGACCGCCTGGGACCGCTGGCAGACCCTCGAGGCGAACGTCGACGAGGTCGACGTTAAGATCCTCTATCCGCGCGGCTTCGACGCGATCGCACGGCGCGACCTCGCCGCCGTTCGCTTCGCGCTCCCGTACGACTCCCTGCGCTACGGGCGCTACCCGTATCGAGTCCTGACCGTCGTTCATCCCGAGGACGCCGCGCGCGAGGCGGGCGGAATGGAATATCCGACGCTCATCACGACTACCTCTCCCTGGTGGACGCCGCCGTCGGTTCGCCTGCCGGAGATCGTGACCGTGCACGAGCTCGGGCATCAATGGTTCTACGGCCTCGTCGCGACCAACGAGGCCGCGTGGCCCTTCCTCGACGAGGGGATCAATCAGTACGCCGAGACGGACGCGATGGGCGCCTGGTTGGGCTCGGGGTCGGCGTCGAGCGCGCTCGGCCTCTCCCTGAGCGACGCCGCCATCCAGGCGGTCGCCGGCGACCGCGGCGTGCACGACGAGGCCGTGGCGCAGGCGGCGAGCTCCTTCTCGAGCGGCGCCGACTATGCGCGGCTCGTCTACTCGCGCACGGCCGCGCTCATCGCCACGTTCGCCGGCGTCTACGGCGAGGATGCCGTCGCGCGAGCACTCGGCGACTACACGCGGCGGTTTCGCTTTCGCCACCCCGGCCCGCAAGAGCTCGTCGACTCGTTCGAATCGGTCTTGGGACGCGAGGCGAGCGCCACCCTGCGCGGCGCCCTGTTCGACAAGGGGTGGGTGGACTACGCCGTGGACGAGCTGCGTTCGGACGCGGGTCCGGCACCCGACGGCTCATGGTCGGGGTCCGCTCTGGTGCGCCGCCGCGGGACGCTCTCGTTTCCAGTGGAGGTCGACCTGGTCGCCGCCGACGGCTCGACGCGACGCGAACGATGGGACGGCCACGGCGATTGGAAGCGCTTCGCCTGGCACGGCCGCGCGGCGCTGCGCGGCGCGGTCGTCGATCCGGAGGAACAAATCCTCGTCGACCAGATTCGAGAGAACAACCAGGGCACCGTGGACGGCGCCGGCAGCGGGGCGCCGCGGGTCCTCGAGCGCGCGGCCTACTACATGGAGCTCGCCCTCCAGGCGGTCGGGCCTTGATGGAGGCCGCGATCCGTGCCCGGCGGAACGCGCGCGCCGTGGCTGGGCTCTGCGCGTGGCAAGCGGTCATCGCGCTCTTGGCGGCGTGCCCGTTCGTGACCCTCGCCCAAGCAGTGTACGGACGCGCGCCCGCCGGGGATGCACCTCTCTGGCGAGAAGGGGGGCTGGCGCTCCTCGACGCGCTCTGGCACGAGGCACACGGCGCCACCGCGGCCGCCCGCACCGCGGCCGCGATCCTGATCGCAGGAAGCGTGGCGGGCCTCGTGCCGCTGGGGTGCCTGCTGGCCACGATGATTCATCGCGCAGGCGGGAGCGGTCCCCTCGGCTTGCCGAGGGCGCTCCTGCGCGCCGGACAGGCTTTTCCCGCCTTCGCGATCCTGCTCGTCCTCCTGGGCCTCGGGCAGGGCCTCGCGGCGGCGGGCGCTTGGGCGGCGCAGAGCCTCGGCGAAGCGTGGACGCGCGGCGCCTTGGGCGAGGCGCGCGCGCAACAGTTCGGGGTGGGGCTTGCCTTGCCTTTCGCGCTCTCTGTCGCGGTCCTCGGTGTGCTCCACGATCTCTCGCGCGCCGCCGCGCTGCGGTTCCGACTCCCAGCGCTGCCGGCGCTCGTGACGGCCGGCCGGGCGCTCCGGCGGCACCCGGCGGCCGTCGTGTGGGCGTGGGCGTGGCGCAGCGGCGCTTCTCTCCTTCCCGTGGCCGGCGGCGCGGCGGTCGCAGCCCGCCTGGGGGGACGAGGAGGCACGGCGCTCGTGGTCCTCGCGCTCGCACACCAGGCCGCGGCCGCGTCGCGCGTCGCCCTCCGGGCCTCCTGGCTGGCCCGGGCGCTGCGCGCCGTCGGCACTGCCGACCCTCGTAAGGTCTACTTCGACCCCAGCGACCGGTAGAGCTGCTCGTAGCGACGCGCCGCGCGCTCCCAGCCACGGTCAAGACGCATCACGCGTCGCACGAGCGCCTGCCATCGGGGCAGCGCGCGCGCGGCGATGGCGCGCTCGGCCGCGCCCACCAGATCGGCGACCGTGGGATCGGGGAAGAGAAACCCGGTTCCCGTCTCGAGCTTGGCGTCGCAATCGACAATCGTGTCCGCGAGACCGCCCGTCGCGCGCGCCACGGGGAGGGCGCCGTAGCGCTGCCCGTACATCTGCACGAGACCGCAAGGCTCGAACCGGCTCGGAACGAGCACGAAGTCCGCGCCGCCAAGCATGCGATGCACGAGCGGTTCGCTCGCCGCCCGCGCGAAGACGGCCCGGCCGCCCCCCTTGGCCACCGCTGCCTCGATCGCCCGGACCATCTCGGCGCCGCCGTCGCCGGCGACGACGATCTGCGCGTCGGTCGCGCGCAGCAAGCGGGGGATCGCGCCGGCCACCAGGTCCGTCCCTTTCTGCTCCACCATGCGGCCGAGGGACAAGAGCAGCGGCGCCTGAGGCTCGAGCGGCAGGCCGAGCTCTTTCTGGAGCGCGACCTTGCACCGCGCCTTCTGGCCGAACCCCTCTGCGTCGTAGCGCACGACCAGCGCGGGATCCGTCGCCGGGTTCCACACGGCGTAGTCGACGCCGTTGAGGATCCCGACGAGCCTCTCCCCGCGCTGCAAGAGCACGCCGTCGAGGCGCGCCCCGAGCTCCGGCGTTTGGATCTCGCGCGCGTACGTCGGACTCACCGTCGTCACGGCGTCCGCCGACAGGATCCCCATCTTGAGCACGTTGATCCCGCCGTAAAACTCGATTCCGTCGACCCGGAAGGCGTCCCAGCCGAGGCCGACCGAGGGCAGGGCGTCCTTCGGGAAGATGCCCTGGTGCGTCACGTTGTGGATCGAGAGGACCGTGCGCGTCGCGGAGAGCGCGGGAGTCTCGGCGACCATCGAGCGTAAGTACTCGGGGACGAGTGCGGTGGGCCAGTCGTTGCAGTGGACCACGTCGAGGGCGCGCCCGCTCGCGGCGCGCTCTCGCGCGAGCTCTGCGGCGGCGCGCGACAGGGCCGCGAAACGCACGGCGTTGTCGGGATAGTCCTCGCCCCGCTCGCCGTAGACCCCATGCCTGTCGAAGAACCCCGGGACGTCGACCACGACCAGATCCACCTGCGACGCGAGCCTTCCGTCGAACAGGGTCGCCTCGAACGCCCGACCGTCGAACGAGAATCGCAGCGGGGTCAGCCGCCGAGCGAGCAGCAGGCCCTGCGTCTCGAGGTCCGGATACCGGGGGACGACGATCGTCACGGCGTGACCCAGCGCCCGGAGCGCCTTGGGCAGCGCCGCGGAGACGTCCGCGAGCCCACCGACTTTGACGAACGGGGAAAGCTCGGTCGTGACGAACGCGATCTCCATGCGGGCGGGTATCTACCACGGGCCCGGCTATGATGAGCGCCCATGACGCGGCTGAGGGCCTCCGCCGGGGGATGGATCCGGCCGCCCGAGGTCCCGGAGGGGTCCGTCGTCTCGGTGTTCCGGGTCCCCCCCGAAGTGGCCGGCCAGCGGCTCGACGTCTTCGTGCACAGCCAGCTGCACCGCACCAGCCGCACGCGCGCGCAGGCCATCGTCCGCGCGAGCGCGTACGACCCCGAGGGCCGCCGCCTCCGGCCGAACGACCGGGTGCAGGCCGAGCAGCGCGTGCTCCTCTGGCGCGCCCCGTGGGACGACGAGGTGACCCCCCTCGAGATCCCGGTCCTCTACGAGGACGACCACCTCCTCGCGGTGGCCAAGCCCGCCCTTTTGCCGGTCCACCCCACGGCGCGCTACTACCAGAACACGCTCATCAAGCGGGTCCACCGGCTGCGTCCCGAATGCGCCTTCCTGTCGCTGGGGCACCGCCTCGATCGGGAAACGAGCGGCGTCATTCTCCTCACCAAGACGCGCGCCTGCGACCGCGCCCTCAAGCGCCAGCTCGAGCTGCGCGAAGGGGTCGACAAGACGTACTTGGCGATCACATGGGGCACCCCCGATCGCGGGGACGGCGCCCGGACCTTTCGATTCGAGCGAAGCATGCGTCTCGACCCGGAGAACCGCCTGCGCGTGAAGATGCAGCTCGCCGACGGCCCGGGCACACTTGCGGCGGCGACCGTCGTGGACGTCGTCGACGTCCGCACCGCGCCCGCGGGGGGGACGTACGCGATGGTCCGGTGCCTGCTGGAGACCGGGCGGCAACACCAGATCCGGCTCCACCTCGCGTCGCTTGGCGCGCCCGTCGTCGGCGACAAGCTCTACGGCCCGGACGAGCGAGCGTTCGCGCGAGCGGCGGACGGAGAGCTCACCGAGGCCGACCTGGCTCGCCTCGAGCTGCCGCGGCACGCGCTCCACGCGTTCCGGCTGGCGCTGACCCACCCGATCACGAGGGAGCCGCTCGCGATCGAAGCCCCACTTCCCGCCGACATGGCCGACTTCTGGGCGCGCCTGCCCCCGTGACGCTCCCGCGCGGCTACATCCCGCGCGGGACCTTGTCGAGATCGAGCTGGTCGAGAGCGACGCGAATGAGCGCGCTGCGGTTGGCCTTCGTCAGGCCCCGTCCCTTGAGCTCGTCGACGAGGCGATCGAGCCGGTCGAGGTCCTTCGTGTAGAGCGAGATGCAAATGACCTTGTAGTGGGTCGGCTTCGGCTCGGACCTCCGGCCGCGCGACGGGCTCCTCGGCTCCGGAGCGTAGAAGGCTCCCGTGAGGACTCCCTGGACCTCGTCCGCGTCGAGAACACGCGCCGAACCGAGTCCGCTCTCTTCGTCTCGCGCCGCCATCGATGCCTCCTAGAGCCCCATCGCACGCGCCAGCTCGGCGCCCGATTCGCCCCCCGTCGTTCCGAGCCGGCCGCCTCGGACGAGCACGTCCACGATGCGCTCGTAGTCCTCGGCTGCGTTCGACTCGGGGGCAAACTCGAAGATGGTCTTGCCTTGGGCCGGCGCTTCCTTCAGGCGCGTCGCCGAGCGCACGGGCGGCAGGACGCGCTCGCCGAAGTGTTCGCGAAGCGCGTCCACCGCGTCCCGGCAGATCCTCGCGCGCGCATCGTAGAAAGTCGGCAGGACGCCCGTGATCTGGACGGGGTGGTGAAGGAGCGCGTTGACGTTCTTCACGGTCTTGACCACCTGCCGCACCCCGACGAGCGAAAGGAAGTCGCACGCGACCGGAACGATGATTCCGTCGGACGCGACGAGCGCGTTCTGGTTCATGAGCGAGAGCGACGGCGAGCAGTCCAGCACGACGACGTCGTAGCCCTCGAACGCCGGCGCGAGTCGATCGCGAAGGACACGGTCACGATTCTGCCGGCCGGCGAGGTAGAGCTCCGCGGCGGCGAGGGTCTCGTTGGACGGCAGAAGATCGAGGTTGGGACGCACCCGCACGGCCGCCTGCTGGGGCGCCAACCCCATGACGAGGACGTGGTAGAGCGTCCTCTCTGGCTTGACGGCGAGCGACACCGC
>Ga0070735_10003967_pt1 | contig 12682 bp, 8 predicted proteins | sample Coa_R1_FD_66443 | JGI IMG/M metagenome (GOLD analysis project Ga0070735, IMG submission 66443) | Surface soil microbial communities from Centralia Pennsylvania, which are recovering from an underground coalmine fire - Coalmine... | ecosystem: Environmental > Terrestrial > Soil > Unclassified ...
CGGCCAGCCGTTCGGCCAGCTCTCGCGCGGTCTCCTCCAGCTGGGCACGCGGGACGACGCGGTTGACGAGCCCGATGCGGGCCGCCTCGGTGGCGGGGAGGTCGTCGCCGAAGAACACGAGCTCCTTCGCCTTCTGCAAGCCGACGATGCGCGGGAGCAGGTAGGCGCCGCCGCCGTCTGGGGAGATGCCCCGCCGGACGAAGATCTCGATGAAGCGCGCCTCCTCGGCCGCGACGACCAGATCGCACGCCAGGGCGAGATGCGCCCCGATGCCCGCGGCCGTCCCGTTGACCGCGGCCACGACCGGCTTCTCGCAGTCCATGACCGCCGCCACCAGGCGCTGCGCCCCCCGGCGGATCATGCGCGCCGCGTCGCCCATGACACGGTCGGGCGCGCCGGGTGGTTTGGGCTGCGCCGGGGCGCGCCCGGCACGCAGGTCCGCGCCGGTGCAGAAGCCCTCACCGGTGGCGGTGAGCACCACGGCACCGACCTCCAGCGAGGCGCTCGCGTCCTCGAGCAGGGCGATGACGCGCTCGCGCTGGTCGGGCGTGATGGCGTTGCGCACCTCGGGCCGGTTGAGGGTGATCCACGACACCCGGTCGCTCACGCGGTGGAGCACCTGTTCGTCGAGTGGCTGGTCCGACACGGCGGCAAGTGTGCCACTCGACTGACGCCGGCGTCAGTTCCGCGAGTAGGGTCCAGGGCCGTGAACGACACAGACACGCAGAGCGGCGGCGCGAAACAGATCCCGGTCGTCGACTATCTCGTGCTCGGCGACCAGCCGCACCTGGTCGCCCAGGCCTGCACGAAGTGCGGCGCGCTGTACTTCGACCGCCGTAACGCCTGCGCGCGCTGTGGAGCCCTCGAGTTCGAGCGCAAGCCGCTCTCCCCGAGCGGGGTGGTCCGGTCGTTTTCGATCGTGCACCGGGCGGCGCCCAACGTGGCCGTGCCGTACGTGTCGTCGGTGGTCGAGCTGGACGGCGGCGGCTTCGTCAAGGCGAACATCGTCGACGCCGGCGCCGACCCCGAGAAGATCGAGCTCGGCATGCCCGTCCGCTTGGTGACCTTCGCGTGCGGCACCGACGCGGAGGGGACCGAAGCGGTGGCGTTCGGCTTCACGCCCGCCTGAGGCACGCACCGGAAAGGAGCGACACATGGCAGACAGCGACACGAAGGACGCGGTCTGGATCATCGGGGCGGCCATGACCCGGTTCGGGCGCTATCCCGACCAGGACTCGATCGACCTGGCGTCCACGGCCGCGCTCGACGCGCTGCGCGACGCGGACACCACCATCTTCGACGTCGACGTGCTCGCCGCCGGGTCCCTGATGGAAGCGTCCAACATGCTGGGCCAGCGTCTCCAGAAGCAGATCGGCCAGACGGGGATCCCCGTCTACAACGTGGCCAACGCCTGTGCGACCGGGGCGACGGCGGTGCGCGCCGGCATCCTCGCCATCAAGGCGGGCGAGGCCGACGTGGCGCTCGCCGTCGGCGTCGAGCAGATGGGGAAGATGGGACTCCTCGGGCCGGCCGGCCAGGCCCGCTCCGCTCCGTCCGGCTTCACGCCGTCGGGGCGCTACGGATCGGTGATGCCCGTCGAGGGCATCCTCGGCACCCAGCTCATGCCGGGCGTGTTCGCCCAGGCGGGCATGGAGTACGCCTCGCGTCACGACGGCGTGGGGTTCGAGCAGTTCGCCAAGGTCGCCGAGAAGAACCACGCCCACTCGGCCCTCAACCCGCTCGCGCAGTACCGCAAGGCGTTCAGCCTCGAGGAGGTCATGGGCGCCGACATGGTGGCGTACCCCAACACGCTGCTCATGTGCTGCCCCACGGGCGACGGGTCCGCGGCGGTCGTGTTGTGCTCGGGCGCCAAGCTGAAGACGCTCGATCCCGACGTGCGGCGGCGCGCCGTGAAGATCTCCGCGTCGGTGCTCACCTCGGACCCCTTCGTCGAGTCCGACACGGCCCAGCCCGACGTGAGCACGCTCACCAAGCGGGCGGCGGCCGCGGCCTACGAGCAGGCGGGCGTGGCCCCGCAGGACCTCGACCTGGTGGAGCTGCACGACTGCTTCGCCACCGCCGAGCTCATCCACTACGAGAACCTGCAGCTGTGCGAGCCGGGCGGCGCGGGCGACTTCATCGACAGGCGGGCGCCGTGGCGCGACGGGGACACGCCGGTCAACGTGTCCGGCGGCCTCATCTCGAAGGGCCACCCCATCGGGGCGACCGGTGTGGCCAACCTCTACGAGGTGGCCACGCACCTGCGCGGCGAGGCCGGCGACCGCCAGATCGAGGGCGCCAAGGTGGGCCTGACCCACGTCATCGGCCTGGGCTCGGCCTGCGCGGTGCACGTGCTGGAGCGCGCCGCGGCGTGACGCCGGAGCCGGAGGCTCTGCTCCACGAGGTGCGCGTCGCGGACCTCGCCGGCGAGCCGGCCGCCTCGACGGGGCGCATCCTCGCCGACCTCGGCGCGGACGTGGTCAAGGTCGAGCCGGCGGGAGGCGATCCGCTGCGGCGAGTGCCGCCGCTCGGTCCCGACGGCCGTTCCCTCCGCCACCTGGCGTGGAACGCCGGCAAGCGCCTCGTCGAGGTGAACGGCGCGGGCGACCCTCGTCTCGCCGAGCTGCTCCGTGAAGCCGACGTCGTCCTGACGACGCCGGGGTGGCCGGGCGCGCTCGACCCCGACCCGTCGCTCGCCCCCGACGCCGTGTGGGTGCGCGTCACCCCGTTCGGTGCCGACGGGCCCCGGGCCTCGTGGAGGGCGAGCGACCTCGGGGTGATGGCGTCGACGGGGAACATGTACTGCACCGGCGACCCCGGTCGCGCCCCGGTGCGGTGCACGGAGCCCACCGCCTACGCGCACGTCGGCCCGGAGGCGGCGTTCGCGGCGCTGACCGGCCTCGCCTCGGGTCGGCCCCAGGTGGTCGACGTCTCCGTCCAGGAGGCGGTGATGATCGCCTCGATGGGCCACGTCGGGCGCTTCGGGCGGACGAAGAACCGCGGGGCGCGCTCGGGGGCGACCGTCGGCAACACCCGCGAGATCTGGCCGTGCCAGGACGGGTGGGTGTCGTTCGGCCTGCGCGGTGGCAAGGCGCGCGTCGCCAACCTGCAGACGATCACGCGTCTGGTCGACGAGGAAGGGCTCGCCACCCCGGCGCTCACCGAGCGGGACTGGACGACGTACGACCACCGCGCCGTGACCCCCGCAGAGCTGGAGGCCATCGGCGGGCCGATCGCCGAGTACTTCGCGCGCCACACCATGGCCGAGCTGTACGAGATCGCCTGCGAGACCAACCTGATGCTCGCCCCGGCCAACTCGCCGCGCGAGCTGCTCGAGAGTCGACAGCTGGCGGCGCGGGGCTTCTTCGTGCCCGTCGGCGACGTCGCCCGCTTCCCGCGCTCGTTCGTCATCACCACCAGTGCCGGGGACCCCGTGCGCCTGTCCGGCCCCCAAGGGCCCGGGCAAGCGGTACCCGACGACGCGCCCGTCCGGTGGCCGGCCCGGCCCCGACGCGACGGCGGCGCGCGCCCGAGCCGCGCGACCGGGTCAGGCGGCAGCCCCGGGGCGTGGGCGGGAGCCCGGCTCCTGGAGTTCGGCACGGGAGCGGCGGGACCGATCGCGGTGCGGTACTTCGCGGAGCACGGGGGGACGGTGGTGCGCGTCGAGTCGCGCAGCCGGCCCGACTTCCTGCGCACCTATGGCAACGTGCCCGGCAACCCGTGCGGCCTCGAGGGCGGCGACATGTTCGACTCCGTCAACGTGGGCAAGCTCGGCGTGAGCCTGAACCTGAAGCACCCCGAGGGAGTCGCCATCGCCAAGCGGCTCGTGCAATGGGCCGACGCGGTGGCGGAGAACTTCGCGCCGCGCGCCATGCGCAGCTTCGGGCTCGACTACGCGTCGCTCGCCGCCGAGAAGCCCGACCTCGTCATGGTGAGCTCGTGCCTGCAGGGCCAGACCGGGCCCCACAAGGACTACCCCGGCTTCGGTGGCCAGGGATCGGCGCTCGGCGGCTACAACCTCCTCACCGGCTGGCCCGACCTCGAGCCGGTGGGACCGTTCGGCACGATTACGGACTCCCTGGCGCCGCGCTTCGTGGCCAGCGCGCTCGCGGCCGGACTGCTCTACCGCCGGCGCACCGGGCGCGGCGTGCACCTGGACGTGAGCCAGGTGGAGGCGGCCGTCTTCTCGTTGTCGCCCTGGGTGCTCGACTACGAGGTGAACGGCCGCACGCGCGTGCGCGCCGGCAACCGGTCCGAGCGCGCCGTGCCCCACGGGGCGTTCCCGTGCGCAGGCGAGGACCGCTGGGTGGCCGTCGCCTGCTGGTCGGACGACGACTGGGCGCGCCTGGCCGGCGCCATGGGCCTGGACGACGCCACCACCGGCCGGCTGGCCACGTTCGACGCCCGACGTCGGGCGGAGGACGAGGTCGAACAGATCGTGTCGGCGTGGACGGAGACCCGCGCCGCCGGGGAGGTCGCCGCCACCCTGCAGGACCTGGGCGTCGAGGCCGTCCCCGTGGCGGACTTCGGTGACGCCTTCGCCGACGAGCAGTTGCGCCACCGGGGGCACTTCGTCCCGCTCACCCACGCGTGCATGGGCGCGTGCGAGTACGAGCGCAACGGCTTCCGGCTCTCGGACGCGTCGGCCGGCTACGACCGCACGAGCCCCTTGTTGGGCGAACACAACGACGTCGTGCTCGGCGAGATCCTCGGGATCGACGACACCGAGCGCAAACGCCTGGCCGACGAAGGCGTGCTCGACTGACCGGCGCGGCGGGCAGGCCCCCTCAGCGCACCGGCGGCGCACCCACGAGATCCCCCACACCTCCGAGCGCACGCAGAAGATCGTTCAAGTGCGTGCACGACGCGATCCCGGACAAGGTGTCTCCCACCGCGGTGGCGAACGTGCGCACCTCGAGCCCGACGAGCGCGCCCACGGCCTGACCGGCCGCGGGGCATTCGGGGAACGGCAGGACGCGGGGCTCCGCCTCGATCTCCTCGAGCACACCGTGTGCCCCGCGGGCGCGCACGGCGTACTCGTGCAGGACCACCTCGGCACCATCACCTTCGCCGACGGTGTCGCGGAACATCGCCCAGATCGAAAAGGCGCCGTCGGTGTCGGTGACCACGTCGATGCAACGGCGGCGGCGCATCCAGTCCGCATCGAGCGCAGCGACGTCGTGCCACGCCCACGGGTCGTCACCGGTGTCGTCCGGCGCGGGCGGGCAGTCCTGCACGGGCACGCCCTCGCCCGCCTCGACGCTGCGCACCGCCGTCCCACCGGCGCGCCACCCTGAGCACAGGTCGGTCATGCGGTCCAGCGCGCCCGACGGCATGAGGCTCGCCGGGTGGTGCCCGGCGCGTCGGGCGAGGCGCATCCACGCATAGCCGGAGATCAGCGCGGCCGCGGGCATGTCGTCGAGCACCTGGCGCAGCAACGAGCCGGCTTCGGCGGGGGGGACCACGGCGTCGAGCTGCTTGCGGAAACCGCCGCCGGCGCGCGCCCCCACCAGCTTGGTCGCCCACGACACCGCCGGCGACGTTTCGAGCGACTCGAGGCGACGAGCGGTGTCGAACCCGGCGCGCACGTGGGCCTCGGCGAGCACCCTGACGAAGCCCGGTGCCTCGCCGGTCGACAGGTCGCGGGCACCGCCCTCCATCCCGAGCGACGACGTCCACTCGGCGCGCGGTCCGACGTCCACGTGCATGGTGCGGCGCACCGATCCGGGGGCGCGCGCGGGCACCCCGGGAAGCGGTTCGGCGAGCGCCGCCGGTGTGCCGTCGGCCACGAGCCCACGCTACCGTGGGCCCACGTTCTCCGACGCCGGCGTCAGGTTCCGTCGGAACGCCCGACAGCCCCGACAACCGGGGAAACGAGGAAAGGTGCCATGGCGCGCAAGGTGGCGATCGTCGGGGCAGCGCTGTCGGACTGCGGGCGCGTCGACGACAAGTCGGCGTGGGAGCTCCACCACCAGGCCACCACGCGCGCCCTGGCCGACGCGGGGATCGACCGGCGCGAGGTGGACGGCTTCATGTCGCACGGCACCGGCAACCTCCCCCCCATCGAGCTCGCCGAGTACCTGGGCTTCGCGCACCACGTCGACTACATCGACTCCACCGGTGTGGGCGGGTCGTGCTGGGAGATCTTCCTCCAGCACGCCGCGGCGGCCATCGCCCAGGGCCACATCGACACCGTCGTCCTCTCCTACGGGTCCACGTCGCGCGCCGACCTGAAGCGGCGCACCCGCCGGGCCAACCTGTTCTTCGGCAACCGGGGCCCCGTCCAGTTCGACGCCCCGTTCGGGCACACGCTCATCGCCAAGCACGCCATGGCGGCGCGCCGCCACATGCACGAGTTCGGCACCACCATCGAGCAGCTGGCCGAGATCGCCGTGTCCGCCCGCTACAACGCGGGCTTCAACCCCGACGCCTACTACCGCGAGCCGATCACCATCGAAGACGTGCAGAGCTCGCGGATGATCGCCGACCCGTTCACCAAATTGCACTGCTGCATCCGCTCGGACGGCGGCGGGGCCGTCGTGCTCACCCACGAGGAGCGGGCGCGGGACTGCGCCAACACCCCGATCTGGGTGCTCGGGACCGGTCAGGCCATTTCGCACGCCACCATGAGCGAGTGGCGTGACTTCACCGAGTCACCCTGCGTCCGCTCCGGCAGGAGGGCGTTCGGCGAGGCGGGCGTGGCCCCCGAGGACATCGACGTCGTGGAGGTCTACGACAGCTTCACGCTGACGGTGCTCCTCACGCTGGAAGGCCTCGGGTTCTGCAAGAAGGGCGAGGGCGGCGCGTTCGTGGAGGGCGGGACGTTGCGGGTGGGGGGCGCGCTCCCCACGAACACCGACGGGGGTGGCCTGTCGGCGTGTCAGCCGGGGATGAGGGGCATCTTCCTCGTCGTCGAGGCCACGAAGCAGCTGCGCGGCGAGTGCGGCGCTCGCCAGGTGCCGGACGCCAAGTTGGCGTGCGTGAACGGCACCGGCGGGTGGATCTCCTCGACGGGGACGGTGGTCCTCGGCCGCGAGTAGCGGGCCGCGGTCAGGAGGCCGGACCCCAGGCGAGTGGCAGCGTGCTCGCTTGGCGGATGCCCGGTGAGAAGTGGACCTCCTCGCCGTCTGCGATGCGGTAGTCGGGGATGCGGCGGTGGAACTCCTCGAGCGCGACGCGCAGCTCGAGCCGCGCCAGGTGCGCCCCCAGGCACCGGTGGTTGCCGCCGCCGAACGCCACGTGGCGCGCCGCGTCGCGGCCGAAGTCCACGGCGTGGGGATCGTCGAACACCTGGGGGTCGACGTTGGCCGCGCCAAGGACGAGCATGACCGGGTCCCCCGGCTTCAAGTCGACGCCCTGGACCGTCACCGGCTCGACGACACTGCGCGCGATGACCTGGACGGGCGTCTCGGCCCGCAGCATCTCCTCGACGGCGGTGGGGATGATCGTCGGGTCCTCGACCAGCTGACGCCGCCGGTCGGGGTGGCGCGCCAGGTAGGCGATCATGCAGTCGAGGGTGGCCGTGACCGTGTCGAGGCCGCCCAGCAGCATGAGCTGCGAGATGCCGAGCAGCTCGTCGCGGGTGAGCCGCCGGCCCTCGAAATCCGCGTGGACCAACTCACCGAGCAGCCCGTCACCGGGGTCGACGTGCGCCGCGTCGATGGCGGCTTCGAAGTACGCCTTGATCTCCTTGCCGGTGCGCGCCCGGATCTCCTCGGCGCCCTCGAAGTCCGACGGGTCGACGTCGGGGCGGACGATGTTGTCGCGCCACTGCAGGAACATGGGCAGGTCGCTCTGGGGCAGGCCCATGAGCCGCAGGAAGATCGTGGACGGCAGCGGCGTGGCGAACTCGTCGTTGAAGTCGCAGCTGCCCCGGTCGACGAAGCTGTCGATGAGCCCGGTGACGAGGCGCCGCACGTCGGGCTCGAGCTGGGCGATGCGCTTCGGCGTGAACGGCATGTTGAGCAGCCGACGGTAGGAGGTGTGCAGGGGCGGGTCCTGCTGGAGCGGGATGAGCGGCTGCTCCTGCCCGATCTCCACCGCCCCGGCGGAGGAGAACACTTCGGGATGGCGGACCGCCCAGTTCACGTCCTCGTACCCCGAGATGTACACGGTCTCGGTGGGGTCGAGCGTCCCCGACGCCCGCGAGACGGGGCAGCTCTCCAACAGCTGGCGGTACGCATCGTGGGGGGTGTCGGCGAAGCCGCCGAACAGCACGACGCTCGGGTCGACGGCGTCGGCCGCCGCGTCGGGCCGGGCCGGCGCGCCGGGGGTGGGCTGGGTGTCCGTGGTCATGCGAAACCTTTCGGTGTTCGGTGGTTCGGTGGTTCGGTGCGTCGTCGGTCGGTATCGGCAGGCGGCCGGGGCAGGCGAGGGCGATCAGCGGGCGGGCAGCGCGATCGCCTTCACCTCGAGGTACTCCTCGAAGCCCAGGGTCCCGTTCTCGCGTCCCACCCCGCTCTGCCGGTAGCCGCCGAAGGGCACGTCGGGGGCGTTCCAGAACCCGCCGTTCACCATCAGGGTGCCCGTGCGCACGCGCCGGGCCACGTCCATGGCGCGCTCCTCCGAGGCGCTCGTCACCGCGCCCGACAACCCGTAGATGGAGTCGTTGGCGATGCGGACGGCGTCGTCGTCGTCCTCGTAAGCGATGACGGCCAGGACCGGGCCGAAGATCTCCTCCTGCGCGATGGTGGCCTTGGGGTCGACGTCGGCGAAGAGCGTGGGCTCGACGAAGTAGCCCTTGGGGAACTGCTCGGGCACCCTGCCGCCACGCACCAGCCGCGCGCCCTCGGCCTTGCCCTTGTCGATGTAGCCGAGCACGCGCTGGTGCTGGGTGGCGTTGATGAGCGGGCCCTGCAGGTTGGCGGCGTCCCAGGGGTCGCCGTAGGTGACCGAGGCCATCATGGAGTCGGCCACCTCGAGCATTTCGTCGTAGCGCGAGCGGGGGAGCAGCAACCGGGTGGTGATCGCGCATCCCTGGCCCGAGTGCGTGCACACCCCGATGGCACTGAGGCCGATGGCGGCCGCGGGGTCGGTCACGTCGTCCAGGACGATGTTGGCCGACTTGCCGCCCAGCTCCAAGAACACCTTCTTCACCGTGTCCGACCCCTTGGCCATGATGCGCCGGCCGGTGCGCGTCGACCCGGTGAACGTGATCATGTCGACGCGCGGGTCGGTGGTGAGCACCTCGCCGACCAGGTGGTCCGACGACGCCACCACGTTGACCACGCCGGGCGGGATGTCGGTCTCCTCGGCGACGAGCCGGCCCAGGAACGTGGCCGACCACGGCGTGTCGGGCGCCGGCTTGAGCACCACCGTGTTGCCCGCCGCCAGCGCGGGCCCGAGCTTGGCGAGGTTCAGGTTGAGGGGGAAGTTCCACGGCGTGATGGCCCCCACCACCCCCACAGCCTCACGGCGGACGAGGCGGCGTTGCGGCTGGCCGAACACGTCGCGCTCGGGGAGCCACCGCTCGTACTCGTAGCGGGTGGGCTGATCGATCCAGTAGCCGAGGTCGTCGATCGGCAGGTCCACCTGGTTGGCGTACGTCAGCGCGATGGGGCTTCCGACCTCGGCGACGGTGATCGCCCGTAGCTCCTCTTTGTGCGCGCTCACCGCGGCGTGCAACTGGGCGAGGCACCGGCTGCGGAACGCGTGGTCCGTCGACCAGGTCGTGTCGTCGAACGCGCGCCGGGCGGCGGCGATGGCGGACTCCATGTCGGAGGCGCTCCCGTCCGCGGTCTGGCCGAGGACCCCCTCGGTGGTCGGGTCGATGTTGTCGAAGGTGGCTCCCGAGGCGGCGTCGGTGAGCTTGCCGTCGATCAGCAGCCGCGCCTCGCCGGGCACCTCGTGCCGCCCGTGTGCGTCGCCGGTCATGTCGTCGCCTCCATTCGCTCGGTCGCCCTCGTCCCGTCCTCGGCGTTCGCGGCGTTCTCGGCGCCGATCCGCTCGGCCCGCATGGCCGCCTTCATCACCTTGCCGTTCGGCTCGCGGGGAAGCTCGCGGACGAATTCGATGGTGCGGGGCAGCTTGAAGTCCGCCAGCCGGGTGCCGAGCCTGGCGCGCAGCGCGTCGGCGTCGGCGGGCGCGTCGGGGCGCAGCTCCACGACGGCGTGCACGCGCTGGCCCATCCGCTCGTCGGGCAGGCCGAACACCGCGGCGTCGACGACGTCGGGCTCCTCGACGAGGGCGCTCTCGACCTCCGCCGGGTAGATGTTCACCCCGCCGGACAGGATGAGGTCCGTGCGGCGGTCGGCCAGGAACAGGTAGCCGTCCTCGTCCAGCCACCCGAGATCGCCGACCGTGAAGTAGTCGCCCCACCACGCCTCTTCGGTCTTGTCGGGGGCGTTGTGGTAGGCGAAGCGGTCGGGACCGAGCGAGGAGATGTAGATGGCCCCCACCTCGCCGACCGGGAGCTGCTCGCCCGTGGGCCCGACGATCCGAACCGTCACACCGGGGAAGGGCCGGCCCGCGCTGCCCGGCTTGGCGAGCCACTCCTCGGGCGAGATGACCGATGCCATGCCCTCGCTCGCCCCGTAGTACTCCCACACCGTGCCCGGAGGGAACACCTCCATGATCTGGCGTTTCACGTGGACCGGGCACGGCGCCGCCGCGTGCTGCACCTTGCGCACCGACGAGCGGTCGAACGAACGCCAGTCCGCCTCCAGGATCCTGATGAAGTTGGCCGGGACCATCTGTGACGTGGTGACGCGCTCGGCCTCGATGAGGCGCAGGCACTCGGTGGCGTCGAACCGCTTCATGATCACGACGCAGCCACCTTCGGCCATGCTCATGAGCGCGTACGCGCTCGGAGCGGTGTGGTACATGGGCCCGCACATGAGGTGGACGTCGTCGGGCCGAAAGCCCCAGAACTGAGCGAACGGGTTGGGCGGCGCGTCGCGCATGGGACGCGGGGCCGGACGCGCGATGCCCTTGGGCCGGCCGGTGGTGCCCGAGGTGTAGGTCATGGTGGTGACCGGCGTGCCCAGCCAATCCTCGGTCGGCGGCTCGTCGCTCCCGTGTGCGAGGTCCAGATCGCTGACGTCGACGCCCGGGACACCGGCCCGGCTCGCCGCGGCCACCGCGGTGGGCGAGCCGTCGTGGACCAGGGCGACCGACCTGGAGTCGCCGACGATGTAGGCGGCCTCGGGCGCGGTCAGGCGCGTGGACACCGGGACGACCAGCGCGCCGAGGCGCGCCGTGCCGTGCCATGCCGCGAAGCCTTCGGTCCCGTTGCCGAGCATCACCGCGACACGCTCGCCACCCGTGGCGGCGTGCGGCCCGAGCGCCCGGGCGACGGCGTTGGCGGCGCGATCGAGCGAGGCGAAGGTGACCCGTTCGTCGCCACACACGAGCGCGACCCGTTCGGGGTCGACATGCGCCAGCGCCGCCAGCCCCCTCGGCGCTTCGGCGGAGGTGCCCATCGGTGGGCCAGTGTAGGGCCGCCCCGAAGGTGTCTGACACTCGTGTCAGGGATAGGCTGGCCTCGTCGCCCGAGCCGGGCGGGGAGGGAGCGCGCCATGCAAGCTGAGGACCTCATCCTCGTCAGCGTCGACGACCACGTGGTCGAACCGCCGGACATGTTCGAGGGGCGCGTGCCCGCCAAGTGGAAGGACCGTGCGCCGCGGGTCGTGCACAACGACGACGGCACCGACGTCTGGGTGTTCGAGGGCAACACGATCCCCAACGTCGGGCTCAACGCGGTGGTGGGCCGGCCTCCGGAGGAGTACGGCATCGAGCCGACGTCGTTCGAGGAGATGCGCGCGGGTTGCTACGACATCCACGAGCGCGTCCGCGACATGAACGTGAACGGCGTGCTGGGGTCGATGTGCTTTCCGTCGTTCGTCCAGTTCTGCGGCCAGCTCTTCGCCCGCACCGAGGACAAAGAGCTGGCCATCGACATGCTGCGCGCCTACAACGACTGGCACATCGAGGACTGGTGCGGCGCGTATCCGGGTCGCTTCATCCCCTTGTCGATCCCGCCCATCTGGGACCCCGAGCTCATGGCGGCCGAGGTCCGGCGGGTGGCGGCCAAGGGCTGTCACGCCGTGACGTTCTCCGAGAACCCGTCCAAGCTCGGCTGGCCGAGCTTCCACACCGACCACTGGGACCCGTTCTGGAAGGCGTGCTCGGACGAGCACATGGTGGTGTGCCTCCACATCGGGTCCTCGTCGCAGCTGGCCATCACCGCTCCCGACGCCCCGTTCGATGTCCTCATCGCGCTGCAGCCCGTGAACATCATCCAGTGCGCCGCGGACCTGCTGTTCTCCCCCGTGCTGCGCAAGTTCCCCGACCTGCGCATCGCCCTGTCCGAAGGCGGCATCGGCTGGATCCCGTACTTCTTGGAACGCGTGGACTACGTGTACCAGCACCACCACAAGTGGACTCACCAGGACTTCGGCGACAAGCTCCCCAGCCAGGTGTTCAAGGAGCGCATCGTGACGTGCTTCATCGACGATGCCTTCGGCGTGGAGAACCGGCGGTTCCTCGAGCTCGACAACGTGTGCTGGGAGTGCGACTACCCGCATTCCGACTCGACGTGGCCGAACGCCCCCGAGATCGCCATGAAGTACCTGGCCGGCGTGCCCGACGCGGACGTCAACAAGATCAGCCACGAGAACGCCATGCGGCTGTTCCACTATGACCCGTTCGCCCACCGGCCCCGCGAGCGCTGCACCGTGGAGGC
>Ga0070735_10003970_pt1 | contig 12676 bp, 13 predicted proteins | sample Coa_R1_FD_66443 | JGI IMG/M metagenome (GOLD analysis project Ga0070735, IMG submission 66443) | Surface soil microbial communities from Centralia Pennsylvania, which are recovering from an underground coalmine fire - Coalmine... | ecosystem: Environmental > Terrestrial > Soil > Unclassified ...
GCCGCAGTCAAGGCGGTCCGCACGATGATCGATCGCGCGAAAAGCACGCTCGGCGGGGTGAAGCAGGATCAGTTGAGCAACGAGCGAAAGCAAGCTCACAAAGACGCGCAGTTGTTTCTGCAGCAGGCCGAAGACGCGCTGAAAGACGGCAACATCGTCTATGCGCAGGCGCTGGCGACGAAAGCCGAGAAGCTCGCCCGCGAACTCGCCGGCCGCTAGGTGCGCGGTGCATCGCGGCCAGACACTTTTCCACCTCGGCCATTAAATAGGTCAGCCGAAAGAACTTCCGGCCAAATGTCAATTACTTGCGCCTGCCCTAAGAAGGGCGCACAATATCTAGTAGATCACCGCTTGACAACGGCGTAAACGGGGTCCATATTTGTCCGCCAGCGCGACGGTCGGACACGGGGCCTCCCAGCCTCCGGGCAACACCGGGCAGTCACGCGAAATCAACCCAGTTTGCGGCCGGGGCCGACCCGTGGGGCACGGGTGTAGGCCACGCATTTGGTCGGAGGGACGGGACATGGCACGAGCCGAGCAGAACCCAGGCGCTGCACACAACACGAACGCTGGAACGGGTGCACCCGTGGGCTCGACCTTCACGTCGAGCGTGGCCGAGACCGAGACTGTCCCGGGCCTCGAATACGAGAGATTCTTCGCGAAAGAGGGCATCGACCCGTTCGACGAGATCGAATGGGATCTTCGCTCCGCCATCATCGGGTCGGAAAAAGGCGAGGTGGTGTTCGAGCAGCGCGACGTCGAGATCCCGCGGTTCTGGTCGCAGCAGGCCACCAACATCGTCGTCTCCAAGTACTTCCGCGGGCAGATCGGGACGCCCGAACGCGAGAAGAGCGTCAAGCAGCTGATCGGACGCGTCGTCGACACGATCACCGCGTGGGCGCACAAGCAGAAGTATTTCGCGACCGACGAGGACCTGCACGCGTTCTCGGACGACCTCAAGCACCTGCTCGTGTATCAGAAGGCGGCGTTCAACTCGCCGGTGTGGTTCAACGTCGGGTTCGAGAAGGCGCCGCAGTGCTCGGCGTGCTTCATCAACTCCGTTCAGGACACGATGGAGTCGATCCTCGGTCTCGCGAAGACCGAAGGCATGCTCTTCAAGTTCGGATCGGGCACGGGTTCGAACCTGTCCAACATCCGGTCCTCGAAGGAACTGCTCGCCGGTGGCGGCACCGCCTCAGGTCCGGTGTCGTTCATGAAGGGGTTCGACGCGTTCGCTGGCGTCATCAAGTCGGGCGGCAAGACGCGGCGGGCGGCGAAGATGGTCATCCTCAACGCCGAACATCCCGACATCGTCGAATTCATCAATTGCAAGGTCGAGGAAGAGAAGAAGGCCTGGGCGCTGATCGACGCCGGGTATGACGGCTCGTTCACGGGCGTCGCGTACGGATCGGTCTTCTTCCAGAACTCGAACAACTCCGTCCGCGTGACCGACGAGTTCATGCGCGCGGTCCTGGACGACGGCGAGTGGCACACGCGCGCGGTGACGGGCGACCACCGCGTGATGGATACCTACAAGGCGCGCGACCTGATGCGGATGATCGCGGAAGGGACGTGGATCTGCGGCGACCCGGGCATGCAGTTCGACACGACGATCAACGACTGGCACACCTGCCCGACCACGGCGCGCATCAACGCGAGCAACCCGTGCTCCGAGTACATGTTCCTCGACGACACGGCGTGCAATCTGTCGTCGATCAACCTGATGAAGTTCGTCAAGCCCGAGGGCGAAGGGAAGGACGCCGGCGAGTTCGACGTCGTCGCGTTCGAGAAAGCCTGCAGGACGATGATTCTGGCGCAGGAGATTCTCGTCGACAACGCGAGCTATCCGACGCCGGCGATCGAGAAGAACTCGCACGCGTACCGGCCGCTCGGCCTGGGGTACGCCAATCTCGGCGCGCTGCTGATGTCGCGCGGGCTGCCGTACGACAGCGACGCGGGGCGCGATTACGCCGCGACGATCACCGCCCTGATGCACGGGGCCGCGTACGCCGAATCGTCGCGCATCGCGCGCGACCACGGGGGGCCGTTCGCCGGCTACGAGAAGAACAAAGACCCGATGCTGCGCGTCATGCGGAAGCATCGCGCGGCGCTCAAGGACATCGACAAGACGAACGTCCCGAAGGATCTGATCGAGTCGGCGAAGAACGTGTGGAACGAAGTCATCGAGATGGGCGAGCAGCACGGGTTCAGGAACGCCCAGGCGACCGTGCTCGCGCCGACGGGCACGATCGGTTTCATGATGGACTGCGACACGACCGGCGTCGAGCCCGACATCGCGCTCGTGAAGTACAAGAAGCTCGTCGGCGGCGGGATGATGAAGATCGTCAACCAGACCGTCCCGATGGCCCTGAAGAAGCTCGGCTACACGCCGGCGCAGATCAAAGAGATCATCGAGTACATCGACGAGAACGAGACAATCGAGGGGGCGCCCCATGTGAAGGAGCCGCACCTCGCCGTCTTCGACTGCGCGTTCAAGCCGGCCCGCGGCGTGCGCTCCATCCATTACATGGGGCACATCAAAATGATCGGCGCGACGCAGCCGTTTCTCTCGGGCGCGATCAGCAAGACCGTCAACGTGCCGAAGCACGCGAACGTCGAGGAGATCCAGCAGGCGTACGTCGACGCGTGGCGGCTCGGCGCGAAGGCGGTGTCGATCTATCGCGACGGCAGCAAGCGTACGCAGCCGCTGAACACGACGAAGCAGGCCATCCTCAATGCCGGGGTCGTGGGTCTGGGGAACCCGGACGTCGGTCCGGCCACCGTGGAGGGCCCGCGCCGTCACAAGCTGCCGGACGAGCGCCAGGCGATCACGCACAAGTTCGACATCGCCGGCCACGAAGGCTACATCACCGTGGGCCTCTATGAGGACGGCATGCCGGGCGAGCTCTTCATCGTGATGGCGAAAGAAGGTTCGACGATCTCGGGCTTCGCCGACGCCTTCGCGCAGGCGATCAGCTACGCGCTGCAATATGGCGTGCCGCTGCAGGACCTCGTGGACAAGTTCAGCCACGTCCGCTTCGAGCCGTCCGGAATGACGCGCAATCCCGACGTCCGCTTCGCGAAGTCCATCGTGGATTACATCTTCCGCTGGATGGCCGCGAAGTTCCTCTCGCCCGAAGCGCAGTTCCGCGCGGGGGTCAACAATCGGGAAGAGGTGACCGTCGCGACGCCGGAACAACTGCCGCTCGCGGTCACGGAAACAGCGAGAACGGCTTCACAGCCGTCGTCTTCCGTCTCCGCGGCCGGGAAATCGGGGTCGAGTTTCGCGGCCATTCAGAACCAGGAAGATGCGCCGCCGTGCTCGACGTGCGGTTCAATCATGGTGCGTTCGGGCGCCTGCTATAAATGCACCAATTGCGGCACCACGTCCGGGTGCGCCTGACGTCGGCGGACAGGCTCGCGCCTGCGACACCGCACATGACGTCAGCCGCCGTCAGGTTAGCCGCGGCGCACGGTGGACCCGGTACACCAGGCCGATCACCGTGCCTACGAGAAGCCACTCGAACAGCCCCGCGACGGCCGTCATCGCCGCGAGCTTGCGGCCGATGTTGAGCGTGCCGTAGGAAATGCTCGAGAACAGGGCCCCGAGGAACACGCCCAGGAGCGCGCCGAAGCGCATCCCTTCCGCCGCGCCGCCGCTGGATTCGATGCCCTTCGAATAAATGACGACCGCGAAGAGCATCGCTACGAAGATCCCGGCGAACATGCACATCAGGTATGTCGGCGACGCGTCGCTCGGCCGGTAGACGTTCGGAAAGCGCCCGAACTCCCCGGCGAGCAGCATCCCATAGACGAGGAACCCGTAGACGGCGTCTGCGACGGTCCCGGCGAGTGCCGCCGCGGCGAGGCGACCGTAGTTCATGACGTCCTTTCCGGCGGACCGACCCGCCAGCACATGTGTGCGACGGCGGCATCTTACAGCATGGCTCTGATCGTGCAATGCGGAGGCCTGCTGGAGGACGGATGGCCGACGACAAGAAGTCAGTGACGCGCGACGATCTCATCAAGGCTCTCAACGACGACCTCTCACGCGAATACCAGGCGATCATCGCGTACGTCGTGTACTCGCAGACGCTCAAAGGCGCGCAGTACATGGCGATCGCGGACGAGCTCGAGCAACACGCCCACGAGGAACTGAAACACGCGCTCACGATCGCGAAGCACATCGACTACCTCGGCGGGGATATCACCGGAACCGCCAAGCCAGTGAAGTTGTCCGACAAGCCCACCGAAATGCTGCGCTTCGATCTCGACAATGAGAACGAGACCGTGCGCAACTATCGCGAGCGCGTGCGCCAGTGCGAAGCGCTCGGCGAATACGGCATCGGCGAGGACCTGCGCGAGATCCTGCGCCAGGAACAGGAACATCAGAACGATCTCGCGGACGCGCTCGGCGAAGACGTCCCCGACACCACGCCCGCGAACGCGCGCTAAGCGGCCGGCATCGTTTCCAGGCGACAATAGACCGGATGAGCGGCAACTCGCGCCTGGTCTATTCTTCCGCCGCCGGACGTGTCTGCCCCGCGTGCGGGCAGCCCGAACGCGGGTGCCGATGCGGCGAGGCCTCGACCGAGCGCGTGCCGGACCGGCCCGTCGCAAAGCTGCGGATGGAGAAAGCGGGACGCGGTGGAAAGACCGTCACCGTCGTCTACGGCCTCCCCCGCAACGCCGCGTTCCTGACAGACCTCGCAAAGGAGCTCAAGCGCGCCTGTGGCACCGGCGGCACGGCGACGGAGGAAGGCGTCGAGCTGCAGGGCGACATTCGCGACCGGGTCCGCGAGCTGCTCGGGAAAAAGGGATTCCGGGTAAAAGGCTGAGAACCGGGTCAGTAGCCCTGTCTGATGGCGATCCACACCGCCGCGAGGATCGCCGCGCCGATTAGGAGATTCAGCGTGATCGTCGGAACGAAATACGGATACACCATCAGCGCGATCCCGCCTGCGAGCTGGGGCCACCGCTCTTGCTTCTTGCCGTAGACGAACAGGACGAACCCGATCCCGCCCGTCACGAGCGAGAGGAACAGCAGGCCCGGATCGATTGACGGCATAACCAATTATCGTCCGTTGAAACGGCTGACGTATGCTTGGCGTCTGTACTGACAGCGCGCCTCCGGGTCATGAGTCTCCGCCTACGCCTCATCGTCGCGTTCTTCTTCTTCTCGGTCGTCCCGCTCGCGGCCGTCACGTTCTACTCGTACGCGAGCAACGTGCGCGCGCTCCAAATCGCGGCGCAGCACGAGACGGAGATGCTCACCGCTGAACTGACGCAGCGCATGCAGGTCGTCACATCCCAGATCAGCGAGCGCGTCCAGCGCCTCATGGACATGCCCGCACCGGCGTCCACGATCGCGGCAGGCACGACCGGGAAGACGGAGACCAGAGTGGCGCGCGCGTCGGAGACGTCGAAGTCGACGGCCACGTCGGCCAGGTCCAGACGGGCCGCCACGGCCGCTCCGGCCCCGGCGCCGCCTCCAGCGCCGCCCGCAACATCCGAAGCCGGCGGCATCCCGGCGACGGTGGATTCCAAAGCGATCGAGCAGCAGGTCGCGGCCTCGCTCGGGGAAGTCGCGATGCTGCTCAACAACGTGGAAGTCCACGGCATGGGCAGGCTCGGGGGAGCGCTGCCGTCCGGCGCTCCCACGGGTCCCGGACCGGGCCCTGGCGCGCCCGATGGCGCCGGCGGCCGGACACCGGCGAGCGCGGAACCGAATCGCCAGCGTCCCGATCGAGCCACGCCGTACGGCAGCCGGGATGGCGGTCGCGGCCGCGGCTTCCGGCCGCCGCCGCAGCCCGGTCAGCGCGACGATGCGGGCGCGCCGTCGGGTATTCCACCCGGGCCGGCCGCGCCTCCTCCGCCGACCCCGGCGGGTGCACCCAACGTGTCCTTCCCCGATCCGAACCAGATGCGGGTCGATCTCGCGCCGATCCGCCGCGAGCTGTTCCGCGAAATGGCGCCGAACGGCTCGTTCGATCAGATGACGCCCGAGGAGCGTCAACGCGTTGGCCGCGAAGTCAATCAGCGTCTGCTCGGCATCGTGCAGGGCATGAAGCTCGGCGCAGCGGAGCTCCAGAAGAAAGCAGACGCGGCGAAATCCGCGGTTACGCCGCCCGGGACGCCGGTTCCGCTGCCGGTCGCCCCGCCACTGCCGCCCGCCGCCCCCGCGGCGCATCCGGCGGCGCCCGCCAAGCCGATGACGCGCAGGACGGCGCTCACCGGCACGAGTCTCGCCGTGAAGATGGAGCGCAACGGCGAAGTCGTGCAGCAGGTGAACGCCGAACTCAATCTGCCGAACCTGCTCGCGACGGTGTTCGCCAGCACGCGTCGCGACAGCGGCGAGATTCCGTTTGCCGTCGGCAAGGACGGGCACGTGTACGCGCCGACCGACGCGGATCGCACGAAGCTCAACGGTCTCAACGTCGTGCATCTGGCGCCGGGCACCACGCGCGTCGAGAACTGGATCATCGTGACGATGCCCGACGAATCGGGTGTGGGGCTGAAATTCGGCATCGCGCGTCCCGTCGGCAATCTCGTCAACGATCTCCGGCGGACGACGGCGCGCAATGCGGGCTTCGGCTTGCTCTTCATCGCCGTCGCGCTCATCGGAATCGTCCCGCTGTCGGGCCGCCTGACGCGTAATCTCACGGTGCTCACCGACGGGGTTGGGCGCATCGCGAAAGGCGACTACGCCGCGCGCGTGCCCGTGAAGTCGCACGACGAAATCGGCCACCTGGCGGAAGCGTTCAATCGCATGGCTGCGGACGTCGAGACGCACCAGCATGCGGCGGTCGAGCAGGAGCGCATCCGGCGCGAACTCGAGCTCGGACGCCTGATTCAGTCCGAAATGCTCCCGCACGCCCCGCTGCACTTCGGGCTCACGGAGGTCAAGGGCGTCTCCGTGCCGGCGCGCGAAGTCGGTGGAGACTTCTTCAACTACTTCCAGCTCGACTCCGGCGTCGTCGCGCTGCTCGTGGGTGACGTGTCCGGCAAAGGCGTCGGCGCGGCGCTCCTGATGGCGAACATCCAGGCGTCGCTGAGGACGCGGTTCGCGCTCGGCCAGGAGCTGTCCGCGATCGCGGAAGCGATCGATCGGGACATCGAAGCGAACTCACCGGGTCCCGTGTACGCGACGCTGTTCATGGCGATCTTCGATCCAAAGACGCGGAAGATGCGGTACGTCAACGCTGGCCATAACCCGCAGTTCGTGCTGCGCGCCGGCGGCGCGCTCGAGCAGATGTGGTCCACCGGGCTCCCGGTCGGCATGCTCGCCGGCCATGGGTACGCGGAGCGTGAAGTGCAGCTCGCGGCCGGCGATCTGCTCTTCTTCTACACCGACGGGGTCGTGGAGATGGAGAACGAGACGGACGCCATGTTCGGGTCGGATCGTCTCGAGGCGCTCGTGTCCTCGTCTGCGGGCGCGAGCGCGGACGAGGTCCTCGCGCGCGTCGAGAAGGCGATCGCCGAGTTCCGCGGCCATCGCGATCTGTTCGATGACGCCACGATGATGGCGGTGACCGTCGGCTGATCAGCTCGTCACATCATCGACACAGTCTCGGGCCACACTGTGGTGTAATCGAGGACTGCATTGGCAGGAGGAACGATGACTACAGCAACCGCCTCAACCGCCGGAATCCTGGGCCGCCACGTCTGGTCCGAACTGATGACCACCGACGTGAAGGGGGCCGAAACGTTCTACGAGAAGGTCGTCGGCTGGACCTTCAAGAAATCGGCGAACCCCGGGATGGAGTACTACGAGTTCAAACGCGCCGACGGCGTGTCCGTGGGCGGCCTGATGGCGCGGCCCAGCGACATGAACATGCCGCCGTTCTGGTCGATGTACATCGCGGTGCCGAACTTCGAAGCCGGCGTCGCGCAGGCGAAGCGGCTCGGCGGCAGCGAGCTGTCGCCGGTGATCGACGTCCCGACGGTCGGACGCATGCAGATGTTGAAGGATCCGCAGGGCGCGTGCTTCTACATCATTCAGCTGGCGAATCCCGGCAACTCGGTCGACGCGGACCCGAAGGTCGGTGACGCGTCGTGGCTCGAGCTGATGACGACCGACGCGCCTGCCGCGATGACGTTCTATCAGGAGATGTTCGGCTGGCAGCCGAGCGACGCGATGGACATGGGTCCCGACGGCAAATATCAGATGTTCAATCGTGGCAGCCGGATGATCGGCGGCATGATGAAGAAACCGGCGGCGCTCGCCGCGATGCCGCCGTTCTGGGGCATCTATTTCCAGGTGCCGGACATCGACGCGGCCGTCGCGCGAATCAAGGCGAATGGCGGCCAGATCATGAACGGGCCGATGGAAGTCCCCGGCGGCGACAAGATCGTCAACGCGCTTGATCCGCAGGGCGCGGGCTTCTCGCTGCACGCAAAGAAGACCGCCTGATCGGCGGGTGAACCGCATCACGAGGGAAGCGCCACACGCCAGCGTCGCGGCGCTTCCCTGACGCACTGCCGTGGCGGCCTTATCCGCCGCAATAGTTGCCGGTCGAATCGCGGCAGCGTTCGAGCTTGAACGCGGGATCGACGGCAGGAGCCTTGGGGGTCTCGGCGAGCGTCCGTCCGGTCGCGTACATCCACCGCGTCATCTTCGTCAGCTTCGCGACGTCGATCCGATCGGGATTATCGAACGGTGTGTGATAGTCCGCGTGCAGCAGCGTCGTGAAGAACAGCGCGGGCACGCCGGCGCGCGCGTACGGAAGATGATCGCTCCGATAGTACCAGCCTTCCCGGTGGCTTGGGTCGTCCCATGACGAATCCACGGTGAACTGCGAGACGCGGGTGTTCGCGTCGAGCGCGATCTGCACGAGCTCGGGCGAGTTGCGATGCGGCGGCCGCGCGCCGAGCAACGCCGCCGTCGCCGGATCGTTGCGTCCCATCATGTCGCCGTTCAGGCACGCCACGATCGACGCGAGCGGCACCTTCGGATGCTTCACGTACCACCGCGATCCCATCAGTCCCCGCTCTTCCGCGCCGTGCCACACGAAGAGCGCGGATCGTTTACCCGGCTTCGCAGCGAATGCGCGGCCGATCGCGAGCAGCGCGACGGCCGTCGTCGCGTTGTCGTCAGCGCCGTTCCAGATGTCGTCGCCGTTCACCGGGTAGCGTACGCCGTCGTGGTCCTGGTGCGCGCTGAAGAGCACGTATTGATCCTTCAGCGGCGGATCGCGGCCCGGCACCTTCGCGACGATGTTGACGGAGGGATACTGAAACCGATCCGCCGTGATGGCGGCGACGAAACGCGCGTCCGCGGTGATCGGACCGCCCAGTGCGGACTCACGGAGGTAGAGCACAGGCGCGCCGCGTGTCGCGACGGGGGCGGTCGTGCCGTCCGCATTCAGCGCGTAGCTGCCGCGCGCCAGATAGATAGCCACCCGGTTCCACTGGTCCTGCGCCGCGTCCGGCACGATCGCGACGATGGCCGCAGGCGCTGACGCCCTGACCTTCTGCTCGATCCCGCGAAGCCACGTGCGAATCGCCGCCACGGTGCGGGGACTCGCGTCCTGCACCGGTTGCTCTGGCGGAGCGTACCGCACGACCAGGACGCGATCTTTCAGATTGAGTCCCTCGACGTTGTCGCCGTCGGCGACGGTCACGGGCGCGTCAACGTTACCGACGATCAGCGCATCGGGTACAACGTCCCGACCCATGGCGAACGTCTTCCCGTCGAGCGCGACCGTGCTCGTCGTCGAGATCCGCAGTCGCTCGATCGGGAAGAACTGCAGGTACGATCCGTTGTCCCCCGCCGGCTGGAGCCCCGCGGCGCGCGCCCGCTCCACGATCCACGCGGATGCCGTGAGCTCATCCAGCGTGCCTGCCTCGCGGCCGCGCATGGCGTCGCCCGCGAGCGCGAACAGATCCGCTTTAATGTCAGCCTCGCGGATCTTGTCGATAGGGTCCGGCGCGCCGGCGCCGATCGTGCCGGCGAGCGTGAGGACGAGAAGGGCAGCGGCAGCAGGCGAGCGCATGCGCGCGATTGTAAGTCGAGTTCGTGTATGGTGACAGGGGCGGATGAAATCGGAACGCTTTCGGTTGGAGTCGGCGCCGTGATCCGGCGCGCGGACGGACTCGTGCTGGCGCTCGAACGCAGCGACGTGCCCGGCGCGTGGCAGTTCGTGCAGGGCGGCGTCAAACGGGCGGAGGACCTGCGCGACGCGCTCTTCCGCGAAGTCCGCGAGGAGACGGGACTCAAGCGTTCGAGCTTCGGCACCATCCACGAGGTCCCGGTGCTGCTCGGATACGAGCTGCCGGAATCCGCGCGCCGCAAGAAGATGCGCGGCCAGGTGCATCAGTGGTTCATCCTGGATTTCATTTCCGGCGACGCGGCGATCCGCCTCGAGCCCGGTGGTGAGTTCGCCCGGTTCCGGTGGATGGCGATGGCGGACGTCGTCGACGGTGTCGTCGGATTCCGCCGCGCCGTGTATCGCGAGCTGGGGCGCTGGGCTGCCGAGCTCCCGCCCGGCGGCTCATAATGAGCAGATGACGCGCCCGCCGATCGCCGCCGGACCCGTTCCCCCGCTCCTGCTCGCGCCGCTGACCCCAACGGCTGGCCACGCCGCCACCCGGTGAGCGTTCCGACATGTTCGCCCATCTCACGCTGGCGACGCGACACGTCGACGCGACCGCGCACTTCATCGAGCGAACGCTGAAATACGCGCGCAAGCCGCTGCCGGCGAACGCCATGGGTCCCGTGGTCTGGTTCGACATCGGCGGGGGCCAGGAGCTGCACGTCCTGCACGTGGACGGCTTCGCCGTCTCGGCGCACGAGGGGGAATTCGGCCGTCACGTCGCAGTGTTCCACCCGCTGGGTGACTTCGGCGGCCTGAAGGCGAGACTCACGGCCGAAGGCGCCACTCTGATCGATCCGCTCAGGCCGACGCCGTTCGAACGTTTCTTCTTCCGGGAGCCGGTGAACGGCTACGTGTTCGAAGTCATCGATCAGGCCCGCGCGAGCCACTTCGACCAGTAGAACGTCAGCGGCACCAGACCGGTGTTCGTGATCCCGTGCAGCACGTCGCCGGCGCAGTACATGATGTCGCCCGGACCAACCTTCGTCGTCTTGCCCGCGCACTCGATCTCGCCGCTGCCGCTCGCGACGATCAGGAATTCCTCTTCGGGATGCCGATGCGGCGGATGCGGACTCGCGCCCGGCTCGAGCACGGCCATGCCGGTGCACATGCCGCTCAGCATGTCGGTTGGGCCGTTGTAGTGGACGAAGACGCGGCACCCGGGCTGCGCGTCGCCGGGCGCGGCGTCGAGCGACATGACGCCGTCCGGCAGTTTCGGAGCTGTCTGGGACGCGTCGACTTTGGTGTCGGTCGTAGTCTGTGCCATGCGGGCATTCTGTCATCGGCGCGACGCCTCGTCCACTCTGGACGGACGAGCGTCCGCGCCGCCGGGACGCGCATCGCTGAGCTTCCGGAGGTGCGGGGTTTTCGTTATCGTGAAGAAGGAGAGGAGCGACCAATGGCGCAACAGATCCAGTGGGGCCGCGACTTCGGCGCGGCGCTCGAGTCGGTGGGAGACAGGCTGGTGCTGCTCGATTTCAGCGCCGCGCCGATGTGAAGCGGCTGCGCTCGGCTGGATGCCGAGGTGTATTCGGACCCCAGGGTGATCGACTTCGTGACGCGCCACTTCGTGCCGGTGCGCGTGCACGTGAAAGAGAACGCCGCCGAGTTCAAGCGGCTGGGCGAGCGGTTCACCGCGCAGTGGACGCCGACGACCCTGCTCGTCGACGCGAGCGGGACGGAGCGGCACCGCATCGAAGGATTCCTGCCGGTTCAGGATTTTCTCTCGCAGCTCGAGCTCGGCCTGGCGAAGGCCGCATTCGCGCGGAAGGACTACCGCTCGGCGGAACGTCTGTATCGTGACGTCCTCGACCGCTATCCCGATACGGACGCCGCGCCCGAGGCGCAGTACTGGACCGGCGTGTCGAAGTACCGCGCGACGAACGATCCCGCCGACCTGAAAGCCACGGGCGATGCGTTTCGGCAGCGCTATCAGGATTCGACGTGGGCGAAGAAGGCGTCTGTCTGGACGTAGTGCAGGTCTTCAGGCCTGCCTTGTCGCCCCGAACAGCATCCGGGATCCAAACGCGGTGACGAACAGTCCGATCCCCGCGGTGATGAATGCCGGTCCGTAGCCTCGCGCGTTGACGACGGCGCCGAGCAACTGCGGACCGGTCGCCTGGCCGAGAAAGAAGAAGAACGCGAACAACGAGATCGCGGCGCCGCGCGCCTGCGGCGCGAGCTCGGTCGCGCGTGTCTGCAGCGTCCCGTGCATCGTGTAGTACCCCATGCCCACGACGACCACCGCAGGGATGAACCAGTGCCATGACGGCATCAGGCCGATCGACACGAATCCGACGCCGAGCAGCGTGCCGCCGAGAATCAGGACGCCCAGCTCGCCGATGCGCGTGACCAGTTTCTTCACGGAGACGCTGTAGATCAGGCCGCCGCAGCCGAATCCGGCGACCATCAGGCCCGCGTACGCGTAGTTGATCCCGAATCGATCGGTCAATGACGAGGCCAGGAACGCCAGCCCGCCGAACACGAACAGCCCTTCGATCGCCACCGTGCCGAGTACGAGGGGCGCGCCAGGCCGCCGCGCGATTCCGCCGTACTGCGTGAGGAACGTCAGCGGACGCGAC
>Ga0070735_10003972_pt1 | contig 12671 bp, 13 predicted proteins | sample Coa_R1_FD_66443 | JGI IMG/M metagenome (GOLD analysis project Ga0070735, IMG submission 66443) | Surface soil microbial communities from Centralia Pennsylvania, which are recovering from an underground coalmine fire - Coalmine... | ecosystem: Environmental > Terrestrial > Soil > Unclassified ...
CCCCGTCCGGTTCTCGTCGTGGGCTTGCGGGCGGACGGTGGCGGCCGGGGCGCGCGGGGTCAACCCTTGGGAGGGGGCGATGGCGATCACGATCTTTGGCGACTCCACGTCGGGCAACTGCATGAAGGTGAAGTGGACGTGCGAGCGCCTGCATATCGCCCACGACTGGATCGAGAGCAGCGTGATGGAGCGGGCGACGCGGACCGAGGCCTTCCTGGCGCTCAATCCGGCCGGGCAGGTCCCGACCGTGGTGCTGTCCGACGGCCGCCCGCTGTCGCAGTCGAACGCCATCATCCTGCACCTGGCCGAAGGCTCAGACCTGATCCCGGCCGACGCCTACGAGCGCGCCAAGATGCTCGAGTGGATGTTCTGGGAGCAGTACAGCCACGAACCCGCCATCGCCGTCGCCCGCTTCCGCAAAGCCTTCCTGGGCGAGACGGTGGACGAAAGGCTGATGGAGCGGGGGAACGCGGCGCTGGCGCGCCTCGAGCTCGGCCTGACCGGGCGCCGGTTCCTGGTGGGCGAAGGACTCACGCTCGCCGACATCTGCCTGGTGGCCTATACACGCTGGGCGGGAGACGGCGGCTTCGATCTGGCGCCCTATCCCGCGGTGCGGGACTGGATCGCCCGCGTGGAAGCCACGCTGGACATCGCAGGCTAGGGGAAGCCGACGACGCGGCCGAAGAGGGGCTGAGGGGCGTGATTGTTCCTGTCGCATGCCTGGCGTAGAGCCGGGCGGCCAAGCTTTCGCCGGGAGAGTCCGATGTATCGCGTCCTTGCTCCAATCGCCGCCGCCTTGCTGGCGGCGGGTTCGGCTGGTCCGGCGCTGGCCTGGGGCGCGACAGGGCACCGCTACATCGGCATCGCCGCCGCCGAGGCGTTGCCGGCCGACCTGCCGGCTTTCCTGCACACCCGCCGCGCGGCCGAGGACCTGGGCGAACTGGCGCGCGAGCCCGACCGCTGGCGAAACGCCGGCAAGACGCACGACACGACGCGCGATCCGGGTCACTTCGTCGATGTGAGCGACGACGGCACGGTGTTCGGCGGACCGCCGCTGGGCACGCTGCCGCTGACGCGCGCCGACTACGAGGCCGCCCTCGCGAAAGTCGGGACGAATTCCTACAAGGCCGGCTATCTCCCGTACTCGATCATCGACGGCTGGCAGCAGCTGGTGAAGGATTTCGCCTATTGGCGCGTGCTCTCCGCGGCCATCCCGCGCGAGCACAATCCTGAACGCAAGGCCTGGGAGGAGCACGACCTGGCGCGGCGCGAGGCGCTGATCCTGTCGGACCTCGGCGACTGGTCCCACTACGTCGGCGACGGCAGCCAGCCGCTGCACGTCTCCATCCATTACAACGGCTGGGGCAAGTTCCCGAACCCGAACGGCTATACCAACGACCCCATCCACGTGCCCTGGGAGGGCCTCTTCGTGCGCCACTTCGTGACGCTGGAGGCGGTCAAGGCGGCGATGACGCCGCTGAAGGGCTGCGAGGCGATCGAGGTCTGCACGACCGAGTATCTGGCCAAGACCGCCTCGACGGTCATCCCCTTCTACGAGATGCAGAAGGCTGGCGGGCTCCTGGGCGACCATCCGGCCGGCGTGGCCTTCACCGTCGAACGGGTCGCGGCGGGCGCCTCGGAACTGCGCGACCTCACCGTCGCCGCCTGGAACGCCAGCGCGCATGCGTCGCTCGGGTATCCGGAGATCAGGGTGGACGACGTTGTCAGGGGCGGGGTCGATCCGTACGACGCCCTCTATGGCGATGACTGATCCGCCGCTGCGTTTCGGGCGGCCCGAAGCTGGCCTGGTCTATCGCGAGCGGCCGGCCGCCTACGGCCTCCTGGAGCGCGACGGACGGCTGGCGCTGGTCTACGTCACGCTGGACGACCGGCCGCCGTTCTACGACCTGCCGGGCGGCGGGATCGACCCGGGAGAGGATGAGGAGGCGGCGCTAAGGCGCGAGTTCGGCGAGGAAACCGGGCTTGTCGTGCGCGCCGGCCGGCGCGTCGCCGCGGCCGAGCAGTACATGATCAGCGCCCACCGCGAGCCGTTCCTCAGCCAGGGCGCCTTCTTTGAGGCGGCGTTCGAAAGGGTCGCTCCGGCGCTGAAGATCGAGGACGATCACGAACTGGTCTGGATGGCGCCGACCGACGCCCTCACCGCCCTGCGCCACGATAGCCACGCCTGGGCGGTCGCGGCGTGGCTGCGGCTGCGCGCGGCCTAGCGGCTCGTGAGGTCAGCGAGGGCCGGGCCGATCAGGCTCCAGGGCTCGATGAAGTAGCGGGGGAAGAGGCGCTTGGGCTCGGCCGCAAAGCGGAACAGCCACTCGACGCCGGCGCGGCCGCTCCAGCGGGGCGGGGTCGGCGTGACGCCGGCCTCGTAGTCGAAGGCGGCGCCGACGGTGAAGATCACGCAGGGCGGCAGGCCGCGGCGGCAGCGGGCGACCCAGCGCTCCTGCCGGGGCATGCCCATGCCGACGAAGAGGACGTCGGGCCGGAAGGCGGCGATCTCGTCCACCACCGCCCGCGCCTCGACCGGATCCTCCATGTCGAAGAAGCCGTCTCGCACGCCGATCGCGACGCCCGGCCAGCGGGCGGCGAGCGCTTCGGCCGCCCGCTCGCCGACGCCGGGCGCGCAGCCCAGGTGAAAGACGCGCCAGCCCTCGGCCGCGGCGGCGCGCCAGAAGCTCTCGCGCCAATCGAGGTAGGTCGCCCGATGCTCGGGCCCGATGGGTCGCCCCAGCGCGTGGCCCCAGGCGATGAGCGGGCGCGAGTCCGCCTCGATCAGGTCGGCGGCGGCGTAGAACGCCGCCATCTCCGGATCGCGGCGCAGGCAATAGAGGCTGTGGAGATTGTGATTGGCGATCACCGCGCCGCGGCCGGCGGCGATGCAGGCGCCGGCGTAGGCGATCACCGCCGCCGGCGTCACCGCGTCGACCTCGCCGCCGAGCAGGCGCACGCGCGGCGGCCGGTCGGGGCGGGGCGATGCGGCGTTCATGCCGGACTAGATCGCAGAGCGTGCTTAAGCGGCGCCTAACGGGGGGAAGGTCTATTGTTGCGGTTCCAGCGCGCTTCCGTCATTTCAAAGGCGTAACGGATTACCGAAGACGCCGATGGACACGCCAGCCGACTTTGACGTTAGCGAGGCCGACGGCGCCGCGACGGCGGTGCTCACCGGCGACTGGACCGCGGTGGGCATGGGCGCAGCCGGCCAGCGCCTGCGCGAGACGATGCACGATTGGGCGCACGGCAAGCTCGATCTGACCGGCATCGGGCGTTGCGACACGGCCGGCGCGTTCGCCATCCTGCGCGCCGCCGAGGGCCGCGTGGAACATCAGGACATCGCCGCGCCGCGCCGCACCGCCCGCCTGCTCGAGCTGGTCGCCAGTGGGCTGCGCGCCGATCCGGTGCCGCACTACCCGAACCAGCCGGTCCGCGACCTCCTCGAGCGCCTCGGCCGCGGCCTCTTCGGCGTCATCGGCGAAGCCTACGAGACGATGGGCTTTCTGGGGCGGCTGCTGATCGTGATCGTCCGCCTGACCGTCAACCCGAAACGGATGCGCTGGGCCGTCTGCTTCAACATCGCCGAGCGGGCCGGGCTGGACGCCCTCCCGATCGTCGGCGTCACCACCTTCTTCATCGGCGCGGTCGTCGCCTTCCTCGGCGCGAACGAGCTCGCGCAGTTCGGGGCGCAGGTCTACGCCGTCGAGCTGATCGGCATCGGCGTGATGCGCGAGTTCGCCGTCGTCATCACCGCGGTGCTGCTGGCCGGCCGCTCGGCGTCGAGCTTCGCCGCCGAGATCGGCGCGATGAAGATGAAGCAGGAGATCGACGCCATGACCATCATGGGCGTCGATCCGTTCGAAGCCCTGGTGCTGCCGCGCTTCCTCGGCCTGTTGTTCACGATCCCCATGCTGACGTTCGCGGCCATGCTGGCCGGGCTCGCCGGCGGCATCATCGTCAGCTGGACCGTGCTGGATCTCAGCCCCACCTTCTTCCTGCAGCGGCTGGGCGACAACGTCGGCGCCCAGCAGTTCTGGCTCGGCATGCTCAAGGCGCCGTTCATGGCGCTGGTGATCGCCGGCATCGGCTGCCGTCAGGGGATGGAGGTCGGCGACGATGTCGCCTCGCTCGGCCGCCACGTCACGGCCGCCGTCGTGCACGCTATCTTCTCGATCATCATGATCGATGCGGCGTTCGCGCTGGTCTACATGAAGCTGAACGTATGAGCGACGTCGCCGAAGACGACGAGATCGACGAAAGCGCGCCGCCGATCGAGGTCACCGGCCTGGTTTCGCGGTTCGGCGACCACGTGATCCACGACGGCGTGAACCTCAGAGTGCGCCGCGGGGAGGTGCTGGGCGTCGTCGGCGGCTCCGGCGCGGGCAAGTCGGTGCTGCTCAACACGCTCATCGGGCTGAAGGCGCCGGAAGGCGGCACGGTGAAGATCTTCGGTCAGGACCTCGACCGGGCGTCGACCGCGAAGTGGGACGCCATCGAACGCAGCTGGGGCGTTCTCTTTCAGCAGGGCGCGCTGTTCTCCAATCTGACCATCAAGGAGAACGTCGCCGCGCCGATGGTGGAGCACACCAGCCTGCCGCAGTCGGAGATCTCGGCGCTGGCCGAGCTCAAGATCGCCCTTGCCGGCCTGCCGCCCGAGGCGGGCGCGCTGAAGCCGGCGCAGCTCTCCGGCGGCATGATCAAGCGGGCTGGGCTGGCGCGCGCGCTGGCGCTCGATCCGCAGCTGCTGTTCCTCGACGAGCCGACGTCCGGCCTCGATCCGATCGCTGCCGCGGCGTTCGACGAGCTGATCGCCGACCTCTCGGCCAGCCTGCATCTGACGGTGTTCATGATCACGCACGATCTGGACAGCCTGCACGCCATCTGCGACCGCGTGGCGGTGCTGGCGGACAAGAAGGTCATCGGGGTGGGGACGATCGCGCAATTGCAGAAGCTGGATCACCCCTGGATCAAGCAGTATTTCCTTGGCCCGCGCGGTCGCGCGGCCGAAGGGGCCTATGGGGCCGGAGGGCATCGCTGAATGGAGCGCAACGCCAACTACGCCTTGGTCGGCTTCGCCTCGCTGGTCATCTTCGTCGGCATGGTGATCTTCGTCGTCTGGCTGGCGCGGGTGTCTTTCGCCCAGCAGTACGACGTCTACGACGTGGTCTTCGTCGGGCCGGTGGACGGGCTGTCGAAGGGCGGCGAGGTGCATTTCAACGGCATCAAGGTCGGCGACATCGAGGACATCGGGCTTGTGAAGGACAATCCGAAGCTGGTTGACGCGCGCGTGCGCGTCACCTCGGACGTTCCGATCCGCTCGGACAGCTACGCCACCGCCGATCCGCAAGGGATCACCGGCGTGAGCTACATCCAGATCACGCCGGGCTCGGCCAACCAGCCGCTGCTGAAGACGCTGACCCACCCGGGCAAGTACCCGGTGGTGCAGGGACGCCCAGGCGCCTTCTCCACGCTCCTGGCCGGCGGCGGGACCGTTCTGCAGTCGACGGTCGAGACGCTGAACCGCATCAACCGCGTGCTCTCGGACGACAACATCCAGACCTTCACCGACACGCTGCACGACGTGCGGGCTGTGACGGCGGAAGCCCAGCGGCGCAAGCAGCTGTTCGCCGACGCGGACGCCGCCATCCGCAACATCGACTCGGCCGCCACGAGCATCAAGTCGCTGACCGAAAACGCCAATGGACTGGTGAACGGCGACGGCAAGCGCACGCTGCACAACGCCGCCGACGCGGCCGAGCAGATCAAGGAAGCCGCCGCCCAGGCGCGCGAGATGATCGCCAAGCTGCAGGGGCCGACCTCCGACTTCGCCGCCAACGGCCTGCCGCAGCTGACCGCGGCCGTCGCCAGCCTGAGGCAGGCGGCGGACTCCCTCGACCGGCTCTCGACCGAGCTGCGCGAGAGCCCGCAGTCGCTGATCAACAAGGCCCCGCCGAAGGAAGTGCAGGTGCAGCCGTGACCGCGTCCAACCGTGCGATCCTCACCCTCGGCGCCGCGTTGGCGCTCGGCGGTTGCATTTCGCTGTTCCCCAAGACGCCGCCGGCCCAGCTCTACCGCTTCGGCGGCGACGAGGCCGTGGCGTCCGCGACCGCCGGCTCGCCACGCGGATTCAACGTCCAGCGGCTGCCGACAGGTTTCGAACGGGCGGCCGATTCCGACCGCATCCTCACCGTCGACGGCGACTCGGTGGCCTATATCGCCGGCGCCCGCTGGGCCGCGCCGGCCGCGATCCTGTTCGACCAGGCCGAGACCGCAGCCTTCGAGCGCTCGGCCGGCCCGGCGCGCCTGCTGCGCACCGCCGATTCCGCCGCCGCGCCGATCAGCCTGCGGCTCGACGTGCAGACGTTCGAGGCGCGCTACCTTGCCGGGCCGAAGGCCGCGCCGACGGTCGTGGTCAGCGTGCATGCGCTGCTGATCAACGCGCTGACCCGCAAGGTCATGGCCGACCAGCTGTTCGAGGGCCAGGCGGCGGCGAGCGAGAACCGCGTCGGCGCCATCGTGCAGGCCTATGATGCGGCCACCGCCGACGTGCTCGGCCGCATCGTCGAGTGGACCGGTCGCGAGGGCGCCGCCGGCTGAGTTTTCCAAGGAGGGTCGATGACCGTCGACGAAGTCCGCTTCCGCTACGAGGGCGCCGATGGGACCGGCCTGGCGGGGTTCCGCTGGAGCGGCGCGGCCAAGCCGAAGGCGGTGCTGCAGCTGGCGCACGGGGCGGGCGAGCACAGCGGCCGTTACCGCGGTCCGCTCGCGCCGCTCGTGGACGCCGGCTACCTGATCTACGCCGCCGACCACCGCGGCCACGGGCTGACCAGCGGCATGACCAATCTCGGCGACTTCGGTCCGGGCGGCGCGCCGGCGGCCGTCGACGACATGGCCGTCCTGAGCCGTCGCGCCAGGGCGGAGAACCCGGGCCTGCCGCTCATCCTTTTCGGCCACTCGATGGGGGCGATGTTCTCGCAAGCCTACGTCGTCGACCATTCGAGCCTGATCGACGCGCTGGTGCTGTCGGGCACGGCCGGTCCGGGGCCGCGCGCGCCCGGCGGGCCGAACAGCGGCTACGCCAACCCGCGCACCGACTACGACTGGCTGAGCCGCGACGAGGCGGAAGTCGACGCCTACATCGCCGACCCCCTCTGCGGCATCCGCTTTGCGCCGGAGTCGGCCGCCTCCTTCGCCGCGCTGCGCGAGCGTGACGTGGGACCGGCGGCGCTGGCCGGGATCAGGCGCGGCCTGCCGGTCTACGTGTTCGTCGGCGACGAGGACCCGATCAACCAGAAGCTCGAGCGGCTGACGCCGCTGATCGACGCCTACCGCGCCGCCGGCCTCGACGTGACGCTGAAGGTCTATCCCGGCGGCCGGCACGAGATGCTGAACGAGACCAACCGCGCCGAGGTGGTCGCCGACCTTTTGGCGTGGCTCGACGCGACGGTGGCCCGGCTCGGCGCGGGCGCCAAGGCGGCGGCTGGCTGACGCGGCGATGGCCTCGCGGCTTGCGCAGATCTGGGGCGGCGTCAAACGCAACGCCGCCGGCTATGGGCTCGAGATCCTGGTCAACGGCGTCCTGCCGGTCGTCGTCTACCAACTGACCGACAAGCGGCTGGGCGACGTCGGCGCGCTGATCGCATCCTCGGTCCCGCCGATCCTCTGGAGCGTCTATCAGTTCATCCGTGCACGCCGCATCGACGCGCTTTCGTTGCTCATCATCGCCGGCATCGCCTTTTCGCTCTTGGCGCTGCTCGGCGGCGGGGGCGCGAAGTTCCTGCAACTGCGCGAGAATCTGGTCACCGGGGTGATCGGCCTGATCTTCCTGGGCTCGATCCTGATCCGCCAGCCGCTGATCTATCACGTCGCGTTGGCCGGCATGCGGCGGAACGCCTCGAGCGAGGCGGACGAGTTCGTCGGCATGCGCGACAACCCGTTCTTCAAGCGGGTGATGACGGTGATGACGCTCGTCTGGGGCGCGGGCCTGCTGGCGCGGACGGCGGTGGCGGTGGTCCTGGTGTTCGCGGTTCCGATCCCGACTTTCCTCGCGCTGAACGCGGTGCTCGGCTACGCGACCAGCGGTCTCCTGGCTGGCTGGACGTTCTGGTACGCAGCACGCGCGCGGCGGCGGGGCGCGGAGCGTCGCGCCGCGGCCGAGTCGGCGGCGAAGGCCGCCGACCAACCCGCGCCGGCCGAGTCGGCGGCCTAACCAGGCGCCTGGGTCTCGTTTCCCAGCATCCAGGCTGAGAGTTCGGCGACGGTTACGAAGCCCATGCTCGCGTAGAGGGGCCGGCCTGCTTCAGTGGCGCCCAGGAAGAAGCGCTCCACGCCGCGGCCCCTGTAGTCGTTGATCACATGAGCAAGCAGCGCGTGGCCGATGCCCCTACGCTGGCGCTCGGGCGGCGTCGCCATGAGCGATATCCCCGCCGTGCTTCCGAGGGGCGTCACGGAGACCGTGCTTGTCGGCCCGTCGTCGTCCCAGGCGATCCAGGTCTCGACGCCTGCCGTCTCGGTGATCCCCACGTCGATGCATCTGGCCACGACGTCGCGCGGGGCATCGAAGGCGGCGGCGACAAGATCGCCGGCGATGCCGACCAGATCGGCGCCGAGCGCGCGGGTGACCTTCATGGGGCGGCTCCGCGGAACGGGCGTCTCGGCGCGCAGCACCATGAGCGGCGGCGCCGCGCCCACCGGGGTCATGCCCAGCCTCGTCGCGACGGACCCCAAGGTCGCCGCCACATGCGGGCTCATCGTCGCCAAGAGCGGCAGCCCTCTCTCCTTCGCCCGCGCCACCGATCGGATGAGGAACGCCTCGGCGTCGGGGTCGGGGCCAAGCGTCAGAATGTTGAAGTCGGCCAAAGGCTCGTCCGTCAGGCCGAGGACGCAGTTGCGGGTCATGTGCAGTTCGAACCCCGGCGCGGCGCACATCTGGGCGACGAGCGCGCGCGCGGAGAGCCGGATCAGCTCTTCCGCCTCATCCATCGGCCTCGCCCCCGCGCGCGGTCAGCGCGGCGGCTTCGCGGGCGAGCGCCGTGATGGCGGCCCAATCGCCGGCCTCGATCGCCCTGGCCGGCGCAACCCAGGCCCCCCCGACGCAGACGACGTTTGCGAGCGCCAGGTAGGCGGGCGCGTTCTTGGCGTTCACGCCGCCGGTCGGGCAGAAGCGCGCCGCCGCGAAGGGGCCCTGAAACGCCGCCAGCACCGGCGCGCCGCCGGCGGCCTCGGCCGGGAAGAACTTGAAGTGGGTGAGGCCCGCGTCGAGCCCGCGCATCAGCTCGCTGGCGGTGGCGACGCCGGCCAGCAGCGGAACCGGTCCGTCCATGGCCACGCGGATCAGCGCGTCGGTCAGGCCGGGCGTGACGATGAAGCGCGCCCCGGCGGCGACGGCGGCGTCGTAGTCGCGGCCGTTCAGGATGGTGCCGGCGCCCAGCGCGACGTCGGGGACCTCGTCGGCGATGCGGCGGATGGCCGCCAGCGCCGCGGGCGTGCGCAGCGTGACCTCCATCACCTCGAGGCCGCCGGCCGCCAGGGCGCGGGCCAGCGGCGCGGCCTTGCCGGCATCCTCGATGGTCAGGATCGGGATCACCGGCCCGCGCCGCATCAGCGCCTCGGCGCCGCGGGCAGCCGTCACGGCGCCCACCAGACCTCGACCGGCACGTCGCTCTGGCCGAGCACGGCGCGAACGGGGAGGGCGGCGATCGGCCCCTCTTCGCGCGCCTTGGCGACCACCTCCAGCTTTTCTCGCCCCTCGATCAGCACCACGATCCAGCGGGCGTCGAGCACCGCCGGAACGGTCATCGAGATGCGAAGCGCCGCGCCGGCCGCGCCCGGCCGGTCGACGGCGCAGACGCGCTTCGCCGCCGGATCGAGCGCGATCTTCAGCTCCGGCGCGTGCGGGAAGAGCGAACAGATGTGGCCATCGTCGCCCATCCCGAGGATCAGCACGTCCCAGGGGCGCGGCATGGCGGCGAGCGCCCGGTCGACGGCGGCCTCGGCCTCGCGCGGATGGACGTCCGGCGTCTTCATGCCGACGAACTCGGCGCCCGCGGCGCGTCCGACCAGCAGGCGGCCCCGCACGAGCGCTTCGTTGCTGGATGCATCAGCCGGATCGACCCAGCGGTCGTCGGTCAGCGAGATCACGACGCTCTCCCAAGGCGCGGGCTGTTCGGAGAGGGCGTCGTAGAGGGGGCCGGGCGTCGTCCCGCCGGTGGCGATCAGGCTGGCGCGACCGCGCGCGGCGACGGCGTCCGCCAGGCGCGTGGCGATCTCCAGCGCCAGCGCAGCGTAGAGGCTCGGCGTGTCGTCGAACAGTCGGTCGTCGGCCATCATTCGTACCAGCTGTGTCCATTGCGCTCCGTCAGAGCGAACGCGCCCGAGGGGCCCCAGGAGCCGGCGGCATAGGGCGCGGGCTTCATCTCGTACTTCCGCCAGCCCTCCTCGATGGCGTCGATCCAGTGCCATGCGGCCTCGGCCTCGTCGCGGCGCACGAACAGGGTCTGGTTGTTCTGGATCGCCTCCAGGAGCAGCCGCTCGTAGGCGATGCGCCGGCGCGGCGCCTCGCGGCGGAAGGCGTCGGTGAGGCTGAGGTTCAGCGCCACGGGCCTCAACTCCATGCCCTCGAGGCTCGGCGTCTTGTTCATCAGGGTCAGCGCGATCTCCTCCTCCGGCTGCAGGCGGATCGTCAGGCGGTTGGCCATCATGTCGTCGCCTGCGAAGATCGAGTGGGGTACGTCGCGAAACTGGATGACGATCTGCGAACTCTTGATCGGCAGCCGCTTGCCCGTGCGCAGATAGAAGGGCACGCCCGCCCAGCGCCAATTGTCGACGTTCGCCTGCACGGCCACGAAGGTCTCGGTGTCTGAGGGCCGCCCGCCCGCCTCGTCCAGATAGCCGACGGCCGCCCCGGCGTCGGCCACGCCGGCGCGATACTGGCCGCGCACGGTCTTGCGCTCGACGTCGCGGCCGGTGATGGGCCGAAGGCTGCGGAGCACCTTCACCTTCTCGTTGCGCACGGAGTCGGGGTCGAGGCTGGCCGGCGGCTCCATCGCCACCAGACAGAGCAGCTGCAGCACGTGGTTCTGCACCATGTCGCGCAGCGCCCCGTAGTCGTCGTAGTAGGACCAGCGGCCGCCCACGCCGATCGTCTCGCCGACAGTGATCTGCACGTGATCGATCGAGACCTTGTTCCACAGCGGCTCGAACAGTGTGTTGGCGAAGCGCAGCGCGATCAGGTTTTGCACCGTCTCCTTGCCGAGGTAGTGGTCGATGCGGAAGATCTCGCGCTCGTCGAAGGTGCGGGCCAGCGCGTCGTTGATCTCGATGCAGGTCGCCAGATCTCGCCCGATCGGCTTTTCGACGATGACGCGGGTTTCCGGCTTCGCCAGCTCGGCGTCGCGCAGGTTGGCGCTGATCTCGTCGTAGAGGCTGGGCGAAGTGGAGAAGTAGAAGATCACCTCGCGCCCGCCGCCGAGCATCGTCGCCAGGTCGCGGAAGGTCGCCGGCCGCTCGGCGTTGACCGGGCAGTAGGCGAGCCGCCGCCGGTAGCGCTGCCAGACGTCGTCCTTGAAGGCGCCCTCGGCGCGCTCCCGCACCGACGCCTCGACCCGGCCGATGAAGGCCTCGTCGGTGAGCTCGGAGCGCGCGCCGCCGATAATGCGGAAGTCGGCCGGCAGATGCCCCTCGGCGTCGAGGAAGTAGAGCGACGGATAGAGCATCGTCTGCGCCAGGTCGCCGGTCGCGCCGATGATGACGATGGCGTGCACGCTCATGTGCCGAGGCTCCCTGCCGCCGACTCGAACGCGCGGCGCTATCGGGTCCTACCTCAAACACTTCTCCTGGGGGAGAAGGAGGGGCCCATCGCGCAGCGATGGGAGGATGAGGGCGTACGCCGTTCGAGGCAAACCCGCGACGCCGTAACCCCTCACCGTCCCGCCGGGCTCCGCCCCGGGGGCCCCTCCCTCTCCCTGTGGGAGAGGTGATTTTTAGGCGTCGAAGACGATGACCGAGCGGGCGATCTGGCCGGTTTTCATCTCTTCGAAGGCGTCGTTCACCTCCTCGAGCTTGAGGCGGCGCGAGATCATCTCGTCAAGCTTCAGCTTGCCGGACATGTAGAAGTCGACGAACCGCGGCATGTCGACCGGGAAGCGGTTGGAGCCCATCAGCGAGCCCTGGATGCGCTTCTCGCCGAGGAACGCCGCGCCCATCAGCGTCACCGTCTGGCCGACCGGGATCATGCCGATGATGTTCGCCGTCCCGCCGCGGCGGATCATGTTGAACGCCTGCTCGGCCGTCTTGCCGAGGCCGATGGCTTCGAAGCTGTGGTTCACGCCGCCGCCGGTGAGCTCCATCACCTTGGCCACCGGATCTTCCTTCGAGGCGTCGATGAAGTCGGTCGCGCCGAAGTGCTTGGCGAGGTTGTCCTTCGAGCCCTGCATGTCGATGGCGATGATGCGCCCGGCGCCGGCGATCGCCGCGCCGTTCACCGCCGCGAGGCCCACGCCGCCGCAGCCGATCACGGCCACGGTCTCGCCGGGCCGCACGTGGCTGGTGTGGATCACCGCGCCGACGCCGGTGGTGACGCCGCAGCCGATCAGGGCCGCGCGGTCCAGCGGCATGTCCTTGCGGATCGCGGTGCAGGCGTGTTCGTGGATCAGCATCTGCTCGGCGAA
>Ga0070735_10003973_pt1 | contig 12670 bp, 10 predicted proteins | sample Coa_R1_FD_66443 | JGI IMG/M metagenome (GOLD analysis project Ga0070735, IMG submission 66443) | Surface soil microbial communities from Centralia Pennsylvania, which are recovering from an underground coalmine fire - Coalmine... | ecosystem: Environmental > Terrestrial > Soil > Unclassified ...
AAGGGTAGACGCCATTGCAGCCCCTTGATGTGATTGGCGTCGACCGCATATATCGAAGCGGACTGCCGTTCCCACTCACGGAGAGTGACTTCCATGTTCAAGATCCTGCGGACTCATCTGATTCTGATTCTGGCGCTGGGAGGAGCGGGGCCTGTGTTCGCGCAGGCTGCCGACCCCACCCTCCATCAGATCTACGAAGCGGCTGAGACCGGCCATCTCGATCAAGCACAGCAGATGATGAATCAGGTCTTACGCGATCATCCGCAGAGCGCCAAGGCCCACTACGTCGCCGCGGAGCTCTATGCCCGGGAGGGAAACTTCCCGGCGGCACGACAGCAGCTGAGTACGGCGGAGACGCTGGCACCGGGGCTGCCATTTACGAAGCCTGATTCGGTGCAGAGACTGCAGCGCGAGCTCAGTCAGGGTGCGCGATCCGGGTATGCCCCTGCCCAGCATGGTTACTCAACGGTGCGCTCCGGACTGCCGTGGGGCCTGATCCTCCTGATTGTGGCGGGCATCGCGGTCCTGTGGGCGGTGATGCGGCGGCGTGCCGCAACGGCGGTCTATAACCAGTATCCCGGCGGAGTACCGGCTGCTGCTGGCCCTGGTTACGGTCCTGGCCCGGGTTATGGCTATGGTCCGGGATACGGCGGCCCGGGTATCGGGTCTGGCATCGCCGGTGGACTGGCTAGCGGCCTCGCCGTCGGTGCGGGAGTCGTGGCGGGCGAGGAGCTGGCGCATCGATTCCTCGATGGCGATCGGCGAGTAGAAGGCAATGTAGTGCCCAATAGCGAATATCCGCAAAACCCGAACCCCGATCTGGGTGGCGCGGATTTCGGGGTGAATGACGGCGGTTCTTGGGACGATGGCGGATCGGTTGGTGGTGACGTCGGCGGCGGAGACGATTGGACGTAGACGCCCTGCGCCGCCCGCGCCGCGGCTAGTCGTCGAGCCGGATGTCTGACAGCAACCGGTTGGCTGATGTCCCAGGTGAAGGCGCTGCGCTGCGCAGCGCCTTTGCTCTAGGCGCCTCCCGCGGCAGTCAGCGCACTGAAGAGAGACTGGCCGTCGGGTACACCCAATCCCGTGCAGGCGTTCCAGCCTGTCCCGGCTTCGTAACCGATAGCACTGCCGCTCGGAATGTTGTTGCCGCTGCTGATCTCCCGCAACAGCGAGGGGTTTGAGTAGAGGAACGGCAGGAGAAATCCGACCGGCTGGGCGGCTGCCTGATTGATGAGCGCGGTGAGTCCTGCCCACAAGGGCGCGACGGCACTCGTGCCACCGACAACCTGATTCTGTCCGTTGACGACTAGCGCGTAGCCGGTCTCGGGCGCTGCATCTGCTGCGACGTCCGGCACACCTCTACGAGTCTGGCCGTCATTGACACTTGGCGGCAAAGGTGCGGACTGCTGGAAGGTGGGTACGGGAAACAAATCGCTGATCCCGCCACCGGTGCCGTTGGCGCCGTCATTCCACACCGATTCACTGGTAATGGCATTACCGGATGCAGTGATCGAAGTTCCGCCGCAGCCTACAGCCCAGGGGCTCGACGCCGGAAAATCAACATGAGCCTTGCCGTCGTCAACGCCATCGGTCGCCAGACTGTCTCCTGAGGCGACAAATACCGAGACGTTCATGGTTGACGCATCCTGCAGGGCAGAGTTCATGGCCTGAATCGCCTGTTGGGTCCAATTGGACTCGGCACTGCCCCAGCTGATCGAGATCACGCTCGGTGCGTTGTTCGTATCATGGAGCGCAGAGGTGATTGCATCGACGAATCCGGCGTCAGTGTTAGGTGCGAAGTAGACTGCGATTCTGGCTTCTGGCGCCGCACCACCGCTGACCTGGATGTCGAGCGCGACTTCACCGTCAGCTCCGTCGTCCGGGGTCGGTTTATTTGCGCCGCCGTCCACCGAGACAGCCACCACTGTCGGGGGCGGCAATCCCATAGCGGTAAACGCAGCAGCGGTATCCGAGTCGTTATAGCCTCCACCCAGCTCTATCAGGGCGATGCATTGTCCCAGCCCGGTCACAGTCGTTGGGAAATCGTACAGCGCTGCAATCTGGTTGGGCAGGAAGGCGCTCGACGCAGCAGCGGCAGGTCGCATGACCCGTCGCGGCCGTGCAGCGTCGCGCGTGTCCAGACCGAGGACGGCCTCGATCACGGGGAGCAACTCAACTGGGACGCTCAGCGCGCCACTACGGGCGCGGAATGACCGTTTGCCATCGTGATAGTGCAGGAGCCTGGTCTTGAACGCCGCCTGAAATTGCGCGGCGGTGCCGCTGAGCTTGATCAGCCGCTTTGCCGGCTCGACGGTACTCACCGTCAGTCCATGATCAGCGGCGAAGCTGCCAATGAGAGCGAAATCCGCCGCGTGTTCGGCGGTGCGGCGAGCCAAGAGCTCGGCTCGTGCATTCGCCGCCTTCCCGGGAAGAGCGGCCGGCCGCGGCTTGACGTAGATGCTCACCTCGATGGCTTCCTGCGGTGGAGCATCACCCAAGAGCTTGCAGGTGCTGGCGGGCGGCTGCTTGTGACTCGGCGTGAATTCCCTGTAAGTCTGGCTGGGCATGGGCTTCCCTCCAATCCGTGGCCACCGTTATAGCGCAATCTCCCTGGGCGATGTAAGCGTGAGTGCAGCGGTCGAGCTGCAACTCAAGGTTGGATGCGACGAGGGGCACTCAGCAGGGCGTAGCGGCGTCCCTCCGGCAGTTCGTAGCGATGCACGATGGTGGCGATGCCTTTGTCCGCTAGTGTTTGTGCAACACCGTCACCGGGGTTGGGCAGCGGATGAAAGCGGCTGATCCAGCGACTGAGATTGCCGCGGCCGCTGCCTGGCAGCCTGACCAGGATGTGCGAATTGTCGCCCTGTGCCCGCAACCACGCGGACACGCGGTGTTCCACGGTATCCGTGTCAGTCTCCAGTACGGTGAACGGCGTTCTGAGCGAATGATCCAGCATCGCCAGGGTCGTCTCGTCGGGTGCCAGCAAGGCCAGCGGCGCGTGCCGTGAATCGTCGTGTATGCGTTGCGCGAGCGACGGCAGATCCTGCAGGCGATCGATGGTCGGAAAAATCGCTAGACAGCCAACCGTCAGGATCGCGACGTATGCGGCATAGGTCCAGGCGAGTCCCTGCAGTGTATCGCCGGAGCGTTGTGAGTAAAACGCGATCCACAACGCGATGCCGGTGACGGCCAGAACGACTACTGCGCTGATCAACAAGGATACGGCTGACATGTCAGGAGCCGCGCCGGCCAGCACCAGGAGTGCGATGGCCACAGTGATGGCGACTAACACTACGAGCACATTGGTGGCGTGGATAGCGAAGCGATCCAGGCCGGTGCGCGCCGGTCGGGGCTCGCCCCCAGCTCCCGGTTCCGTCGCCCACAAGGCGACCAGCAGGCCGAACCCCAGGAGCGCCGGTGCTGCGTAGATGTCCCGGGCCGTCGCCGCGAATGACAGCAACAGGAGCAAGGGAATGATGGCTGCAATTGCAAATCGCCAAGGTGTGCCCTTCGGCCCGGGGACCCGAACACGGTTGAGCGCGCGACGCACCGCGCCCACGGCGAGCAAGGTCCAGGGGAGCAAATAAATCGGCAGCTCGAGGAAGTATTTCCCTGGTGAATTGTGATGCCCGGTTGTGTAGTCCAGAGCGGCGGGCCCGGAGACCTTGGTGAAGCGGCCGACGACGTTGTGCCAGAAGAAGGTGCGCAGCGCATCCATCCCGTGATCCATCCGGGCCACTGCGAAGATCCACGGACCGATGAGGAGGCCTTGCAGCAGCAGCCCGACATACAATTCCCAGCGCGTAAGCTCCGACCAGCGGCGTTCCCATGCAATGAGGGTCAGCAGTGCCAAGGCCGGTACCAGCCAACCCGGTGCGCTCTTCGCCATGAATCCAACAGCCGCGCCGAGGTGCATCAGCGTGTAACCCGCGGCCTTTGGACGTCCACGGGCGCGGGTGAATCCGAGATAGGCGCCCAACAGCGCAATCGCATTACCCGCCAACAGGCAGGCATCCGGCGCCAGCCAGGCGCCGACACGGAATGCGGTAATCGCGGTTCCGGCCACGAGCGCCGCAACTACTGCCGTGGTCGCGCTTTCCATGGCTGCCGCCAGCGCGCCGAGTGCCAGAGCGGCGATGATGGCGTAAAAGAGATTAGGGACGCGTGCGGCCGCCGGTGAATCGCCGAGCGTCTCTATCGCCATCGCCGACATCCAATACGTCAGCGGCGGCTTTTCGAGGAACGGCGTATCGCCCAACCGCGGCAATGTCCAGTCGGATTGCTGGCTCATCCGCCACACGATATCGGCCTCGCGCGGCTCGTCCGGAGTCCAGGCACTGCGACAGAAAATACCTACCAGCCATACTGGCGCAAGCGCAAGAAGGATGATCAGGGGCCAACGACGCACTATGGTTCGAGTCCTGGATGGGCAGTACCCACTGCGACCGATTATGCCGGTCTGCCGGGAGCGCTGCGCGGCGGCGCGGGACCTTGGTCCGGTTCTTTACTGCGCCGCACGGCGCTAGCATCGGCTGCAGCGCGCCCCTGTCGCGGGTGCGGCAAATGCATGAGCCGACAGCTGACTGACGATGATCTGGAGCGAGTCCGTGCCTTTCTGGAAAGGCATCTGGACACCTCACTGTTCCTGCTTTCCACCCTGGCTGCGCTGGGGCCGCGGCTCGGGGAGCATCCCAATTCGGGCAACTTTCGCCTGATCGAAGAGCGGCGGCAGATTGTCGCGGTCTTCTGCCTCACCCGTCGCGGCAATCTGCTCGTGCAGGCGGGAGGTCGCTCCGACCTGGCGCCCCGGATCTTCGCTGCCTGCCGGGGCGAGACCATCGAGAAGCGAGGCATCGTGGGTGAGTGGGCTACGGCCGAGGCTTTGTGGCGACTCTTGAGAGCCGATCCAAGCCTCCAGCCTACCCACAGCCTGAAGGATGTTCTGTATCGCTTGTCGCTTGTGGACGCCTGCGTCGAGTCCCCTGGGGCGCAGTCCGTGCGTCTGCTGCAGGCAGGGGACTACTCCCAGTGGGAGAAGCTTAACGATGCGTATTTCGCCGAGCTGCGCCTGCCAGTGGATGTCACTCCGGAACAACGCCAGACCGACTACGTCGTGCGCATCCGTTCCGGCTTGTGGTGGGGTGCGTTCAACGCCGCCTCCGAACTGACTTCAATCGCGGGCCTCAATGCGACGTATGGTTCCGTGGCGCAGGTTGGCGGTGTCTACACGCGGCCGCAGGAGCGGCGAACGGGGCTCGCCGGACAGGTTTTGCGCCAGCTCATCCGGGACACGCACCATCGCCTGGGCTTCGAGCGGCTGATTCTCTTCACCGGCGAGGCCAATCGGGCTGCCCGCCGGCTGTACGAATCCCTGGGCTTCGAGCTGGCGGGCGAGTTCGGTCTGCTGTTGGGTGAGCGGCGGCGCGCGCAACCGCGGGCCGCCGAGCATCATCAGTGGTCAGGGCAGTCCGGTGAGACCTACACCTACGAGGTGTTTGAGTGGCCGGCCCGGCTGACTCCCGGCCCCGGCAACTACGTCCTGGCCACGCACGACGATGCCGGCGCGTGGCAGCCCCTGTTCGTCGGAGAGTCCCCGGATCTGTCGGCAGTGGATGCCGAGGATCGGCTGCAAAGCGGCGCTCGCCGCAGCCGGGCCACTCATATCCATGTCCGTCCGAACTTCAACCCGGCCGCCAGCCGCAAGCGTGAGGTCAACGACCTGTGCGCCCGCTGGCTCGCCGGCAAACGGGACGGCTAACGGTCAGGGAATATGCGCTCTTCGATATCCTGCAACACGGCCCTTGCCTGGGCCGGCGAGCAGGCGCCTGCTTTCTGACACAAGTACAGACCGCCTCCAACATGCTCGGAAAGTGCCGCCAGCACCATCAGCGGCGAATGGCGCCGAGCCAACTCCGGCAGGTAGGTCATGACCTGCGCTGCGCAGGCCTGCACCTGTGCCTGAAATTCCCGTGTCCCCGGCTTGGGCATCTGCGGCCTCCTTGTTTTCCGTGCCGCCTGCATTAGTGGGCAGCCGGGGTATTGTACATTGGCTGCAACCGCCTGGGCTGGGCGCCCCGCGGCAATTTCAGCGGACACTCAACTCCGACAGGTATCTTTCCAGTCGACTAATGTCGGCGCCGCGGGTGTGCAGGCCGAGCTTGGTACGGCGCCAGAGAATGTCTGCGCTGGTTCGGGCAAACTCCTCGTGCCACAGATAGCTGACTTCGCGGGCGTACAATCCGGGCAGCAATTCTTCACCCAGCTCATCGAGGGCGCGCGCATCGCCGATCACTTTGCCGATGCGGGTGCCGTAGGCGTGCGCGTAGCGCCGCCTGATCGCTACCGGCAACCAGCCGTATTGCCGCTCGATGGAGCGCAGGAATGCCGCAACGCTGCCGCCGGGCAGGTCGCCCCCGGGCAGATGAGCGGTTCGGGTCCAACTGCCGGCGCTCGAGCCGAGCGTGCGCGCGAGAATATCAACGGCACTCTCGGCGAGCTTGCGGTATGTCGTGATCTTCCCGCCAAACACCGACAACAGCGGTGCGGGGTCGCGATCCAACTCCAGGGCGTAGTCTCTGGTGACCGCGGAGGGGTCGGACGACTCATCCGCCAGGAGCGGACGCACTCCGGAGTAGTTCCAGATGACCTGCTCAGGGGTTGTCTGCTGTTTGAAGTAGCGGTTGACGATTGCGCAGAGGTATTGAATCTCCTGCGCGTCAATGCCGACCGCGTTCGGATCGCCGCGATAGTCGACATCCGTGGTGCCGATGAGCGTGAATTCCTGCTCATAGGGGATAGCGAACACGATGCGCCGGTCCGCGTTCTGAAATATGTATGCGTACCGATGTGTGAACAGTTGTGGCACCACGATGTGGCTGCCTTTCACCAGCCGCACCTCGTGGGAAGGTCTGACCGGTGAGTGATCGCGCACAAACTGGGTGACCCAAGGGCCGGCCGCGTTGGCAACAGCTCGCGCCGTGATTTGTATGCGCCGGTCTGCCTGCACCAGCGTCGCCGTCCAGCGGCCGGCGGCGACCTCCAACTTCTCACAGCGCGTGCGGGTCATGACCTTGGCGCCGCGCTCCGCTGCATCCACAGCGTTAAGCGCAACCAGCCGCGCATCGTCCGTCCAGCCGTCGGAGTAGATGAAACCGCGTCGATACCGGGGCAGCAGGGGTTCGCCCGCAACGTGCTTGTGCAAATTGACCGCGGAGGAGGCGGCCAGCAGTTTGCGCCTGGCCAGATGGTCATAGAGGAGCAATCCGGCCCGGATCAGCCAGGCCGGACGCAGGTGGGCGTCATGGGGCATGACGAAACGCAAGGGCCGCATGATGTGCGGTGCCGCTCCAAGCAGCACCTCGCGCTCCTGCAACGCCTTGCGCACCAGCGCAAAGTGAAAGTCCTCCAGATACCGCAGGCCGCCGTGTATCAGCTTGGTGCTCGCCGAGGAGGTGTGCGCGGCCAGATCGTCTTTCTCGCAAAGGAGTACGGACAGGCCGCGCCCCGCGGCATCACGGGCTATCCCCGTGCCGTTCACTCCCCCACCGACGACCAGCAGGTCGTAACTGGAAGGCGAGCCGCTCACGCGCCGGGAGTAGTCCGCGGCTGCTTGTAGTAGTCGGGGTAGTCCGCGGTCAGGCCCTTGAACCGGCGGTGAATCCACAAGTACTGATCCGGCACTTTGAGCACCTGCGCCTCGATGAGATGATTGAAGCGCGCAGTGTCCTCTATGGAGCTCTCGCTTGGAAAGTTGTCGAAGGGCGGATGGATGACGGCCCGATAGCCCCGGCCTCCAGGCAGCCGTTCGACGAAGTACGGCAGGACGGCGGCACCGGTCATGCGGGCCAGGCGCGAGGTAAAGGTGTTCGTCGCGGCCGGGATGCCGAACAGCTCAACCATCTGTGCTCCCTTCTTCCGATAGCTCTGATCGGGTGCGTACCAGACGCACTTGTTGTTCTTCAGCTCCGTGATCAGGCTCCGGATATCGTCACGCGGAATAGGGTGACCGCCGAAGCGGCAGCGGCAACGGGCCAGCGTCCAGGCGAGCGCCTCGTTCTTCGTAGGACGGTAGAGGAATCCGGTAGGTTGGACCGATGTGAGTATTCGCGCCGCAATCTCCAGCGTCGTGAAGTGGGCGGTGAGGATGATTACCCCGTTGCCCTTGGCGAGCGCTGAGGACAGGTGCTCGGTGCCGTCGATCCGGATGATACGACGGACGCGACGGGGCGGCGCCCACCAGGTGAAAGCCATTTCGAATAGCGCGATGCCTAAGCTTACGAAATGTGCGGCCAACAGCTTTTCGCGCTCGCGGGGACTCATCGCCGGCAGGCACAGCTCCATGTTGCGCCGTGCGGTGTGCACGAAGTTCAGGGGAAGCCGCCGCAACGCCAGCCCCAGCGCCTGTCCCATCCTTACGATGCATACGTAGGGAAGCAGTGCAAATACCCGCAATACCGCCAGCCCGATCCACGTGGGCCAGTAGCGCGGTGCGAACAGCCGAATGGGCATGATCTGCCTCCAGGCATGCGAGAATAGCCTATCCACGAGTTGGAACTGTGAAGCAATGCGGCGAACGAGAATCTCCGACGCGCGCCACGTCGAGGTGCGCTTGCGGAATCTGCAGCTGCGCCGGCAGGGTCGGGCGGTATTGAGCGATGTCAGTTGGACGATCCGCCCCGGGCACAGATGGGTGCTGGCGGGCGGCAATGGCGCGGGCAAGACGCAGCTGCTGAAGCTCATCTCGGGAGCAGTCTGGCCGACTGTGGCAGGGCCGGAAGCGGCCGCCCCACGCCGCTACCTCTGGCGCAAGGAGATCTTTCAGTCGCCCTTCGAGGTGAAGGATGAGATCGCTTACGTGGGTCCGGAACGCCAGGACAAGTACGAGCGCTATGGCTGGAATCACACCGTGGAGCAAATCGTCGGCACCGGCTTGTACCGCACCGACATTCCGTTGGATCCGCTGACCGCCGCGGATCGCAACCGGATCCGAAGCTTGTTGCAACGCCTGGCACTGGTGCCGCTGGCGGGCCGCGGATTTTTGTCGCTTTCTTACGGCGAGCGGCGCCTCACCCTGCTGGCGAGGGCGCTCGCCGCGCGACCGAAGTTGTTGTTGCTGGACGAATTGTTGAGCGGCCTGGATGAGACCAATCGCCAGCGCGCACTGCGTTGGTTGCAGCATACAAGTCGCTCCGCGCTGCCCTGGGTGCTGGCGACTCATCGGCTGGATGATGTGCCGGGGGTGGCTACACACGCGCTGGTGCTGGAGAAAGGGCGGGTGGTGTATCGCGGTGTGCTGCGCAAGGCGCCGTTGAAACGCTGGTTGAATGATGAGATGGCGCCGGTTCGCACCGGGACGTCATCGCGCTCACTGTATACCGCAAAGTCTGCGCTCCTGCGACTCACGAGCGCGTGTGTGTATCTCGATGAGCGGCGGATTCTCGAAGGCCTGTCTTTCGAAGTACGGCCTGGTGAGTGCTGGGTGGTGCATGGGCCCAACGGCTCGGGCAAGACAACATTGCTGCGTACTCTGTACGGCGACCACGGCGTGGCCAGCGGTGGGAGGATCGAGCGAACGGGGATCGTTCCAGGGGTTCCGTTACAGGAGTTCAAGCGCCGAGTAGGCCTGGTTGCACCTCATTTGCAGGCGGACCATCCGCAAGAGTTGACTGTTGCCACGGTTGTGCAATCCGGCCGGCATGCCAGCGTCGGCCTCAATGAGGCTCCGTCAGCTGCCGACAGAGCCGTGGCCCGCCGGTCACTGCAGTTCTTCGGCCTGACGGGGCTGGCGTCGCGAACTCTGCGGGAGCTGTCTTACGGTCAGCTGCGGCGAGTGCTGTTTGCGCGTGCCTGGGTTTGCCGCCCCGATCTCTTACTGCTGGACGAGCCGTTCTCGGGGATTGATGCGCCGACGCGGCTCGATCTCATGGAACTGGTCGCTGCGGTGATCCGGGCCGGAACGGCCGTCGTCATGACTACTCACTACCGCAACGAGTGGCCCCCGTGTACCACCCATGAGATGGAGCTATCCGGCGGGCGCGCGCGTTACTGCGGTCCGGTACGATTGCGCGATGGCGTGTTACGCAGGTCCGGCGGAGGCCGCAAGTGAAGGTTCTGATCAGATGGACGGCACTGGCCCTATTGGTTCTGACTGTGCTGGTTTTTGCGCGTCATCCATTCTTCTGGCAGCACTATTTCGTCGCGCTGACCCCCGGCGAGGCGACTCCGGTCTACCAGCCGCGTGAGCTTGTTCCGGGCGGCAATCAGCCACCCGCGCCACGTGAGTCGCCAGCGTCCGAGTCTCTGGATATCAACGGCCTGGAGCAGGCTGCGGACTATGCGGGGACGCATCAAAGCCGCGCCCTCATAGTGAGTCGACACGGCTATATCGTCTTTGAGAGGTATTGGCAGGGCACTCGATATGACACCGTCAGTGACTCGAAGGGGCTCGCGCGAATACTGACGGCGCTCGCCACAGGAGCGGCGATCTCGGCGCGCAAGATCGGCTGGCCGGACGAGCCGATCGGATATTTCATCAGCGCCTGGCGGGATGACCCGCGTGGCCGGATCACGATTCGCAATCTGCTGCAGCTTTCGAGTGGACTGGCGGGCAGCACCGCGCCGCCGCTGCGCACGGACATCATCGCTGACTATCTGCAGCGAGCTGCGGTGGCGCAGCCAGGCACCCGTTGGGTGGATCAGAGCTCGGACCCGGAGCTGCTTGCACATGTGATCGAGTTGGCGACCCGGCAGCGCTATGCGCAATTCATCTCGCAGTCCGTGTGGCGGCGAATCGGGGCAGGGGATGCGTGGGTGTGGCTGGATCATCCGGGCGGCGCGGCGCATGTTGACGAGGGATTCCTAGCGCAGCAGGGCGACTGGATTCGAGTCGGGGAGCTGCTGCTGACGGGCGGCAAATATCAGGGCGCCGAAGTCATCGTACCCCGGTGGATGCCCGAGATCATGCAGCCCGCGGCGGCAAACGGGAACTACGGGGCGTATGTGCATCTGGGTGCCCACCCGACACCCGGTGTGACTCCATACGTGACAGGCGAGGTGTTCGCGGTGGAAGGAGGAGGCAATCGGCTGTGGCTGATCCCCTCACTGGAGATTGCCATCCTGCGCATGGGCGCCAGGACGCAGAACTGGGACGAGGCGAGCATCCCCAATCTCATCATTCGCGCCGCGCGCGATTTCGTGCCGCCGGCCGCGCGCCCGGGCGCGGATCTGCGCCAGCTCGTGCCCAATCACTGACCGAACCGCTTCCGGTTACCCAAGGCCCGCTCGCGCTTGAAAAAACAACTCGGATCGCTCTTCCTCGTCAGCGTGATCGACATCCTGGGCTTTGGCATCCTGATTCCGCTCGTGCCCTACATGGGCGTGCGATTCAACATGGCGCCGCAGTGGATCACGATGATCATGGGCTCGTATTCTCTGTGCCAATTCATCGCCGCGCCCTTGTGGGGGCGGCTCAGTGACCGCTACGGTCGCAGGCCCATTCTGATGACGAGCCTCGCCGGGGCGTGTGTCTCCTATCTGATTCTGGGATTTGCCGGCAACGCATGGTGGCTGCTCCTGTCGCGCGCGCTCAATGGCTTCATGGCAGGCAACATCTCTGCCGCCTTCGCCTATGCTTCGGATGTGAGTACGCCCGAGAAGCGGGCGGGAGCGCTCGGTCTCATTGGAGCTGCGATCGGCATCGGCTTCAGTGTGGGGCCGGCGATCGGTGGAGTGTTGGCGGGCGATGACCTGCAGACCGCCAGCTTTCTGCTTCCGGCTGTCGTGTCCGCCGCTTTTGGCTTGTTGGCGTTGTTACTGGTCGCATTCATGCTGCCCGAGAGCAACACGGTGGCGATGCGCGCGGCACGGCACCTCGATTCGGAGCCAGGCGCACTGGGCCTGCTGCTGAGGCGGCCGCTGCTGCGGCTCATCGCCGGCGCCGCGCTGCTCGTCATTTGTGCCCAGTCCATGCTGGACTCCATTCTCGGGTTGTGGGCGCTGGGAAAATTTGGCTTGGGACCGCGCTCGCTGGGGCTGCTGATCTTCAGCATTGCCTGCCTCGCGGTGCTCATGCAGGGCGCGCTGGTGCGGGTGCTCGTACCACGTCTGGGCGAGTCCAGGTTGGCCGCGATCGGCGTGTCGGTCTTCGTGGCGGGACTGCTGATCGTTGCGAGCTCCGCGCGCTTGCCGCCGACGGTGATCGGGCTGGCCTTGTGCGGTATCGGGATGGGCGCTTTTGCCCCGAGCAACTCCGCGCTCGCTTCCAAACAGGCGGCTGTCCATGATCGCGGCGTGGTCATGGGGACTTATCAATCGAGCAGCAGTCTGGCGCGGGTGATCGGGCCTTTTGCCTCCGGACCCCTCTATGCGCTATGGAGCAACGCACCGTTCGTGGCCGGCGCCTGCGTAGCCTTTCCGGCGGTCTGGCTCATCTGGCGAGCGCGCGCCGCTGGTCAGGTTCCCGGGGTCTGACCCGCAGCCATTGCGACTTCGACGGTGCCGTTGACTACTCGTACGGGATAGGCCGATAACGGGATTACCGCGGGTGGACCCAACACCTTGCCATCGCGGACGTCGAAAGATGCTCCGTGCAGCGGGCAGACGATGCGGGTGGCTCGAAGTCTGCCTTCGCACATTCGCGCGTGCGCATGCGTACAGACATTGTCCAGCG
>Ga0070735_10003974_pt1 | contig 12668 bp, 9 predicted proteins | sample Coa_R1_FD_66443 | JGI IMG/M metagenome (GOLD analysis project Ga0070735, IMG submission 66443) | Surface soil microbial communities from Centralia Pennsylvania, which are recovering from an underground coalmine fire - Coalmine... | ecosystem: Environmental > Terrestrial > Soil > Unclassified ...
GTGGATTGGCAGGCGCCTTGATCTAGAGTTCTCGGCAGAGAAGCGTCAACCACGAAGGACACGAAGTATCACGAAGGTCTTGAGCAGTCCGCGTTGCGCGACGTCTCAGCGTTTGTAGATGGTTGTGTCCGGATGATAGTTGCGCCAGTCGAACCAGTAATCTTTCAGGGCTGGCACGCGATCGAGACATTTGCCCAGGGAAGGTCCGGAGATCGCGCACCCCTGAAAGTTCCACTCGCTGGCGGTCGTTGTGTCGACAAGGATCCATGGCTTCGGTGGCGGAGCGGGCGCAGCTTTGGCGGACGCGTCACCTTTGGCATCGGATGCTTTCGCGTCGTCTGTTTTTGGTTCGGGTTTTGTTTCGGACTTTGCTCCGGCCTTGGACGCGGCTTTGGGTTCGGGCGAAGGTGTTGCCGCCTTTGATTCGGTTGGCGCGGTTGCGGCTGCTGACGTGTCGCCCTCGGTCTCGCCCTTCAGGAAGAACTCAGTATCGTTGCCGTCGACGCGGCTCACGAAAACGCGGAACGATTTGCCGTCGGGTCCGATGGCTACCAGCAGCGGAGTGCCGTTCACGCGGTCAACTACTGGCGATTGCTTCACGAGCGTGTCCCAGGGATAAGCGCGACCTGGACCAGGCATCTCAAGTCCGACGATCACATCACGAGATTTCAGCGGCGTGCCCGGAAAGCTGATCGGCACCGGATACTTGGCGACTTCGGGCTCCCACTTGGGATCGTATTCCTTGATGTACTTCGGCACTTGCGCCAACACTTTGCCGTCGGGAAATTCCGACTTCCATTCACCGAAGGTCAGTTCATCACTCAGCACGAGTTGCAGCGACGCGCCTTTCAGCGGTCCATAAAGAGCTTTGCCGGTGATCTGCTGCCACCATGTCCCGGTCTCCTTGTCGCGCATGATGAAGTTCTGGTTGTTAATGCCGGCGAGATAGAAATGCAAAGCCTTGCCGTTCACCGTTCGTGTCCACACCAGACCGGTGTGACAGAGCGTTCAATACGTGGCCACGATGGGAACGCCGTCGACGACGTCGTTCACCATGTGGTGATAGGCCATTTCGCTGATGGGATAAGCGCGGGCATCGTCGCCGAGGCGCACGGCAAGAATCATTTCCGCGGGATCGAGCTTGGTTGCCGCGATGGATGCGAACTGTACGTTCTCGACAGGATGGAACATCCACTCAAAATAGTTCAAGCGAGCCATGACGGTCGAGAACACGACCAGCACCATCACGACCGCCAAACCGATCCTGCGCCAGAGATTGGAAGTTTGCCAGAGCGCGATTGCGAACGGAAGGGAAACGACAGCGGCTGCGAGCGTGCCCCATGGCGCTCGATGCCGAAGCGCCATTGCCAGCGTAAGCCCCCGGGCGGTTTGGTGCGTGAATGGGCGAATGATGAAAGCCGGAATGAAGAACAACGCGATACAGGCCAATGCGAATGCCAAGAAGAGGACCCATCGCACACGGTTTGAAGAAGAGGGCGAAGACATGAGAATCGTGTGAAGCCTTTCGATGATGCCGACGACGTGCGGAGCATTGTATAGAATTCGGCGCGATGGGGAGATAGTTATTAAATACTAGCGACGCTGAAACGGAGGCGAGACGCCTCCTCGACAGCCGGCGAGTCGCCGGCGCTACGGTTGCGTTGTACGTAGGCGCAGAATGAAAAACCCCGGGTCCGCTGGTGCGGAACCGGGGTCGTTAGTTAGGAACTTACTTCCGCTTACCGCGGGGTGAAGTTCTGGTGATAGCTCAGGTTGACGACGTCCTGGAACTCGGGCGTTGCCGGAGGCAAGTTGGCCGGGTTCAGGAACAGCACGTCGAAGTAGTAGTTACGCGGTGGCGGGCTGTAAACTTCGGCGCTCGACTTGTATATGCCCGTGTTGTACTCGGAGTAGTACATGCTGACGAGCGAGCCGACATAGTACATCTGGATGGTGGCGGCGTTGCTGTCCCATTTCTCCAGATAGCGAAGGAAGTTGTGCATTCCGCCGTCGGTTCCCATGTCCTTGGCAACGCCCGTATACGTCGGGATTTGGAACGGGATGTTTTTTCCGCCCGAGATCGCCGCCCTGAAATAGCCTGGTGCGGTTGGGAGGCGTTGGCTCGGGTCATTGGGGAACATCAGACTGTTCATGTCTCCCCATTGGTTCGAGAGAAGCATAACTGAGTCGGCGACAATGGATGCCGCCGAGTGAGGCGTCTGTGTAGGAGTGGCAGCATTCGCGGTTGTCCAGAACGGATCCGCCGCACTCGAGTTGTAGTTGCCCTGTACATAAACAGGATTCTCGGAAGCGATGGTGAATCCGCCGCAGCCGGTGGGATTGGCAGCCGTCTGCGTGCATCCGCTGGCAGCCGGCATGACGGGCAAATAGCTCACGCCAGCGGCGCTCATGCCGCCATCGACGAGCTTCAGGACGTGGCGGGCTCCGCTGACTGGATTGGCCATACCCTCCTGATCACCGGCCTGGGTAAGGAGTGCCCCGCTAGTAGTGTCGTAGCTAGCGCAGTCCACCTCATTGACCGTTCCTTTGTTGGTGACGTTGATACGCTGATAGGAATTCGGCGGGATGGTGTTGGTATTGACGCCGAAGCCGTAGCCGATATTCTTCACGCCCCAGTTGTCGAGGAATCCGTTCTGGTCGACGTCCTCGGGCGAGTAGCCGTAGTACGACGCTGGTTCTAGAACACCATCCATCGTGGTTGAGGTTTGGGGCTGGCTGCGGTTGATGACGTCTTCGATACCCGACTCTCCGTTGATGACGCCAGCAGCCGTCTGGCCACCATTCGATGGATGTGTGGAGGGCAGCATCCCGCGGTGATCGGAGTAATAGAGCACGTAGCCGTTATAGTTGGTGTAGTTGACATTGGCGCCGCTGCCGGCGATGTGGCCACCGGGCAAAGTGGTGCCAGCGTTCAGCCAGCGGGAGAGATTGCCTACGTCGAGTTCGACGGCGTTCATGATGCCGTTGACTGAGCAGGACGAATAGGTCGCGCTGTGCGTGGGGAATCCTGGAGGGGCAGCGGTCACATTCGCGATCGGATTGTCGCGCATTTCGCCTTCTCGCGCGTCATAGAAGTTGATGGGATAAAAGTTGCCCTGAGTTCCCGCGCCATGGCCGACGCCGATGGTCGGGCGAAGCTGCTGAAGGATGAGAATTGCGTTGGGATCGACGCCATTCGAATTCGGAGCGGTGGGTACGATGTTGAACTGGCGACTGAAGCCCAACTTCAGCCACTCTCGGGTGACGCCTACCCATGCACCGGCGTTGTTGTAGTATTCGACGCGAATCCAGGGACCAGTCATCGCGCCAGGGTTCGCGGGCTGAGTCGTAAGCTCGTCCATGATCGGGAACTGGGTTCCAGCGCCCCAGGCCAACGGGCCAGCGTTGGAGTAGGGACTCACCCAACCGTTACTTCCCACGGTTGCAAAGCCTGCATACTCGGTTCCGCCTGCGGTCAGCGTGACCGCGCCGTTCTGAAATGGGTCGTTGCCGGGACTGCTGTAGGCGGTCGTGTTGGGAAAGCGGACGTCGTCTGCATCGGTGAACGCGCGCTCAGGGTGCAAATCGGCCTGCGTATCGGCGATGAGAATGCGGATCTGCGCCTTGTTGTAGAGGCGTGCGCTGCCCAGAGCACTCGAAGCAGCTTCGGTCTGCGGCTTACGAATAATCGCAATGGGATCGGTGCAAGGCGGCGGATTGCTGGTGCAGCTATTCTGCACGAAGGGCAATTCCATGTTCTTCGCGCCAGTCAGCGAGTTGGTCATGAAACCATTGAGAGTGCCCGAGGAAAGGCTCGGGAAATTTGTGTTGGCCGATCCGCCCACACTGGGATAGCCGCCGCTCCAGCTGGCATCTCCCGGCACAGTGCCGGCGCCCGGAAGAGCGACGCAGTTGGAGCCGGTGGGAGGAAATGTGTTCAGAGGGCAGCCCGACGTGGCTTTAGGAATATATACCGTACCACCGTATCCGTTGGTGACAGGGTTGCCATTTTCCAGCTGATCCATGACGATTTGCTGGTAGGCAGAGATTTTGTCGTTGAACACGAGATCGGCACCCGAAGCGAGGAACAGGTTCTGGTTGGTGTGCACGCGGCCGCCGAAACTGAAATTCGGTCCGGCGAAGTAGCTGCAGTCATATCCGCAGAAGACGCCGAACTGAAAGACGGGGATCAGCGCCACTTCCACGTTGCGAGTGATATTCGCGGTGGCGCCTGCCGGGCGCGTAGCGGTGACCTGCAGCGTCATGGGAATGATTTCGGCGTACAGTCCCTGGTTCGAGCCGGAGCTGACGGTGTTGTAGCTGCTTTGGGGCGTGATGCCGTCTGCCATCAAGGGAACGGTGATGGTCTCGTTGTAGGTCATGCTGGGGACCATGGCCGACGTCGGTGGATTGGAGACGAGGCCCTGAATCTGGGGGTTCTTGGGCACCTGGTATTGCTGGTAGAGAGCTGCCAAGTCGGCCGTGAGTTTTTCCATGCCGGACTCAGCGCCGTAGTAGGCCAGATTGGCCTCCAGGTCATTGCCGCCCATTTTGGATTCGTTGGTGACCATGAAGAGAAGGCCAGCCGCCACGCCCGAAAGCAGCACCAGAATGAGAAGGGCCGCGATCAGCGTGAATCCTCGTGAGTTGTTTTTTCCCTGTGCCATAGAAGTTAGTCTCCTGCCCCCAAGAAAGCCTTACTTGTAAGAGTTGCGGAATGCCATGTTTCGCGCGCTGACGGAAGTCGCCAGATACATGTTCTGGGATTTGTTTCCGTCGTTGATGATGCTCTGCCCCATAACAGCGATGTTGATCTTCTGAATCAAGTTGGGCGACTCGCCCACGCCAAGAGGGTCGACCTGGTTGGCGTCGAGCGCATTGGTCGTCGAGTTATAAGTGTCGAACGCGAATTGCAGGTTAATGATGTCGTCGGCTACTGGTACCGGAGTGAGTCCGTTGACCTGGCGCATGAGGCGCGGGGTCTGTCCGGCGCCGGGCACCGTGATGTAGTAAGTGACGGCGTACAACCGATAAGCGGTTCCCTGCGTGGTCTGTGGAACCGTGACCGGGACCGGGAAGGCATAGCCTGTGCCACCGCTAGCCGCGTAGATGTTGTTCGTGTGGGTTCCACCGCTCCAGTTGATGTTGAGCGGGTCGGTGTTGGCGAAGCTGATGGAGTTCGCGGTGACGTTGGTCGCCTCACCGACAGCGGTGACGCCGTTGATGCCGTTGATGAGAATCAAATCTCCGGCCTGGATGCCACCGGCAGCGTTGGGCGCTGGCGGCGGAGTGGCTGCGTAGGCGCTATTCACCGTCAGGTTAATCTGAGTGCCGGTCGGGGCCGTGGGGAACGTAACGTTGTATTCCCAGAGAGGAAAGTTGTAGTCGCAATAGATGACGGTAATGCTGTCATTCACCGCGGGCGCAGGAGCGGCCGGGATAGCGACACCGGCTTCAACTCCGTTGGCGTATCCGGGAATGATCCCGTACATGTAGTTGGTGGTGGGGTAGGTGTGGTTCACGACGTGGCAAGTTCCGCCCTGGTCGCAACCGAACTTGGCAGTCGTGGCGCCGCCGCCGAGTGGCAACTGGATGCCGCCGGAGGGCAATCCGGCGCCGGCCATGCTGATGTCTTTCACCATGAGGTCAATGGCGGCGCGCATATTCTGCTGGGTTTCGGCGCGCTGGGTGACGAGCATGGTGGAGTTCATGCCAGTCTTGAAGAGGCTGGCCATGGCCGCCATCACGATCAAGCCGAGCGACATGGAAATCATGAGTTCCAAGAGCGTGAAGCCGCGGTCCGATTTTTGTTTTTGCATCTTCATGTTTTCCATCACAATCTTTTCCATCGCGACCCTTAGTTAAACGACGAAATCAGTGCGTTGACCGTATAGGTGTGGGGGACCGTGGATCCGCCAGTGGTGTAGCTGACAGTCACGGTGATCTGCTTGAGGTTTGGGTTGGTGGTCACGCCGTCGGACTCGAGCACTTTGCCGATTTGAATCTGGCGCGTGAAATTGGCAAGGCTCATGGCCTTGTCGTCGGGGGTGCCGAGGATGCCGTCAGGACCAGGCAGAACCAGGCACTCCGGCCCCGTCGGGCAGGCTCCATTGGCGGGGAAAGGGATGTCATCGGCGGTGTTGACGAGTCCGTCAGGGCCGGGCGCGAGAAGCTGCGTGGCGCCGGTCGTGAAGATTCCGCCACTGCTGATGTTCGCGATCTGGTCGAAGGTGATCTGCTGCGCGTTGCGAGCAGTGTAAATGCTCTCCATCGCCTCCAGCGTTTTCTGACGAGCGATGAGATTCTCCTGCGCGTTGTTGGTTGCGCCGACGGCTGTGGCAAACGCGGCGAGCAGGGTGAGAATGCCGATGCTCATGATCGCAATCGCGATCATGGTCTCGATGATGGTGAAACCGCTCTCTTTGAAGGAACGGCGCGCCGATGAATGAGTTCTGTGTTGCATCATTGTTGCACCCACGTATTCAGTGCACCCTGTTTGTAGAGCCGCCAGCCTCGGACGCGGCCGGTTGTGCCCCAGATGTTGATGGCACGCGAGCTGTACAGATCGCCGGGGCGGGTGAGGTAAACGACTCCGTTGTTGTAGTTGCCTGGGTTGCCGGCATCGTCCTGAGCGGAACCATCGGGATAGAAGACCACGCACGGGTTGCCAGCTTCGACGGTGGTGCACGCGTTAAATACGACTGGCGTCGCGCCGGTACCGAAGCTAGCGCCATCGGGTCCGGGGTTAGGAAAACCGGCCTGCACCGCGAATTGAATGTCGGACGGCAGCGTGTACGTAGCTACCGTTACCGGGGCCGGCGAGACGGCCGGAGGAGGAACGTATCCCCAATACTGGACGGTGATGGTGCCTGGCGCGGTGAACAAGAGGATGTAGCGCTTGTTCTGGATGATGGCCTGATTCCGGTAGTTGCGGATTACAGAGAGCGTGGTGTCATAGGCAGCATCCACATGGTTCTCTTTGAACAGAGGCATCAGAGCCATGAAGGTGACACCGGCCATAGTGAAGCCGATGGCGATCACGATCAGCAATTCCAGCAACGAGAAGCCGCGATTTTTTCTCGATGTCATAAATCTCTTTCGAGGAGGAGGGACGACTACGCCGAACACGCTATTAAGTCCGTTTCGTTGCGAACATGCCATTTGAAGCATGGGGAAGACTGCTTCGCATCCCGCCGATAGACAACAGAGCGGGCGCGCGATCCTTCATCGCGTCATGGTCCATCCTAGGAACGTGCGGAGATGGCGTCAAAGCACGATGGTCCAATAGCGAGGTGTTGGTCTTCCGGTGCCGAGAGTGGTTACGGATGTCACCGACTGATTGCAAGTCAGTTAAGGGGAGGGAGGACTTCTGAGTCGGACTTAATCATGACCCTGGTAACTTGTCGGGCGAACTGGAGAAACCTAGGATGGGCTTCAGGTATGACTCTATCTGCTCTGCTAGTGTGCGTTGACGAGGCGGCAGCCCAGGTGTTGCGGCGGGTTCTGGAAGAACTCAGCATCGTGGTTGAGCCTTGTCCGGACTTTGCTCGCGCGGGCATTCGGCTGGCGCAGGAGCGATTCGATGTGGTGATTGTCGACGGGGCATCGAATGCTGAAGTGATCGCCCTGTTGCGCGAAACCCGCACTTCGCGGTTGAACGACGCGACGCTCGCCGTGGCAGTGGTAGCCGGGCAGGACGCGATTCGCGAAATGTTTTCTCTCGGCGTTAATTTTGTTCTGTACAAGCCCGTGGCCTATGACCGGGCACTGAGCAGCCTGCGAGCGGCACGAGCGGTGATGCGCAAGGAAAAGCGGAAGAATGCGCGCGCCGCGGTGCATGCGCATGCAACGATCGACTATGCCAACGTGCAGCAGGAGAAAGCGACGCTGGTTGATCTGGCCCAGGAAGGCATGGCGGTGCAGTTTGGGAAGAAACTGCCGCCGGTCAACAAAGTTTACTTCCAATTCAAGTTGCCGGGGCAGGCATCGAGCGTGCGGCTTTCGGGGCAAGTAGTTTGGCAGGACTGGAACGGGCGCGCGGGAGTGCAGTTCGTCGACGTGCCAAAGGCTTCGCGGAAACTGCTGACGGAATTTCTCAGCGTCAGCCTGCCGGCGGACTCGCAGCAGGAGAGGCTGCCTGGGGTGACGGTTGAAGTGGAGGAGCCGCTGCAACTGGCGACCGTGTCGGTGGCGGAGCAAACTCACGGAGTTGAGAATACGAAGTACACCGCGCACGAAGTTGGTGTGCAGGAGCGCAGCGAAACCCCCGCAGAAATACAAGCGGATTCTGACAACCGGCGAACACAGGCTCGTTACGCGTGCCGACTGGGAGCGGAAGTCTACCGCACCGGAACCTCGGTTCCGAATCACTGCTGCCTGACCGATCTCAGTTCGGGGGGCTGCTATCTAGAGGTCTCGCTGCCGTTTCCGACAGGAGCGTCTGTCGAGATCGTGGTCCGAACGTATGAGATGAAATTGCGTTTGCGCGGGGCGGTGCAGGCATCACATCCCGGCTTCGGGATGGGCGTGGCGTTCGAACTGAAGACCAAGGAAGAACGCGAGAACGTAAAGAAGTTGACCGACTTCGTGGCTGCGACGACCAAGCCCTCGTAGAGCGGCATTAGACAGCCTATTTCACGGCAGCTTGTTCAGCTAGAGCCTTCCTAAAATAGTCGAGCGACAATCGCAAGCCTGTTTCCAAATCAATCTTCGGTTCCCATCCGAGCAACTGGCGTGCCTTGGTTATGTCGGGGCGGCGCTGCTTGGGATCATCCTGCGGAAGCGGTTCGTAGCGAATGTTGCTCTTCGATCCGGTGACCTTCAACACAAGCTGGGCGCATTCGAGAATCGTGAACTCGTTGGGGTTGCCGATGTTCACGGGAAGATGCTCGTCGGATTTCGATAGGCGCAGGAATCCGTCAATTTCGTCGCTCACATAGCAGAAGCTTCGAGTCTGATTGCCTTTGCCGTAAACGGTGAGGTCCTCGCCGCGCAGGGCCTGCTTCATGAAATTCGAAACCACGCGGCCGTCGTTTAATTGCAGGCGTGGGCCGTAGGTGTTGAAAATCCGCACGATGCGTGTGTCGACGTTGTGATACCGGCGGTAGGCCATGGTCACGGCTTCGGTGAAGCGCTTGGCTTCGTCGTAGACCGATCGAGGTCCGATGGGATTGACGTGGCCCCAGTAGGTTTCCTTCTGTGGATGTTCCAGTGGATCGCCGTAGCACTCGGAGGTCGAGGACACGAAATACTTCGCCCCGTACTTGTGAGCGACATCGAGGGCGTGAAAGGTTCCGAGCGAACCCACTTTCAGCGTAGGAATGCCGTGGATCATGTAGTCCACGGGGCTGGCGGGGCTGGCGAGGTGGAAGACGTAATCGATCTTGCCGACGTCGAAGGGTTCGCAGATGTCTTTTTCCACGAACTCAAAGGCGGGCTCGTTCTTCAGGTGCTCGAGATTGGCGCGGCGGCCGGTGAGCAGGTTGTCGACGCAAACCACGTTCCAGCCTTCGCCGAGAAGAGCGTCGCAGAGATGGGATCCGAGAAAACCGGCGCCGCCGGTGACGAGAGCTCGTTTGGAGTTCATGTGTTTGTTGTAGCAGCGGCGAGTCGCAGCCGCCGCGAGAGCGAGAGGCTCTTGCGACAGCCGGCGGGACGCCGGCGCGACTTATGCTTTCTTGCCGTTCCTTAGGACCGCGGCGGGTACACCGTCGGGATGCGAGGCGGCGCGGCCGACGCTGTAATAGGTGAATCCCTGGGCGGCCATGACTTCGGGATCGTAGAGATTGCGGCCGTCGATGACGATGGGGTAGCGCAGTTCGTGGCGGAGACGCTCGAGATCAAGATTCGCAAACTCTTCCCACTCGGTGAGGATCAGAAGAGCATCGGCGCCGTGCGCCGCGTCATACGCTGAGTTCGCGAAGGTGATGCTGGAAGTCATGGCTTCCTGCGTACGCTCCATCGCGGCCGGATCATAGGCCGTGATCTTGCTGCCTTCCTGCAGCAATGCCTGTACGAGGAAGAGTGCTGGCGACTCGCGAATGTCGTCTGTGCCGCCCTTGAAGGCTAGGCCGAGCACGCCGAGATTCTTGCCACGAAGTGTCCAGAGCGCGCTGCGGACTTTTCGCAGGAAGCGCTGGCGCTGATCTTCGTTGATGTTCATGACTTCGTCGAGCAAGCGGAAGTCGTAGCCGCATTCGCGAGCGACGGCGCGAAATGCCATGACATCTTTTGGGAAGCACGAGCCGCCGTAGCCGATGCCGGGATTGAGAAAGCGGGGACCGATGCGGGAGTCGGTGCCGACACCGTGGACCACTTGATTTACATTGGCTCCGACGGATTCGCAGACCGAGGCTACCGCGTTGATAAACGAAATTTTCATCGCGAGGAAAGCATTGGAGGCGTGCTTGATCAGTTCCGCACTCTTGGTGCTGGTCACGATTATAGGAGCGGGGATGGAGGCGCGATCCGGTTGAGGAATGGCGTCCGGGCGCTCGTAGTAGCTGCCATCGGTCAAGGGTAGATAGATTTCGCGTAAGACCTCGGCAGAACGGTCGCTATCGCAACCAATCACGACGCGGTCTGGAAAGAGGAAGTCGGTAACCGCGGTGCCTTCGCGTAGAAACTCAGGATTCGAGGCAACGTCGAAGGACTCGGGATCAGTTCCGTTACGCAGAATGATCTTGCGCACCCACTCGCTGGTGTAGACGGGGACGGTGCTCTTTTCGACAATGACTTTATATCCGTCGATGCCGCCGGAAATCTCACGGGCCACGGACTCAACGTACGACAAATCGGCTTCACCACGCTCGGTCGGCGGAGTGCCCACGGCGACGAACACGGCCGAACTCAGGCGGACGGCTTCCTGCAGGTTGTCGGAAAAGGTGAGGCGCTGGCCGCGATGCCGGTTGAGAAGTTCCGGCAAGAATTTCTCGTGAATTGGTACCTGGCCATTCTTCAGTGCGGCCAGTTTCTTTTCGTCGTTGTCGACGAGGATGACATCATGTCCCAGGTCTGCAAAACAAGCCCCTGCCACTAACCCTACATATCCAGAGCCGACGACAGCGATCCGCATGGTGCAAACTCCCCGATGGAAATGTCGTGAATCCGCTTTAGTTTGAGATGCTTCAACGAAGAAGCGCTAGGGGGGATCAGGAAAACGGCTTGGGAAAACCCCATTTACGTTCGCCCCAAATTAAGATGATTTTACCAGCACAAGACTAACATTGGGAGGAGAGAAAAGACCCTACTACTCTTGTTCCACTGGTACTTTTTTCTTCCGTTTTGGGACCGGAGAGGTCCAAGCCGAAGGGGCCCGAAAGGCTTATTGACAACATGGAGGTTTCGGGGGAAACTCCGCTACAGAAGCTGATTTCTCGCTACGCGCCTCTTCCGTTATGCCGCGCGACCCGATGCCGGAACCTGACTCTTCGAACCCTATTGCTGACGCGACAGGCGTGCTTCGAGCGCGGCCCGACGATGCCAGTTTTGAAGCCGACTTCGCCGATCTTGCGGCGCGCTTCGCCGCTCAGAGCGGCGGCGGTTTGTCGCCTGAACTTTCCGCTGAGTTAGCGCTTGAGATCGTCCTGAACGAAGTTGTGGACCAAGCCTGCCTGGCTACGGGTGCAACCGGCGCGGCGATTGTATTGCCGCGCGACGGAGAAATGGTTTGCCGCGCCAGCAGCGGTTCGACAGCGCCACAACTTGGCGCGCGGCTCGATGCTGCTTCGGGCCTCTCGGGCGAGTGCATCCGGAGTCATCGAACGCAACGTTGCGACGATGTGCTGGCAGACCCGCGCGTCGATGTCGAGGCCTCTCAGCGACTGGGCGTGCGCTCGGTAATGGTCATGCCGCTGCTCCGCGGCGAGGAGTTGGTCGGACTGTTCGAGTTGTTTTCGTCGGCGCCAAATGTTTTCGGAGAGCGCGACGAGCGCACATTGGAGGCGTTGGCTGCTCGCGTTCTGAACAATATGGAACGCGCGGCCGAGCCGCTCCCGCCACCTGAGCCGGTGGTAGTAGAGGTAGAGAAGAAGGATGAAATCGCGGCGGTTCGCGAGCAGACGGAAGAGAGCGGGGCGGAGATTGCGGAGATTCCACCGATCGCGCTGCATCGTCCAGTCGACCTTATTACATGGGCTCTGGCGACGGGGGTACTGGCTTGCGCCGTGTTCTTGGTGGTGTTGTCGGCTCGGCGACTGGGCTGGGAATCGGTATTCGCGAGCCCGCACTCTTCCGTACCGGCTGTGGTTCGAGCCAGTGAGACGGGCGCGAGCGTTGCTTCGCCTAACCCGAGCACATCCCAGAGCAGTCCAAGCAAAGATGAGAGTGCGAAGCCAGTCGCACAACCGGTTTCGGAGAAGGCTGGTGTTGCTACGGCTGTACCGCCCGGAGGTTTGCTGGTTCTCAAGGACGGGAGAGAAGTATTTCGTCTGCCCCCATCAGGGGAGCGGCGGTCTGTGACGCGCAATCCGGACGAAGCGGCATCGTCGCAGGGAACCGGAATGCAGCGCGCATCTTCGGTCGAACCAGAAAAAGTTTCGGAACTTTCTCCCACGTTGGCGGAAGGCAGCTTGCTTCACCGCGTTGAGCCGGAGTATCCGGAGCAAGCACGACAACAGAAGATTGAGGGAGCGGTCGTACTGACGGTTCGAGTGGGCGAGGATGGCGCG
>Ga0070735_10003975_pt1 | contig 12668 bp, 10 predicted proteins | sample Coa_R1_FD_66443 | JGI IMG/M metagenome (GOLD analysis project Ga0070735, IMG submission 66443) | Surface soil microbial communities from Centralia Pennsylvania, which are recovering from an underground coalmine fire - Coalmine... | ecosystem: Environmental > Terrestrial > Soil > Unclassified ...
GACACCGCGCGGGCCGAGGACAGCCTTGGCAAGGCGGCCCTCGTGGCGGCCATCGGGACCGAGGTCCTCGCGCGCGCGGTCGGCTTCTGGGAGGCGCGCGTCGTCGGAGGCAAGCACCGCACGTGGCGCGTGCTCCGCTCGACGAAATCCCTGGGCGACGAAGGGGGTGCCGCCCGGCCGCCCACCCGGGCCCGGCGTCTCTCCGCGCGTCCCGACCCGCCCGACGCGCCGACGGCGAGGCGGCCGTGAGGAGGCTCCCCCTCCTGGCGCGGCTCGCGGGGTACCGGGCGGCTCACGCGACCGGCGGTCCGAGGCAGCTCCCGGTGAATCTCACCGTGTCGGTCACGTACTCGTGTCCTTCGCGATGCGCCACGTGCGACATCTGGCAGAAGAAGGTCGACGACCTCTCCGTCGACGAGTACGGGCGCGTCTTCCCGACGCTCGAGAGGGTGCCCGTTTGGGTGACGCTGTCGGGCGGAGATCAGTTCGTTCGGGCGGACTTCGACGAGGTGGTTCGGCTGGTGGCGACCCAGATCGAGCCGCGCATCGTCAACATTCCGATGAACGGCGTCATCACGGAGCGGATCTTCCAGCTCTTGCCGAAGATCGCGCATCACACCGTGGCCTCCCAGCTCGTGCTCAACCTCTCGGTGGACGAGATCGGCGAGGCGCACGACCGAATCCGCGGCGCCGACCGAAACTTCGAGAAGCTCCAGGGGGTGGCCGATCTCATCCACGACCTGAAGAAGACGTATCCGCACGTCGTCCTCGGCGTGCACACCGTCATCTCGAAGCTGAACGTGGCGCGAATTCCGCAGATCGAGGCCGAGGCGCGCCGGATCTTCCGCCCCGATTCGTACATCGCAGAGGTTGCGGAGAACCGCGTCGAGCTCAAGACGATGGACAAGGACATCACCCCGTCGCCCGCCGAGTATCGGCGCGCCGTGGAGCACCTCGGCCAGGCCATTCGCGCGCGCCGCTCGACGCATCCGGTGGCGCGCTTGGTCGAGTCCCTGAGGCTCGAGTACTACGACCTGGCTGCGCGGATCCTCGAGGAGAAGCGGCAGGTCATCGACTGCTACGCCGGGTGGGCGAGCGCGCAGCTCGCTCCGGACGGTCATGTATGGGGGTGCTGCGTGCGCGCTGAGTCGATCGGCAACGTCCGCGACGCGGGATACGACTTTCGTCGAGTCTGGTTCGGCCCGGACGCGGACGCCTTCCGCGCGAGCGTCCGCGCGCACGAGTGCGCGTGCCCGCTGGCGAACGCAAGCTACACGAACCTGCTCGTGGACCCTGCGTCGCTCGCGCGCGTAGCCGGGCACATGGTCGGGCTGTGACAGATCATCAAGAAAGGGTCCGCGGGCGATGAGCCGGCTCGCGTCGGAGGCCATCGAGCACGATCGCGGTCTCGGGACGGCGTACGAGCGCTGGTGCTTCTACCAGCTCCTGGCTCGTTGGGGAGAGGACTACGGGGTCGAGACGGCCCTCGAGGGCCCGGTGGACGGGATGGCGGGGGTGCGCGGCGTGCATGGGGTCGTCCTCGCGAGGGCCGGCGTGCGGGTGGTCTCCGTGGTGACGACGTCGACGGCGGCGCAATTCGCGCGTGGCGTCTACGCGCGGGCGGCGCCGCAGGGTCAGGTCGACGTGCGCGTCATCGACACCGACGCTGCCTTGCCCGAGCTTCCGGCGAGCGACCTCGTGCTCGTCTACCACGCGCTTCCCTTCGTCGACGACTGGCGTGCGTACCTTGCGGCGCTCGCCCGGCTCGCAAAGAAGGTGCTCGTCGTTGCGACGTGCAACCCCCACAACTGGGGCTTCCAGGCCGTCCGCTGGATCGGGGGCGCCCCGGCCCCCGAGGTCTGGCGGACCGAGACGCTCGCGCCCGTTCTCTGGGATCTCGGCCAGGTGCGCGAGCACGTGTACTTCGACGCCCCGTGGTGGCCCGACCTGCCGGTGGCGCCGGGACAAAGCCTCGCGCACCGCCTCAAGCAGCTCCTCGGGAGCCGTGGGGGCGCCCGCTTCGCCCCTCCGGAGCGGGGCGCCGTGCTCGCGCGCAAGTTCGTCTACGGGGGCGATCGGTGGCCGTACTTCGGCGGAGACGGGTGGCTCGACGAGCTTCAGCCGGCGTTGCTCCGCCACCCGGCGTTCGAGGGGGCGCGCGCGCCGGTGGTCGAGCGAATGGCGCACCTGCACGCCTTCGTCGTCGACGTGCGTCCGCGCACGCCCCAAGCGCGTCGCAGGCTGCTTCGCGTGGCGGGCGCCGAGCGGGACGCCGGGCGATGACGGCGCCTGCGGAGAAGGGGCGGGGGGACTACTACAGCGACTACTGGCGCGCGCCGGAGCTCGCCATGTCCGAACACGTGCGCTGGAAGGCGGACCTGACCCGGGCCCATCCGCTCGTGACCGCGGCGCGATCCGTGCTCGACGTCGGGTGCGGCAGCGGGCAGGTGCTCGAGGCCCTGCGCAGACCGGGCCTGCGACTCTGCGGCGTAGAGATGGCCGCGGACGCCGTCCGATCGCTCGAGCAGCGCGGGATCGAGGGTCGCGCTGTGGACCTCGAGACCGCCGCCCTGCCGTTCCGCGACGGCGAGTTCGACGTGGTCCTCTGCTACGACGTCCTCGAGCACGTCTTCGCGCCGGGCCGCTTGCTCGGCGAGATCGGCCGTGTGGCCGGGAGCGGGTACGTCTTCGTGTGCGTCCCGAACGTGCTCAACCTCTTCAACCGTCTGCTCTTCTTGTCCGGCGACTTCGTCGACGTGATGGATACGTCGCACCGGGGTGACGAGCTCTTCTCGAACCACATTCGCCTGTTCTCCAAGCGCGTGTTCGAGCGCCTCCTCTCGCGTTCCGGTCTTCGCGTTCTCGAGCGCCACTACTACTTCCCGGAGCGCTTCAGCGACTCGCGCTTCCGCGCGCCGCCCTGGCTGGCACGCGTGGTGACCAGGCCAGCGCTGCACGAGCGCTGGCCGAGCGCCATCGCGCTGGGATTCCTCTTCGTGTGCTCGCGGTCGCAGGCGCTGGCGAGCGGTGGGGCGAGATGAGCTCCCTGACGGAACTCGTGCAGACCGGACTGCGGCGCATCGGTCTCGACGTCCGGCGGGTGCGCCGCGAGGGGGCCGAATACGCCGACGTCTTTCCGCGCGCGACGTATTCGCCGTGGAACACGGATCGGGTCTTTCGCGCGTTCTACGAGAGGATCGAGCGGTACACCCTCGTCGACGTTCATCGCTGCCACGAGCTCTGGACGCTGACGAGAGACCTCGCGGCTGTGCCGGGGGCGATCCTCGAAATCGGCGTATGGCGCGGCGGGACGGGGGCGGTCCTCGGCAAGGCGGCCGAGCTCGCGGGCATCCGCGATCCCGTGTACCTCTGCGACACGTTCCGCGGCGTGCCGAAGGCGGGGCCCCGCGACCCGGTGTACCGGGGAGGAGAGCACGCGGACACGTCGCGCGAGGGGGTCGAGGGCCTCATGCGCGACCTGTCGCTCGAACGAGTCCAAGTCATCGAGGGGGTTTTCCCGGACGAGAGCGCGAGCCGCGTCACGGCGACGGCCTTTCGCCTCGTGCACGTCGACGTGGACGTCTACGACTCCGCGAAGGATTGCGTCGAATACGTGTGGCCGAGGACGTCGCCCGGCGGAGTCGTCGTGTTCGACGACTACGGGTTCGAAGGGTTGGGCGGGATCCGCCAGTACGTCGACGAGCAGCGAGGCCGCCGCGGCGGTCTCGTCGTCCACAACCTCAACGGCCACGCGCTCCTCGTGAAGGTGGGCGCGTAGCGTTCTTCCTCCCGGACGTCACGGGAGATAGAACCTGCCGTAGTCGAGCTCGAACTTCGCCAGGTGCCGCTTCAGCTCGGCGTCGACCTCGGCGGTCCGGTCGACCTCGCGGTCCTCGAGATCGGAGACCGCGTGGACGCTCGGCGAAGGCGGCTGCCCGTCGACGGCGTCGCGGACGATCCAGAACTTGTGGCGCTGCGTCACCAGATCGAACGCTCGACCCGGGCGAGCCCCGACGAGCGAGCTAATCACGAGGTGCCGATCCGGATCCGAGTCACGCAGGAGAGACACCCCGTCCGAGTAGTCGCGGTCCTCGACCGAGGGCGCGAGCCCGAGGTCGTCGAGGATCGTCGGCATGACGTCCGAATGCCCCGAGAGCGGGACGTCGGGCCGACGCCCGTCGGGGGTGCACATGACGAAGGGGACCTCGGTCCGCTCGTTCACGTAGCGAGGCTCCATGTGGCCCCAGTGCGTGCCGTCGTCCCAGAACTCTTCGCCGTGGTCCCCCGTGACGACGACGAGCAGATTGCCCCGCCGCAGGTCGTCCTCCACCGCCTCAAGGAGGCGGCCGAGGAGCGAGTCGACGTAGAGCACGGCGTTCTTGTACCGATTGCGGATTCCGGCCCGGAGGACCGGATCGGTCTCGTCCGCGAAGAGATGATTGGCGTCCTCCGGAGCGACGGGAAGAAAGCGTTCGAAGCTCGGCGGATACGAATAGTTGTGATGGGTCGAGTCGAAGAAGAGAAAGAGGAAGAGCGGCCGATCCTGCGATCGCCCGAGGTAGGTCCCTCGAGCCCACTCGAGAAGGGCTGCGTCGCGCTCGGAGGGATCATGACCGGTGGGCTCGACGTACGGCGAGAGTTGCCGCGTGACCATTCCGGCGTAACCCCAGCCGCTCATCTGCGCCGAGCAGCCTCCGGCGACGACGTAGTCGTTGTCCCTGAATACTTCGAGCGGATAGGACCGCGCATCGTGGTAGACGAATTCTTTGTAGTAGTAAGCGTCGACGCCGTAGAGCAGCGAAAAGAATGCGAACTCGGTGACGTGACTCGCCGAATAGTGATGGCGCGAGCGAATGCAGTGATGGCGATCCGCGAAGGCCTGGAGCGAGGGCGTCAGCCCGTCGGCAAGGACGTCGTATCGCAGCGACTCGACGACCACGAAGAGGACGTTCGGGCGGCGCTGCAGGGTCGGCACGGGGGCCCGACGCTTCGGATAGTCGAGCCGCGGAATCGCCGACACGAACGGTACCTTCGAGCGGGCCTTCGCGAAGAACGGACCGTAGAAGGGCAGGATCTCCGCAAGGGGGGCGTCGTCCCGAATCGGCCGGCACGCCCCGGCGATGGCCGTTCCGCCCGTGGCGAGGCAGAGAACTCCGAGCGTGACGCCTACCGCTCGCGGTCGCGCTCGGTCGAACGAATCCCAGAAGCGAAGACAAGCACGACCCGCCGCGATCTCCGTCGCCGCGACCAGGGCGACGCCGACGACCAGGGTGATCACCTCGGCCCACGTCGTGTGGATGACGTCCAGCACGCCGGGGCGGCGCAACGTGTCGAGGACCGCCGCGCTGTACACGTGGCATCCGACCCAGAGGAAGACCTTCGCGTCGAGGACGCCTTCCACGATGAAGCAGGCGAACACCAGGCCGGCGACGGTGACGACGACTCGCGGGGGAACCCACGACCCGATCGCCACGGCGAACGCGAGGAGCCCCAGGGCCAGAGCACCGACCACGCCCAAGGAGTAGACGAGGTAGTCGCAGAGGTTCGCCATGGTCGGCGCTCCGAAGACCCGCGGCAAGAGCACGCGCCCTTGCCAGACAGCGAGCAGCGATCCGGCCGCGAAGTTCAACCCGGAGAGAAGGAGCGTCGCCCCGGCCCCTTCCGCGAGGCGCGGAGGGACCCCCCGCTGCAAACGCGGTGCGACGAGCCGGCGGACGCGCTCGTCGCGGGTCACGGCGCCGGGGCGTCCGAAATCGCCGGGCCAGCGCGATCGGCGACCCACACCTTCCACGTGCCGTAGCGGGCACGTGCCTCGAACCGGACCAGCGGGCGCTGGCCGTACAAGCAGCGATGAAATGCGACTTCGAATTCGTTCATGACGAGAAAGCGCAGGCGAGGGATCGTCGCCAGCGCCCGGCAATGCGCGCGGACGCGGTCATACGGATCGAGGCCCGCGCGGTCGGCGCGCGTCACCAGACCCGCGTGATCGAGCATGGACAAGTCCGAGAAGTAGGCGAGGGTGCCTACCTCCTCCGAGTCGACCAAGTCTCCGGGTGTCGCGGCGCTCCGCAAGTACGACGCGACCTCGCGGTCGACGCGGTCGCGCACGCCGAACCACAGCAAGTCGTCGTAGTCGACCGAGAAGACGAGCGTACGCCACCCGAAGACGCCGGTGGTCAGCACCGTCGCCGCCACGGCCCCGGCGGACGGCAGGCGATTCAGGCCCCACCCGAGGAGACACAGCAGGCCTGACACGAGGACCAGCGCGACCGGATAGAGATGCCACAAGAACGCAACGCCCGGCCGGAGCACGAGGTACGCGAGGACGTGAAGGCCTGCCCACGCGGGGAGGACGAGTACGCGGCGGTTCGCGCTTGCTGCGATTGCCCACCCCCAGGCCGCCAGCCCCCACGCAACCAGGCCGTAGCCGAGCGGCAGCTTGCCGGTGGCCGCAAAAAGATCTCCCCAGGGCGAGGTCACGACGTGGCGTGCGTATGTCGCCACCGACGAGGCGTACAACTTGACGGCCAGCGTGTGCGGCCAGGGGGCGCCGAAGTAGGCTGTCGCAGGGACGGTCCACGCGGCCACGGGTGCGGCGAAGGCGGCGAGCGGCCTCCATGCGCCCCCGCGAAGGTCGCGGACCGCCAGGAGGGCGAGGGGTCCCGCGGCGAGCAGCGCGTCGGCGCGTACGACGGTCGCCACGCCCAGAGCGAGTCCGGCGAGATTCCATCGACCGCGCACCGCGAGGAGCACCGAGCCGAGGACCAGCGCCGCCACGACGTTCGTCTCGAGCGGCACGAACAGATAGGACTGGGCGGCCCCCGCCGCGATCCCGAGCGCGACGACGACCGCGGGGCGCCGGCCCACGCGCGGGCGCAGCAGCCCGTAGAGCAGCGCCGCTTGCGCCGTCCAGGCGACCGCCCCGAGGACGCTCATCGCGCCGGGGAGTCGGTCGTGCCCCACCACGGCGTGGAAGGCCGCGGCGATCAAGGCGTGTCCGGGCGCCGACGTGCCGAGGAGCCGCTCGCCGGGGTTGAACACGAAGCCGCGGGCGCGCGCCACGTTCTCGCCGTAGCGATACGTGATGTAGGCGTCGTCCATCCGGACGCCGGCGAAGCCGACCGCATGAAGCACCGCCACGAAGACCGTGGCGGAGGCCAGGACGACGCGTTCTTGGAGGGCCGGGTCGAGCCCCGCGGACGACGTAGGCTCGGGGCTGAACACCGCGGCGGCGTCGTCACGGCTCGTGTCTCGCGCCATGCGCTCTCGAAAAATCGTATCACGACCCACCCGCCGAAGGCTCACGGTGCGGCGAGCCAACGGCGGGGCGGCTACCTCGGGACGGGGGCGGCGGGCATGTCCGCCGGCACGAGGGCCTGGGCCGACGCCGGGTCCTCCTCGATCTCCTTGAGGAGGTCGTTCGCGACGACCTTGAGCTCGTAGCGGAGGGTCGGCGAGCGCGGGCGCGGCGGGGAGCTGTCGTCCGTGTCGATCGGGACGAGCGCAAGGATCGACTCGAACAGGTACCAGCTACCCTCATTGCCGACGAGACGCGCCTGGTGGGCCAAAGCGATTTGGACTCCGGCCGCGAGTGAAGGCCGGGGCGTGACGAGCAGCACGTACCGAAACCTCGTGAGGTCCCAGTCCGGCCGCATGTCATAGGCCGAAGATCCGTCGAGCCGATCGCACGGGTCAGGCCACTGTTTCTCGGGCCGCTGCGCCACAATCGACATAGGGGATTGGGTGTAGTCGTGGAGCGAGCGACCCCCGTGTTCCGCCACGAGGTGCGCCGCCGCGACGCAGGGGTTCCACAAGCGATAGGGGGGCTGCGGGTCCAGGTTGAGCGCCATCACGGCTTGGCCGGGAAGCATGGCCTTGGTCAGGCGCTCCAAATCGCTGTACACGCGATCGCTGTCAGCAAAGGACGGCCACGCGATCAGAAGCGAGGCGACCGGCGGCGCGGCGCAGAGCCACGACAGGAGCCGGCCCGCGTCCTCTCCCAGGCCGGCGCCCGCGCAAACAGCGAGGATCGCCCACGCCGGCGGCAAGAAGCGGTGATAGAAGAGCGTCGTACTCTTGATGGTGGCCGGGGCGGCCAGATAGACGAGCGTGAGGACGGCCACGAGCACTTCGAATCGCCGGCGATGAAGGAAGGGTTCCCTTGGCCGTCCGCCGGGCTCGTCACGACGGGTTCGGCGGGCCACGAAGAGCGCGACCGGCGCCAGGGTGATGAGCATCATCGCGTTGCGAACGTACGTCTCGTACCCACCGAAGAGAACGCCGGGGAGACCCTCCACCTTGTGCAAAATGCCGTGGTAGAGAAACGGTAGTGAGTGCAGGTGGCGAGGGCCGGCCAGGCGCCACGCGTACACGTTCTCGAGCGTCATCAGCGCCACGCCGAAGCCGACGGGCGCGGCGCGTACAAGCCACTCGCGGCCGGGTCTTCCGGTGCCGAGCGAGCAAACAAAGATCGCCATGATGGCGATGATGACCATCGCCCCGTGCGTAAAGTGGAATAGGAGCATGGCGCCGCAGATCCGAATCGCCCCCCGCCAGGTCGGCCGGGCGGCGAAGCGGTCGATGGCGGGAAGGACCGCGAGTAGCGCCGCGATGCCGAGGATGTTCTGGACGAGCCCCCAGAAGAACAGCCACCCGAGACCGAGCGGCGCGACAAGGAGGGAAGCGACCCTCGGCGCGCGGACCCATTTGGCGAAGTGGTCCGCCGCGACCGGCAAGGCGACGAGCGTCGCCGCGACGCCGAGCTTGGACGCCCACGTGATCGGAACGACGTAAGACAGCGCCAGGAGGACCAGCGTGAAGAGCTGGTTGGCGTGTCCGAGGTTGACGAAGTAAAGCGTCGGAGGCGCGAAGCGGGTGTCCCCCCAATGACGCAGAAGGCCGACCGTCGCCTCGTGAAGAGGGAGGTCGGCCATCGGCGGGTACTTGACGATAAGAACGGGCAGCGCGAAGAAGAAACCGGCCGCCCACGGCGCCACGCGCAGCATCCATCCGGCACGCACGGGCTCCATGGGACGCGAGGCGTACGACCTTGCGTCCGCCTCGGCCGGGTCGACGGAGATCACTCCTCGGGATTCGTTTCTTGAATGTTCGGCGAGATGGCGATCGAGCCGCTCTCGGAAGAGCCCTGCACCTGGAACTGGGACGTCGCGTTGTCGCCGTTCAAGTCGCCGAAGGCGTTGGCCACGAAGCCGCCTGCGTTGGGATCGGTGCTGATGGCCGAGTACTGGTACATGTAGTACTGCGGCTCTTCGAGCGAGAACTTGACACACTTCCAGCCGGTGATCGCGTCGCCCAGGTTCCACTCGGCCGCGGCCGACTGGTACTTCTGCGCGTGAGGCACCGATGTGGGCACCATGTTCGTCGCGGTGGCGCAGAACGCCCGCATCAGTGCGGACGAACCGCTGGCCGCGAGGATCGCCGTCGTGCCCTTCTCGCGCTCCGCGGCGGCCGCGGCGTCCTTCGCGATCTGCCCGAGCGAGTTGCGCGCCTCGGCGGTCTTCGCGTTCGCGATGTACTTTCGCACGCCGTAGATGGCGAGCACCGCCAGAATGCCGACGATCGCGACGACGATCATCAGCTCGATCAGGGTAAATCCGCGTTTTGCCTTCTTCAGCCACTTGCTCATGGGGTACCTTGCCTCCTCGTTTTCTCGCGTCTCTTGAGGCCCGGACGATGCCGGGCCGGGTGATCTTTCTCTAGGAGCCGTCGTTGATGACCAGCGTCGTGTTGGTCCACGACGTGCCGCACACGTACGTCCACGTCGTGGGATCGTTGTCGAGGTCCCCCTTGGCCTCGATCACGTAGTAGTCGGGCGACGTCCCGCTCGGGTACGACATGTTGCAGTCGTTGCCCGGCATCGTGAAGCTCGTCGTCGCCGCGCCCGCGACCGTCGCGTACCCGAAGAGCACCGGGCCGTCGACGTGCAGCGGGAGCTGCGCCCAGGTCGCGTCCTTGCAGTTCGTGCACGCGGCGCCCCAGGCGAACTGCACCCCGTGCACCGGCGTCCCCGCCGGGTAGTACGTCTGCAGGTTTGAGGAGATGTTGGCGTAGATCTGCGTCTCGGCGTGATACGCCTCTTGCGCGACGCGGATGTTGTTGACCATCGCCGTCGCCTCGGACACGTGCGCCGACTGTACGAGCTTGCGGTAGCCGACCACGGCGAGCAGCGCCAAGACGCCGACGATGACGACGACGATCATCAGCTCGACGAGCGTGAACCCGGCGGGGCGACGCTTTCCCACGCCAGGGCCCAGTTGCAGTGCCTGTGCCATACGGGTTTTCTCCTAAAAGGCCGCGCCTTGGGCGGCGCCGTCTCGGGCGATGTCATGGGCCAACGCCTCGTAGACATTCGAGTATCCCATCGAGCACGGTGCCCGGGGCAACGTTCTCGCGCTGACAATTTTCGTCACTCGAAGGGCTAGGTGCCGACGTTCCTCGGCGGGTCGCCCGCGCTCTCGGGTGCGTCGATGTCGCTTGACCCCTCGTCCGGCCCCTCACCCGCGTCACCCAGCGCGTGCTTCTGAAGGCGGTAGCGCAGGCTCCGCAGCGTGACCCCCAGGAGCTTGGCCGCGTGGGTGCGAACACCGTCGGACCGCTCGAGCGCCTGAAGGAGGAGGCGGCGCTCGACCTCGCCCAGGACGTCGTCCAGGTTGCACCCGTCCTGCGCCAGCTCGACCAGAGCGGGCGTGGGCTGCGCGGCCGCACCGGACAGCTCGCGGGGCAGGTCGCCGAGGCCGATCGTCGGCCCCGTCGCGAGGGCCACGGCGCGTTCAATCACGTTCTCGAGCTCGCGGACGTTGCCGGGGAACGCGTACCCCTCGAGCGCGCGCACGGCGTCCGGCGAGAGGGCGCGGATGTCCTTGCTCTGCTCGGCCCCGCACCGGGCGAGAAAGTGCTCCGCCAAGGGACGGATGTCCTCGCGGCGCTCGCGCAGCGGCGGCACCTCGATGCGGATCACGTTCAGCCGGTAGTAGAGGTCCTGCCGGAAGCGGCCGATGCGGACGTCCTCTTCCACCGGGCGATTCGTGGCCGCGAGGACCCGGACGTCGACGGACACCTCGCCGGTCGCGCCGACCGCCCGGACCTTGCGCTCTTGGAGCACGCGGAGCAGCTTCACCTGGAGCGCCGACGCGAGCTCGCCGACCTCGTCGAGCAGCAGCGTGCCGCCCTCGGCCTCGCGGAACATCCCGCCCCGACTCGTGACGGCGCCGGTGAAGGCGCCCCTCTCGTGGCCGAAAAGCTCCGCCTCGATGAGCGCCTCCGGGATCGCGCCGCAGTTGATGACGAGAAAGGGCCGGTCCCGCCGATCGCTCGCCTCGTGGATGGCGCGAGCGACGCGCTCCTTGCCGGTCCCGCTCTCGCCGGTGACGAGCACGGTCGTCCTCGCGTTCGCGACGCGCTGGACAAGGTCGAAGATGCGTCGCATCGCCTCCGAGTGGCCGAGGATCTCGCGCCCCTTCTCGCGCACGAGCTGGGCGCGGAGGCGCTCGTTCTCGGCCACGATCGCGCGCTTCTCCAGGGCCTTCTGGACGAGGGCTCGAAGCTCGCTGGCGGCGAACGGCTTGGTGACGAAGTCGTACGCGCCCCGCTTCATCGCCTCGATGGCGGTCTCGACCCCGCCGTGGGCGGTCATCACGATGACCTCGGTGCGCGCGGTGCGCTGCTTGACCAGCGTGAGCAGGTCCATCCCGTTGCCGTCCGGCATGAGCAGGTCGGTGAGGACCACGGCGTACGGCTCCGGCGCATGGAGCACCGCGTCGCGCGCGGCGGCGAACCCCGGGGCCAACGACACGTCGAGCCCCTCGCGACGGAAGAGGATCGCGAGCATCTCGCGCAAGCCCGGCTCGTCGTCGACGACGAGGACGCGCGCAGGTGTCACGACTCCCGGCATCCTACGAGGATACCAGCGATCGTCCTGGGTCGTGATCCGCGGGGTTCAAAGCGCTGTCATCCTGAGTGGATCATGCACTCAGGATGACGGGCAGCTTCTGACTAGTTCAGTCGGGCGACTGCGCCCTTCGTCTCTCCGGCGCCGACGGAGACCGTGACGCTCTTCGAGAGGCCCTGATCCGCGTTGACGAACTTGACCGTGTGCGTGCCGGGTTTGACCGAGACGCCGACCTTGGGCGTGCTGCCCAGCGAGCGCCCATCGAGGAAGCAGGTAGACGCCGGGATCGAGTTGATGTTCAGGAACGCCTCGGCGCCACCCCCGCCACCGCCGGGCTCGGCCGGCGGGGGAGGCGGCGCGGGCGCCTGTCGCGGCGTCGGCGCCTGCGGCGCGGGACCGGGAGTCCAGCCGGGGTTGTACGCGGCGGCGGCCCGCGGATCGAGCGTCACGACGTAGCTCCGCTCGGCCTGGCCATCGTCGAAGCCGATGGCCTGCTTGTAGTCGCCGTAGCCGGGCTTGCTCGCCTCGAGCGACCAAGTCTTGGTCGTGTCGATGTCGACCGAGATGGGGAGCATCGGGAGCTCCCGCCGGTCGGCGCCGCTCACGAGATACACGCGGGCGCCGGGGGTGCCGAGGCTGATCGTCGCCTTGCCCTTGAGCACCTTGAGCGTCACGGTCCCGAGGTCTTCCACCCGGTCGTGCTCGACCGTCACGTGCTTCTCGAGCGGCTGGTAGCGTTCGGAGCCCGCGACCTTGATGA
>Ga0070735_10003976_pt1 | contig 12667 bp, 12 predicted proteins | sample Coa_R1_FD_66443 | JGI IMG/M metagenome (GOLD analysis project Ga0070735, IMG submission 66443) | Surface soil microbial communities from Centralia Pennsylvania, which are recovering from an underground coalmine fire - Coalmine... | ecosystem: Environmental > Terrestrial > Soil > Unclassified ...
GTTTCCCCCTTTGTCGAGCGCCGGCATCCCGGCGGAGGACGCAAAGACGGTTCTGAACGCCGGCAGTTCGTCGATTCGCGACAGACGTTCCGGCCCGAGGTCATCGAGCTGGCCGAGGCGGTCGATCAATATAAACTGCGGCACCGCCGCCGATTCATCACGTTCGAAGAACTGTACGACGTGATCGCCGATCTGGGTTACCGCAAGTAACCTATTCACGATCGAGTCCCGTGAGCAGCTTTTCGATGGCGTCGGCGCGGCTGGCCACTTCGTGCGTGCTGCGTCGAATCTCTTCGGGGTCGACGGTCGAGCGCGGGTAGGTATCGACGACGACGAATTTCAATTGGCCGCCGATTTCGCGCAAAGCCACGCTCCCGTGCGGCATTTCGGAATTGAGCCGCAGCGCGGCTTCGTAATAGGCCGGCTGCGCGGCGCAACACGTGCTGTAAATCAGCAACAGCCTTTCGGCCGCCCCGTGCGCGCTGGGCTCGACGTAGACCGCCTGTCGCCGATCTCCCGGAAGTTCGACCGACAAACGGTAACGCTGTCCTTCGCGCGACCAACCGACCCGCGCATCGTCGCGAAAGGCCTCGGCCAGCAGCATATCGAGATCGCGCGACTGCCCCAAAATGGCCTGCAAGAGCTGCGCCGCCTTGATCCCATCCAGAGGTCGGTTGGCGGGATTCTTGTCGAGCATCAGGTTGAGGCATTCGGCCATTTCCAACGACACTTCGGGGACGATTTTGCGCACATTGGGCAAGGGCTCGTTCACCAGGCACGTCATGAGACCGTTGAGCGTATCGCTCGCGTACGGGCAGCGACCGGTCAGCATGAGAAAATACGAAACCCCCAGCGCGTAAACGTCGGTGGCCGTTCCGGCTTCGATTCCGCTGAAAAGTTCCGGTGCCATGTATTGCGGCGTCCCGCACAAACCGTCGGGCAGGTTCACTTCGCCTTCACGGACGAGGCGCTTGGCCAGGCCAAAATCTGCCAGCTTCGGAACGCCTTGCAGCGTCATCAGCACGTTGTCGGGCTTGACATCGCGATGAATGATCCCCGCGCGGTGGGCTTCGGCCAAACCATCGGCGATTCGCGCAGCCAGAGCCGTGGCGCGCACCGGAGGCAGCCTCTGTTCGTCGTGGATGAGCTGTCGCAACGACCGGCCCGGCACGAATTCCATTTCGAGAAAGTGAAACCCGCGGTCGTGCCCCACGTTATGAATCGTAATGATATTGGGGTGCACGAGCCGAGCGGCGGCCCGCCCCTCGTTGCGAAACCGGGCGACATAGTCGACATCCTGCGCGGCCAGCTCGGGGGGAAGAATTTTGAGAGCGCATGGCCGCTCCAGATCGCGGTGATGCGCGAGGTACACCCGCCCCATTCCGCCGTGCCCCAAGAGGGCGTCGATGCGGTACACGTCCAGATCGGTGCCCACCAACCGATCGGGTTCGGCCGGCGCTGCGGCCGCTTCCGCCGATGCTGCGGCCGACAATTCTGAAACTTCACCCGAGATGATCGTCTCGGCCAGGGGCACGGGGCGCGGATTTCGAATTTCGTAGCCGCAGTGCGGGCACTCGGTCACCAGATCGACCGGTTGCACGGGCTTGCCGCAGCGCGGACAATCGCGGTGCACCGCCAGAGGAGACAAGATATGTTGGTCGTGAGTCATGGAGGGACAAATTGACCGGGCCGCAAATCGGCGATACATTTAAGTGTAGCGGTTTCGCGCAATTTATACAGCCGGATTGCGAGCATTTCGCAACGGCTTTTCGGCGCACCACATGATCGAGCCACAACGCGAGAGCGGGACGAGCCCTCACGAGATTCCGGAAGCACAGACCCTGCTGCCGGCCTCAGAGGTGTTCCTGGGCGCCAGCGAGGACTTGGCTTTTTCCGCGGGCGCAGCAGGGCAAAATCCGAGCGCGCCGCCGACTCCCCGCCCTGGTTTCTGGGAATCGATGGCATGGATGGCCGGCGCATTTCTGATCCAGTTTATCGCCGGCATTCTGGGAGCGGTCATCCTGGGCATCATTTCGCTGTCGACAATCGGGTTCGATGCGCTGCAGACGTCGGCTTCGTCGGCCGAGCGCCTGGTTGCCGTGCAAACCGACGTGGCGGCATACGTCTCCGAAAACCTGATTTTCGTGCTTGCCACGGCCCAGATCGCGACGGTGTTCTACGCGCTGATCGCTATTCGTTGGCGGCTCGGGCGGGGTGGGCTCTCGCGGATGGGATGGCAGAGTCCCGGGGGAGGACGCCTCATTCTCGTAGCGCTGATGGTCATTCCTTTGCAACTTGTGTGCGCGCAGTTTCAACAAGTTATATCCGACGGGATTGGTCCCTCCGAGTCGTTCGCCAAGATGATGGAGGACCTGGCGAAAGTGCCGCTGCCCATGCTAATCATGGTGATCGCATTGGGTCCGGCCTTTGCCGAAGAGCTGCTTTTTCGAGGCTTTATCGGACGGGGCCTGGTGGGGCGTTTGGGAATTGTTGGCGGCGTGCTGGTCACGTCGCTATTGTTCGGCGCGCTGCACGGATACCCCAGCCAGGCCATTGCGGTGGTTCCGCTCGGCATCGCCATGCACTTCGTGTATCTCGCCACGCGCAGCTTCTGGGCCCCCATCATGTTGCACTTTCTTAACAACGCGTTGGCCGTCCTGCTCATGAAGATTCACGGCGATATGCCCGTTTCGAAACTCGTCGAAGAGAGCGCCTCCCTGCCGATTCCCGTGCTGGCGGTCTCGGCGGCGGCGGTGATTTCAATGGGATGGCTGCTCTGGCAGACGCGCGTGAACTTCGCCCTGCCCGATGGGTCGGCGTGGGACCCCGGATATGCCACATCCGAAGTGCCGCCCAAAGATGTTGACGCCCATCCGATTTGCCAGAGGCCCCGTGCGCTGTTGTTGGCATGCAGTGCGTCCAGCTTGCTTGGCCTGGTTGCCCTCATTTGGTGGCTCGCTCCAGCCGCGTAGCCCTACGTTTCTTGGACCGACGATCCGAGAATCTTGTCGTTCTGGGCAATGCCGGGGATAATGAAATAAATCGGCGGTCGGGCGTTCGACTGCGGCGGGCGCAACATTATCTAACTCGCCGAAGGAGTGCACGACATGGCCCGCATCAAAGGCGTTGAACCTCAGGATGCCGGTTGGCTCACCCGACTCGTCTATTGGTTCGTACAGAGAAATCTGGGGCAGATCACCGGCAAGGCCTTGTTGGCTGAACCGATTAAGATCGTGGCCCACCATCCGCGCTTGCTGAAAGCCGTCGGCCAGATGGAATCGGGCCAGGCCGCCGCCAAGTCGGTTTCAACGGGGCTCAAAGCGCTGGCCTCCGTCAAAGCATCGATGCTGGTCGGCTGCCCGTTTTGAATGGACATCGGTTCTGCCGTGGGCAGAAAGCAAGGTGTGACCGAAGCCCAACTTCACGATCTGGCCGATTTTGAATCAAGTTCGGAGTTTTCGGAACTGGAGAAGCTTGTGCTGCGATACGCGGAGGCCATGACGCGAACTCCGGCGGAGGTTCCGGAAGAGATGTTCCGAGCGCTCGAAAAGAACTTCTCGCCGGCACAACTGGTCGAGTTGACCTCGGCGATCGCCTGGGAAAACTACCGCGCCCGGTTCAACCGTCCGTTCGGCGTCGAAGCGGAGGGGTTCTCAGAAGGCCAGGCGTGCGCCGTTCCGATGCGGCGCACGGCCTGAAGCCAAAACACACTGACGCGGTTTCCGCGGGTAAACGCGGATAGGCGCGTGCACAAGCGAGACGCTTATGCTACGGGCGTAGTGCATGCGTCTCGCTTGCTCGAACAACGCGGCCGGCGCTCCTATTCAGCATTATCGCGAGCGGTTAGAATGCACGTTGTGGCGATTGCAACCACGTTGTTCCGGAAGGAAATAGCCGCCATGATGACTTTAAGGAAGGACGTCGAATACGTATCTGCTGAGCCATTTCGTCCGTTCGTGATTCGAATGGCAAGCGGGCAAGCGTTTGAAATTCGACACCCCGAGATGATCCTTGTTGGTCGTTCGTCTGCCCGAGTCTACGCGAACACGGACGCTGTTCCGGACAACCCCCCGCACTGGCATGATGCCTCGATGTTGCTGATGGAAACTCTCGAGCCTCTGGAAGCCAAGCCCTCGGAAAGACGCAATTGAGCAAGCTACAACTCCCAATCGCCGCTCTCCCCAACACCTTCAGCCCTGGGCCGCTGGATTCCGATCTGGAACCGAAACAATCGAAGGGGACGTATTGCTTTGTCAGCCTGGGTTGCCCGAAAAACCTGATCGACAGCGAAAAAATGCTGGGTTCGCTCGCGCTCGATGGATACGCGCTCGTTTCCGAGCCGGACGGCGCCGATTTCGTAATCGTCAACACGTGCGGTTTCATCGAGAGCTCGCGGCAGGAATCGAAATCGGTGATCGGCGAGATGCTCGATCTGAAGCGACGAGGGCGGACCCGCGGAGTGATCGTCGCCGGCTGCCTTCCTGAACGTCTGGGCGGGGCGAAGCTGGCCGAAGAGCTTCCCGGGATCGACGGCATCGTCGGCGTTTTTGCCCGCGATGAGATCACAAAGGTCGCCGACCGCTTATTCGGCGCGTCCGAAGAGCAGCGAGTGGTCTTTCGCCCGGCGCCGTTAAAGCCGCTGGACGACCGCGCGCGGCTGCGAATCACGCCCGCGCACTATGCCTATCTCAAAATCTCGGAAGGCTGCGACCGCACCTGCACATTTTGTGCGATTCCGAAGATGCGCGGGAGGCACGCCACCAAACCGATCGAGATGGTCGTTGCCGAAGCCCGCGAGCTGGCGGCCGACGGCGTGCGCGAGCTGAATATCGTGGCGCAAGACACCACGTACTACGGCAGCGACCTCTATGGCCGAGTGCGGCTTTTGGAATTATTGCGCGAGCTGGAAGCCGTCGAAGGCATCGATTGGATTCGCCTGTTGTACCTGTATCCGATCAATTTCAGCGACGAGCTGATCCATTTCATCGCCGGCTCTTCGAAGATTATACCCTATCTCGACATGCCGCTTCAGCACATCAGCGACAGCGTGCTCAAGCGCATGCAGCGACGGGTCAACCGCGCGCAGACGATCGAGCTGGTGCAGAAGCTCCGAAAAACGATCCCAAACCTCGTGCTGCGAACGACGTTCATCGTCGGCTTTCCGGGCGAGACCGAGGCGCAATTCGACGAGTTGTGCGATTTCGTCGAAGAGACCCGGTTTGAGCGGATGGGAGTCTTCACGTATTCGTTGGAGCCGGGAACCCCCGCGGTAAAACTCGACGGGCACATCGATGAAGACACCAAAAACATCCGCCGCGACCGGCTCATGGAATTGCAGCAGCAGATCGCCTTCGAATTCGGCGATTCGCTCTTGGGCTATGAACTGGACGTGCTGATCGATTCGCAGAGCGCGGGTGATCTGTGGGTGGGCCGCAGTTTTGCCGACGCGCCGGAAATCGACGGCTCGGTGTACGTCAAGGGAACCGGCCTGGTTCCGGGCGCGTTGGTGCCGGTCGAAATGGAAGAGCGTCGCGGCTACGATCTGGTCGGCTCGGCACTGACCCTCTGACACAACGCGAGACGACGATGCCATTGGCAGAACAGCGGGATTCAACAGCGCCGGGAGCTCCCGAACCGATTCCGCAAATCGCGGGCGCTCCCGTCGCAGCTTCAGCGCTGAATGTGCCCAACGTCATCACGCTCAGCCGCCTCGTCCTGGCGCTGCTTCTGTTTTGGATGATCGACCGCGGCGGGCACTGGATGGCTGCGTTGTTTGTATTTGCAGTCGCCGCTGCAACCGATTTCATCGACGGCTACATTGCCCGCCGGTATGGCCTGGTGACCAAGATCGGGCGGATCTTCGACCCGTTCGTTGACAAAGTCATCATCGGCGGCGCCTTCATGTTCCTGGCCGTTAAGCAGCACTCCGGCGTCAACGCCTGGATGGCGATTGCCGTCGTCGGCCGCGAAATGTTCGTGACCAGCCTGCGCAGCGTGCTGGAAAGCGAGGGGAAAGATTTTTCGGCGACGATGAGCGGCAAGATCAAAATGGCCGTGCAATGCGTGGCCGTGGCCGCTTCGCTATTGTTTCTCGACTACGCGCATGGCCTTTCAGCGCATGGGCAGGGCGAACCCTCGCATTCGCTGATTTTTGCTCGCGACGCCGTGCTGTGGAGCGCGGTTGCCATCACACTGTACAGCGGCTACGACTACGTGATTCGCGCGATGCGCCTGTTCCGGGCGTAGTCAGCGAGCCCGCGTCTGCATGACGTCGGCCACCGTCAGCTCAGGCTGCGCGGCTCGCTTCACGAACCGCACGATGAGCTGCGAGGCGTCGGAGAGGTTGTATCTCCAGACCTCGGCCACCTGACCTGCCGTCACGGCGCGCGCTTGCGAAATCGGCTCGCCCAGGCTGCGCCGCACGTGGCTGGGCGTCATCCCCGGCTCGACCCGGCCGGCGCGAATCGCTCTTTCGAGCTGGCCTTCCGGGCGGCTGTTGTACTCGGCGTCGGTGAGCCACGCGCCTTCAAACAGGTGATAGCCCGCGGTTTGCAGCCGCTCGATGATGTCGGTGGCCTTCGGATTGCGCTTCCACCCCTCGATCAAGAGTCGGTCGGCCTGGTCGCCTCGTCCCAGAAGCCTGCGATATTCCTCGGTCAACTCCAGCAGCCCGTCGGTGTCGTCGGGATCGAGTCCCCGCAGCCGCAAGGTCAGCCAGCTTTCGGTCAGATGTTCGGCCTGGCGCGGTTGCTTTCGCGCGCGGTATTGATCGGCCAGCTCGATGAGCTCGCTTTTGGTGAGCTTCTCGACTTCCGACGCGCGTGCCGCCAGCGCCCGATCGCGGAGCCCTTCGGCCAGAATATGCTGCTCGGGAACGAGTTTGTCGATCGTCGCCGCGATCTCGAATCCATTGCTGGCATCGGCGGCCAATTCGCGAGTGATCGTGCGCATGACGAGATCGGCATACAGCAGACGGTGGAGCTTGCGCCGATCGATCTGCCCCGCCGATGCGTATGTTTCCAGCGGATGCGACTGATATTTGTCAGCCAGATCGCGCGGCACGTAGCTCAACGGCTCGGTGCAGCCGGGAAGCTGCGCCGCCATTCTCTTTTGCAGATTTTCGAGCGCTTCGAGCGGCTGATCGCGGCTGCGCCCGGCCAGAAGATGAAACGCCTCGTGAGCCATTTCTTCGCGAAGAGACGATGCCAACCGGTAAACCTTGGCCTTTTCGACGAGCTCCAACAGGCCCTCCGGATTGTCCTTGGCCAGGGCCTTGCGCTCGATTTCAAACCCGCGCTGGTAGGCGTCTTCGCTGCGGGCCAACAGCTCGTGATCTTTGTAGAATTCGCCGCGCTCTTGAGCCCAGCGGCCCAGCTCGAACCATTTTTCGGGAGACGTGTCGCGGAGGCGGCGGCGAATCTCGTGGTATCGTTCGACGTCGCTTGACGTTTCGCGAATGTTCGAAATGTCGACCGAGAATTCGCCGGTGCGCGGGTCGACGACGACTTTACCCGTGACTTCGACGTACTTGCGGGCCAGCTCGCGGATTTCCGATTTCGACGTAAAATACACGCCGCAGTTCATGAGTCGCAGCCGCTCTTTGCTCGACAGCGTGATCCGCCCTTCGACCGTAATGGGAAAGACGGGAAGCGGTTTCTGATCGTTCTTCCATTCGTTCAACTTTTGATTGAATTCCTTGACGGAAATCGCCTCGGCCAGCGCCGCCCGAGGAAGGGCCAATCCCAGCAGACAACAGACAAAGAAGGCGACGGGGCGATTCATTGCAGCGCGCTCAAGTGGCTTGTTTGATCGGCCAGCAGCTCTTTGGTGCTCTCATCCAGGGGCACGCCCAAGAGGGCGATGTTGTCGGCGCTCGACCAGAGGAATCCGGTGGATGGCCGCATCACGATTTGCCACGCGCCGGCATCTTGCGGATCGCGGCGGCAATCGTCCAATTGGGCCGCAAAGATGACCCGCTGCGGCGTTCCGCCGCGCGGCAGCGCCTGGTCGAAGATCGCCAGGTCGGCCACGACGGTCGCGCGATTCGAACCTTCGACGATGGGAAATTCTATTTCGTAGCGACGCCCGCCGGCTTGGCTCGAACGGCTGACGCGGGCGTCGAGCAGAACCCATTCGCCGCGGTAACTGGATTGAAACGTCTGCTCCCAACCCGCGCGCGACGTGCCTTCGGCCACGACCGCTTCGTGCAGAATGTCGAACAGCGACGCGCGGGCCAGGTCGGCCGAAGCCGAAATCTCGCGCTCGATCTGGCGCAGCGTCTGGGCCTCGGCGTCATGGCGGCCCAAAAGGTCCAGCGCTCGACGCACCCGCTGGTACTGCCGCGCGGCTTCGCCTTGATCGTGCTCACGCAGCGCCTGCTCGCCGAGTTTCGACGCCGATCCGATTGTTCGTTCGGCCTCATTGAGCGCGTGCACATGCACGATCCACGATGTCATCAAGCCGACGACGCAGAACACACCGGCCAAAACAAGACGCACCGGCGTTAGAATTCTGCGGCGCACCCGGCTAAAGTTGAGAGCATTGCGATTCCCGCCGGCCAATGCGGCGGGCGGCGCCGAGTGACGCTCCGTCGAGGCGGGCGGCGGGCGCATGGGCGTCGGTGGAGCCGCCGGCTCTTCATCTTCGAGCGCGAGCCGGGGGGACTCTTCCGCCACGCGAGGCGCCGCCGCGACAGCCACCTCGGGTTTTGCCTTACGGCCAATGAGTGGATTGCGCCTGGGAACCTTGGGAGGCGGGTAGGCACTGGCCGGAAGGACAAACAGGAAGGCCGCGCAATCGGGACAGACGACCGTTTGTGCCGTCGATGTTCGCTCACCGCTTACGGTTTTGCCGCACGCGCACTGAACCTCAAACGGCGCTGGCGCGGCGAGGCTGGTCCGCCGGCCCAACAGTTTTTCCGCCGCTGCCAACCATCGGTCCATATTCTGCCGGAATGAGCGATCGAGCGATTTTTGATTCAACCCGTGTCTGGATTCGATTATCAATCGCCGCCAGCGGCGGGTCAATGGGGCGCCCGGCGCCCCGCACAGTTCGCGCCGCCTATCGCCGAATCCGCCAGAATTCAAGCATCCCGTCGCTGAATTCGCCAGAATTCAGACCGACGGAGCTTTTTGGCGGCTACGATTCGCTCGGCCGCTTCATTCGCCATGCAGCCACGGAATCACATGGATCATCTCGTCGACTCGCTTTTCCATTTTGACTTCGATCACCGTGGGTCCTTTGCGCGCAAGGCCTTCCCGGATCAGCCGCGGGAGCTCGGAGATATTGTCGGTAGCGGCGCCGTGCGCGCCGAAGCTCTCTGCCAATTTCACGAAATCGGGCGCGTGCATGTCAACGTCGATGCTCCGCCCATCGAAGGCCTGCTCCTGGGAACCCTTGATGGCCGAAAGGCAATTGTCCTTGACGACCACTGCGACCACGCTCACGCGCTGCTCGACGGCGGTTGCCAGCTCGAAACACCCCATCAGAAAGCCGCCGTCGCCTGAAAGCGATACGACCGGGCGCTCGGGAACAGCCAGCTTCGCTCCCACTGCCGCCGGAAACGCAAACCCCAACGACACGCTATGACAGGGATAAATCAGAGATCGCGCATCGGGTACGGGAAAGCGGTCGAAACAATTGTATCCGGTGGCGGTGATATCCACCGACAAAAGACCGCCAGCGGGAAGAGCTTGCCGAATCTCGTCGAGGATGGGAATCGTCGGTTCGTTCCGCCATGCGATGTGATTGGTGCGCGCCGATGCAATCCACTCACGATCGATGTCCGCGGAGCTGGCGTCGAATTCATCGCAAAGAGCTTCCAGGGCCGTTCCCAGGCCGGCACAGATCCCCGCGGCGATCGGGTATTCGCGCCCCAATTCTTTTCGGTCGCGATCGATCTGCACGATCGTTGGCGGAAGCTTGAGGGTCCAATTCAGCGTGTCGATCTGCGTGAATCGGCAGCCGACGGCGATCAGCCCGTCGGCGCGGCCGAGCAACGCCGCTGCGCGCTTGGAACGGGTGAATCCCGCGACAAGCGGGTGATCGTCCGAAAGCACTCCCTTGCCGCGGCGGCCGTAGACCACGGGCGCCTGGAGCCGTTCTGCCAGCCGCTGCACCTGCGCGCAGGCGCCCGACTCTGCACAATCGAGACCGACGATCATTGCGGGGCGCCGCATGCGGCGAATTGAGGCGGCCGCAGCTAAAATCTCAGAGCGCGCAGGAGGCGGCTGGGTGGGCCGCGGAACAAAATGGGCCGGAGCGATATCGCGTTTGGCCGGTTCAACCGCCAGATCAGGCGGAATCTCGATGACTGCCGGTCCCGGACGCCCGGCGAACATGGCGCGAAATGCCTCTTCGACGATTCCCGGCACGTCGGCAACCGTTTCCGGGCGGCCAAAATAGCGCGCGATCGGGCGGAAAAACGCCTCCTGATCCAATCCATGAAACATCTTGGTGCGATCGCGACCGGCGATCGCCCGTTCATAGCCGCCCACGACCAACAGCACGGGGACGCAGTCGGTCAGGGCGTCCAGGATGCCCGTTGCCGCATTGGCAGCCCCCGGGCCGGGGACGGTGAATGCCGCGGCAACTTCGCCGCTGGCCCGCGCGAAGCCGTTGGCGAGCATCGTCGCCCCCTGTTCGTGCCGTATCAAATAGTGCGCGATGCCTTCGCCCGAACGATGAAAGGCGTCGTACAGGGCGATGTTTTGCGTCCCGGGCATCCCGAACACGGCGCGAACGCCTTGAGCGCGCAGGGAGCGAAGCAGTATGTCGGCGCCCGTGAGATTCATGATCGAAGCAGCGACGAAAAAGAAAAAACGCTCTGAAGAACGCGGGGTTGTGGGAACGTACAGTTTGGCGTTAGGCTACTGACGACGGGCCTCAGTTGCAAACCAGCCCCCGCGTTTTCGTTGTCATCTTTTTGAAGTCCGACGAGCCATGTCGACCGATTTTTCCGGGAAGCGCGTGACGGTGATGGGGCTCGGCGCGTTCGGCGGCGGAATCGGCGCCGTGAAATTCCTTTCCGCTCAAGGGGCGCTCGTTACAGTGACCGACCTGAAACCGGCCGCCGAGCTGGCCCCCGCCCTCGATCAAATTGCCGATTGCCCTGGAGTCGAGCTGCGCCTGGGGGGCCACATCGAGCGGGATTTTCGCAAGACCGACCTGGTGGTGGCGAGCCCGGCCGTTCCCAAACAAAGCCGCTTCTTGCAGGCGGCGCGCGATGCCGGCGTGCCGGTCACCAGCGAAATGAATCTGTTCTGGGAGCGCAACCCGGGCCGCACAATCTGTGTGACAGGCAGCAGCGGCAAATCAACCACGACGGCGCTGATCTATGCGCTGTTGAGCGGAAGTTCGTGGGTATCGCGCGGCGATCCGGCACATATCCCGCATCAGGGGACTGCGGCACTCCGCTCGCCAGTTCCGGGCGCGGCAAGGCAATGCGTCTGGTTGGGGGGCAACATTGGCAAAAGCCTTCTACCGGTGTTGGCCGAGATTCAATCGGCCGACTGGGTCGTTCTGGAGTTGAGCAGCTTTCAACTTGAAGACCTGTCCCCTTGCAAGCCCAATCCGCACGTCGCGGTCGTCACCAATTTCTTTCCCAATCATCTCGATCGGCATGGCTCGGTCGAGGCGTACCGCCACGCCAAGGAGAATATCCTCCGCTGGCAAACATCCGACCGGCTCGCGATATTGAACCAGAGCGATCCCGACGTATCGCTGTGGAAGACCCACGCACGGAAGTACTGGTTCGGGCGCGAGGATGAGGGGAGGCAGGGGCTGTTCGCCGTTGGCTTTGACGCCTACAAGCGCCGGGCCCTTTATCGCAACGGTCCTCGCGAGCAGGTATTGCCGCTGGGAAACTGGCTTTCGCTGCCGGGGGTTCACAATTTCCAAAATGCGCTGGCGGCAGCGTGTACGGCGCTGGTTCTGGGAGCCTCGGCCTCGGATGTGGCCGCCGGGCTGAGCGCGTTCGAAGGGCTGCCGCACCGACTGCAACTGGTCGCCGAGACCGCAGGGAGAAAGTTCTTCAACGACTCGAAAGCCACGACGCCCGAGGCTGCGCTTCGCGCGCTCGATGCATTTCGCGCGCCGGTGGTGCTTCTGGCCGGCGGATACGACAAATCGATCGACCTGGCCGATCTGGCGCGGGGCATCGTCGCTCATCGCGTCAAGGCGGTCGCCCTGCTCGGACAAACGGCTCCGCTCATCAAGCAGTACTTGACGCAGTTCGATCCCAAGGGAACGGTGTCAGCCAAAGTGCACATCACGTTGGAGGGAGCGTTTGATTGGGCTGTGTCGCACTCGGCGGCGGGCGATGTCGTGTTGCTATCCCCCGGCTGTGCGAGCTACGACTGGTTCCCGAACTACGAAGCGCGCGGCGACGAATTCACGCGGCTGGCTCGAGCGTGGCGTGAGTCAAGCGCCAACGCAGGGACATGATCGCGATCATTGCCCGGCAGAGGCCGATCCGTGCGTTGTCGAGAATCTGATCGGGTCCCCCTGGTGCAGCGGCCGACCACAAACGACGAAGCCCTCGGCGTGGCAGGCCGCTTGCAGAATGCGGAAAGCGCGGAAGCTGTCGGGATAAACCCAGAACGTGAGCGCGGCACGGTCGGGCGCCGTTTGCACCGCCAGCGCGAATTTGGAACCGCGGCGCAGCGCC
>Ga0070735_10003977_pt1 | contig 12664 bp, 11 predicted proteins | sample Coa_R1_FD_66443 | JGI IMG/M metagenome (GOLD analysis project Ga0070735, IMG submission 66443) | Surface soil microbial communities from Centralia Pennsylvania, which are recovering from an underground coalmine fire - Coalmine... | ecosystem: Environmental > Terrestrial > Soil > Unclassified ...
AGGCCGCGCGAAATGTCGTCGGGCGAATCCTCGCCGCCATACGAGCCGAGCCAACCGGCGACGGCGTCGACATCGACGCCGAAACCGCAAAGAATCTCCTTAGCCATGTCCAATCTCCTTCTTGAATTCTAGGTCGGCGGTCGAGCCGCCGCCGCGATGACCCGCTCGACGGCGAGCGCGGCGGCGAGCAGGCGATCATCGTCGCCGGGCATGCCGGAGAGCAGGAAGCCGGTCGGCATGGCGTCGGCGCCGAAGCCGTTCGGCAGCGACACGCCGCACCAATCGAGCATGTTGCCGAGCATCGTGTTGCGCAGGGTCTTCATGTTGGTGTGCGCGAAGGCGTCGTCGTCCTTTTCGAGCGGCGCGATCGCCGGCGCGACGTGAGCGACAGCCGGATAAGCGACCAGCGCGCCGCCGCAGGCGGCGGCCGCGCGCATGACGAGATCGCGCCGCGCTTCGAGCAAAACCGGCAATCCGTTTGGATCGAGCGCGCCGGCGGCCGAGAGCCGCTTCACGACGCGCCGATCCATCACGGCGGCCGCAGGCCCGGCGATGCGCTCGCGGTGCACTGCGTAGGCCTCATGCGCGACAATGAGGCCGTAGCGTCGGTTCAGCGCCGCGATCTCGTCGAAAATCGGAAATCGCTTGCGCTCGACAATCGCGCCGGCCGCGGCGAGCGCAGCCAGCGCGGCTTCGAAATTGGCGAGGACTTCCGGCTCGCAATCGTCCAGCACGACGGTCGTCGGAACGATCAGGCGCAAGCCCTGTATCGGCGCCGGCGCGGTGAGGGCGGGCGCGGCCTCACGCATCGCCTTATCGATCAGGATCGCGTCGGCGACGCTGCGCGCGAACACGCCGAGCGTATCCAGCGTCTGCGACAGCGGATAGACGCCCTGCATCGGATAGCGGCCGGCGGAGGATTTGTAGCCGACGATCCCGGTAAAGGCGGCGGGAACGCGCACCGAGCCGCTCGTGTCGGTGCCGATCGCGACCGGCGTCAAGCCGCGCGCCACCGCGACCGCCGATCCCGACGACGATCCGCCGGGAACGCGCGGCGTCGATCCATACGGATTGCGCGGCGTGCCGAAACGCGGATTGAGGCCGATGCCGGAATAAGCGAATTCGGTCATGTTGGTCCGCCCGACCGCCGCCATGCCGGCGGCGGCGAGCGCGGCGACGACCGGCGCGTCGGCCTTGGCCGGCGCGGCGTCGGCCAGCGCGCGCGAACCGGCGGTGGTGACAAAGCCGGCAAAGTCGAAGAGGTCCTTCCAGGCGATCGGCGCGCCGTCGAGAGGGCCGAGGGCCCGGCCGGCGGCGCGCCGGGCGTCGGACGCGGCGGCTTCGCGGCGCGCGCGCTCCGCCGTGACCACGGTGAAAATTGCCGGATCGCTTTCCTCGATCGCCTTCAACGTCTGCTCGACGAGGCGCCGCGCATCGATCGCCCCCGCTTCGAGGCGGCGGGCAAGGTCGAGCAGAACCGAATCGGGCGCGCGCGCCATGTCAGCCGCCTCCCGCGGGGATGACGGACGCCGCTTCGGCGCTCCATCTGAGCCAGACCGCCTGGTCGATGGTCAGCGTCTCGGCAAAGCGATCGGCGTGACCCTCGACGCGGATCATCGTCCCGTCGGCGAGCGCGAGGCGCAAAGCCGCGAGATTGCCGCTGCGCTCGCGGTTCTCGATTCTCGCGGCGATCCGGTTGCCCGGCTCGTCCGGCGCCGCTTCGCCGTCGCGCCGCGGCGCGACGGCGAAAGCTTCCGACGGCACGACCAGCTTGGCCGCGCCGGCCGCTTCGCCGACGGCGCGCCCGCTGAACAGGCCGAAGCGGGTCTTGACCAGCGCGATCTCGCCGCGGCGCTCGACGCCGTCGCCGTCGAAAATGATGTTGCGGCCGATGAAGCTTGCGACGAACGGCGTTTGCGGCCGGCGATAGAGCTCGTGCGGCGGCGAAATCTGCTCGATCCGGCCGCGATTCATCACGACGATCCGATCGGAGAGAGCCAGCGCCTCCGACTGGGCGTGCGTGACGAAGACGAAGGTGACGCCGAGATTGCGCTGCAGCAGGCGCAATTCGCCCTGGATCGTTTTGCGCAGATTGGCGTCGAGCGCGCCGAGCGGCTCGTCGAGCAGGAGGATGTCGGGCTCGATGACGAGGCTCCGCGCCAGCGCGACGCGCTGCCGTTGGCCGCCGGAAAGACGGTCCGTGCGGCTGTCGATAATGTCGGCGAGCCCGAGCTTCTCGACGATCCGCTCGACGCGCTCGTCGATCGTCTTGCGGTCGAGCCGCTTCACCTTGAGGCCATAGGCGATGTTGCCGCGCACGGTCATGTGCGGGAACAAGGCGTAGCTCTGAAAGATCATTGCGGTCGGGCGCTTCTCGGCGGGCAGCGCGTTGATCCGCTTGCCGCGGATGAAAATATCGCCGGACGTAATGATCTCGAAACCGGCGATCATTCGCAGCGTCGTCGTCTTGCCGCAGCCGGATGGGCCAAGGAAGGCGACGAACTCGCCTTTGGCGACATCGAGATTGAAATCGACGACGGCCGCCGCGCCGTTGTCGTAGGTCTTGCCGACGCCGACAAGCTGAAGGTCGCGCTCCACGCCGCAAATCCTTAAATCCAGGGCGGCGGCGCGGCCGCATCACCGCGCCGCCGACCAAACGCTCAGGCGTTCAGGAACTCGTCCCATTTCTGGATGACGAAATCGTACTCGTCCGGCCATTGGTGCCAATAAGCGACATGGGCGGCGCGGGTTTCGAGCGAGCCGCCGTCGCGCAGATCGCCCTCCTTGATGCCGCGTTCGGCCTTGCCCTTCCAAGGTTTGCCTTCGTACCAGAAGGCGTATTTGTCCGGGTCCATCGCCTGCTTGATGTTCGTCGAAGGCGAATAGTAGCCTTGCTCCGAAACCGTGATGCCCGGCTTGCCGGACAGCCAGAAATCGGCATAGGCGTAGACGGCCTCTTTGTTCGGCGAGCCGGCGATCAAAGACGGGCCGATCGCCCAGGCGCGATAGCCCTCTTTCGGCACGGCGTATTTGCAGGGCTTGCCCTGCGCCTTGACCGCCATGACCGCGGGCTGCCACGCGTCGCAGACGACCATCTCGCCGGAGGCGAGCAGGTTCACCAGCTCGCCGAAATCGCCCCATAGAGCGCGGAACTGGCCGCCCTTTTTCTTCGAGATCAGGAACTTCATCGCTTCCGCGATCTCGGCCTTGGACGCGTTGCCCGGATTCTTCACCTGCGACATGCCGAGCGTGTTCATCGCCATGATCGCCTGGCCGAGCGCGATCAGCGGATCGGTGTTGAGGCCCGATTTTCCTTTCCACTTATCATCGAAAATGGCTGTCCAGGTATTGGCCTCCTCCGCCGTCACGACATCGGGATTGTAGCCGATCGAGTCGTAATTATAGACGACGGGGACCATCCACAGCGATTTCTCCGAATCGTCCGTCCATATCTGGCCGACGATCTGCGCCTTGCGGTCCCATTTCGGGTCCGGCTTGGTGAAGGTTGGGCGAATGTTCGACCAGTTCTTGATCGCCGAAGCCGGGATGGCGTCGATATTGTTGGTCTGCACGACCGCCGGCAGCCGCTCGCCGATCGTTTCCCAGCAATCGTAGTCTTTCGAGCCGGAAAGGATCTTGGTTTGCGCGTCGGGGAAGGTCGCGGCGGTTCCGGATGTGGAGCCGACGCCGGATTCGGCCTTGAAGTCGGCGAGAATGCGCTCCTGCACCGTCACCGATAAGCCGATCGTTCGAAGCGTTTCGCCGCTCAGCTTGCTCGCCGCCGCATAGGCGTTGCGGGAATCGAGCAGCGGCGTGCCGCCGCCGATCGCCAAAGCCGCCACCGCGGCGCCGGACTTGAGAAGCGACCTTCTGGATAAATCTGTCTCGCTCATGGATACTCCCTCTCCATTCGACGCTTACGAACCCTGACGATCCTCAGTAGCGTCCGACAAGAAGACCGCCATCAACCACGATTGTTTGCCCCGTCATGTACCGCGCCGCCTTCGAGGCGAGAAAGTGGATGACATCGGCGACGTCCGACGGCTCGCCGATGCGCCCCATCGGAATGAAAGCGCCCGCCGCCTCGGCGCCTTCCGGGCCGAGCGAATGCTCCTTCGAGAGCAATTGGGCGGTCCGGATGTAGCCGGGCGCGACGCCGTTGACGCGAATTCCAGCGCGCGCCAGCTCGACCGCCAGGCCGCGCACCAGCCCGACGACGCCCGATTTCGCCGCCGAATAGTGGACATGCTCGTCCCAGCCATAAGCGACGCCCATGATCGACGAGACGCAGACGATCGCGCCCCCGCCCTTGCGCTTCATCGCCGGCAGCGCCGGCCGGATGACGCGCAACATGCCTTTCAAGTCGATCTCGAACGTATGGTCCCATATCTCGTCGGTGAGATCGGCGAGCGGCGTGCGATGAGCGATGCCGGCATTGGCGACAACCACGTCGATCGCGCCGCGTCGCGCTTCGATCTCCGCGACGATTTTGTCGGCCTGCCGCGTCGAGCGGACGTCCAAGGCGATGAATTCGGCCGAACCGCCTTTGGCCTCGGCCTCTTGGGCGGCGCTTGAGCCTTCGGTTTCGAGAATGTCGGTCACGACGACATGGTCGCCCGCGGCGGCGAAGGCGAGCGCGGTCGCGCGGCCAATGCCGATGCCGCCGCCGGTGATCAGAATCGTCCTCTGGCTCATGCCTCGCCCCTCACAACATCACGTCGCCGGAATTCGGCCCGAGCGTCTGACCGACGAAAAGGCCCGCTTCATCGGAGGCGAGGAACGCCACGGCGGCGGCGACCTCTTCCGGTTGGCCGAACCGGCCGAGCGGCAGCTCCGCCGCCTTGCGCCGCCGCCAATCCTCCGACAAAGCCATGACGAGCGGCGTTTCGATCGGGCCTGGCGCGACCGCGTTGACGCGCACGCCATGCGGACTGAACTCGCGCGCCAGCGACTTGGTCAGGCCGATGATCGCGGCCTTGGCGGCGCTGTAATGGGCGAGCTCGACGCCGCCGATCTGGCCGAGCTGCGACGCGATGTTGACGATGACGCCGGATTTCGCCGCCAGCATCGCCGGCAAGACGGCGCGGGCGCAGAGATAGGCGCCGCGCACATGCACGGCGAAGATGCGATCGAAATCCGCCGGCGCGATGTCGAGAAACGGCGCCTGATGGACATGGCCGGCGCAATTGACGAGAAGCGTGGCGTCGCCGAATGCGGCCGCGCCGGCGGCGACGATCGTCTTCACGTCGGCTTCGCTCGCGACATCGCCGCCGACTGCGATCGCGCGGCCGTCCGCCGCCGCGATCTCCGCCGCGACCGCCTCGGCCCGATTCTTGGCGACATCGTTGACCGTCACCGCCGCCCCGTCGGCGGCGAGCCGGCGCGCGATCGCCCGGCCGATGCCGGAGCCGCCGCCGGTGACGATTGCGATGGTCTTCTGGCCGGCGCGTCTCATGCTTCTTCCTGAATCATGAGCCTGCGGGCGCGCCTGACGCTCAGCGCCATAAGGATCGCGTAGATCGCGAGCAGCGCGAACGAGAACAGAGTGGTGAGGACGCCGAACGCGAAGATGTTCGGGTGGATTTCGACCGAGAACGTGCCGTAGATCGCGAGCGGCAGCGTCAATTCGCGGCCGGACGTGAACAGCGTGCGCGAGAATTCATCATAGGAGAGGGTGAAGGCGAACAGCATGGCCGAGAGCACGCCGGGAAAGATCAGCGGAAAAGTTACTTTGCGAAAGGTGCGGGCCGGCGAGACGCCGAGCGACCACGAGGCTTCTTCGACGCTGGCGTCGAACCGGTTGAAGATCGCCAGCATGACGAGGAAGGCGAAGGGAAACGTATAGACGACGTGCAGCGCGAAAGCGGTGCTCCACCAATGCCGGTCCAAGCCGATCGTGTTCGCGAGCAGGGCCATGCCGAGGCCGATCAGCACGCCGGGCACCATCATGCCGAGGATGATCAGATAGAAGACGAGTCCGGCGCCCTTGAACCTGGTTCGGAACGCCTGGGCCGCCATGACGCCGAGGACGGTCGAGACGATCATCGTCATGACCGCCAGCGTCAGTGAGCGCGCCAGCGCGCTCTCGATCGGCAGCGGCGCGATGCGCGAGGGCGGCGTGAGGCCGAAGAGATGCTTGTACCAATAGACCGACCAGGCGACGATCGGAAATTGCGGCCCGCCTTCCGGCCCGGTCTGGAAGGATAGGATCGCCAGAACGGCGAAGGGAGCATAAAGAAAAACGACGATAAGCGCCGTAAAGCCGCCAAGCGCCCATTTGATCAGGCGGCTCTCCATGTCAGAGCTCCCGCCTGAGGTCGACGACGCGCAGAAGGATGCTGACCGCCGCGCCCATGATGATGGTCAGAACGACGCCGACCACCGCGGCGAAAGACCACCGGAGCGAGCCGACCTGGGTGACGATGATGTTGCCGAGCAGATTGACCTTCCGCCCCGACAAAGCCGCCGACGTCGCGAACTCGCCGAGCACCATTACCGAGACGAAGATCGCGCCGACGACCACGCCAGGCATGGAGAGCGGGAGGATGATCGTCCGGAATATCCGCCAGAAGCCGGCGCCGAGGTCGCGCGCGGCCTCGATGATCGTCGGGTCGATCCGACTCAGCATGAAAGCGATCGGGCCGACCATGAAGACGCAATAGATCTGCGTCATGCCGATGATCACCGAAAGGTCGGTATAGAGCAGCGCCTCGATCGGCTGGGAGATCAGGCCGGCTTTCATGAGAAGGATGTTGACCGCCCCTTCCGTGCCGAGCATCGGCCGCCAGGCGAGGACGCGGATGAGGAAGGACGTCCAAAACGGAATGACGCAGACGACGAGAAGGGCCGTCTGCAACGTCTTGTTGCGAACGAAAAGGCCGATGAACAAGGCCGTCGGATAGCCGACCAGCAGCGTCGCGCCGAGCACGATCAGCCAGATGCGGATCGTCGTCCACAGCGCGTCGAGATAGGTTTCCGAGGTGAAGAAAGCGACCCAACTCCTGGTCGTCAGAATCGGCTCGATCTTGAACGTCGTCTGCGTCCAGAACGAAACATAGATCATCATCGCCATCGGCAGGACGAGGAAAATCAGCATCCAAAGGACGCCGGGGGCGATCAGCCAATAGACGACGCGCCGCCGCGTTTGCTGCGCCGCCGCGGCGGGCGATTCGATCGCGTCTGAAACTATCGCGGTGGTCAATGCGTCCTCTGGACCTAAACCGGTTCGACCTTGGCTCAAGCGAAAACCCGCGCGCCGTCGCGGCGCCATGAAAGGGCGTAAGCTTCGCCGAGTTCGTATTGCGGCGGGGCGCGATCGCCGAGGGGCGTCTCCACTTCGACGATTTGGCCGCTCGCCAGCTTGAAGAACGAAAGGAGAGAAGGGCCGGTAAATTCGCTCGCGACAAAAGCGGCGGTCAGGCTGACCTGATCGGCGCCGCTTTTCTCCGCCCGCGGCGCCACCGCGATCCGGTCGTAGCGCACGCCGTAAAACCCCCGCGGCGGGCAGGGGCCGCGCGGCAGCGGAAACTCGCCGGCGTCGCTTTGGAACGAAGCGCCGGCGACCGCGCCGCCAAACAAATTGTAGCAGTTGAGGAATCGCGCGACCCGCGCCGAGGCCGGCCGTTCGAACAGTGTATCAGGATCGTCAAACTGGACGACGCGGCCGCGATCGAGCACGATCACCCTGTCGCCGATCGCAAGAGCCTCGCTCTCGCTCCCTGTGACATGCAGGAAGGTGACGCCCAGGCGCTCGCGGATCATCCGCAATTCGGCGCGGATGCGCGTGCGCAGATTGGCGTCGAGCGCGCCGAGCGGCTCGTCGAGCAGGACGAGCGGCGGCTCGGTGACCAGGGTTCGCGCCAGCGCGACGCGCTGGCGCTGGCCGCCGGAAATCTGATGGACGCCGCGCGCTTCGAGTCCGGCAAGGCCGACAAGCTCGATCATCGCTCGGACGCGGTCGCGGATTTCGCTTTTGCCGAGCGTCGCGCCGGCGCGGTTTTTCAATCCGAAGGCGACGTTTTCCTCGACCGACAGGTGAGGAAAGAGCGCAAAGTTCTGAAAGACGAAGCCGATCCCGCGGTTATAGACGGGCGCTGCGACGATCGGCCGGCCGGCAAATTCAATCGTCCCTGCGTCGGGCTCTTCGAAGCCGGCGATGACGCGCAACAGAACCGTCTTGCCCGAGCCGCTCGGGCCGAGGAGCGAGACATAGCAATCTCGCGGAATATCGAGGCTGACGTCGTCCAGCGCGACCGCGCCGCCATAGCGCTTGGTCAGGCCGGTTATCTGCAGCACTCCAGCACTCACCAGCGCGCCCTCGCCTCCGCCGCCGCTTCACCGCATCGGCGACCGATCCCTTCCCATGCCGACACCTTACAATATTGCCTTTTGTGTTCAAGTCCATTTTTGATCCGCCCGTTTAATTTCTGACGGCCGGCAGACCGGCCGCTTCTCATATTGGCGCGCAGGCGGCGTCATCGAACAAAAATACCCGGATTTTGGCGGGATATGACTCGGCGACCACACGGCGCGCTACGGGCCTCGCGGCGTCTCCTCAGGGCGGCGGCCCGCATTGACGCCCAATTCCTTTCTCGTCCTTCGATTGAAAGCGGCAAAATCGGGCGTTATAAAATGGCCACGGTGCTCAAAGTCCATTCAGTGGCGGGGCCGTTTTCAGCCTTCCCGGAGATCGACTACAAGGCGGAGAACAAGACTTCCGACGGATGATGAAACGACAAGCCGATTCGCCGCGCGCGTCGCGCCGCTACGAGATGGTCGAGGAAGTTCTCCGGCAGAACATTCTCGGCCGGCAGGTGCCGCGCGGCCTGGTTCTGCTGGAAGGTCCGATCGCCGCTTTGATGCAGACGAGCCGCGCGCCGGTGAAGACGGCTTTGCGGCATCTCGAAGCGCAGGGGCTGGTGCGCCGCTTCAACGGCCGCGGCTTCATGGTGGCGAAGCCGGGCGAGCCGCTCGACCCGGTCCGGCGCGATCTGCGCGAAATCGGGCTTCGCATTCCCAAGGCGATCGATGACGCGCTGCAGAGCCGCGCATCGTGGGAGCGCATCGACGAGACCGTCGAGCACGATGTCGCCGCCTGCCTGGTCTTCGGCCGCTACCGCCTGATCGAGGCGGAGATCGCCGAGCATTTCCGCGTCAGCCGCACCGTCGTGCGCGACGTGCTCGGCCGGCTCGAAGAGCGCGGCCTGGTCGAGAAGAATCAGAATTCGCACTGGACCGCCGGCCCGTTGAGCGCGCGCTCGATCCGCGAGCATTTCGCTTTGCGCAAAATCCTCGAGCCTCAGGCGCTCGTTACCGCCGCGCCGCTGCTCGAGCGTCGCCGGCTCGGCGAAATCTTCGCGCGCTTCCGCCAGGCGGAAGCCGCTTTCCCCGATTCCGGCGGCGACGGCGAAGGACAGGAGTTGGAAGCGTTCGAAACGCTGTTGATCGACACTTGCGTGCTCGCCACGCCGAACGAGCGCTTACGCGAGCAAATCCGCCGCAATCTTCTGCCGGTGCTCGCCGCCGAGCGGGTGCTGCGCCAGCTCGGCCTGCCGAGCGACCGGACCGCGATCACCGAGCATCGCCTGATCGTCGAATTGCTGCTTCAGGACGCCGCTCCGGCCGCCGCCGCGATGCTCGACGCGCATCTTGCCGCCGCGGAGCGCCGCAATATCGCGCAGCTCAAGATCGTTGCCGTTCTGCCGGAGCCGGAATCGATCGCCCGCTACCTGACGCGGCTCGACTGACCGCTACAACGAACCTCAAATGCCGTAGTTGCCGATATTGCGGACGATCTTGTGCAGCGTGGCGATGAAAGCCTTGTATTCATCGGCGTCGACGCCGTCGAGCATCTTGAGCAAGAGATCGTACATTGTCGGCCAGACTTTGGCGAAGGCGTCGCGGCCGGCTTGGGTGATGTCAACGTCGCGCACGCGCAGATCTTCCGGCCGCGGCTTGCGCACGATCAGCCCTTGCTCCTCCAGCGCGTCGAGCGTCCGGCTCATCGTCGACTGCTCGGTCAAGGCGTAGAAGGAAAGCTCGTTGATGGTGACCGGGGACGAGATGCTGAGGATGGCCAGGGCGCGCATCTTCGTCGTCGTCATATCCTGCAATTTCAGCGCGTCGGCGAGATGCGTCGTCCAGCTCAGCGAGATGCTGTTGATCAAATAGGGCACGAATTGCTGCAGCCCGATTTGGCCGAGCGAGGGCCGCGCGCCGGAAGCGCTCGCGCGGATCATAACGGGATCGTCGAACAAGGCGGCGGGCGAATTCGTCTGGTCGGTCATTTAAAGCGCGCTGGCGAGAAGGAAGCCCGAGCCGCCGCTCAGGCCGGGCCCGGAATGGGTCGACGCCCCGATATGATAGAGGCCGGGAACGAAGGTTCTGTGATTAGTCGAAACCGCGAACGGGCGCCAGAGAAAGAATTGGTCGATTGTGCAGGAGCCGCCATAAGGATCGCCGCCGACGAGATTGACGTTCATGCTCTCGAGATCGGCGGGAGAATAGGCCTTGCGGGCGATCACATGGCTGCGGAAATCGTCAATGTGGCGCGCGAACAGCCCCTCTGCGCGATCGGCGAACGCCTCGCGCACGGCCTCGGTCCAGCGGCCTTCCGGGGGAATCGCGATTTCGCCCGCCGCGTCGCCTTTCAAGAATCGCGGCGCTTCGGGCAATTGCAGCCATAGAATGGCTTTGCCCGGCGGGGCGCGCGACGGGTCAAGCGCCGTCGGCTGGCCGACGCAGATGGTCGGCTCCGCCGGCAGCAGGCCGCGCTCGCATTCATTGGCGGCGCGCGAGACGCCGTCGAGGCCGGGCGTCACGTGCAGCAGCGCGACCTTGCCCAACGCCTCGCCGCCTTTCCAGCGCGGCGGCGCGTCGAGCGCGTAATGGATTTGCATATCGCCCTTGCCGTAGCGATATTGCTTCACCGCGCGCGCGATGTCCGGCGGCAGGGGGTGGTCGCGCAGCAAGCGTCCATAGAGCTGCGTGGGAGTCGTCGAACAAATGACGCCATTCCTCGCCTCGATTCGTTCGCCCGAAGCGAGGCGCACCGCGTCGGCGCGGCCGCCGGCGCCGATCTCGACGCGCTCGACATCCGCGCCGCACCGGATTTCGCCGCCTTGATCGAGGATCAGGCGCTCGAATGCGGAAAGCAGCGTCTTCGCCCCGCCGGTCGCGATCGGGCAACCCGCGAGCTCCACCGCGAAGGCGATCACCTTGACCATCTGCGCGGAGTACGAACTCTCCGGATTGAGGCCGCAATGAAGGCCCCAGGGCGCCCAAAGCGCGTGGATCGCATCCGAGGCGTAGGTCGATTCCAGATAGGCGCGCGCAGGGCGCAGCGCTTCGCCGAAAAACGCGGCGAGCCCGCGCGGACCGCGCCTCCAGGCTTCCCGCGCAAGAGTCGCCGCCATTTTCCGCGACCAAAGCGAACCGCCGAGCAGCGAGAACAGAAATGGCGCGTCCGCGCCCACCCGATCCATCTCCTGGGCGTAAGCCTCGCCATCGCCTTTCGCGCAAGCTTCGAACGTCGCGATGTTGCGCGCGCGATCGCGGGAGAACAGCACGGAAGATCCGTCCGGGCGCAGCACGCCGGTCGGCAGGTCGCTATGCGCGACGGCGAAGCCGCGCGCCTGCAGGTCCTTGCCGAGCGCCGCGAAGGCCGGCGAGGTCAGGAAGAGGACGAGCGTCGTCGCCATTACGTCGTGGACGAAGCCGGGCGCGGTGATCTCCTCGCTGCGCAAGCAGCCGCCGACGCGTTCGTTGCGGTCAAGCAGGAGAACCTTGCGGCCCTTCTTGCCGAGCATCGCGGCGGCGACGAGCCCATTGACGCCGCCGCCGACGATCACGTAGTCGGCGCCCGCCATGCCTCGTCTCAAGCCGGGACGAGGGCGAGCGCGCGCACAGGCGAGCCGGTGCCGTTAACGAATTTGAGCGGCGCTGCAATCAGCACTGCGCCCTTGGGCGGCAGTTCGTCGAGACGGCAGAGGCTCGCGAGTCCACAGCGATTGGCGCCGTGCATGTAATGATGCGCAGGAAACGGCGGATTCCAACCGCCGGCCCCTCCGGCTTCCGTGGCGACCGCCTCTGAACCCCAACCAATTACGCCTTTGGAAACGAGATACTGTATAGCTTCCGCAGTTGGACCTGGATAGTGAGTACCGGCGGCGTCGGCGTTGAGGAAAGTCTTCGCGCTCGAATTGCGCTTGTACCAATCGGTGCGCAGCAGCACCCACGTTCCAGCCTCGATCTCGCCGTGCTCCTTCTCCCATTCCTTGATGCTGTCGACGCTTAGCAGATAGTCGCTGTTCGCCGCTGCCTCCTTCGAGCGGTCGATCACGTTGGCGGGCGCAACAAACCTCTTCGGTGGGATCGTGTCCGTTGCGCCGTCCGAATAATCCTTGCCGGTGATCCAATGGCGGGGCGCGTCGAAATGCGTGCCCGTATGCTCGCCGAGTTCGTACCAGTTCCAGGCCCAGCCCGGGCCGTCGGAATCATATTTCGAGATCGAGTGCACCTTGACTGGCGGCGAGTTCTTACCCACCTGCGGCGGCAGATTGATGATCGGGGTCTCTGGACCCAGCGGCGCGGAAAGGTCGACGACCCGCACGGCCCCCGATAGAAGCGCCGAAGCGAGATCAGAAAGCGTCCGGCTTGCACTCAT
>Ga0070735_10003978_pt1 | contig 12662 bp, 9 predicted proteins | sample Coa_R1_FD_66443 | JGI IMG/M metagenome (GOLD analysis project Ga0070735, IMG submission 66443) | Surface soil microbial communities from Centralia Pennsylvania, which are recovering from an underground coalmine fire - Coalmine... | ecosystem: Environmental > Terrestrial > Soil > Unclassified ...
TCCGGGCCGCGCGTAAGGATTGCGCTCGACGCCTCCGGAACGGCAAGCGCGCCCGTGGGCGCGGCATCGTCGCCGCGGAATTTGCCCTCGCAGACGACGATGTTTCGCGCCGCGGCATCGCCGCGGATGGCCGCGATCACTCGCGCGTGCGCCTCCCGCCACGGCTCCGACTCCTTCTTCTCTTCGCGGCGGCCTGGCCCGGCCATGACCTCGAACCAGACGTTCGGATTTGCGCGGTAGCGGGCGGCGACCGCTTTGTACCAGGCGGTGAGGTCGGTGAGCGACGGCGATCCCGGCGGGTTGGGCGGGTCTTCGTAGTAGCCGGCGATATGGTCGCGCGGATCAATCAGGACGACGATACCGCGCGCAGTGAACGCGCTCACGATCTCGTCCAGGTCGTTTACGTCCGCCGGACCGGGCCTGGGCTTGATGGAGCAGCCGACCCGGACGAGGTTGAACCGCCAGACATCCGCGATCAGGTGCGTGTCCAGCACGGTCCGGTGCTTCTGGCCGAGGCCCGGCCCCGCAACGCTGACGCCACGGATGATAAACTCGGCGCCGTTCTTGAGGATTCGCCCGCCGGCGACCGTGAACTCTCCGGTCGGCTGCTGCGCAGCGTAGGTAGCCGCTCGCGGGGCGGTCGCCCCCACGCAAATTGCGATCACTAGCAGGGCGGTTCGGCGAAGCCGGACGAGAGATTGCATAGAACCGGGTTGGCAGTACATGGGGAGCTTTCCGTAGGGGCGACGCGCCGGACAGATTCTAAGACTCGCGATCGAGGCTGCGGGCGCAGTTCCATTGCAGCGCGATTCTAGCGGCGAACCCAACGATCTTCGCAGAACACCGACCACGGTCCGCCGGCCCGCTGTTGCTCGATAAGCGAACGCCACGTATCGGCCGCCGGGTCCCGGGTGAACGTGTTGCGCAGCGACCCGTCTGCGTCCTGGAACGCGAATATGAAGGAGTCGCCGTCGCGCGTCCCGACGCCGCGCGCTGAAAACGGGCCGCCGAACGTGTCGAGCCAGTAGGCCACGTAGCCGCCGTGCCCGTCGCCGCCGATGTGCACCAGCGCCTCATACTGCGGCGGCGACGCAACGTCGATCATGTGGATTTGAACGAACTGGTGCGCGAGCGTCCACGCGACTCGGGCATCGTTTTGAACCCGCCGAGTACCGATCGCGCGGTCAACCCTCCAGGCGCCGATAAGCGCGTCCAATAGCGGATCCGTCAGCCCAAGCTGTTCCGCGGCCGACGTCGTGCGGGTGCCCTCGATTGTATCCATGGAAGGTATTGTGGCATATTCACCAGGTTATCGCCTCTACTGTTTCGGCGCTCGTAACATGCCCGCGAACGCCTGCGCGAACTCGCCACAGCCGTGCGTCCCAGGACGACGGAGCACCCGTCCGCAGCAGTTCCATGTCGTCCATCGTGGCGCGGAAATCCGCGCGTCGCGACTAGCAAAGGGATTGCGCGGCGACCCGCCGAACCTTTGCAGCGGCTCGCCGTGTGCGGGAACGGACGGCGCCAGTATGTCCCGACATTGGAGCAGCATATGAAGTACGGACTCGACATCAGGTCGACAGGCGCGTTCGACCAGATTTCGCTCGGCTCACTAGTTCACCGTCTGGACCCGGGAATCATCCCTTTTCATAAGGCGACGTCGTGCGCGATCCATGTGAGCGGCGGAGAGTTCAACACGGCGGCGAACCTGTCGGACTGCTTCGGATTGCGAACCGGCATCGTCTGCGCGATGGCCGACTATCCGATCGGCGATCTGATAGACCAGCGCGTGAAGGCGATGGGCGTTACGCCCTTCTACAAGCATTTCGCGCACGATGGCGTTCGCGGGCCCAACATGGCAACGGTGTACTCGGATCGCGGCTACGGAGTCCGCGCCCCCGTCGTGTTCTACAACCGCTCGAACGAGGCCGGCGCCCTGCTCAAACCGGGCGACTTCGATTGGCACGCAATCTTCGCGGGCGGCGTCCGCTGGTTCCACAGCGGCGGTATCTTCGCGGCGCTCGGTCCGGCGACGGCCGACCTCATCGTCGAGGGAATGCAGGCGGCGAAAGCGGCGGGAGCGATCTGCTCCTTCGACCTGAACTTTCGCGCCAAGCTGTGGAAGATTTCCGGCGGCGCCGAGCGCGCCGCGTCCGTCCTGAGTCGCATCGTGGAGAACGTGGACGTGCTGGTCGGCAACGAGGAGGATCTGCAGAAGGGACTGGGCATCCCCGGCCCGGAGGTGGAAGCCGCGTCCAGCCTGGACCCAAGCAGCTTCCTCGCGATGATCGGAAGCGTGACCGACCGCTATCCGCGCATCAAGGTAGTCGCGACGACACTGCGCGACGTCCATTCGACCAACCGGCATTCGTGGAGCGCCGTCGCGTGGATCGACGGAAAGACCTACGTAGCTCCTACGGCCGAGCTGGACGTGCTGGACAGGGTTGGGGGAGGCGACGGGTTCGCAGCCGGCCTCTTCTACGGCATGATGACCGGCGAGGAGCCGGAAGAGGCGCTCAAACTCGGCTGGGCGCACGGCGCGCTGCTGACCACGTTCCCTGGCGACACGACCATGGCAACCCTGGAACAGGTCCGCGCGCTGGCCGGGGGCGGCAGCGCGCGAATACAGCGGTAACTTAGTGTTCTCCGAGCGGGCCGGCCCTGAAACGCCGGCGCAATCAGGTTACGAGAGGCGGCAGGTCGGGCGGCGGTGGGCGATTATCGCCAGGTCGGCGGCACGTGGAACTCCGTGTCGCCGTAGAGGATCTGGATGAAGTTCGCCTGCCCAGCGTGATAGGCCATGTTGCGCAGCGGCATTATGATAATGTTCTCGCCGGACATCTGCCCGCGGGGGTGCTCGTAGCTTCGCGACAGATCGGCCTCGGTCATGGAGCCGATCGCGGCCGCCAGCTCGCGGGCGCTGATGACCACCTGCTCCTGCGCGTCCTGGCCGTTCGCGAACTTGACGGCGGGGGGAGTTCCGGACTGCTCGGTCGCGCCGCGCAGCAGGGCCGCGATGCGTCGGTTCACCGACACGCACTCGGCGGCCTGCTCAAGAATGGAGCGCGTCGGCGCTCCCCCCTCGACGGCCGGATGCCATACCAGCCGGTCCTCCGGCGTGGTGGCGATGAAGTGCGCAAGTGCCTCTCCAACGCGCTCGGTCTGACGTGCAATGTATTCGGGTACGGTCATGGTTGGCTTCAGGCATTTGGCAATCTTCATTCGGCAGCCGTGTCATCGATTGCATGCTGCCGAACGAAAGTTGCCTAAACCCTAATCTCCTCGGGCGTGAATACGTATCGAAAGTTCGGGCGTCCGCAATCGTATAGCGGGCGAAGCTGGCGCGCGGCCTCCAGTACGGTGTCGATGCACTGCGGTCCGCTGCCGACTACCGGGTGAGACTTGTCGAATGCGATTGCGAAGCGGGCGTGCTGTCCCTTCACATTCTGCAGTCGCGTCGCAAATCTGCGCAGGGCGGCTGCGGTCAGATTATGACCACTGCTCGGCTCCCCATTCCGATCTGGAATGTCGTAGGCATGAATGGTCGGATGCGCCTTGCACCACGCCGCAATTCCGCTCGCGTTTCGGGCGAGATTCCTGGCAAATAGCAGCTTATCGTCCGCGTAGTCCTCGACGAAGACAGTGACCTTGAACTTGTCCACGCTCAATCCGGCGCGGTAGTGGACGAAGGGCTTATACGCGCGGGCGTTGCGCGCGAACGCGGCCCAGGTCTCGACGGGCGGATTGACGGAGCGGCGCAGGTGGAGAGCCACGTGCGGGAACATCGTCTCCTCGGCCACATCGCTCATCCGGTCCCTCAGGCCCGCGGCGAGCAGCTTCAGCTTCGGCGTAATCCGCTGCCGCAGCAGCGGCATCCGCTCGTCTAAGTCCGGAGCCGTGAAGACCGCGAAATCTTCGGGCTCGAAGCCCTCGAAGGCCGTCGCCGCCTCGACCTGCTGCAGCGGCAGGACCGCCGCATCCTCGCGTGTCGTCGCCATCATTTCGGTTTCTCGCTCGGCCTTGGCCAGCCCTGAAATCGCCACCTAATGGATGATACGGTCGAGTGGTCCGATGGTCAGCGTCGGGCCATCGTCCGCGTTTGATCCGGATTCAGACCGAAGTATTGTAGCAGCATTCTGCGCGCGACCGGGCCGGCAAATTCGTTACCGTGTCCCACCTTCTCAATCAGCACGGCGATCGCGATCTTCGGATGATCGACCGGCGCGAAGCAGATGAACACAGAGTTGTCTCGTCCGATCCCGGTCTGTGCCGTACCCGTCTTGGCCGCAATGCGCAGGCCCGGGATCGCGATATTTGACGCGGTGCCACCTGGCTCGACGACGCGCTCCATCCCTCGCACGAGCAGGTCCCGGTGCTTCGGCGTCAGGCCGAGCTCTCGGCGCTTCTCCGGATCCGGCCGCCGCACAAGATTCCCGGCGGAATCGCGAACCTCCTTCACGAGCTGCGGCCTCCATAGGGTGCCCCCGTTGGCGAGCGCGGCGGTATAGTCCGCAAGCTGCAGCGGCGTCACCTGAAGATAGCCCTGGCCGATCGACAGGTTCACCGTATCTCCGCGCTGCCACGCATCGAGGCCGTGCCGAAGCTTATACGCCGGACCGGGTACGACGCCCGCAGCCTCGCCCGGCAGGTCGATGCCGGTGCGGTCCCCGAGTCCGAAGCGTTTAGCCATCGCCTCGATGCGGCCCTGCTCGACCGTGAGGCCGACATTGTAGAAGTAGACGTCGCACGATTTGGCGATCGCCGACTCGATGTCGATGTCGCCGTGGCGGCCATCGCAGCGAAACGTGCGGTTGCCGACCTGCAGGGCGCCCGAGCAGTGGATGCGCGTTCCGTCCGTGATCTTGCCCGACTCCAGCCCGGCAGCGCCGGTGATGAGCTTGAATGTAGATCCACACGGATACGCGCCGCGCGTTACGCGATTGTAAAGCGGATAGGTTGGGTCGACCATCAGCTTTGCGAAGTCGCGCGAGTAGCTGTTTATGTCGAACGAGGGCGTGCTGACCATGGCCAGCACCGCGCCCGTGTTCGGATCGAGCGCCACGGCCGAGCCGGGGTGTCCGTGGGCGAGCGTGTCCTGCAGCGCCACGTACGCCGTCCTCTGCAGCGACAGATCGATGTTAAGCTTCAGCGAGTCGCCCGCGACGGGAGCGGTGTCGCTCACGCGCCGGATCATCCGGTTCCGCGCATCCACGGTGACGAACACGGCGCCGTCGGTCCCGCGCAGCTCCTCCTGATAGGTCTTCTCCAGCCCTTCCGCGCCGACAAGATCCGAATCGTGATAGCCGCGCGCCTTGTATTCCTTCTGCTTGTCGGGCGGAATGGGATACGTCCGGCCGATGATGTGCGCGCAAAGCTTGCTCTCGACATAGCATCGCACCGGCTGGCGCGTGACCTGAACGCCGTCGAGGTCCAGCTTCTGCTCCTCGATCTGCGTAACCGTCTTCATGTCCAGGTTGTCGGCCACCTTGATGGGCTCTGCCGCGCCGGTCTTCCAGCGTGGGCCAGCCGGAGCCTTGCGTTCCCTGCGTCCGGGGGCAGCGGGCGCCGGCGGATCCGTCAGCTTGTTCAGGATCGATTCCACCGGGACGTCGAGGATAGCGGCGAGAATGTTGACGGCGGCGGGATTCTTGCTGATCTCCTGAGGGAGAACAGTGACGACGTATTGCGGTTTCGTGGCGGCCAACACGCGGCCCTTCGCGTCGGTGATCATTCCGCGCGCCGCGATCCTGCGGATCGGGCGTGTCCGTTGGCGGTTGGCGTCCACCGCGAACGAGCCTCCCATCGCCACCTGAAGGTACCAGAGCCTGCCGACGATTACACAGAGCATTGCGAGGACGAGACCCGCCAGTATCGTCAGCCGGAACGTGTCCGGAACATGGACCGGGCGCTGGATTATCGGCGGCAGCGGATTGATGAGGCGATCGTTCGAATCGGGAGGGGCCATAGTCTGGGTGGCTATTGCGATACGAGGGGCTCGGTGTACAACGCGGTGGTCGCGGTGAGTTCGCGGAAGACCGCGCCGCTGCGGTCCAGTACGGGAATCCACCACGCGGATGGACGGTGGTTGGTATGAGCCAGGCTGTCCGCGGTGAGGAGCGCGTGGCGAACGATCTTCAGGCGGGCCATCTCGGCCTCGTTCTCGATGCGAACGAGCGTCGCGCGTGCGTCGGATGTCGGGTCGCCGCGCTCGATGCGCTTCCGCTCCGACTTCCACGCCACGATCCGGCTGCACAACGCGCGCCGTTTCGCCGCGATTGCGTCCAGGTCGCGCTGGAACCCTTCGCGCCGCGCCAACTCCGCCGCGGTCCACGACGCCACGCCGCGGAAATGCGCTCCGCGCTCGCGCTGGAGCTGCTGCGCCTCTCGGCCCAGGGCGCGAATCTGCTCGTAGGCTTCCGCGATATGCCGCCGAAGCTCGGCGGTCTCTGCACGCAGGGCCAGGAGATCGCGCTTTGCGGCCGCGTAGACCTCGCGGCGCTCGTCCCAGTTGGCGCCTGGTTCTCGGCGGGACAGGAAATCGATGAGCGCCGCAGGCTTGCGAATTCCGGCCAGCGTCTCGCAGAGCGCGCGCTGCTCCGCTACGACCTGTTCCCACTCGGACGCGAACTCCGGCGCCGTAATCGTTGCCCGCCCGAACGCCGATGCGAGATGCTCCGGCAGCGCCAGCGTGCACTGGCCGGCGGATAGCGCCGACCAGGTCTGGTTGCGAATGCGCAGGATCGGCCGCATGTCGAGCGCGATGCCGCTCTGCTGGAGCAGGTCGTTCATCTTGCGAGTGCGCCGCACGTAGAGCGAGCCCTCCTCGTTGAATACGAAGATGAACTCCTGCGCAAGCATCGAGACCAGCGTGACCGCCTTGCCGACGAGCGTGATGTCGCCGCCCAGACGCGACGAGAGCACGTCCGCGAGCTCGGCGATGGACGTCACGGGTCGCTTGAGGCCGATTGCGACCGGCTGCCGCGTCTCGACGAATACCACGCGATCGATGACGCGAAGCGTGCCGCGTCCGCGGTCGGGAAGGATCACGTCGAACGGAAGCGCGCCCGCGCCGAACTTGTCGAGCGTGTAGATTTCGGATCCGCTGACTGCGCTGTCGTACGCTGCTCGCGCCGCCTGCCGCGTCGCCGGATCGAGGAACAGGTGGACGAATTTGAACCTTGGCAAATGAGCGGTATCCGGCGCTAAGCGGAGGAGGGCCGTGGTGCTTGTGACTTCGATGCCTTCCGGCTGCCGCAGCATCAGCAGCTCGTAGAGGCGGGGGAGGCAGTACTGGAACAGGTCCGTGAGATAGCCGTCAGGATATTCGTCCAGATACCGGCGACACCAGCCGAGGATGGTGTCGCTTACGCGGCGGGCCTCCTGCTGACAGCAGAACGGCAGCACCTGCGAGACGCCGTTATCGAACCCCCAGGCCAGCATTTCGAGAATGGCCGGGCCGACCTCGCGGAGCGGTATCGTATTGACGATGCGATCGCGCGAGCCGGTGTAGACGAGCCCGCGCCAGCCCCAGGCCTCCGTGACCTCGTCCAGGAATGCCTGGCGTCCCTGCTCACAGGATTTCGCGAGCCGCTCGAACGGGACGCCAAACTGGATGAGGGCGTGACGGGAGGGGAACGTCTCGCTTCCGAACAGCGTCGAGATTTCGCCCGCGGCCGACCAGAGGTCCTTCGTCGTGCCGTCGTTGTGCGGCATAAGCGCGAAGCGGCTGCCCGTTCCTCCCGGCCGGCGGACGCGCGCCTTTGCGAAGTAGTCGGTATCGTGAACTCCGACGAGCATCCGGCCGCCGAGCTCGTGCTGGTCGAGGAGGCGCCGCAGGACCGCCTTTACCGGCTCGTCCCAGAACACCGTCTGGCCCAATGCAAGGAACGGCGCGTCGGGATACCGGGCGCGGATTTCGGCCAGCAGGCGCGACGCGGATCGTTCCGATTCCGGTTCGGTCATTCGGCGTTGGCTCCAGAGGGAATTGACGATCGGACGGCTCGTGTCGGCCCCAGTACGTCCATTGTACGCGGCCCTTCAGGCGCTAGTTCCCCGCACCTGCAGAGTGTGCAAGTCCTCCGGCGTTCCGGCTATTCGGCCGACGGCCGCCAGAAGCCAGCCCTCTGACACCCGAACACCGAACACCCGATTTCCCGTCCTCAGGCTGGATCGGCATCCGAGTCGACGATCGATCCGGGTGGCCGCGGTAAGAAAAGATACAGATACCAGATCACGCCATTGATTCCGGCGAAGGCCAGGCGTACCCAACCTGGCAGCGGCAGGTGTGAGAAGGTACCCTCGATGATACCGGCAAATATGAACAGAGGAACGGTTCCCAGCATTAGCTTGATGGCGTCGCGGCCGCCGCGCTTCAGCGACTCTACGCGTGTATACCGGCCCGGAAAGAGCAGCGACATGCCGATTAGCATCCCGGCAGCGCCGCAGATGAAGATCGCGGTCAACTCGGCAAATCCGTGCGGCAGGATACCGGGCCAAAACGTCTTGTGCGCGTGCGCTTGCGTCATCAGCGCCGAAAATGCGCCCAGCATCGTGCCGGTGCTGTACATCATGTAGGCGGACGGGATGCCCAGCGCCGGACCGCTGCCGAACGCGAACATTCCGACGGTCTGGTTGTGGGTCATCAGCATTCCGGCCTGAGCGATGTGGCCCGGATCGACGACTTTGCCGGCCTGCCATGCCTTTGCGGCCTCCCGAAGGTCGGCGCCGGGAATGAACAGGTCGCTCTTGTCCGGATGCGTGATGACTAGCCAATAGGCGAAGATGAAACCTACGGCGGCGATCAGAATCGCCGTAAGAAAGTAGCCGACGCGTCTTTGAAGCACGGCCGGAAATTCATGGACGTAGAAGTGGACGATTGACTGGCCGGCCGAACGCGGCCGCTCGGCTTCGAACATGAGGGCGTGAGCCCGCCCGACCAGGCCGTTCAGATGGGCGATCAGGTCCCGGTTCGTGGCGTGGAGCCGCGCATAGGCGAGGTCGGAGGATATCCGCCGGTATAGCGGCCCGAGCTCGCGCACCTCGTCGCGATTGAGCACGCGTACGCCGCCGCGGCCGCTGGCACGTCGGATCAACCCCGAGAGCAGATCCCAATCGGCGCGCTTCTTATCGACGAACTGGCGCTCATTCATGGTTGATTATAGCATAGCCGCCATTCAGTAGCCGCGGGCCGGATCGTAGAGATTGTGGAGGGGCTCGCCGGCCGCGAACTGCAGCAGGTTCGCGGCGAAGAGCTCGGCGGTCCGCCCGAAGTAGTGCGGAGTGATGCCGGCCGTGTGCGGCGTGATCAGCACGTTCGGCATGGTCCAGAGCGGACTGTCAGGCGGAAGCGGTTCCTTATCGAATACGTCCAGGCCGGCGCCTGCGAGCCGGCCCTCGCGCAGCGCATCGATCAGAGCGGACTCGTCCACGATCTTGCCGCGCGCGATGTTGTAGAGATAGGCGGACGCGCGGAAGTGCGCGAGCATGGCTGCATCGAAGAGCCGATCCGTTTCCGGCGTGAACGGCAGCGCGATACAGACATGGTCCGATTCAGCAAGGAGGCGCGGAATCCCCTCGTATCCGAACGTGGCGTCGATAGGCGCGTTGCCGTGGCGCACGGAAGGGTCGCGCTTGGCCCCGATAATGCGCATGCCGAATGCGTGCGCGCGCACCGCCAGCGCCTCGCCGATCCGGCCCAGTCCGACGATACCGAGCGTCTGGCCGGTGAGCTCGTCTGCGCCAGCCTTATTTGCAGGCAGGCCGCGCTCCCAGTGGCCGGCGAGCTGCGACCGGAAGTGCGTCTCCATTCGCCGCGTGAACATCAGCATGAAGCACATCACATGCTCCGCGATATTCGCGCCGTGCACGCCGCTCGCATTCGTCAAGCGGACGCCGCGGTCCCGGAGTTGCGGCGTGGCCTTGCCGTCCATTCCCGCGCTCCAGAAGCTGATCCAGCGCAATCGCGGCGCCGCGGCGATCTGCTCCGCCGACAGGTTGCCGCAGACGACCACGTCGGCGTCCGGCAGCGCAGCATCGAGCGCCGCCCCGCGCCCGAAGCGCAGCTCCACGCGGCCGGTCAGCTCCGGATTGGCGGCGACCGCATCGCGGAATGGCTGCGCGTCCGGATCGTCGGCGTCGAGGGCGATGAGAACCGTGATTGGCATGTTCGCAACCATAGATGTCGGTGGCTGCAGCGTGGTTCCTCGCTGCACGGCAAACGTACCGACGATCGCCACCAAAAACTCATTACCGAGGCAGGTAGGGAATATCACTCTTGCGATAAGCCAAGCCTGTCCAAGGCAAGGCGCAAGCTCAAACAGTTAAGTTCGGTACTGACTGCTGGACCTAGTCGTATCGATTTTATGGGCAGCTGTACGCCGCCGCGTATCTTTAGCTTTACAAACGGTACGACCGGCGCTGGCCGGAAGCATACAGGTGCCGGATCGCCTATCGCCGCCGAGTATACAATTCTGAACTCTGCCTCGGCGGTGAATGCCGAGTGTTTGAATGCAAGGGCGAGAGCTGGCCAAATCTCTACCAATTGCTCCCGGATTTCGTTGAAGACAGCATCGGGCGTTGGGTCGGGAAGCAAGTTTGTAATTGCGTCATGGATGTATTGCACTAGACCGGTCGCCACAGTCGTCTGTATTACTTGATCGGTTGGCCTCCCGTAGATAACCCAATACCCCACACCGTTGATCGAGTTTAGCAGGCCGGAAAGGTCGAATTCCAGGCAGACGCCTGCACCATTTTCACCGTAACCCCGCCACTGGCTGAGGTCGTCGTCAACGCTCGAGAAACATGCGCAATAAACATCTAGACCATTCGAGTCCTTGAGCGCCAATCCCATTCTTCGTCGCACGCCGTCATCGGGCAATTGTGATATTGCGAATTGCAATACTTCCTTGCCCCGAACGAATTCCTGAGAATCGTTCATATGAAAGGATGAGGTTGCCCAGAGATCACCGAGGCGTGGCGAGCGTGTCGACGTGTCAATGACCGCGCCACCCAACATACCACGGAGCGTCTCAAATCGCGTGTATTGGTAGACAGAGCCTGTTGTTCGCCACGGGGACGGAGGATTGGCGCTCTGAACGAATTGCTCCATGAGGCCCGGTAGCGATTACCTCAAAGTGTCCAGACTTTGGCGAATACTGGATCGCGCGGCACTGAGTGCGCCGATGGTCCTAGCCACGGTTCGTTGGCTCGAGGGTGACCGGGCCGACGCGCACCGCCTCTGCTTTTAACCTGCCTCGCAACTGCTGCCAAAGAAGTCGTTGCCGGCGAATGTCATCGAGCGCGTCGAAATTTGCAGAACCAATGACGCGAACGGAGCCAAAAACGCGCCCTCCGCGCTCGACGAGGTGGTTCTCGACATCGTGGGGGTGAAATGCATCTTTAATTGCCATAAGCACTTGGTCGATCATTTCTGAATTCTACCATACCCGCCTGACCGATTGTATTAAGTCCCGCTACCTGGCGGAAAGGCGCAATGGCCATAGACGATGTGCCCGCTCCGGAAAAGTGCATTGCACTACCAATTGAGATACAGCGCAAGTGCCGATTTGCACTCTGTATTGCTCAGACTGCGCATCGCAGTCTTCGCTGCTGCCGCGTTCACCGGGTCGACCAACAACATCGTTACACCACTGCCAAGGAGATACCGTAAGACTTGCTCGAACTGGGCGGGTATTCCACCCGCGCCGACCGTCGCAACGACCGGCATCAGAAATGCGCTTGCCGCGGCGCATAGATCCGCGAGCTCGGAGAGTTGGTCCAAGCCCCAATCGCCCGAGGCCACAAGCCGCGTCACGCCGGCGGCGGCGAGCCCCTCTAACTGCGTCTCCAGTGCGTCGTCGAATGCCGCTTCCGCGACGCGAAGATCGACTTCCGTTGCGACACGGGGCAGGGCACAGATGATATCGTGCTTTGCACATTCGCTTTCGATGGCCTCGGATTCCTGGACCAACCTACGGACATCCTCACGATCGGGCAGCACGGCGCCGTGAGTCGGAGAGACGATGAGGGTTAGATCCGCGTGAGTGGCGGCTTCGAGAAGTGGCTGGAGCGGCGCCGATGGATTGTAGGGCACGAAGAGCGGCTTGCCGGCCCCGATAGTCAGGATGTCCCGTAGATGGCGACGCAGATCGTCGGGACCGAAGACGACCGGCGGGGCATAATAGAGCGCGTCGGCGCCGGATCGTAACGCGCCCTCAATGCCGGCCGACGCGTCCGCAATGACCGTGATCGTCCGGCCGTCCAGCGTCTGCGCGGGGAGGTGCTGCTCGTCCAGATAGATGCGGTTCTTGGGCGCTACCCGGTCGTGCTCCGCCGTGTACTGCGCGAGGTAGACCGGATCGGGGTCGACGAGCACCACGCCGCGCGTCGCGTCCACCAGCACGAGCACGTCGTCCGTGGCGGCGCGCAGGACGCCGGCGACGCCGGTAACGGTCGGGACCGCCGGCGTGGCAGCCTCGCCTGCCTCCCGCTCCACGGCGATTCCCGCGACGCGGGCCCAGGTCAGCGAGGCGGCGATCGCCACCGCGGTGCGCAGTTCGTCCGCAATCAGTATGACCTCCGGGGTTTCCGCCAGGCGCCGATGCGCCGCAAGCGCGGCAATGCGGGCCGGCGGGTCCGGCATGAGTGGAACGCCGCCCTGGACG
>Ga0070735_10003980_pt1 | contig 12661 bp, 12 predicted proteins | sample Coa_R1_FD_66443 | JGI IMG/M metagenome (GOLD analysis project Ga0070735, IMG submission 66443) | Surface soil microbial communities from Centralia Pennsylvania, which are recovering from an underground coalmine fire - Coalmine... | ecosystem: Environmental > Terrestrial > Soil > Unclassified ...
AAGGAGCGACGAGGGAAGGCGACGCCATGAGGCCGCCCGGAGGCGAGCGAGCGGAAGAGAGTGGGCAGAACTGCATGTGCATTCGTCGTACAGCTTTCTGGATGGGGCGGCGTCGCCGGAGGAGCTGGTGGCGGAGGCCAACCGGCTCGGGCTGTCCGCGCTGGCGATCACCGACCACGACGGGATGTACGGGGTGCCGCAGTTCGCGCAGGCTGCTGCTCGCAGCGGCAGCGGGCTGCGGACCGTGTTCGGCGCGGAGCTGAGCCTGGGCCTGGATGCCCTGAAGCGCGCGACGGACAAGCCGCCGGACCCGCCAGGTCGGCACCTGCTCATCCTGGCCCGTGACAAGGAAGGCTACGGCCGGCTGTGCTCGGTGATCTCGGAGGCGCAGCTCACCGGCGGCGCGAAAGGCCGGCCGATCTACGACCTGGCCGCGCTGGCCGATGCGCATGATGGCCACTGGGCGGTGCTGACCGGGTGCCGCAAGGGCCACGTGCCCGCGGCGCTGGCCGCTGGCGGCCCGGCCGCGGCGCGCAGGGAGCTGGACCGGCTGACCAGGATGTTCGGCCGGGAGAATGTGCTGGTCGAGCTGAACTGTCACCTCCTGCCCGGCGACGATGAGCGCAACGACGCGCTGTTCCGGCTGGCCGCCGACGCCGGGCTGACGGCCGTCGCGGCCGGCAATGTGCATTTCGCCGCCCCGGCGCAAGCCCGGCTGGCGCAGACCCTGGCCGCGATCCGCGCCCGCACCAGCCTGCCGGAGATCGACGGCTGGCTCGCCGCGGCCGGAACCTCTTATCTGCGGTCGGGCGACGAGATGAGCCGCCTGCTCCGACGATACTCGGGGGTATTCGAAAACACAATCCAACTCGCCGAGGCGTGTGCGTTCGATTTCAAGGTGCTCGCGCCGAGCCTCCCGCCGTTCCCGGTGGACGAGGGAGAGACCGAGGCCACCACACTCCGGCGCCTCGTCGACACGAAGGCGCCGGCGAGGTACGGCGCTCCGGAGGAGAACCCCGAGGCATACCGTCAGCTCGCCAGGGAGCTTGACGTGATCGAGGGGCTGAACTTCCCTGGTTACTTCCTGATCGTGCACGAGATCGTCAAGTTCTGCGAGGACAACAACATCTTGTGCCAGGGGCGCGGCTCGGCGGCGAACTCCGCGGTCTGCTACGCGATCGGCATCACCAGCGTGGATCCGATCCGGCACCACCTGCTGTTCGAGCGGTTCCTGTCCGTGGGGCGCGACGGCCCGCCGGACATCGACCTGGACATCGAGCACCGGCGCCGCGAGGAGGTCATCCAGCACGTCTACATCAAGTACGGCCGGCGCAACACCGCCCAGGTGGCGAACGTGATCTCGTACCGGCCGCGGATGGCGCTGCGGGATGCGGGCCGGGCGTTCGGCTACACCCAGGCAGAATCCAAGCTGTGGGTGCGGCAGATCTCGCCAGGCGGCGCCCAGGCGGGGGAGGCGCTGCCCGTCGAAGACGTGCCGGAACGGGTCGCCGAGATGGCGTACAAGATGCTCAGGCTACCCAGGCACCTCGGCATTCACTCGGGTGGGATGGTGATCGCGGACCGGCCGGTGGGTGAGGTGTGCCCGGTCGAATGGGCACGGATGCCGGGCCGCAGCGTCCTGCAGTGGGACAAGGACGACTGCGCGTACGCGGGACTGGTGAAGTTCGATCTGCTCGGCCTCGGCATGCTGGCCGCGCTGCACGACTGCTTCGACCTGGTCGCGGAGCACCACGGAAAGAGATACGGCCTGCACGAGATCCCAGAGGACGACAAGGACGTGTACGAGATGCTCTGCCAGGCGGACACGGTCGGCGTGTTCCAGGTCGAGTCTCGTGCACAGATGGCCACGTTGCCCCGGCTCAAGCCGCGCACGTTCTACGACCTGGTCATCGAGGTGGCGCTGATCCGCCCCGGCCCGATCCAGGGCGGCTCGGTGCACCCGTTCCTGCGGCGTCACGACAAGCTGGAACCCGCGACCATGCCGCACCCGCTCATGGAGCCGGCGCTCGGCAAGACGCTCGGCGTGCCGTTGTTCCAGGAGCAGATGATGCAGCTGGCCATCGACTGCGCCGGGTTCTCGCCGGACGAGGCCGACCGTCTGCGCCAGGCGATGTCTTCCAAACGATCGCCAGAACGGCTGTCAGAACTTCGCCAGCGTCTCCTTGACGGCATGGATGCTAACGGCATCGGCAGCGAGATAGCCGAGGACATCTACGGGAAGATCCTCGCGTTCTCCAGCTACGGGTTCCCCGAGTCGCACGCCATCAGCTTCGCGTACCTGGTGTATGCCAGCGCGTACCTGAAGTGGTACTACCCGGCGGCGTTCACGTGCGCGCTGCTGCGCAACCAGCCGATGGGCTTCTACGCGCCGCACAGCCTGGTCAACGACGCGCGCCGGCACGGTGTGACCGTACGCGGCGTCGACGTCAATGCCAGCGACGCGCTCGCCACGCTGGAGGGTGTCTTCGACGGGCAGGTCGATCCGGCGCATGGCCCGGCGATCCGGCTCGGCCTGTCCAGTGTGCGCAACCTCGGCGCTGAGGCCGCCGAACGTGTCGCCGCCGGACGGCCCTACCATGACCTGCAGGACTTCGCCCGGCGGACCGCTGTGGGGCGTCCGGCGCTTGAGGCGCTCGCGACGGCGGGCGCGTTCGGCTGCTTCGGGCTGACCCGCCGCGCCGCCTTGTGGGCGGCCGGTGCCGCCGCGTCCATCAGGGACGGCCAGCTCGAGGACACGGTTCCCGGCATGCTGGCGCCGGACTTGCCGGCGATGACCGGCGAGGAGGAGACGCTCGCCGACCTGTGGGCCACCGCGACCTACGGCGTTCACCCGATCGAGCACATCCGTGCGCCGCTCACCGCGTGGGGTGTCCTGTCCGCGGCCGATGTCCACGACGCCGAGGACCGTACCATCGCCACCGTGGCCGGCCTGGTCACGCACCGGCAGCGCCCGCCGACCGCGCGCGGAGTGGTGTTCATGAGCCTGGAAGACGAGACCGGCATGGTCAACGTGATCTGCCCGCCGCAGGTGTGGGACGCGCACAAGAAGATGGCCTCGGTCGCGCCCGCCCTGCTCATCGGCGGCCGGATCGAGCGCAACGGCAACGCCGTCAACCTGGTCGCCGACCGCCTCCGCCCCCTGAAAGCGCCGGCGACCGTCCCCAGCCGCGACTTCCGCTAGCCCTAGCGGACGTTGCGGGGGCGGAACTGGACGCTGATGCGGGGGCCGGCGATCCTGGGTGACTTGGGGATCGCGTGGTCCCAGGTGCGCTGGCAGGAGCCGCCCATGACGATCAGGTCGCCGTGGCCCAGCTCGAAGCGCAGCGACGGACCGCCGCCGCGCGGGCGGAGCGCCAGCGCCCGCGGCGTGCCCAGCGACAAGATCGCGACCATGGTGTCCCGCGTGCCGCCCCGGCCGGACCGGTCGCCGTGCCAGGCGACGCTGTCCCTGCCATCCCGGTACAGGCAAAGACCAGCGGTGCGGAATTCGTCGCCAAGTTCCTGGCGATAATGCTCGTTAAGATCGTGCATCGCCGCGGTGAGCAGCGGATCGGGCAGCGGCTCGCCCTCGCCGTAGAAGCACAGCAGCCGCGGGACGTCCACGACCTTGTCGTACATCGGGCGCCGTTCGGCCCGCCACGGCACCTGGCTCATCAGCCGCTCGAACACCGGGCCCGAGCCCGACAGCCAGCCACGCCGCAGGTCAACCCACGCACCGTCCGTCAGCTCAGTGCGCCGGACGGCTCCGCGCAGCGGGCCGAGCTCAGGGTCGCCTTCCAGATCAAGCAGGGACTCCTGCACCACGGCGGCCATGCATCCAGTGTAGGGAACCGGGACGCTGGCGGCCGCGTCAGAGTTATGTGGTGTTCCAGCGCGGCGGCGGTGGCGTTGCGAGTGTCCATCGCCGCCGCGTGCTCCGGGGGTTATCCCCACCCGCAAGATGGATGAGACCCCCATGGGAACGTCGTCTGAACTTCCGTACTGTCGGATTACGGGGCAAGAGCCATCTGTTGTACGGGCCGGAGGACGGGATGAGGGCAATTCTGATACCGGGGGTCAGCGGGATCGCGACGCTGGTGGCGGCGGTGACGCTGATGGCGTTCTCGGCGCCCGACGCGTCGGCGGCGCACGCCAGGCACGCCACGATAAGTACCGTTTCCTACGTCAACCGCTAGCGGGCGTGACGCGGGTTCTGGCGGAGCCGGGCGGGTGCTGTCGCCGTGGTCACCCGCCCGGCTCCGGGCTGACGGTCCCGCTTCCCACAGGTACGAGGGACGAGGCTGGCGGTTGACAGCAACTTTTCTCGCCGAGATTTGCGGCACGGGTACCTTTAGTCCATGGCCGTCATCCACGCCACCACGATGAGCCCCAGCAAGCTTGAGCTCCTGGCCGGCTGGCTGCCCCGGCAGTCCTGGTACGAGGAGCCGGCGGACGCTGAGCTGGCCAGGGCCGGCGGGTTCCGGCTCGACGACCCGGAGGGCGAGGTCGGCATCGAGTTCATGGTGGTGCGCGCGGCGCTGGCCGCCTACCTGGTGCCCATGACGTACCGAGGCGCACCGCTCGATGGCGCCGAGCACGCGCTGATCGGCACGTCCGAGCACGGCATCCTCGGTACCAGGTGGATCTACGACGGAACACAGGATCCGGTACTCGTCGCCCAGTTCAGCGCGCTCCTCGCCGGGACGGCCGAACCGCAGGCGCAAGGCCAGAGCGACACAGCCGACCCGACGGTGCACAGCGTGCCCGCCCGCCAGCCAGGTGCCACCGTGGGCCTGCGCCGCGCGCTCGTCGCGACCGACGAGGATACGGCGCGTGAGCTGATCAAGGACGGCGGCCTGTCCGCGACGTGGGTGCTGTCGTCGGGTGAGCGGGTCCGCGGCGTGTTCGCCTCACCGGCCTGAGTCCCGGAACTCGGTCAGCGACAGCGTGTTGCCGTCCGGGTCGTCGAACCACGCGACCTTGTCGCCGCCCGGTGTGGTCCAGATCCCGTTCCGGTCCTGGTCCAGGCCGTCGTAGTGGCGGAACGCGACGCCGTTCGCCGCCAGCGCCGACACCTTTGCCGTGATGTTCGACACGCGCCAGCCGAGTACCGTGTACCCGGTCCTCGCCACCTGACTTACCACCGTCACGCGCAGCAGCGTGCCATGGGCGCTGAACGTGCAGGCAGCTTCGTTATGATCGATGAGCGGCAAGCCGAGCACGCGCTCGTAGAACGGCCGGGCCCGGCGCAGGTCCGCCGTGGCGATGACGGCGATGAGGTCGCTGGTCTCCAGCACGGCAGCTCCCGGTCGGTTTTGGGCTGCCACAAGGTTATTGCCCGCCGCGCTGCTGGCGCGACGCCACGCGGTCAGGCATATTTCGTCACAGTGACGGGAATCCTTGTGACAAAGCCCGGATGGCCGGGCGGATCACGGGGGAGCTTTGATGGTTACGCTCATCACCATGCAGGACGGCACCGAGAAGTCGCTGCATGAGCATCTGCGCGACGATCACCACAAGGGCACGCGAGGATACACCGACACGTTCCTTGGCAGGATGCACGCTCAGCTGCACGACCATAAGCACGAGCCGCAGCACACGCACGCGGCACCGGAGACGGCGGGCCTGATTCCGCACCAGCGGGAGGCGGAGCGGAAGGCCGAGCGGGACGCCGAGCCGGAGCGCGAGAGCGTCTTATCGCAGCAGCGACCTCGCGGTCGGGGCGAGCCTGAGCCGCTGCGTCTGCCCGGGGAGCGGGTGGCTCAGCTCGTCCTGGCCGGCGAGCCAGTCGAGATGGCTGGCGAGCCGGTCCTCGTCAGGGAACAGCGTGAACCAGACGAACGCGTGCACTCCGGTGCGCACCGGCAGCGCGGGATAGTTGTTCTCGGCGTACTCGGTCTGGAACCAGGCCAGCGGCGCGGCGCCCGCCTGGGCGAGCCGAGGCCGGATGCCATCGGCGAAGCTAGCGGCGAACTCGTCGTCGAACGGATGGTCACGCAGGCAGACCGTGACCAGCAGCCTCGATGTCGGTGAGTCGTCCTGGCTGGCATGGCGCGGCGGGCGCTGGGCGGCCGGCTCCGGGAAGCCGGCGTGCCCGGCCGCCGGCCGCAGCAGCAGCACGTCGTCGCTGTCGATCATCGTCGCGGCGGCCGCCCTGCCGTGCTCCTTCCAGGCGGGGCCGGTATAGAACGCGGTCAGGCCCCGTGCGCGGATGTCCATATCGGCGAAACCGCGCAGCCAGACGAACCGGTCCGGCCGGTCCAGGTCGCGGAACTGGCCGATGACCGCCATGCCTTCCGCTTCCTGCGTCTCGACGAACTCCCGGTCGAAGATGTCGATCAGCACGTCCCGCTGGCCGGGATACAGCAGGTACTGCCGCAGTTCCAGCACCGGATACCGCACATCGCCCATGCCCGCCTCCTCATCCGCTACCCGCACATTAGCGCGAAGCGGCGCACGTCCCGGTGTTTCCGTCTGCTGGTTGTGACAACCAGCCGGTGATAGGCGGCTGGTTGCCACAACCATCCGCCGGGCGCTAACCCGATTACTGTGCGTGACGTAGCGACCTCCCCTCGGGGGAAGCCGCAGATGTGCGGGAAACGGGAGTGTCCCCAGCTCAGCGTGTGTCCGTGTATGTGCGCCGGGCAGGATTCGAACCCGCGACCCGCTGCTTAGAAGGCAGCCGCTCTATCCGGCTGAGCTACCGGCGCCTGGAGACAAGTGTGCACGTCAAAAGTCACGTCCCGGCCACACCGAGGTCGCGTTGCGTGCATACCAGGCTCTCAGGCTACCGTCTGTTACCAGCTCGACCGTAATCGACGCGATCACAAGAACGCGTCGAGCGACCGCCGGATACCCGCCGCATCGAGCCCGTACCACCGTGCGTGGTCAGTCGGCGTGCCGTACTCACGCAGCTCGACGCGAGGCACGCCGAGAGCGAGCAGCCGGTGCGGCCGGTCGGCAAGCGCCGACGAGACGATCCCGGCCGACGTCCCGGCCAGGTATGGCTCCGCCAGCACCACCGCATCGCCGGCGAGCGCTCGCAACCCGGCCGTGTCAAACGGCCGCACCGTCGTCGCGTACGCCACCGTCACGTCGAGGCCCGCCGTCGCTTCCAGCACCGCGTCGAGCAGCGGCCCGACCGCCACCACGACCGCCCGGCGTCCCTCGCGTATCACGTGCAATGTCGGGGTGACCGGCCGCGCGATCCGGTTCTGCTCCGTGCTGAGCCTGATGTACGAGGACACCTCGCCAAGCGCGCCGACAGCACCGGCCAGTAGCGGCGCAACCTCGTCCGGGTGGCCGGGCACGTGCACCGTCATGCCCGGCAGCGTGTCCATCAGCGCCACGTCTTCCGGCGCCTGATGGGTGCGTCCGCTCCGCGCCGCGTCGAAGGACGCGCCGATGCTAACCAGCACCGCACGCGCCGCCTGGTGCCCGAGATCCAGCTTGACCTGCTCAAACGCCCTGGATACGAGAAATGGGGCATACGTGTGCGCTATCGGGCGCATCCCGGCGAGCGACAGCCCGCTCGCGACGCCTATCAGCAGCTGCTCGCGAATGCCGACGTTGAGGACCCGCTGGGGATGGGAGGCCGCGGCCTTGGAAAACTGGTCAACGGAGATCTCCGCCAGGACCATCGCCGTGCGCGGGTCGTCATCCAGCAGCCGGCTCGCCTCCGAAGCGAACGCCGTGCGCATGTCCATCTTTCACGCCTTCCTCTCGACGTCGGCTACCACCAGGTATGGCTGCCCGGGCGCGGCGGACAGCGCGCTGGCCAGCTCGTCATGAGACCGCCCGTCGACCCGGACCGCCTCCCAGCCGCTCAGCCGGGAATGCGCCTCGATGCCGCCGGGCCCCCATCCGTGGCTGTCGGACTTGTTGTCCACCGCTATCACCGTGAGGTTCGGCAACTCGACCGCTCCGGCGTACACGATGGCCTCGTTGTTGCTGCCCTCGTCGAGCTCGGCGTCCCCGACGAGCACGAACACTCTCGGTTTCCGCAGCCCCTGGGCCAGCAGCCCGTGCGCCAGCCCGACCGCGATCGGCAGCCCGTGTCCCAGCGAGCCGCTGGCGATTTCCACGCCGGGTATCAGGTTGCGATCCGGATGGTAGCCGAGCCGCGACCCCGCGGCGCCGAAGTCATCCAGCCATTCCCGCGGAATGAACTCCTTAGCCGCCAGCACCGCGTAATAGGCGGCAGGCCCGTGCCCCTTCGACAGCAGGAACCGGTCGCGGAGTGGATCATCCACGGTCTCAGGAGTAACTTGAAGCACTTTGTCGTACAGCACCCACAGTACGTCCAGCGTCGAGGTCGCGCTCGCGGAGTGCTTCTCATCCCCGGTCAGGCGCGTCATCAGCCGGGGAACGTCCGCATAGCTAAGGTTCATGCGCCCAGCGTGCCGCCGGCCGCCGCGTCCTCACAACGGCCGGCTGCCCCATCGCCGCTACGCCGATAGGCCTAGGACTTTGTGTTCATAACGGCGTACTGCTTGCCGGCCACGAAACCGATCACGGTGCTGACCAGCCCGGCGTCACGCAGTATCCGCTTGTGCCCGAGCCCTTCTGTCGGAACCAGTCGCCCGCCCGGCCAGGCGCCGCCGACCAGCGCGCCATTGCCGAACGGCACTTCCTTGTCCTGGGTGTCGTGGATCACCAGGGCGGGCGGCAGCTCCTCGCGTTCCGCCGAACGCAGCGCGATGTCGAAATCCGCGACCGGCCGGCCGACGACACGCTCCATCCGCGGCACCATCCGAGACAAGGTCCGTGACCCGAGCCCGCTGATCCGGGCGAAGAAATCCAGGCCGGAGGCGACGTTGGAGACCGGTGCGATAAGCACCAGGCGTTCGGCGCGCAGCCCGTCGAGCGCCGCGACCGCCACCGCTGACGCGCCGAACGAGTGCCCGATCACCGCGTGCGGCTGCCCGTACCGCGTCGCGGCGGAACGAAGCGCACCGATGAAGTCCACCATGTCCGCCCGCCCGCGCCCGTGCCGACCGGGACCGGACTCGCCGTGTCCGGGGGCGTCGATCGCGATCACCCGGAACCCGGCCCTGACCAGCGGTTCGACAAACGCCGCGAACTGCGCGCGGTACCCCGCCCAGCCATGCAGCAGGTACACCGGCGGTCCGTCCCCCCAGGTCTCGGTGACCACACCCGAATCAAGCACCTCCCGCGCCCCGGGACCGGCTCCTGTCGTAGCGGCGGTCGTTGGCGTACCGCTGGCTGACGTGCTGCCGGCTGATGTGGCGCCGGCTGATCTGCGTGCCGCTGGCGGGATGGTCAGCCAGAGCCGGACACCAAGCCGCGCACCGAGGCCCGGCGCGTACCGGTCCGCGAGCCCCAGCAGGAACCGGACTGAGCGCGCTCCCTTCCGGTCGCGCACTTGCTCCCATACGCGAGCCTGTGCTCCCGCAGAAAAAGCACGAACGTTCGTGCTATTGATTGGTGACGCCGATGTTGTCGCCATCGCGATGATCCCTCCGTTTACCCGTTAGACCCCGTTTACCCGTCAGATCTGTTAGCCCGTCCGATCGTGGCCTGGACCACCTGGCCAGTCCTAGACCACCCCGTTCGCCCTTACGTCGGCGAGCAGTCGCTCGAAGGCGCGCCGCGTTCTCGCCTCCGCTTGGGGATCTCGCATGAGCCTGCGCGCGTGGAAGTAGGCGAGCATGATGCCATGCAGGTCCTGGTAGAACTGCGTCTCGTCCGCGTCGGCGCGGAATTCCCCGGTACTGAGTGCGGTGCGGAACACCTGCTGGACCACATCGGCGAAGTCGGTGTGGTCTTGGATGACCTGGTCGCGAACCATTCCAGACTGGTCGTCGTATTCCACCGGCGCCGAGGCGAACAGGCACGGTGCCCCATCCTGGTCACCCGCCACGAGCCAGTGCTCGAACAGCGCCCGGACACGTGCCTCGCCACGCGGCGCCCGCAGCGCAGGTCGGACGACCATATCCACGAACTCGTCTCTGGCCCGGGCCAGCGTCTGCAGCTGCAGGTTCTCTTTCGACCCGAAGTGCGCGAACAGCCCGCTCTTCGACATCCCGGTCTCGGTGGCCAGCATGCCGATGGTCAGTGCGGACAGGCCGATACGCCCGGCCACCTCCACGGCGGCATCCAGTACGGCATCCCTCGTAGCCGCACCCTTGCTTGCCTCGCCCATGCCTCAATAATAGCACGACCGTTCGTGCGAGTCGACCCAGGTCTGGAAGGCGCGTCACGGTGGACACTGGCAGCGGCCGCCGTGGTTGGGTGCGATCATGAGCCCATGACGGCATGGGAGGACTTTGAACAGGCGGAGCCGGAGTTCGCGCAGCGCGTGCGGGCGCTGTTCGACGCTCACCGGCATAAGACGATCGCTACCTTGCGGGCAGACGGCTCACCGCGGATCTCCGGGATCGAGGCGGCCTTCGAGGATGGCGAGCTGATTTTCGGCTCGATGCCGGGCGCACGTAAGGGCGCGGATCTTCGCCGCGATCCGCGCTTCGCCCTGCACAGCGCTACGGTCGACCCGATCGAGGGCTCCGAGGCGCAGTGGCCGGGCGAAGCGAAGATTTCCGGCCAAGTGCTGGCCGTGGGACAGGTTACTGAAGGGTCGGAAGGCGACCGCTTCCGCGCCGATATCGCCGAGGTCGTCCATACCCACCTCGACGAGAAGGCGACGATGCTCGTGGTCGACTGGTGGACACCCGCACACGGGCTGCGGAGGATCGAACGCGAGTAGTCAGGCAGCGCTATCTGCCAGGCGGTCGGCCGGTCTGCGGCGGGCGGTCCGGTAGGCTCATTGGCTCCATGGACTTCGGTTTCGCCAAGAGCAGCGGCGCGTGTAAGCGAGCCCGGCCTTCGCGCTGGCCGCTGGCCGCTGGGCTGGTCGTCGGGGTTGTACTGGACGCCGTGTTCGGGGATCCGGAACATGGGCATCCGGTGGCCGGGTTCGGCAGGGCGGCGGCGGTGCTTGAGGCGCGAGACTATGCGCCAGCCAGGATGCGAGGCGCCGCGCATGCCGCGGCGTGCGTCGCGCCCGTCGCCGTCCTCTCGGCGCTTATCGATCATCGCCTCGCCAGGCGGCCGCTGATCCGGCTGATCGCGATCGGCGCGGCTGCCTGGTCCGTCATCGGCGCCCGGTCACTGCGCAGGCTAGCGAGACAGGTAGGTGAAGCGCTCGCCGATGACGATCTGGCGGCGGCGCGGGCGATACTGCCGAGCTTGTGCGGTCGCGACCCCGCGACGCTGGATGCGAAGGGCATGGCTCGCGCGGTTGTCGAGTCCGTGGCGGAGAACACCTCTGACGCCGTGGTGGCTCCGCTGTTCTGGGGTGCGGTAGCGGGGCTGCCGGGCCTGGTTGCCTACCGCGCCGTCAATACGCTGGACGCCATGGTCGGGCACCGGTCGCCCCGGTACCAGCGGTTCGGCTGGGCCAGCGCGCGTCTGGACGACGCGGCCAACTGGATACCCGCCAGGCTTACCGCGCTGCTCACGGTCGCTTGCTCGCCATTGGTCGCCGCTGGTAGTGGGGCAGCGGCGTGGCGTGCGCTTCGCGACTATGGCGGGCGGCATCCGAGCCCTAACGCCGGACGCTGCGAGGCGGCCTTCGCCGGCGCGCTAGGCCTGCGGCTGGGTGGCACCAATGTGTATGACGGTGTCGCGGATCCGCGCCCGCACCTTGGCGATGGCCGCGCGCCGGAGCCGACCGACATACGCCACGCCAATGACCTGTCCCGCACCGTCACCGTAGCCGCGACCATCGCCGCAGTCGTGATGGCTTTCCGTCCCCGCGCGGGACGGCGACGGTGAAGCCAGCGGAACTGGAGCGAGCCCGAGGGATGACGATCCCCGATGTGCTGCCGCAGCACCGGAACCTGCGGGTGCTGTTTTGCGGAATCAATCCCAGTTTGTATTCGGCGGCTACCGGGTGGCATTTCGCGCGGCCTGGCAACCGGTTCTGGCCGGTGCTGTACCAGTCTGGGTTCACCCAGCGGCTGCTGAAGCCAGCCGAACAGCACCTGCTGCCAGGCTATGGACTCGGCATCACGAACCTGGTGGCCCGCGCCACGGCCCAGGCCGCGGAGTTGACCGCGGCCGAACTACAGGCTGGCGGCGAACGGCTGCGCGAACTCGTCGAGCAGTACCGGCCCACGGCCATCGCGATCGCGGGTATCACCGCGTATCGCACGGCATTCGGAGACAAGAAGGCGGTCGTCGGCTCGCAGGACGCCACGCTCGGTCCGTCTCTCCTGTGGGTTCTCCCGAACCCCAGTGGCCTTAACGCTCAAAGAACAGAACGCATCGTGGCGGCGTTCCGTGAGCTGAGGGAGGCCGTGGGCGATGCCGAATGATAGGTCGCCGCGTCGGACGGTCCGCGCGACCGCAGGGGTTGGCGCGCGGCCGCGCGGGCGCCGAGGCGAGAGAGGATTCCCTTGCTCTCACTGTCTTAACCGCTCGAACCCGCTGCTTCTGTTACTTACGGCCCCAGCCGCGCTCGGGGCCGGGCCGGGATCTGCTGCCGGTCCTGGCATCGCGGCAGGGTGACAGATAGTGTGCCTGGTATGCCAGACAAGGTGCTCTACACCGCGGAGGCCACATCCACGGGGGACGGCAGGAACGGCCACGTCAGGTCGTCGGACGGCCGCGTCGACCTCGACCTCGCGATGCCGCCGGA
>Ga0070735_10003981_pt1 | contig 12655 bp, 16 predicted proteins | sample Coa_R1_FD_66443 | JGI IMG/M metagenome (GOLD analysis project Ga0070735, IMG submission 66443) | Surface soil microbial communities from Centralia Pennsylvania, which are recovering from an underground coalmine fire - Coalmine... | ecosystem: Environmental > Terrestrial > Soil > Unclassified ...
CTGCGGCGCCAGGATGTAGGCGAGCTCGCCGTCCTTGTACTTGATCAGCGCGATGAACGCGGTGCGGTTCGGATCGTACTCCATCCGCTCGACGCTCGCCGCAACGCCCCACTTGCGGCGCTTGAAGTCGATCTTGCGGTAGAGGCGCTTGGCGCCGCCGCCGCGGAAACGCACGGCGATGCGCCCGCCGCCGCCACGCCCGCCCGACTTCGACAGCCCCTCGATGAGGCTCTTTTCGGGCTTGCCCTTGTGCAGCTCGGAGCGGTCGACCAGCACCAGCCCGCGGCGGGACGGCGAGGTCGGATTGAAGGTCTTCAAGGCCATGGTCTTAAAGCCCCGTCGCGATATCGATGGACTGGCCGGGCGCGAGCGTCACGACGGCCTTCTTCACGTCCGAGCGGCGCCCGAGGATGCCGCGGAAGCGCTTGGTCTTGCCTTTGACGACCAGCGTGTTGACCTTGATCACGTTGACCTTGAACAGCTGCTCGACCGCCTCGGTGATCTCGTCCTTGGTGGCGTGCTTGGCGACGCGGAACACGACCTTGTTCTGCTCGGACAGCAGCGTGGCCTTTTCCGTGATCACTGGCGCGAGCACCGTGTCGTAGTGGCGGGCGGTGGGCATCAGGCGCTCCCCTGGGCGAAGCGGGCCTCGATGCCCTCGACCGCGGCGCGGGTGAGCACCAGCGTGTCGCGGCGAAGGACGTCGTAGACGTTCAAGCCCGCATTCGGCAGCACGTCGACGCCTGGGATGTTGCGGGCGGCGAGGCGGAACGAGGCGTCGACCTCGGGCCCCGCGATGACGAGCGCGCTCTTCAGCCCCAGCTTGTCGAACTGGGCCCGCAGCGCGGCGGTCTTCGGCGTCTTGGCGGCGGCTTCGTCGAGCACCACCAGCGATCCGTTCTTGACCTTGGCCGACAGGGCGTGGCGGAGCGCGAGCGCGCGGACCTTCTTCGGCAGGTCGAAGGCGTGGCTGCGGACGACCGGGCCGAACGCACGGCTGCCGCCGACGAACTGGACCGCGCGACGCGAGCCGTGCCGGGCGCCGCCGGTGCCCTTCTGCTTGTACATCTTCTTGCCGGTGCGCGAATTCTCGTTGCGCGTCTGCACCTTGTGGGTGCCGGCGCGACGCTTGGCGAGCTGCCAGTTCACGCAGCGCGCGAGGATGTCGCCGCGGATCTCGCCGATGCCGAAGATGGCGTCCGAGAGCTCGATCTGGCCGGCCTTGCCGCCGGAAAGGGTGACGACGTCCAGCTTCACGACGCGTCTCCCTGGGCTTCAACGGCTTCGGCGGCGGGTTCCTCGGAAGCGGCCGGCTCATCCGCCGCGGCCTTCGCGCCGCCCTTAATCGCCGCCGGCTTCGGCAGGTTGGCCGGGGCCGCGCGCTTCACCGCATCGCGGATCTTCACGTAGCCGCCTTCCGAGCCCGGAACCGCGCCCCTCAACATGATAAGACCGCGCTCCACATCCACGCGGAACACGGTCAAATTGAGGGTGGTCACCGTGTCCTGGCCCATGTGGCCAGCCATCTTTTTGTTCTTGAACGTCTTGCCAGGGTCCTGGCGCTGGCCGGTCGAGCCGAGCGATCGGTGCGAGAGCGAGACGCCGTGGGTGGCGCGCAGGCCGCCGAAGTGCCATCGCTTCATGCCGCCCTGGAAGCCCTTGCCGATAGAGACGCCGGTCACATCGACCGACTGCCCGGCGACGAAGTGGTCGGCCGAAAGCTCGGCGCCGACGTCGACCAGGTTGTCCTCGGAGACGCGGAACTCCGCCAGGTGGCGTTTGGGCTCGACCAGCGCCTTGGCGAAGTGGCCGCGCATGGCCTTGGTGGTGTTCTTGACCTTGGCCGCGCCCGCGCCGAGCTGCACGGCGGTATAGCCATCCTTGTCCTTGGTGCGCTGGGCGGTGACCTGGCAGCCGTCGAGGGCGAGCACGGTCACGGCCACGTCGCTTCCCGCCTCGTCGAAGAAGCGGGTCATGCCCAGCTTTTTGGCGATAACGCCGGTGCGCATGACCCCTTCCCTCTTAGAGCTTAATCTCGACGTCCACGCCGGCCGAGAGAGCGAGCTTCATCAGCGCGTCCACGGTCTGCGGGGTCGGATCGACGATGTCGAGCACGCGCTTGTGCGTGCGGATTTCGAATTGCTCGCGCGACTTCTTGTCGATGTGTGGCGAGCGGTTGACGCAGAACTTCTCGATCAGCGTCGGCAGCGGAATCGGGCCGCGCACGGTCGCGCCGGTGCGCTTCGCCGTGTTGACGATCTCGCGCGTGGAATGATCAAGCACCCGGTGGTCGAAGGCCTTGAGCCGGATGCGTATGTTCTGTCGATCCATCTAGCCCGCGTTCCTCTGCAAACGCTCGCCTCGTTCATCCACCGTTTCAAAGACCGGCCCGAAGCCCTTGCGGGACTTCGAGGTACGCCCGTTCAACTCATCTGATCCGCGACAACAAACGGCCCACGCGATCTCGACCGCATGGGCCTTGCTCCAACCAGCGCGCGGACGCTTCGAAGAGCGAAGGCCGCACAGGTGGCAGGTTGTCTCGCGGACCGCGTCTAAGCCAAGAACTTACGGCCGGTCCTTTGAAGAGGCGCGGGTCATACGCGCGCGGGCCCGCCCCGTCAAGGCGAAGACCGGCAAACCGTTCTGGCTTGGCCGTGAGCCGGACGCTAAGGCTGGCGGATGAGCTTCCTCCCGCCATCGACGAACGGCGCCTATCAAGGGGCGCGTGCGTCGGCCTGGTTCCTGGCGCTGGCGGGGCTCGTGACGCTGGTTCCGGGCCTCATTCACAGCTTTCTGCCGGACGGCGGCGCGCAAGTGATCGCGGGGCTCGACCTGGGCGACCGGCGCGAGATGGTCGTCGGCGTCTTCCGTTGGGAAGGGGCGACGCAGATCGCCTTCGGCCTCGGCCTGCTGGTCGTGGCGATCCGGTACCGCACCCTGACGCCGTTCTTCCTTGTGCTCGTCGTCGTCGAGGCGGCGCTGGTCGCGCTGCAGGGCTGGGTGCTGACGCCGCCGGCGAACGGCCACCACCCGCCGGCGCATTATGGCAGCGTCGCGGTTGCGGCGCTCGGGCTGCTGTTCTTCGTCCTGTCGCTGCGCCGGCCTACTGCCCGACGATGACAGTGCCGGAGCCGGCGATGAAGCGGTTGACCGCGCCGGTGACCTTCGCCGCGCGGATGTCGCCGGAGCCGGCGATGTGGGCGTCGAGGCTGCCGGCGGTGCCGCCGTAGGCGACGCTGCCGGATCCGGCGATGTGGACGTCGAGAGCCGAGGCGTCGCCGCCGTCGATGCGCACGTCGCCGCCGCCGGCCATGTGCACCCCGACCGGCCCGGACGCCTGCCCGACGTGTACGTCGCCGACGCCGGCGATTTCGACCGTGAACCCGTTGGCGACGGCCGTTGTCGTCGCTTCAGACGCGCCGGCGATGTGCAGCGCCATGGCGCGCGCCGCGCCCGTGTGCAGGCGATCGGCGCCGGCCAGCACCACGTCCAGCCTGTCCTCGACGTTGGCCACCGTCCACGCGCCGCAGCCGGCGGCGCGCAGGTGAAGGCTGTGGGAGCGGCCGACCGAGCCATAGATGACGCCGCCGGCGTCCACGTCGGCGTCCATCGGCACGCGCACGGCGATCTGCGGCAGGTCTTCGCTGGCGACGTCGCCGACACTCGGCACGTAAACCGACGCATCGCCGCGGCAGCTGGGCTTGGGTCCAAAGAGCCACGACCACCAGTCGCCGCCCGACACCACCACGCGCCCGCCCAGCGAGCGATCGACATGCAGCGGCAGGCGCGGGTTGGTCTTCAAGACGATCACCTGCACGTCCGAGCGCGGCTCGGGGATGATCGTCACGCGCGCGGCGACATTGCGGAACTCGACCGTCTGCGCCACGGCGGCGCCCGCGCCAGCGAGGGCGGCGACGGCGAGCGCAAAGGCGAGAATGGCGCGCATGGCCAATGTCTCCAGGCGAGGTCTTCCGCCTGGACGGTATGGCGCCTCGCCCCGCAAGGCAGCTTAATTCGCCGTCATCTGCCGCGCGGCTACTGGCCCGCGAGCAGCAGCGCCGGGTCGACGGGCTTGGCCTTGTCCCGCGGCGTGGGCGCGTAGCGGATCTCGAAATAGACCTCCGGCTGCGCCGCCGCGCCCGACTGCCCTGCCTCGCCCACCTGCTGACCCTGGCTGACGTGGTCCTTGATCTTCACGTCGGTGTGCGAGAGGTGCGCGTAGGCGGTGATCCACCCGTCTTCGTGCTTGAGCAGCACCAGATTGCCGAGATCCGGCAGCGCGCCGGCATAGACCACCTCGCCGGTCGCCGCCGCCCGCACGGGCGCGCCCATCGGCGCGCCGATGTCGAGCCCGTCGCTGCGCTGGCCGCCGGACCTGGGGCCGAACGCCGTCAGCACCGGACCATGCACCGGCCAGATGAAGCGGCCGCGGCCGGCCAGCAGCACCTGGGCGTCCGGCGGGCCGAGCGGGGCCAGCGGCGTGGGCTGGACGACCGGCGCGACGTAGGGCCGCTCAGGCGGCGTGGTCGGCCGTGCACCGGTGAGCGAGGTGTAGGGCACAGGCCCGTTGGTCGTGGGCGGGATGACGTCCGTGCTCTCCGGGCGCTCGCGCAGCGGCTCGGGCGCGGCGGCGACATGCCGCTCGACGCGTTCGACGACGGGCGGCCCGGGCAGCTTGACGATCTGGCCGGTCTTGAGGTGCGTGCTCGGCGAGAAGCCGTTGAGCGCCTCGATCTCTCTCGGCGTCACTTTGAACTTGCGGCCGATGGCGTAGATCGTGTCGCCCCGCTGCGCGCGATAGATCTTGGTCGACGAGCGGCGGGTCGTTTCGCGCTCGGCAACACTGGCCGGCGCCGCCGGGATAATCACCTTCGTGCCCGGCGGAATGACGCCGTTCGGGTGGTGGAAGTGGTTGGCGCGCATCAGCGCCTCCACGCTGACCCCATAGCGGGCGGCGACCTCGTTCACGCGATCGCCTTTGTGGGAACGGACGGCCGACGGGGCGCCCCGGGTGTTCCCGGCGGTGCTCGCCTCGGTCTCGCGCACCACGGCGCGGCGCTCGGCCGGCGTCAGATGGCGGCCGCGCAGGTGCGCCAGCCGCTCCTCCCGCTCGCGGATAGCCCTCAGCTCCTTCAGCCGCTCGGCCTTGGTGAGCTTGGCGGGCGCCGTCTTGGTCCTCGCCCCTTTGCCCTTCTTCGGATGGTGATAAGCGGCCGGCGTCGTCACCAGCCGCCAGGGCGTCGAGGCGAAGAGGAACCTCGCGCCGTTCAGCGAGACCGGTCCCGACGCCGCCGGGGCCGGCGGTGGCAGCGGCGCGCCGGCGACGGGCGGGCTCGGCTGGGGAACCGGGTCGTGCGGGTCGGCCGAGTGCTGCGCCGTGGTCGTCGGCGCATCGACGGGATATTGCGGTCGGGGCGTCTCAGCCGCCGGCCGGGTCGGATAGTCAGCCGACGGCGCGTATTGCGCGTGCGGAAGAGTGCAGCCGCCAAGCGCCAGGAGTCCCACGGCGGCGACCGCCGCCCGCATCGAGATAGCCGTCATCGTCGCTCCGCTCTCAACGTTCGGAATCGCACGCGCCGCTCTCGTCACTTGTCGACCACACGCGTCCGATGCGCCACCCCCGAACCCGCTCCCCCAGCGACTATAACTCCCGCGCCACGCCGTCCAGCAGCGGGACGAAACGAACGTCGCAAAGCACCGCTTCGGCGAACCCGCCCTTGCCGTCGCCGACGTAGCGCTTCAGCGACTGCACCGGGCCCTTGCCCACCGGCGCGACGAGGATGCCGTTCGGCTTCAGCTGAGCCAGCAAGGTTTTCGGCTCGCCCGGCGCGGCGGCGGTGACCAGGATGCGGTCGAATGGCGCCTGCTCGGGCCAGCCGTCGCCGCCGTCGCCGAAGCGGGTGACAATATTGCCGAGCTCCAGCGCCTTGAACCGGGCCTCGGCCTCAGCCTTGAGCGTTCGATAGCGTTCGATCGAGTAGACCAGCCGCGCGAGCCTGGAGAGCACCGCCGTCTGGTAGCCGGAGCCGGTGCCGATCTCGAGCACGCGGGCTCTGGGCTCGATGGCCAGCGCCTGCGTCATCAGGCCGACGATAAACGGCTGGCTGATCGTCTGTCCGCAGGCGATGGGCAGGGCCGAGTCCTCCCAGGCGCGCGCCTGGAACAGCTTCGGCGTGAAGAGGTCGCGCGGCGTCTGCTCCAGCGCGCCGAGGACGGCCGGCTCGGTCACGCCCTGCGAGCGCAGGGCAAGGATCAGCCGGGCGCGCTGGGTTTCCGGCGTCTCAGCGGGCTCGTCGGGGCTCATGCGGCGGGTGGCGGGCCGCCAAGCACGGCTTTGAGGGCGTGAACGGTCGGCATGTGCGTCAGATCGATGTGCAGCGGCGTGACGGAAATGCGGCCATCATAGAAGGCGCGGAGGTCGGTGCCATCGGCCGGCTGGGAGCGGATGTTGCGATAGCCGAGCCAGAAGTAGTCGCCGCCGCGCAAATCGGTCCGTCGCTCCAGATCGCGGGTCTGAACGTCGCGAAACGCCTGCCGCGTAACCTCCACCGCCTCGATCTCGCCGGGTGGGCGGCCGGGGAAATTGATGTTGATGACGACGTCGGACGGCCAGCCGACCTCGACCAGACGCTTGATGATGCCAGGCGCGAAGGCTTCGGCGGCGGAGAAGTCGACGCTCGAGGCGCCGGCGCTGTAGGTCAGCGCCTGCGAAAGGGCGATCGAGGGAACCCCAAGCGCCATGCCCTCGATGGCCGCCGCGACGGTGCCGGAGCGGGTGACGTCCTCGGCCAGGTTGTGCCCGCGGTTGACGCCGGAGAGCACCAGGTCCGGCGGCGCGTCCTTCATCAGCTCGAGCACGCCGAGGGTGACGCAGTCGCCCGGCGTTCCGGACACCGCGAACCGTCGCTCGCCGCCAAGGTGGCGCACGCGCAGCGGCTGGTTGAGCGTCAGCGCGCGGCTGACGCCCGACTGTTCCGACTCCGGCGCGACCAGCCAGACGTCGTCTGAGAGGTGCGCGGCGATGCGCTCCAGCGCCCGCAGGCCCTCGGCGTTCACGCCATCGTCGTTGGTGAGCAGAACGCGCAACGCCCTCACCCGCCGATGTGCGTGAGGCCGCCCAAGTAGGGCTGCAGCACTTGGGGGATGGCGATGCGGCCCTTCTCGTCCTGATAGTTCTCCATCAGCGCCACCAGCGTGCGGCCGACGGCGAGGCCCGAGCCGTTCAGGGTGTGGACGAAGCGGGTCCCCTTCTCGCCGGCCTTGCGGCAGCGGGCGTCCATGCGCCGCGCCTGGAAGTCACCGCAGTTGGAGCAGGAGCTGATCTCGCGATAGGTCTGCTGCGACGGCAGCCAGACCTCGAGGTCGTAGGTCTTGCGGGCCGAGAAGCCCATGTCGCCGGTGCAGAGGGTGACGGTGCGGAACGGGAGATCGAGGCGCTTCAGCACCGCCTCGGCGCAGTCGACCATGCGAGCGTGCTCGGCCTCGGACTGCTCGGGCGCGGTGATGGAGACGAGCTCCACCTTGTAGAACTGGTGCTGGCGGATCATGCCGCGCGTGTCCTTGCCGGACGCGCCGGCCTCGGAGCGGAAGCAGGCCGTCAGCGCCGTCAGCCGCATCGGCAGCTCTTCCTCGTCCGTGATCTGCTCGCGCACGAGATTGGTCAGCGACACCTCGGCGGTGGGGATGAGCCAACGGCCATCGGTGGAGCGGAACAAATCCTCGGCGAACTTGGGCAGTTGGCCGGTTCCGAACACCGCCTCGTCGCGAACGAGCAGAGGCGGCGAGACCTCGAGGTAGCCGTGTTCGCGGGTCTGGATGTCGAGCATGAACTGGCCGAGCGCCCGCTCCAGCCGCGCAAGCTCCCCCTTCAGCACCACGAAGCGTGCGCCCGACATGCGCGCCGCCGCCTCGAAGTCCATCAGGCCAAGGGCGCCGCCGAGGTCGACATGGTCCTGGGGCGCGGCGATCGCGAACGGCTCGCCCCAGCGATGCTGTTCGACGTTTTCCGCCTCGTCCGCGCCGACGGGCACGCCCGGCGCCGGAATGTTGGGCAGGCCGGCCAGCAGGTCGCGCAGGGCCTCGCCCTTCGTCCGTTCGGCCTCGCCGGCGTCGGCGATGGCGCCCTTCAAGCCCTCGACTTCGGCCATCAAGGCGGCGGCGGCCGCTTCGTCCTTCTTGGCCTTGGCGAGGCCGATCGCGCGCGAGGCTTCGTTGCGCCGGTTCTGCGCCGCCTGCAGCGCCGTCTGGGCCGCGCGGAGCTCGGCATCCAGCCCCAGGATCGCCTCCGTCTGCGGGCCGAGCCCACGCGACGCCCAGCCCCGGTCGAAGGCGGCGGGATCGTCACGAATGGCGCGGATATCGTGCATGGCGGCTGGCTTGGGTGGGAGAAGGGAGCGCTCTCCTTAAGGCGCGTTGGCGGGAGCGGCTACCCCTCCCCGCCCCGCCGCGCCGTCGGTGGTCAGCCTTGACTCCCGGTGCGCGCTTCGGGCCAGTTATCGCGACGACAAGAGACGGGAAAGGGAGACCGCCCCATGAGCTTCACCCAGGAACGCATCGAGGATGGGGGCGTGGTGCGCCGCTCGTTCGAGCTGACGGTGGACGGCGAGACCGTGCCGGCGGTGATCTGGGCGCCGGAGGGGGCCAAGGGCCCGCGCCCGCTGATGCTGATGGGCCACGGCGGCTCGCAGCACAAGAAGACGCCGACGCTCGCCGCCAGAGCTCGCGGCTATGCGCGCAAGTTCGGCTACGCGACGCTAGCCATCGACGCGCCCGGCCATGGCGACCGCATCAGCCGCGAGGAAGCCGTCGCGCTGGCCCGAGACGTGGGCGCCCGCGTGCGCGGCGAGACGGCCGCGCCGATGGACCCCGACCGCATGCGCCAGATGCTGCGCCGCTCATCGAAGGCCGTGCCGGAATGGAAAGCCGCGCTCGATGCGGCGCAGAGCTTCGATTTCGTCGGGAGCGAAGGCCCGGTCGGCTACTGGGGCGTCTCGATGGGCACAGCCATCGGCGTGCCGTTCGTGGCCAGCGAACCGCGCATCACCGCCGCCATCTTCGGCCTCGCGGGCCTGCGCGAAGGGGCGAGCGACATGGAGGCCGCCGCAAAGGCGATCACCATCCCACTGATGTTCGTCTTCCAGTGGGAGGACGCCGTCGCGCCGCGCGAAACCGGTCTCGCTCTCTTCAACGCCTTCGCCTCGAAGGAAAAGACGATGCACATCAACCCCGGCGGCCACATGGACATCCCGGCCTTCGAGGGCGGCGACTGGGAAGCCTTCTACCTGCGCCACCTCGGCACTGCCGACGCCCCAGCGAAGGCCAGGGAGGCGATGGCCGCCGAGTAGCGGCCTCAGCCGAGGGTCTCCTCGAAGAAGGCGACGACCGCCCGGTCGAAGTCGGCGTGGAAGGCGGCCCGGTCGAAGCCGGGGCGCGAGGCGCAGATTTCGGCCGGCGCATGCGCCCGCATCATGTCGCTGCAAGGGCTGAGAAAGTCGTAGTGGTCCATGTTCGGGACCACGTGGTAGTCGGCCGGCCACGGCAGGTCGCGATCCACCGCCGCGGCGTAGTCGAGCCCCGGCAGGACGTGGTCGTTCTCGGCCCGCCAAAGCTGGATCGGGATGGTCACGTCGGCGAGCCCGACCTTGCCGAACGTGAAGCCCAGGGCGGGCGCGGCGACGACGGCGGCCCTCACGCGCGCATCGTGCACGAAGAGCGACTTCGGCAGGGTCGCCAGGGCGCTCACCAGTCCCGGCCCGGCCTGCTTGATGACGCCGCACTCGAATGCGCTCGGGACCGTTTGGCAGTGGGGCGCGACGAGGGTGAGGTCCGGCGTCCCGCCCGCGACCACCAGGGTGGTGAACCCGCCGGCCGAGAAGCCGAACATGCCGATCCGCGCCGGGTCGATCTGGGCGTGGGCCGGCCACTCGGCCAGCATGTAGTCGATCAGCCGGTGGATGTGGGCTGAGCGCGTCCAGATCTGCGCCGCCTGGCTGTGGTCGTCGTAGGTGTCGCCGGTGTGGCTGACGGCGGCGACGATGAAGCCGGCGTGGGCGAGCGCCAGCGCCGTGTCGTAGTGGCCGCCGTACCAGCCGCCGGTCCCATGGCTGAACACCACAAGCGGCAACCGCTGGCCGGCGACCGGCGCACCGGCCGCGACGTCCTGGGTGAAGACGCGCAGCGCGTGCGGCGCGGCCGGCGCGTCGGTCGGGTACCAGACCCCGACCACGAGCGGCCTGGCGGCTCCGTTCGGGACCTGAATCTCCTCAAAGCCGACGTTCCCGGCGCGGGCGACGCCGGCGGCGCCGGAGAGGATCACGACGATGAGGGCGGCGATAAACGTGAGCAGGCGCATGGCGATCTCCAATGTTGTCGGCGCTCACATTGCCATCGCATGTAAGCTGTGTCAACATCGCGTCATGGCCAAGGACACCTATCACCACGGCGACCTCGCCAACGCGCTCGTCGAAGCGGCGGCCAAAGCGGTCGACGCCGGCGGCGCCGAAGCCGTTTCCCTGCGCGATCTCGCCGCCTCGCTGGGCGTGAGCCGCGCAGCGCCGTACCGGCATTTCGTCGATCGCGATGCGCTGCTGGCCGCGGTCGCCGCGCGCGGGTTCGAAGAGCTGGCCGGCATCTATCGGGCGGCCGACGCCAGCGGCGGCGACGGGCCGGCCCGGGTGCGCAAGGCCATGCGCGACTATATGGCCTTCGCCTGGCGGAGGCCGGGTCTGCACCGGCTGATGTTCGAGAGCGACCTCTTGCGCCGCGAGCCAATCCCGCCGGTGCTCGCCAGACCCTACCAGGACACCTACGAGGCGCTGTGGGGGACGCTCACCAATGCCTATCCGGACGCGCCGGAGGCGTGGCGCAAGCGCCGGCGCGTGACCATGCTGTCGACGGTCGTCGGCTTCCTGGTGCTGGACGAGGCCGGCCGCTTCACGCCTGAATGGGCGCAGCCGCTGACGCGCGAGGACATGATCGAGGCCGTCATCGACGCCGCGGTGGGCGCGCCCTAGACGGCGGCGGCCGGCTCTTCGTCGGCGGCGGCTTCCTCGCGCGCGCGGCGCCGTTCGATCAGCCAGACGCAGAGGATCGAGACTTCGTAGAGCAGCACTCCGGGCAGCGCGAGGCTCATCATGCTGATCGGGTCGGGCGGGGTGAGCACCGCGGCGATCACGAAGACCGCGACGATCGCATAGCGCCGGCCCGATCGCAGGAGCTTGCTCGAAACCAGCCCCGCCATGCCCATGAGGGCCAGCACGACCGGCAGCTGGAAGCAGAGGCCGAAGCCGAGCAGGAGCGTGGTCACCAGGTTCAGATAGTCGGACACCTTGGGCAGGAGCTCGACCGAGACCGCCTGGTTGTCCGTGATCTGCTGGTTCAGCGAGAACCAGAGCACGAAGGGCAGCATGATGAAGTAGACGAGCGCCGCGCCCATGATGAAGAGCACCGGCGAGGCGAGCAGGAACGGCAGGAAGGCCCGCCGCTCGCGCCGGTAGAGGCCGGGCGCCACGAACCGGTAGAGCTGGAGCGCCAGCACCGGGAAACTGAGCACGATCGCACCGAAGCCGGCCAGCTTCATCTTGGTGAAGAAGAACTCGAGCGGCGCGGTGAAGACCATGTGCACCTGTTGGGTGTGCACGCCGGCCAGGGACTTCAGGCCGATCATCGCCAGCACCAGGTCGAAGGGCCCACGGTGGGCGCCGGTCGCCTTCTGCACCGCCAGGAGGCCCTCGGCGCGCTGCAGCGGTTCGAGCAACAGCCGGTAGATCGGCGTCGCGAAGACGAAGCAGATGACGAAGCCGACGGCGAGCGCGGCGGCGCAGATGATCAGCCGGCGGCGGAGCTCGACCAGATGCGCGAGCAGCGGCGCGCGCGAGGCCTCGATCTCGGTCTCGTCTTCGTTGGTGCTCACTGGACCGGGGGGGCCGGCTTCTTCGCGCGCGGCTTGCGCGGCCGGGGCGGCTTGGGCGGCGCAACGGCGGCGGGCGGCTCGCGGGCGGGCGGCGGCTCGGCGGCGGGCGCGGCGCCTGAAGGGTCGGCCGCGGCCATCGGGTTGAAATTGGTGAAGTGGCGCGGGTCGTTGCGCATGGCCTCGACCTCCTTGCGCAGATCCTCGAGTTCCGACTGGCGGGCCAATTCGTCGAAGCTGGCGCGGAATTCCGCCGCCATCGCGCGCATCTTGCCGATGAACTGGCCGACGCGACGCATAAGGACGGGCAGGTCCTTCGGCCCGACGACGATCAGCGCCAGCGCGCCGATGATCAGGATCTCGATCAGCCGGTTCTCAGGAAACATGTTGGCTCGCGCCCGACGCCGGGCGGTTAGCGGACGATCGGGTCCTTCTCGGGCTGAGCCGGAGGAAGGCTGGGCGTGGTCTGCGTGGGCGGCTGCTCGGCGTGGTCGTCCTTGATACCGTCGCGGAAGGCTTTGATGCCCTTGGCGGCGTCGCCCATGATGTTGGTGATCTTGCCGCGCCCGCCGAACACCAGCAGCAGGATGACCGCCAGGATCAGAAGGTGCCACGGACTCAATCCGAGCATGTCGCTCACTCCTCTTAGCGCCGACGGCCGAGTCAGCGCCCAAGACGTTGACGTTCATATAAGCCATCGCACCCGCCAGCGCCAACCGGCAGGGGCGCGACGGAATGACGTGCGAG
>Ga0070735_10003982_pt1 | contig 12654 bp, 7 predicted proteins | sample Coa_R1_FD_66443 | JGI IMG/M metagenome (GOLD analysis project Ga0070735, IMG submission 66443) | Surface soil microbial communities from Centralia Pennsylvania, which are recovering from an underground coalmine fire - Coalmine... | ecosystem: Environmental > Terrestrial > Soil > Unclassified ...
AATCATGACTGGGAGAATGCGGCGGTATTGATAGCCACGCGGGGAGTTTTGCTCGCCCTGATACCAGAGCGCGCCGGTGATGGCGAGAGGCGCGAGGGGCTCGAGCATGCCCTGGTAAAGCACCGAGGGCATGACAGGCCAGTTCTCGTAGGCGATGGGAAGTGAGTGCGGTGGCCGTGCGTCGACGCTGAGCTGGGCTTTCCATGTGCCGGCGAGCGGGATGCTGGATTTGTCGCCGAGCATGAGGTGGAGTTCTTCGGGCTTGCCGAGGAAGCCGCCGTTGAGCTGGGTTTTGAGAACGCGAATGGCGATGAGGTTACGACCGGGCTTGAGCACGCCGTCGCGAAGGAAGTAGACGCGCGGATTCTCGACCCATGCGCTGCCTCCGACTTCCGTGCCGTTCAGCCATACGGTGTCCATGCGCTCGATGGAGCCCAGGAACAAGAGGGAGCGGCCGGGCGGGAGTGGATCTGGCAGTGTGATTTCGCGGCGAAACCAGACGACCGCTGGCTGGTCGGGGACGCCGAGCTCAGCGAAGCCGCCGGGAACGGGGACAGATTTCCATGCGGAGTCGTCGAAGGCGGGAGCGGCCCAGTTTCCCTTGAGCCCGATGTCATTGTCGTCGTACCAGTGCATGACGAAGTTGCCATACTCGGGCGCGTTGGTGGAGGCGAGGCGTTGAAGTTCCGCGAGCGGCACGTCGAAGTCGTGCAAGGGACGGAGCGAGTCGGCGCTTGTCCAGGATTCCGCGGGCGTGCCCCCTACTGCATCGACGACGAGGCCGATGGGGACGTGGATGTCCTGCTGGACGCGGCGCGCAAAGAAGTAGGCGACGGCGGAGACGCGGTCAGCGGTCTCCGGCGAGACGACTTTCCATGAGCCGTCGAGGGTTTCGGTGTGGTGGTACGCGGAGCGCTGCGCGACGGAGAAGAAGCGCATCTCGGGGTAGTTGGCTGCCTTGATTTCTTCGTCGCTGTTGCGCACGGCACGGAGCGGCAGGCCCATGTTGGATTGGCCGCCGCAGAGCCAGACGTCGCCGACGAGGACATTGTGGAGGTCGACGGTTTGCGCGCCGGCGATGTGCACGGTGTAGGGTCCACCGGCGGGGGGCGGATCGATCTTAGCCTGCCAGCGGCGATCGGGACCGGCGATGGCGGTGGATGTCTTGTCGGCGATTGTGATGGTGATCTTGTCGCCTGGATCGGACCAGCCCCAGAGGGTGTTGGGCTTGCCGCGCTGCAGGACCATGTTGTCGCCGAAGATGCTGCTGACGAAGGGAAGTGCCGCGGGTGCGGATCGGGCCGAGGACGGCGCAGGCGGCTGGGCAAAGAGGCCGGGAGCTGAAGCGAGGAAAAGCCCTGCGGCTGCGGAAACAGCGAGAAAGAACCTGGCAATCATCAATTGGGACCCTTTGAAAGGACGCTGCACGCCGGGGGCGTGTTTCATCGAAGTCACCATCATAAGCGGGCGGTTTCGCACAGGGTCTGGGAGCCCTTTGGCGGTGGAGAACCGCAGAAAAGGAAAATCATCGCGAAAGACGTTTCAACAGATGGAGGGTGCGAGCCGCTCGCGCAACATCGTAACCGGGCCCTAGAGCTGCGTCGTGCCCTCCGAAGAAAAGAAGGTCCATCCCGGAGCGGCTGTGCCCTCACAGTGTGAGGCGGGTGGTTCCCGAGGCGGAAGCGGGGCGGCTTCGTTCTGCGCTATCTGATTGCAGGAGAGCAGGATCGGGACCTGGATTCATTAGAGATGTCTCTTGAGACTCGCGGGTACGCATGCGAGCTTCGTCACATCGAATGAGACTATGCAGGCGTAGGATGCACAGCGGAGTTGGGTATCCCTGCGGCTGTGGGGATTTGGTCGCTACAGCCCGTGGAATGCCAGAAAGGTTCGTGCGTGCATAAGACGCTCGCGGTGATTCTTATCTTCTTTTCATCTATTCCTGCACTGGCAAAACCCCATGACGTTTACCCGGTCTCTTGCGATGTGCTCTGGGCTGCGGTGAAGGATACATTGGGCAATCAAAACGACTTTAGTGTGATCGCGATCGATGAGGCCGGGCAAAAGGCTTCATTCGTAGTTGTGGGTGAAACGACCCCGTACCGGGACATGGTTGCCCTGGCTCCGCGGGACAATCAATGCGCCATGAAGTTGACCATTCTGCAGGTGGGTTCCGACGATTCGGATGAGCGTGGATTCCGGAAGCGGCTGGCAAAATCGCTGGCCAAGGTGCAGGCTGCGATGCCGGCTAAGCCCGCGGGGCCGCAGGGTCAACAGTAAGCTGGTCCGACGTCCGTATGCGCTTAGCTGGGGCGCGACGATCGTCCGTTGCGCTCCCGGCTGGAAACTCCTCCGGTATGCTCTGCCGTGATGTCGCGTGCGAGTCGCGCTCGATCTGGCATTGTCGCGTGCCAAGTCGCGCCTAGCGAGAGATGTACGCGGTGCGATGTGGCCTTTGCCATGGCCTAATCTAGAGGCATGAGCGACTTTCCTGCAGATGCGCTGCCTCCGGAGGCGCCGCACACCATTCCTGAGCTGGATGCGAAGAGCGGGCCCGATTCGGTTTTCGATTTGCTGGTTGTGGGCGCGGGGCCGACAGGGCTGGCTTGCGCAATCGAAGCCAAGAAGGCCGGTTTTCGCGTTGTCTCGGTCGATAAGGGGTGCGTGTGCAACTCGCTCTATCACTATCCATCGCACATGACGTTTTTTACGACGTCGGAGCTCCTGGAGATCGGCGATATTCCGTTTCCGAGTCCGCATGCAAAGCCGTCGCGAAATGAGGCGCTGGAGTATTACCGGCAGGTGGCGGCTTTCTACAAGCTGGATGTGCGGCAGTATCAACGAGCGGAGCGGGTCGCGGGGCGGGACGGCGCATTCGATCTGCATACCATCGATCGATTTGGGCGGCAGGGGATGCTGCGGGCTCGCAAGCTAGTGGTTTCAACTGGGTACTATGATTTGCCGAACCTGATGAAGGTTCCGGGTGAGGATTTGAGCAAGGTCCATCACTACTACGACGATCCCCATCCCTATTTCGGGCTGGACATTGTGGTGGTGGGCGGGAAGAACTCGGCAGCGATTGCGGCGCTGGAGTTGTGGCGGCATGGCGCGCGGGTGACGCTGGTGCATCGGGAAGGGGAGATTCATCGCCACGTGAAGTACTGGATTAAGCCGGACATCGAGAACCGAATCAAGAATGGCGAGATCAAAGCGTACTTCCAATCGCACCTCACGGAGATCACGCCGGATGCAGTGAAGCTGACGACGCCCGAGGGGCCGGTGACGCTGAAGAACGATTTTGTGTTTGCGATGACGGGCTATCATCCTGATTTCGGATTTCTGGAGAGGATGGGAGTGCGGTTTGAGGGGCCGTATCGTTTGCCGGTGTGCGATCCGGTGACGTTGGAGAGCAATGTACCGGGGATTTACTTGGCAGGGGTTATCGTGGCGGGGTCGCGGACCAACGAGATCTTTATTGAGAACGGGCGGTTTCACGGGCGGCAGATTGCGCAAGCGCTGACGGCAAGTCTGCGCGTTAGCGAGTGAGCGGGCTAGGCAGTCAGCAAGGCGGCGACTGCGGGCAGCCGGGCTGAGTCGAGGTTGTCGGTTGCCGGGTCCCAAAATCGGGATCTGGGGCACTCACCTTCTCCGGAAGTCATTGGTGCACTTTAGAGTTGGATCGCCTGGTGTTTTTCGGTTCCGGGTGATCTCTTTGCGCATCTGAAAGAAAGGGCGAAAGGGGCGCATTTGACCCCTTACCTTCGGGCGGAACTTTTCCCCAGTAGAAGGGTTAAACCCAATGACAGGCTTCGCACCTTCTCGTCTAATGGAGGCAGCGAAGCTGGATTGAGTTTGCAGGAGATGAAAGCGATGAATCGGTCCTTCTTGTTGAAGCGAGTGATTGTGCGGTCGGCAGCGTGGACCGCGACCGCGCTTTTGTGCGGCGTGATTGCGCTGGCGCAGGATGCGGCACCCGCCAGCGGGCAGACTTCGAACGGTGCGCGTACCGACGGACAGATAGAGATGGACGTGGTGCACGCGCTGGATGGATCGGCGGCATTGAAGAACGACCTGATCACGGCGGCAACGATTCAGAGCCAAGTGACTTTGGCGGGCACGGTTTCGAGCGAAGACTCGAAGAAGCTGGCGGAGTCGATTGTGAAGGGCGTGCCGGGAGTGACCGGCGTGAAGAACAATTTGAAGGTAGGCAATCCTGCCGATGATCCGAATGCGCAGGGCGCCCAGAGCGACGATGGATCGGAGATGGCTGACAACGGTCAGCCGGCACCTCCACCGAGCGCCGGGCCGGATCCCAATTACAACCAGAATGGGGCGCAGAATCAGCAGGGGCCTGCTCCTCAATACGGCCAGCAACAGCCTCAGTACCCCCAACAGCAGCCGCAATATGGCCAACAACAACCCTCCTATGGCCAGCAGCCGCAGTACGGGCAGCCGGCACCGCCACCCGCTTATGGGCAGGCGCCTCCTCCTCCCGGATACGGGCAGCGTCCGGACTACAACAGCCCCCATGGACCGGGATCTGCGCCTGCACCTCCGGCGCCCCAGTACAGATACGCCAAGGGACCGGTCACAATTCCGCAGGGCACTCTGATTCAACTGCGGACCAGTGAAGCGGTGGACGGCAAACACGCGAAGGGTGGAGAGCCGGTGCAGTTTACGGTTATCCAGGACGTAACGTATGGCGGCGTTCTGGCCATTCCGCGGGGCGCGACGATCCATGGCGTGATTGCCGACTCGAAGAACGTGGGTTCGGGCACGTTGAGCGGCAGTTCGGAGCTGGCGTTGGAGTTGACTTCGCTTGATCTGGGCGGACAGACCTATCCGCTGCAATCGGATCAATTCAAGGTGAAAGCGCCGGGCAAGGGCGGACGTTCAGCGGAGAACATTATCGGCGGCGCCTTGATTGGTGCTCTGATCGGTGGAGCAGCAGGTGGCGAAGGCGGCGCCGCGATCGGTGCGGCTGCCGGCGGTACGGTAGGAACTGCAGCCTCGGCGGCGACTCCGGGACCGCGGGCATGGATTCCAGCCGAAGCGCTGGTGACGTTCCACCTGGCGGCGCCGGTGACCGTGAACCCTGTTGATCCGCAGGAAGCAGCGCGGCTGGCACAGGGCCTGTATCCGGGCGGACCGACCCTTTATCGGCGTGGATATTATGGGCGTCCGGTGTATCCGTATCCCTACTATTACGCGCCGGTGTACTACCGTCCGTACTACGTCTCGGGTGGTTACTACTACTGGCGGTAAGCTGGCCGGATTTTATCGAAGCGGGCATCCGGCAGGATGCCCGTTTTGTTTTAGCAGCTGCATTTCGGGTGCGGTGGGATCCCAGGGTTCCCATGTTTCACTTTGGGTTGTCTTCGAAGATCCGCACGGGAGCCTTTGGTCAATGCCGTGCACAGGACGGCGACGATGGGGAACCGGGTTGCGACGGTCGTGTCCTAAGAACGCAGTGTTAGGACACACCGGTTGCGACGGAGGCCCTCGAAGGCTCGACTATAATAACTGGGATCGCCTCCGAGCGAGATTTGCGCGTCTGGGAAGCTGTTTTTGCCCTTTCACCTGAAGGGCCTGAGCACGCGCCAAGAGAGTAGAAGGCTCACGTACCTCCATGATTCGTTTCCTGCAAAAAGAAAACCGCCTAACCAAGGCATTGTTTGTTGTCATCATCGCGGCCGCATCGGTGTCGATGGTGGTCTACCTGATTCCCGGACTGACGGGCCAGAGCGCCTCGAGTGCCGACACGTTTGCGGTGGTTTATCCGCACTGGTATAGCCGCTTCTTTTCGGCCGGCGACGTGATCAGCCAGCAGAAGGTGGCTCAATTGGCGACGCAGCGGGTACAGCAGCAGTACCCGCAGTATGCCGGCAATCCGATGATCATGAACATGATCGAGCCTCAGGTGGGCCAGCAGCTTGTGCAGCAGCAGATTCTGCTGGACGAGGCGCAGCAGCTGGGCATTCGGGTCACGGATGCGGACGTGCGGACTTATCTACAGACGGGACCTCCGGGGCAGGTGCTGTTTCCTGGCGGGAAGTTTATTGGGCAGGACCGGTATGCGGCGCTGATCCAGAGCCGTTTCGACATCACGGTGGCGGACTTTGAAGACAGCGTGAAGAAAGACATTGCGATCCGGCGTCTTGAATCGCTGATCACGGCAGGCGTGACGGTGAGCCCCCAGGAAGTGCGCGATCTTTACCGGAAGAACAACATCAAGGTCAAGTTCGACTATGCGGTGATTTCGTCGGACGATCTGAGCAAGACGATCAATCCTTCGGACAGCGACCTGGAAGCTTTCTTCAAGAAGAATGCGGCGCGTTATGCGACCGCAGTTCCCGAGCAGCGGACAATCAGCTATTTCGCGTTTACGGCGAACGATGTGCCGGGTGGCGTGCAGCAGCCGACGCAGCAGGAGATCCAGGCTTATTACAACGCGCACCAGTCGGAGTATTCAGTTCCGGAGCAGGCGAGGTCTCGCCACATTCTGATCAAGGTGGCGCCGGGTGCGGATGCGAAGACAGATGCCGCGGCGAAGGCCAAGGCGGAGGCGTTGTTGAAGCAGATCCAGGGCGGTGCGAACTTTGCCGATCTGGCGAAGAAGAACTCGGATGATCCGGGCAGTAAGGATTCGGGCGGTGAGCTGGGCTTTGCGCAGCGCGGAAAGATGGTGCCGGAATTTGACAAGGCGATCTTCTCGCAGAAGATCGGCGATACGCAGATCGTGAAATCGCAGTTCGGCTATCACGTTGTGCAGGTAGAAGAGCGGCAGGCGGCGCACACGCAATCGCTCAACGAGGTGTTGCCGACGATTCAAGCGACACTGATCCGGCAGAAGACAACGGCGGCACAGGAGAGCTACGCCCAGGCGCTGACGTCGGAGGCGATCAAGAACGGGCTGGCGAAGACAGCGGAGGCGCATCATCTGCAGGTGGTGACGACGCCGCCGGTGGCTGCGGACGGAACCGTTGCGGGACTACCGGATAGTGCAGGGTTGCTAACGAAGGCTTTCCAGGCGAAGAAGGGAGATCCGGCGCAGTCCGCGCCGACAGGCGAGGGCTATGCGATCTTCCAGGTTACGGGAATCGTCGCGGCGCACGCGCCCACGTTCGCCGAGTGGAAGAGCCACGTGCTCGACGATTACCGTGCCGAGCAACTGCCTGCGTTGTTGCGACAGAAGACAACGGACCTGGCGACCCAAGCACACAACACGAACGATCTTGCAAAGGCCGCGAAGGCAGTTGGCGCGACCGTGAAGACGAGCGACCTTGTGGGCATGACCGGGCAGGTGCCGCAGTTGGGCGAGGTGGGCCAGGTGGCTCCGCAATTGTTCGACCTGGCTGTTGGCAACATTAGCGGGCCGATCAGCGCGGGCCGAACCGGCGTGGTGGCGAAGATTGTCGACAAACAGGAACCGACTGCCGAAGAGATTGCGAAGAATCTTGACCAGACGCGGGATCAGCTCCTCGACCAGCGGCGCGGCGAGGCGTTCCAGGTCTTCGCAACCAATGTTCTGCAGGACTATCGGACCCACAAGCGTGTGCTGTTCAACGCCAAGAAAAGCAATCCAGAGTTACCCGGCGAGTAATTCTGTTTGCAGATTTGAAGAGGCCCGCATCCAAGGTGGATGCGGGCCTCTTGCTTTTGTGGCTGAGCGCGGGGGGATAGCGGAGCTAGCGGCGACAGGGGGTGGCGGCGTCAGCGAAGCCGTTGCTGCGCCACGAAGCTGAGGTTCCCTAAGTTTGCATTCGGTCACGGGTGGAACAACGACTGCTCTCGAAGCGGAGATAATCCAGATATATGCAATTTCAGCGTTCGTCCGGAGTTCTACTTCATATCAGTTCTCTGCCCTCGTATGGAGGGATCGGAGACCTTGGTCCCGCGGCGCACGAGTTTGTGGCGTTCCTCGCGGCAGCGAAACAGCATGTGTGGCAAGTGCTGCCACTTTGTCCCACAGGGTATGGCAACTCGCCCTATGCGGGCTCGTCGGCGTTTGCGGGGAATCCGTTCCTGATCAGTCTGGAGCTGCTGCTGGAGTGGGGATGGATTGACGAGGCGCGCATTGGCGGACTAGCCGGGAGTGGGGGCGCGGTCGATTTCTACGAGGTAGAACAACGCAAGCTGCCGCTGTTGTACGAAGCGGCAGGGAACTTCCTCGATCGTGGGCGGGCCGAGATGCCGGAGCAGTGGCAGCAGTTTGAGGCGTTTTGCGGCGCCGAGAAGAACTGGCTGGAGGACTACGCTCTTTATGCGGAGTTGCGCCGCCAACACAATACCGGTGCGTGGACCGAGTGGCCCGAACCGTTGCGCAGACGCGAACCGGAGGCGATAGCGCAAGCGCAGCGGGACCATGGGCGCGCGTTGGCACAGGAGCATGCGCTGCAGTTTGCATTTGCGGTGCAGTGGAATGCGCTGCGCGAGGCTGCAGCAAAGAGCGGCATTCGAATCCTTGGCGATGTGGCCATTTTTGTGAACTTCGATTCGTCGGATGTGTGGGTGCATCCGGAGCTCTTCGAGTTGGACGGTGAACTGAGGCCGACGCGGGTGGCGGGCGTACCGCCGGATTATTTTTCGTCGACTGGGCAGCGGTGGGGCAATCCGCTCTATCGCTGGGATGTTTTGAAGGAACAGGGATTCGATTGGTGGGCGCAGCGGATCGCGCGAGCGCGGCAAGTGTACGACATCATCCGGCTCGATCATTTTCGCGGCTTCGAGGCGTACTGGTCGATTCCGGCCAGCGATGATACGGCCATCCACGGAGAGTGGGTGAAAGCGCCGGGACTGGAACTGTTCCGGACGCTGGAGGCCAAGATTGGGCCGTTGCCTTTGGTCGCAGAGGATCTCGGCCTGATTACTGCAGAGGTGGACGCGCTGCGCCAGGATCTTGGTTTACCCGGAATGAAGGTGATCCAATTCGGATTCAGCGACCGGGGCGCGCATATTCACTTGCCGCACCGCTATACGGCGGACACAATCGCGTACACAGGGACGCACGACAACGATACGACCCAGGGCTGGTGGGCGATGCAGGGGCAAGGAGAGCGCGGTGCGATTGAAGCCTACGTGGGAGCTGTGAACGAGCGGCCGGCATGGCCATTGATTCGCGCGGTGGAAGCTAGCGTATCGCAGATCGCGGTGATTCCCGCGCAAGACCTGTTGGAGCTTGGCTCGGAGGCGCGCATGAACACGCCGGCGATTGCCAGCGGCAACTGGAGCTGGCGGGTTCCAGAGAAGAGCTGGACGCCGGAGATTGCAGAGAAGCTCGCGGCGATTGCCGAGGTAGCCGATCGGGATAACGACCCGTTGGGACTAAGGATCGAGGCTTAGAAAAACAGCCGAGCAAGGATGCGAGGCGCTTCGCGTTTGGTCCTGTGTGCCCTGCGCTTGCTATCCTTGGCCAGATGGACACAGCGGCGATTGAGACCCGCGGATTGACCCGGCGTTTCGGCGAGTTGACCGCCGTGGACAATGTGACCCTGCGTGTAGCCCAAGGGCAGTTCTTTGGGTTCCTGGGGCCGAATGGCGCGGGCAAATCGACCACAATCAAGATGCTGACGGGGCTGCTGGAGCCTAGCGCAGGCAGCATCGAAATCCTCGGAAGGCCGTTTGCTGCGACAGCACTCGATCTGAAGCGCTGGATCGGGGTTGTACCGGAGGGGATGGCGCTGTTGGGCCGTCTGACCGCGCCGGAGTACCTGCGTTTCGTAGGGCGGATGTACGGGCTAGACCGCGAGACGGTGAACCGGCGGACGGAAGAGTTGCTGGAGTTTATGCAGCTGGCCAACGAACGGCGGAAGATGATCACCGATTTTTCGCATGGGATGCAAAAGAAGCTGGCTCTGGCGGCCGCCGTGATTCATGGGCCGAAAGTCCTTTTCCTGGATGAGCCTTTTGAAGGCGTCGACGCGGTGGCCGCGGGCATGCTGAAGACAATGCTCCAGGGGATGATTCAGCGCGGTGCGACGATCTTTCTGACGACGCATGTGCTGGAGATCGTGGAGAGATTGTGCAGCCACGTTGCGATCATCCACCAGGGACGGCTGGTTGCGGATGGGTCGATTGAGGCGTTGCGTGCCGGGGTAGCTTCGACGCTGCCGGGCTCGGAGGCCAACCAGAGGCTGACGCTGGAGCAGATTTTCCTGTCCATTGTGGGCGCGGGCGGAGGCGAACCGGTGCAGGAACTTTCATGGCTGACCTAGGGACGGAGCGCACTCTTCGTTTCGCGCCATCGGGAGGCCCATTCAGCAAGCTAGCGATGACGCAATACTCGGCTGTTGTGTCGATGCGGTTGCGCCTGGTCGCGAATAGCTTTCGCACGGCCTCAGGCGCGGTAGAGTTCAGCGCGCGCGCGGTGTCCTCTTTCATTTACGGCATGATCGGTGTCGGGCTTGGTGTGGGAGCTGGCGCGTCCACTTATCTGCTCGCCCAGCATCATCACCTGCATCTGCTGGCTCTTGAATTCTGGACGCTGTTCGTGCTGTGGCAGGCGATTTCGATTGTCTTGGCCTCATTTCTTGAGCAGTTCGATTTCAGCAACCTGCTGCGGTTTCCCGTGAACTTTGGGTCGTTTCTGCTGCTGCATCTGGTGTCGGGCCTGATCGATGTGTCGACGCTGGCGGGGTGTCTCGCGTGCCTCGGCATTCTGATTGGCATGACGCTGGTGCGTCCCGAACTGTTTGTCGTGACGCTGGCGGCTTTGGCGGGTTTCGCCGCATTCAACATTCTCCTGGTGAGAGCGATCTTCGCGTGGCTTGACCGCTGGCTGGCAAGGAGACGTTCACGGGAGATTGTCAGCGCCGTGTTTTTGCTTTCGATGCTAAGTCTGCAACTGCTGAATCCTGCAATCCGAAATGAGAATTGGAATCCGACGGAGCATGCCCGTGAGACGACGCGGCACGGTGAAGGGAATGGAGAGCCCTCGTGGTTAGGAACTGTTCTGCGCGTACAGGCGTGGCTTCCCGGTGGCCTTCCGGCGGGGGCGATAGAAAGCGCCGCCGATGGAAGTGCAGCAGTGGAGGCGGGCTCGCTCAGTCTGTTGGGGCTTTATGCTCTGGCTGCAGGGGGGCTGCTTTGCATTCGACTGAGAGCTGAGTATCGCGGAGAAAGTCTCGGCGAAGCTCCCAGCGGTAAGGCGCAGGCTCGGCGCGACGAAGGATGGCTTGTGTCGGGCAGCGGTCCGATCTCGGCGCAGATTGAAAAGGAACTTCGCGTGATGCTTCGCTCGATGACCCAGATCTACGCGATCGGAGTGCCGCCGATCATGGTGGTAATTATTGCCAGCCTCTTTCGCAACGGAGCGTCGCTGGCCCATCGCTCGTTTCAGGTAGCGTTGCCCGTATGCGTAGCCTATGGGCTGCTAGGCTTCACGCAGTTGATCTATAACAATCTTGGCGCGGAGGGGAAGGGGATTCAAATGCTGTTTCTCTTTCCTGTATCTTTGCGCCGGATCCTGCTGGCGAAGAATCTGTTTCACGGCGCGCTCTATCTCGGAGTTGCGATTGTGTCGGGCGCCCTGGCTAGCTTACGCATTGGGACACCCGATCCGGCTGTTGTGGCGATGACGCTGGCCTGGCTGGCGTTCGCTCTGCCTGCCAATCTGGCGGCAGGGAATCTGCTGTCGGTGCTGATGGCCTATCGCGTGAACCTGGGACGTCTGGGGCGCCAATCGGGCTCGCAGGCGAATGCGCTGCTGAGCATGCTGATTCAGACCACGATTCTCGGCGCCGGTGCGGGCGTTGTGGGCTTATGCACGATGTTCGACCAGATGTGGCTCGCTGTTCCATCGTTGCTCGCGCTCGCTGTTGTAGCCGTGGGATCATGGCTGCTTGTTTTGAAGCAGATCGACTCACTGGCCTATCATCGCCGCGATGCGCTCATCGGCAAACTGGCGCGAGTGGAGTAGAGAAGGCCGGTTGAAAACGCGGATGCCGGTTGCTTGCCGAGCGAGTGGCCGGTCAAGCATCCGGAACTCTCCAAAGTACATCTAAATGAACGACGTCATCTGCTCGCGCGTAGATTATTGAGAAGTCTCGCGGACGTGCTCGCTGATGATCTAATCGAGCACGTCCCGTTCTCACATCTCCGGATTTCATCCACACCACCACGGCATACGAGGATCGGCGAAAGAAACGACATGCGACGCATACCGCGCTCCACTTATCGTCTGCAGTTGCATGCGGATTTCAAGTTTGACGATGCCATCGAGGTGGCGGGATACCTGAAGGACCTGGGTATCTCGCATGTGTACAGTTCTCCCTATCTGCAGGCTGCACCGGGGAGCATGCATGGGTACAACGTGGTGGATCACGAGAAGGTCAACGAAGAACTTGGGGGGGAAGAGGGGCATCGGAGGTTTTGCGAGCGGCTGCAGGAACTTGGTCTGGGCCAGGTTCTCGACATTGTGCCGAACCACATGGCCACTGGACCGGAGAACCGGTATTGGTGGGATGTACTGGAGAACGGTCCTTCGAGCCGATTCGCGTCGTGGTTCGATATCGATTGGCATTCCGACGAAGTGAAGCTGCAGAACAAAGTGCTGATCCCGGTCTTGGGCGATCAGTATGGGCGCGTGCTGAGCGCCAACGAACTGCAGATCGAGCAGAAGTGCGGTCAATTCTGCTTGCGCTACTTCGACAACGC
>Ga0070735_10003983_pt1 | contig 12652 bp, 13 predicted proteins | sample Coa_R1_FD_66443 | JGI IMG/M metagenome (GOLD analysis project Ga0070735, IMG submission 66443) | Surface soil microbial communities from Centralia Pennsylvania, which are recovering from an underground coalmine fire - Coalmine... | ecosystem: Environmental > Terrestrial > Soil > Unclassified ...
GCGGTGAACTCGGCGGGCGGCTCGCCGAGCGCGTAGGTCCTGGTGCTGTCCGAGCAGTAGCCGGACGGCATCGCGCCGCCGATGTCCACCACCACCGCGTCGCCGGGTTCCAGGACCCGGTCGGAGACCTCGTGGTGCGGGCTGGCGCCGTTGGGCCCCGAGGCGACGATCACGAAGTCGACCGTGGCGTGCCCCTCGGCCACGATGGCCTCGGCGATGTCCGCGCCGACCTCGCGCTCGGTCCGCCCGGGCCGCAGCCAGCCAGGGACCCGGGTGTGCACCCGGTCGATGGCCTCTCCCGCCTCGAGCAGCGCGGCGACTTCGGCCGGGGTCTTCCTGCTCCGCAGCGGCCGCAGCGCCTGGCTGGCCAGGGTCAGCCGGGCCGACGGCAGCACGTCGCGGAACCGCAGCACGAACAGCGCCCACATCCGGTCCGACAAGCCGACGGCCGAGACGTTGCCGAGCATCCCGGCCACCATGGCGAACGGGTCGGCGGTCTCCTCCCAGGGGATGGTCTCCAGGTCCAGCGAGCCGGCCGGCGAGGCCTGCGCGGCGGGCAGTTCGAGCCGCGGCACGAACAGCGCCGGATCACCCTGCGCGGGGACGACCAGGCAGGTCAGGCGCTCCAGCTGCTTGGCGTCGTAGCCGGTGACGTAGCGCAGGTCCGGGCCCGGCGTCAGCAGCACGGCGTCCAGGCCGACGGCGCGCGCGGAGTCGCGGACGGCTTCGAGGCGGGAGGAAGGGTAGAGGTCCACGCCCTCCACCCTAGATCCGCGCCACGGCGCTGAGGAACCGGCTCAGGGACGAGCCCAGCCCCCACCGCTCGCCGAACTCCCTCAGCTTGTCGGCATCCGGCGGCACGGCGGGCAGCTGGCCGTCCAGCGGCGGCAGCGGCGCGTCGTCCGCCACCTTGACGACCGACATGGCGATGTCCAGGTAGCCGCGGGCCTTCTCCAGCTTGTCCCGGCTGCCGCGGGGAAACCCGCCGTGCCCGGCCTCCAGCGCGGTGATGATGCCCGGCACGCTGCCGAACGTCCGGATCAGCGCGGCAGCGGTCTTCTCCCCCACGCCCGGCACGCCGGGCAGCCCGTCGCTCGGGTCACCGCGCAGCGCGGCGAAGTCGGCGTACGCGCGGCCCGGGATGTCGTACTTGGCGCTCACCGCCGCCTCGTCGATCACGTCGAGGTTGAGCAGGCCGCGGACGGTGTAGATGACCCGGATGCCGCGGGCGTCATCGACGAGCTGAAACAGATCCCGGTCGCCGGTCACCACGTCGACCGGGTCGGGTGAGCGCGCGGCCAGGGTGCCGATCACGTCATCGGCCTCGTACCCCGGCTGCCCGGCGATGACCAGCCCGGAGGCCAGCAGCACCTCCTCGATCAGCGGGACCTGCGCGGCCAGGGCGGGCGGGACTTCCTCGCCGCCGTCGGCGGACAACCGGTGTGCCTTGTACGAGGGCACGGCAGCGACCCGGAAGGCCGGTCGCCAGTCGGCGTCCCAGCACGCGACCAGCCGGGCCGGATGCCGGGCCCGGACCAGCCGGGTGATCATGTCGAGCAGTCCGCGCACCGCGTTGACCGGCGTGCCGTCCGGCGCCTGGACGGTGTCCGGCACCCCGAAGAACGCCCGGAAGTACAGCGAGGCCGAGTCGAGCAGCATCAGCGAGCCCATCCCGCCATCCTGCCATGCGAGGGCGCCCGCTCAGATAAGGACGATCTTGCCGTCCACGATCTTGATCTGCTTCTCGGGCAGCGGGCTGCGGGCCGGCCCGGTCACCACCGCCCCGGTGGTGACCTTGAACCGGCTGCCATGGCAGGGGCAGTCGATGGTGCCCGCGGTCACCTGGTTGACCACGCAGCCCACGTGCGTGCACACCGCGCTGAACGCCCGGTACTGCCCGCGGACGGGCTGGGTCACGACCACCCGCGCGGTGGTGAACACCACGCCGCCGCCCACCGGGATCTCCCCCGCGCTGCCGAGCACCACCCCGCGGGCCGCGGGTGCCTTCTTCGGCGCGGCGCCGTCCGGGACGGGGCCGGTCGCGGCGGGACTGGCCGACGGACCCATGGCCATGGACGTCGGCATCGCGCCGCCCTGCGGCGGGACTCCGGCCTCGTCGGCGTCATAGGGCACGGCCGCGGTGCTGCAGCCGGCCAGCGTTCCGGCCAGGCCCGCGAGGCCAACCGCGCCGAGCAGCACCCCGCGCCGGCTCAGGTGGGACTCCTCTGGCATCGATCATCCTTCGCTCGTCCGAATGGAATACCCCGCGGATCCACTCTGGCCGACTGCGGCGTGACCACGCCCGGTGACGGCCGGTCCCGTAATGGCCCCGTAAGCCTCCGCTAAGGCTGGGCGGTCGTGGGCGGCGCCGTGCTCTCGGGCCAGTGGGCGGCTAGCACGCGGATCCGGTCCGCGGCTTCCGGCAGGGTCAGGCCGCGGCCGTCCACTTCTCCAGGGTGCTCATAGCCGCCAGCGTAGAGCCTTGGGGATATCGTCAAATCGTGGAGGGAACCGATCGGCACGAGCACGGCCCGGCGCCCAGCGCGGACGCGCGCTGGCTGTCTGGCGCGCTCGCACTGATCCTGGCCTTCATGGCCGGCGAGGTATTCGCGGGCCTGGCCGCGCACTCACTGGCGCTGATCTCCGACGCCGCGCACATGGTGACGGACGCCGCCTCGATCGCACTGGTAGTGGTCACGGCGCGGCTGGCCGCGCGGCCGCCGACGGGCGGGTACACCTACGGGCTCAAGCGCGCCGAGATCCTGTCCGCCCAGGCCAACGGGATCACACTGGTCCTGCTCGCGATCTGGCTCGGCTACACGGCGATCCGCCGGCTCGTGACGCCGCCCGCGGTGACCGGCGGGACGGTGCTCGGCGTCGCCCTGGCCGGCATAGCGGTCAACGTCGCCGCGACCATGCTCATCGCGCGGGCCGGGGGTCGCGGGCAGCCGCGGAACCTGAACCTGGCGGGCGCCTTCCAGCATGTGCTCACCGATCTGTACGCGTTCATCGCCACCGCGGTGGCCGGGTTGATCATCCTGGCCACCGGATTCGACCGGGCCGACGCGATCGCCACCCTGGTCGTGGTGGCGCTGATGCTATACGCGGGATACGGGCTGCTCAAGGATTCCGGGCGGATCTTCCTCGAGGCCGCGCCCGCCGGGCTGTCACCCGCCGCCGTAGGGGCGGCAATGGCGGGCCGGCCGCTGGTCTGCGAGGTCCATGACCTGCACATCTGGGAGATTACCTCGGGCCTGCCCGCGGCCTCCGCGCACGTGCTGGTCGCGCCGGGCGCGGACTGTCACGCGGTCCGGGCCGACCTCGAGACGTTCCTGTCCCGTGAGTACGGGATCACCCACGCGACGCTCCAGGTCGACCACGCGGTCTCGGCCGCCGGCCCGGCCGCCGCGGCGCCTGGTATCCCCGAGGCCGAGCCGCACTGCGACGACGCGCACGGGCCCGCCTACCGTCCGGGCGATATTTAGGCCGAACGGACCGGGGGTGCGTGCGGCCGATAACCGCTGGTCAGCCGCCGATGGCGGACATCGGACGGTCGGGCTGCAGGAAGGACGGGTCGTTGATGCCGTGGCCGGGGAGCTTCACCGCGACCGCGCGCCGCCAGCGGTCCGCGAGGTCGGCGTCGCTCGCGCCTGCGCGCAGCGGGCCGCGCAGGTCGCTTTCGGTCCGGGCGAACAGGCAGTTGCGCACCTGGCCGTCGGCGGTCAGCCGGACCCGGTCGCAGTTGCCGCAGAACGGGCGGGTCACCGACGCGATCACGCCCACCCCGGCCGGCCCGCCGTCCACCAGGAATGCCTCGGCGGGCGCCGAGCCGCGCCGGTTCGGGTCGTCGGGGGTAAGGCTGAACTCGCGGCCGAGGACGGCCAGGATCTCTTCCGCGGTCACCATCTCGGCGCGCTTCCAGCCGTGCTGGGCATCAAGCGGCATCTGCTCGATGAAGCGCAGCTCGTAGCCGTGATCGAGGCAGTACCGCAGCAGCGGCACGGCCTCGTCGTCGTTGAGGTCGCGCATCAGGACCGCGTTGACCTTGACCGGGGTGAGGCCCGCTTCGGCCGCGGCGGCCAGCCCGTCCAGCACGTCGGGCAGCCGGTCGCGGCGGGCCAGCTTGCGGAAGGTCTCCGGCCGCAGCGTGTCCAGGGACACGTTGATCCGGTCCAGCCCGGCCGTGTGCAGCGCCGTGGCGGTGCGGGCGAGGCCGATCGCGTTGGTGGTGAGCGAGATCTCCGGACGCGGGTCCAGCGCCGCGGTCCGCGCCACGATGCCGGGCAGGCCGCGGCGCAGCAGCGGCTCGCCTCCGGTGAACCTGACCTCGCGGACGCCGAGCAGCTCGACCGCGACCCGGATCAGCCGGACCACCTCGTCGTCGGTGAGCAGCTCGGGCGAGGGCAGCCAGTCGAGTCCCTCGGGCGGCATGCAGTACGCGCACCGCAGGTTGCACCGATCGGTGAGCGATACGCGCAGATCGGTTGCGACCCGTCCGTAGGAGTCAGCCAGCATCGTCTTAGCCTATGCGCACCATCAGCCGTAGCTGGTGCTTACCGGCGGACCATGCCGTAGGCGCGTTCGGCGTGGATGCTGACCACCAGGCGCTTGTCGCGCACCATGGCCGCCCGGTAGTCGTCCCAGTCGGGGTGCTCGCCCTGCACCGCGCGGTACAAGTCGATCAGCTCCTCGACGGCCGCGTCGTGCGGATCGCGGGCCACCGCGGACAGTTCGGCGTGCCCGTCGACCACGACATAGGACCAGAAGTCACCGCTGGTGACGTGGAAACTGGCCCGCGGGTCGCGGCGCAGGTTGGCCGTCTTGGCCCGGTCGTCGGTGGTGGAGATCCGGATGGTCTGGGTTCCGGCATCCCAGGCATAGTTCACGTTGGAGAGCTGCGGCCACCCGTCCTTCCGGAGAGTGACCAGCACGCCCCGGCGCTGAGCGCCGACCAGCTCGGCAAACCCGTCCTCGATCATGCCCCATGAACAACATCAATCTCGGCGATGTTCCGGTGCGCCCGACGGCGGTAAGCGGTTCGCGGCTCGCTGGTGCCCGGTGGCCTTCTCGACCACCATCCGGACCACCACGCGGACCGCGCCCGGCCGGTCCTCCCCGGGATCGCGGCCGTCGTACTTCCACGACAGCTGGGTGTCGAGCGCCCGGCCGACGTCGGGCGTCATCGACACCTGGCCGCGCAACTCGACGTAGTTCTCGGGGTCCGCGGAGTCGATCACGGTCACGCTGACGCGGGGGTCGCGCAGCATGTTGCGATGCTTGACGCGGCCCTCCACGGTCGAGAACAGCAGGTCGTTGCCATCCCGGCCCACCCACATGACCGACGTGTGCGGGCTGCCGTCGGGGTTGACCGTGGCCAGGACCGCGTAGTTCTTCCCGGCCAGGAGAGCCTGGGCGGCGTCGCTGAGCGAGATATTCATTCCGGCACGCTACAGCGGATACTGAGGGGGTGGACCCGCAGGTAGTGCGTTACAGCGACCGGCCCGAGGGCCATACCATCCCGCTGGCCTGGGACGGCACTGACGAGGGCATCGGGCCGGGCATCGACGCGACCCTGGCCGCCCGGATCCGGCCGGCCATTCCCCGGTCCCTGCACATCACCGGTACGGTCGGCGAGTGGGAAACCTGGACGCGCATGGCGTTCCCGGAGACCGGGGACTACGTGTTCCCGGCCGGCCTGGCCACGGTGCGCATCGACCGGGAGCGCGACCTCGGCGAGTACTGGGAGCCCAATGTCTGGATCATCCATCAGGCGGGCCGCCGGTGACGGCAGCCCGGAAGGAGCGCAGGTGACCTCGACCTCGACTGACTTCCCGTCGCTGCTGCGGCGCGGGGCCACGGCGGTGGCGGCCGGGCGGGTGGCGATCGGCGTGACCGCCCTGGCCTGGCCCGCGGTCCCGGCCCGTCCGTGGGTGGGCGCGGCGGCCGATAACGTGGCGGCCCGGGTGTTCGGCCGCGCGCTGGGCGCGCGGGACCTGGCCCTGGGGCTCGGCGCGCTGGCCGCCTTGCAGGGTCCGGCGGCCGCCGCTGGGCCGGCCCGGGCCTGGGTCGGCGCGGGTGCCTTGTCCGACGCGCTGGACGTGGCGGCGACCCTGGCGTCGTGGCGCGAGCTGCCGAGGTTCACCCGGTGGCTGGTCGTAGCCTCGGCGGGCGGCGCTGCGCTGGCCGGGGCGGCCGGCGCCCTGGCCGCGACCGCATCTCAGGCTGAACGCGGCTAGCCGCGTTCAGCCGACCACGCGATATCGACTTACATACAAGGGTTCGGTAGGTCCACACGGATGGTCGCGCCCGTGGTGACCGTCACCTCGGTGAACGGCGCGTAGATGCCCGCCGGGTTCTCGTCGTAGTGACCTGCGATCACGTAGTGCCCGGGGGACAGCGCGAGGCGGAATGCCTGGTCCTGGTTGTTGCTGATGTGCTGGCTCGCGACGACGGGTCCCTTCGGGAATTCGGCCCGCCAGCTTCCCGGCGCGACCTGCCGGTAGGTGACCCGGCCCCGGAAGGCGACCACCGTACCGGGTGTGATCGCCTGCGCGGGGTCCTTCGGCCGGATGCCGAAACAAGCCGCCAGGTGCCCGGTGACGATTCCCGTCGCGGCCGCTGGCGCGGCCGACTGCGGACCGCGGTGGGCCGTGCCGTGCGAGCCGACCGCTGCCCGGCCGATCAGCACCGCGGCCGCGGCGGCAACGGCCAGGGCGACCATCGCCACCGCGATCTTCACTCGCCGGCGCCGCGCGTGCGCGCGTGCCTCGGCGATCAGGGCCTCGGCCGCCATGTCCTCGGCCGCCATGTCCTCGGCCGCCATGTCCTCGGCCGCCATGTCCTCGGCCGGCGAGCGCTTGACCGCTGGCGCCATGATCAAGCTCATGGTGCTAGTTTGATTAGCATCATGCTCGATGTCAAACCGGGGCGTAGCGACCGGCTGCGGCTGGGTCTGTGCGCCTGGGTCTGAAGCCCCGGGTTTTCCATGATCGCGAAGACTTCAGCCCCGTTTTCCGGGGGCAAACCCTTCGCGATCATGCAAAGCACCGCGCCGATGCGACGCCATGACCCGATGCCCATCGAAAACCAGTGCAGCCTCGTGCCTTGCTGTGCCAGTGTGTCGGACATGACAACGGTGTCGCTGCCCGCGCAGATCGCCCGGACGCGGCGTTTCACCCTGGGCGTTCCCGGCCAGTTCACGGTGGGACCGGACGGGGCGGAGGTGCTGTTCCTGCGCACCCGGGCGGGAGATGATCCGGTAGCCTGCCTGTGGGCGGTGGACCTGGATTCCGGGACGGAGCGACTGCTGGCCGATCCCGCCGAGCTGCTGGCCGGAGAGCCGGCCGGGCCGGGCGATGGCATCGGTGCCTACGCCGTCGACCAGGCCTCCGGGCTGGCCGCCTTCGCCCTGGCCGGCGGGTTGTGGACGGTGCACGTGGCCGACGGCCTGGCCCGCCGCCTGCCCGTGCCGGGCCCGGTGACCGATCCGCGCCCGGATCCGGCCAGCCGGCACATCGCCTACGTCTGTGACGGCGCGCTGCGGGTCATCGAGGCGGACGGGACCGGGGACCGGGTGATCGCGGCCGCGGACCAGCCCGACGTCACGTTCGGCATCGCCGAGCACACCGGCTATGCCGGGCTGGGGGGCCTGCGGGGGTACTGGTGGGCACCGGATGGCGCCCGGCTGCTGGTGGCACGGGTGGACTCCGCGGGCGTCCAGCGCTGGCACGTCGGCGACCCGGCCGAGCCCGGTCGTCCGCCGCGGGCGGTGCGCTACCCGGCGGCCGGCACCGCCAACGCCGACGTCACGCTGTGGATCGCGGGACTGGACGGCACGCGGACGCAGGCCCGCTGGGACCGGGACGCCTTCGAGTACGTGCCGGGCGCCGGCTGGGACGCCCACGGTCCCTACGCCGTCGTGCAGTCGCGCGACCAGCGCACCGTCCGGTTCCTCAGCATCGACCCGGCCACTGGCGAGACCACCGTGCTGCACGAGCAGCGTGAGGAGTGCTGGGTGCTGCTGGTCCCGGGCTCCCCCGCCCGCACCGCCCGCGGGACTCTGGTGTCACACGCCGACCGGGACGGTACCCGGTACCTGACCGTGGACGGCGTCCCGGTCACCCCGGCAGGCCTGCAGCTCAGGGCGGTGCTCGGCGTGGACGGCGAGGAGGTGCTGTTCACTGCGTCGGCCGAGCCGACCCAGACCCACCTGTGGACCTACCGGGCCGGCGACGGCGTCCGCCAGCTGACCACCGAACCGGCGGTCCACGACGGCGTGCGCCGCGCCGGGACCCTGGTTCGGGTCGAGCGGGGCGCGGACCGGCCCGGCGGGCGGACGGTGGTCGTGCGGGACGGCAAAGCCGGCGTTCCCCTCGCCTGCCGCGGCGAACGCCCGGTGCTCGACGTGCACGTGACCCGGCTCGTGCTCGGACGGCGTGAGCTGCGGGCGGTGCTGTACCTGCCGTCCTGGCACCGGCCAGGACAGGGCCGGCTTCCGATCCTGGCCGACCCGTACGGCGGGGCGGGCTCGCAGCGGGTCACGGCCGAGCTGGACTGGCGGTTCCTGATGCCCCAGTGGCTCGCCGAGCAGGGCTTCGCGGTGCTGGTCGCGGACGGGAGCGGCACACCCGGGCGCGGGCCCGCCTGGGAACACGAGGTCCATGGCGACGTGTACGGGCCGGTGCTGCAGGATCAGGTGACCGCGGTCCAAGAGGCCGCGCGCCTGCATCCCGACCTGGATCCGGGCCGGGTGGGCATCCGCGGCTGGTCGTTCGGCGGCTCGCTCGCCACCTGGGCCGTGCTGCACCGGCCAGATGTCTTCCACGTCGCGGTGGCCGGAGCGGGCATCAGCGATCAGCGGATGTACAACGCGTACTGGCGGGAGCGGTTCCTCGGCCATCCCGATCAGTTCCCCGAGCGCTACGAGGCGATGTCCCTGATCCGGGCGGCGCCCAAGCTGACCAGGCCGTTGCTGCTGATCCACGGCCTGGCCGATACCAACGTCTTCCCGGCGCACACGCTGCGCCTGTCCAGCGCGCTGCTGGCCGCCGAGCGGCCGCACGAGGTGCTGCTGCTGCCCGGCGTCGGGCACCAGGCGCCGAGCGGGCCGATCGCCGAGAGCCTGGTACGGCATCAGGCGCGGTTCCTGCAGCGTCACCTGGGCGTGGATCCGGAGACGGGCCCAGCCTAGCCCGCACGAAGGCGAACGCCAGGCCGCTATCCGCCCGCCCCGTCCAGCCAGTGCAGCCAGGTGCCGTGCCCGTCGGTGAAGGCCAGCGGCGTCCGGCCGTCCTGGCCGAGCACGAACGTCCCTTCCCGGGGGTCGGTGTACCCCAGGCTGGGCACCACCCCGGGGGCCTCGTTGGATAGCCAGACGGCCGCCAGATCGCCGACCGAGCGGGCGAAACGCTCGCGGTCCCGCGCCGCGACATAGGCCAGCACCGCCGAGTGGTAGACGACCAGGGTGGCTCCGGCCGGAGCCTGGGCGGCCAGCGCGGGCAGGTCGGTCAGCAGATCGCCGCGGTGCACCGGCGGCGGGTCGCGACGGGCGGCCGCCACCGCGGCGGCGAGCCGGTCCTCGCGGTCGGCCTCCCCGGGCCAGACCAGGCAGGACAGCCAGCGCATGTCGTCATCGCTCGTGACATCCAGCGGGTTGAGGTCGAGCCCGGCCCGCCAGGCGATGTCCGGAACCCGGGACGGGCGCGGCACCGGGCCGTGCAGGTCACAGCGCAGCGTCGGCGCGTCCGGGTCCGTTCCAGCGATCAGGTAGCCGTCATAGTCGTAGGAGTACCGGTCGAACAGCAGGGTCAGGCCGGCGCTGGCGCCCACCTCGATCAGCGCCAGCGGCCCGGTCAGCAGGGCCAGGGCGGGCAGCAGGGTGGCGCAGCGGGCGGGCTCGTTGGTCTGGGTGCGCCGGGTCAGCATCACCGCGGACAGGTCGCTCCCGTGCCGCCGGACCAGCGTCCGCAGCGCGCCGAGGCTGGGCGGGCCGTCCAGCAGGTACCTGGCCGCCGCGAACAGCAGGTTAGGTTGCTGCTTGGCCCGCGGCAGCGCGCCGACGAACCCCATGATCTCCGCGTCGCCGGCGACCGACGCGGCCAGCGTCTCGTACAGCTCGGAGCGGCCGCGCGCCTCCCGGCCGAACATCCGGTAGTTCTCCGCGAGGCTACGCCGCGGGTCGAGGCCACCCATGCTCATGTCAGGGACGCTACCCGGTAGCGTCATCCTGTCCTGCGATCACCGGAGGCCTTATGAGCGCCATCCTCGATCACCTCGCCATCGGCACCTCGGCGCTGACTGACGGCTGGGATCTGTTCGGCGGGATCCTGGGCGGAACGTGGGTCTACGGAGACGATTCTCCCGGCTTCTGGTGGGGTCAGCTGAGCTACGCCGCGGGACCGAAGATCGAGATGCTGACCCCGACCGCCGGGCCGGACGCGGCCTTCCTAGAACGCTTCCTGGCCGATCACGGCGCCGGCCCGCACCATTTCAACTTCATCGTCAGCGACATCAAGGCCACCCTGAGCCGCATCCGGGCCCTCGGCATCGAGCCCGTCGGGATCAACCTGGACAACCCGCACTGGAAGGAGGCATTCCTGCACCCGCGCAGCGCCCACGGCATCGTCATCCAGGTGGCCCAGCAGGACGGTGAACCGGACACGCCCGCGCCGCGCGAACTGCCCGAGCCCGGACCGCCGGCCCGCTTCGAGCTGATCGAACACCACGTCAGCGATCTCGACGGCGCGACGCGGCTGTTCCGCGAGGCCCTGGCCGGCCAGCTCGCCTCCGGAACCGAGGACGCCGTCGAGCTGACCTGGCCTGGCGGCCGACGGCTCCGCCTGGTCCGCCGGGACGGCCTGCCCCGCGGCGGGGCGCTGCACCACGTCCGCTTCGCCCGGGCCGCTGGTACGTTCGGCGCCGGGGAGCGGGAGCGCGCCGCGCTGCTGGCCAAACGGCTCGGCGTGACGGTCGAGCTGGCCGGCTAGCGCCCTGCTCGCGCAGACCGGGAGCGTACGTGGCGGAGGCGGACGGGAATCGAACCCGCCGACGGCGCAGCGCGCCGTCCGATGGTTTTGAAGACCAGGGGGACCACCAGGTGCCCAGACGCCTCCGCGTCAACTCTACGGGACGCGGGTCAGCCACGGGACGCGCGTCAGCCACCGGGCGGGGGCCAGCGCCGCCAGTACGGTCAGGCCGAACACCACCACCGCCACGTCCACGTCCACCCAGGCGGGCACGCCCAGCACCCCGGGCCCGAAGGTGTATGCCGCGCCCGCCAGCAGCGGCCGGGCCAGCAGGTTGCCCAGAAGCACGCCGGCCAGGCATCCGGCGGCCGCGGGCACCAGGCCCAGCCCGGCGTAGACCACCGCGACCAGCGCCAGCAGCAGGCCGGCGAGCCCGCAGGCGACCAGGACCGGCAGGTACGCCTCGACCCGAGCGGTGTCCGCGGCCTTGACCGCCAGGTAGGACCGGGCACCGGTCAGCGCGCCCGCGGGCAGCGCCGCGCGCACGGCGGCGGCGTCGGCGCCGATGGCCGCGGAGGTGGCCGGGCCGGCGAACCGGTACAGCATCTGCGCGGCGGCGGGGGTGCCCGGCACGCGCAGCCGGGCGACCTCGGCCGGGACCACCCAGGCGTCGGCCGACCCGCTGATCGAGACGGCCAGCCCGACCACCTCGAGCCGCGGCGCTCCGGGCAGGCCGGTGAGCGTGAGCCCGGAGCCGACCGGTACGTGGCCGCCCTGGTAGCCGAACCGCAGCACGATCTGCCCGGCCTGGCGGGCCCAGTGGCCCGCGACCAGCGTGACGTCATCGACCGGGCCGCCCGGTGAAGCCCGCCCGGCCAGCGTCATCGGCTCCAGCGGGGTCCCGCCCGGACCGCCCAGCCGCGCCGTGACCGGTGTGCCCGGCCGGCCGATGGCCGTCTCGGCGAAGGGCCCGGCCGCGGCGAGCACCCCCGGCACGCGGGCGGTCGCGGCCAGCTGGCCCATCGTGGCGCGGGAGAGGTCGGCGGTGGCGGTAACCTGCGCTCCGTGCTGGACGGCGAACACGTGGTCGAACGGGCCCCGGACGTCGACCACCAGGGCCGCGGCGAGCAGCGAGGCGGCGGCGGAGACGGCCAGCACCAGGCTGGTCACGACGCTCACGACGCTCGCGCGGATCATGCGTCCACGCTGCTTCATCCCGCACCGGGCCCGCATCGGCGCGCGGAACGTCTTCGCCTCCGCGCGGTAGCCCGCGCGGCCTAGCCCGCCGGGCGCACTCATAGGATGCGGGGAGGTCGGCGGCAGAAAGGGAGACGCGTGAGCGCACACGGGTCTGCGTGGTGGGAAGACGCGGTCGTCTACGAGGTATACCCGCGGAGCTTCGCCGACGCGGACGGCAACGGCGTGGGTGACCTGCCGGGACTGCGTTCGCGCCTGCCCTACCTGGCTGACCTGGGCGTGGATGCCGTCTGGATGACGCCCTTCTACCCCTCCCCGCTGGCCGACGGCGGATATGACGTCAGCGACTACCGCGCGGTGGATCCGTTGCTCGGGACCATGGCCGATTTCGACGGGCTGGTCAAGGACGGCGAGGCGCACCAGATCCGGGTGATCGTCGACCTCGTGCCCAATCACTGCTCGAGCGCGCATCCGCTGTTCCAGGCCGCGCT